>Ga0247777_1000517_pt1 | contig 11056 bp, 20 predicted proteins | sample UWRJL154409C5_FD_179937 | JGI IMG/M metagenome (GOLD analysis project Ga0247777, IMG submission 179937) | Plant litter microbial communities from Arlington Agricultural Research Station in Wisconsin, United States - UWRJ-L154-409C-5 | ecosystem: Environmental > Terrestrial > Plant litter >...
AAGGGGGAAGGGGGTGCGGGGGGCTGACGGACGGACGTGGCGCCTCGCCCGGCAACGATTCCACCCTAAGGGCTGTGAGGCTCGTGAGTCCGAAGCTTGCACGACTTACACCGTACTCCGTACGAGTAAGTACTTCCTGCACCAACCAGTCTACGTAAAACTCATGACTAGGTAGTAGGTACCTAGGTAGACACCAGTTGCCCACGGATGGTCCCGCCACCAGGGAACGAAAGGCCTCAAACCCTGAGTTGTGGGGATACCGCAGAATCCGGAAGTTTATTACGCCCGGCACAGCAAACTCTCGCGACACTACAAATACGGCACCAAATCCTCCCCCAGGCCCGAACCTTCCCTTGCTTAGCTCCGAACCTTGAAACAGATGACGGCCTTGGCCCGCGCATTGGATAGTGCCCACCTAAAGAGTGTCGCCATCTTGTCCCATGTCTGCAACGCCGATGATGAAGCGCCGCGCCAGAAATGCTGTCCTGGAGAGCTGTCTTACAGCGGGAGGGACATCCTGGCGTAGCAAAGCTGAGGCAATCGGAAAGAGACTCGAGCCCGGCGCAGCAAACTCGGGATCTAATACAAATACGGCACCAAATCCTTGCCCACGCCGAACCTTCCCTTGCTCTTGCCCCTTCTTCGCCAACGCAGCAAAATTTTTGATGGCATCAGAATTTCGACCATCGTGGCCATGGATTTCAAGCGTGCGAGTCTGGAGACCTTGTCACCACACTCGCTGGCAACGATCGGCACAAGAAGAACGGCAAAGCCAGATGTCGACGAAGGTCATGATTCCAAAGCACTTTCAATTCCATACGTACGAATCGCTTTCTGACAACTGTACTCTGGTGGTTGCTCCATCCTCCCCCGCTGCGCTGCGCCGCGAAACTGTCTGCCGAAGTATCGTGGACGTCCTTAAGTCGAAGGCCAAGCGGCAATGACAGAACGTGGCGATGGTGCTGCGTGATGCGTCGACCGACCCAAGTGGGTGTGCGCCGCGAATGTGGTGGCGACTGCGGCTGTCGAGGACTTTGCGGCGTCGTCCGGGCCCGGCCGAAAGGGTGCGCGACGAGTGGCCTCGGGCCCGGCGCAGCACAAGATGCCAGTGTCTCCTGGCTCCAGCATGGGTGGTGTCGTGGACGACAGTTGGGGATACCCGAGGTGAAGATGCCGTGGGATTGTGGAACCGAGGCGCTCACTGACGGAGGGAACGATTAGTGTCGGCCGGCCTGTGATGATGGCGGGAGCGGGAGGAGGATGGCTCGCCTTTTGGCCGACTTTCTTGCCCATTTGCTTCCCACCGTGCTGAGGCTGAGGTTCCTATCGAGACGTTGTTTGTGGAGGTCAGCCAAAATGGCTGAGTGGGTTTTCCCTTAGCGCGCATGAGGTCTCATCACGGCCGGGGCTCAGGTCGTAACAAGTACCCCACGTGGGGGTCGCACATTAGGGAGCCCACCTGAAGAGTGTCACTGAGGCCAAGGTTCCTATCGAGACATTGTGGAGGTCAGCCAAATGGCTGAGTGGGCTTCTCCTACGCGTGAAAGATTTTCGTCACAGCCGAAGCTCCGATTGAAACACGAGATGACCGCCGATGATGAATCGCCGCGCCGGAAAACCTGCCCTGGAGAGCTGTCTTGTCGACTTGTCGAAGCATGGCGGCAGCTGGAGGGACATCCTGGCGTAGCAAAGCTGAGGCAATCGGGAAGAGACTCAGGGGCTTGGTCAAGAGAGGCCCGCGGAGGTGTTGTTTAGTGAAACGTCATGTTGGTGGGAGAGGGGGAGTCGTTGTGCTCAACACGCAGCCTTCAGAGTTGGAACTGTCGAGGCTGCCCTGCCGGCGTGAAGGCGTGCTGCGGACGAACGGCGAACATCCTGGGTAAATGATGGTGCCCGGGCTGCCAGTGGTGATGTCTGATGGACGAACGGGGAAGTAAGAGTGCTGGAGTACGACGACGAGAAGAAGACACCTGACCGAGGGGGTGAAGAAGGGGAGAAGAGGTCCGATGGGAACACTGGAAAACTAGAGTCGAGGGCGAAGACCTGTGAAGAGAGGATGTTCAGATGAGAGGAGAAGAGAAGAGGTTGGCGAAGTCGGGGAAATCTTCCTTTTCAAGGCCTGGCGCTGGCGATGGATCCTTCCAGTCTCTGGAGCCGGCAACTGCATGGGCGGAAGATCTAGGTAGGTGTCGTCGACGAGCGTCTTCACAGGTTCCTCTGAAAGAGAAGGCGAAGGTTTCTACAATTTGACTGTCCCTTTCCCGTACCCTCAAGCTACCTACCTACCTACCTACCCAGAAACCCCAAGGCACATAGAGCACGACGCGATGGGTGGGCTCGCTACTGCCCACGACCGTACACATTTCCTTCACATGTGACATGACCTCGCTGATATTACGCACCAGCAACGGAGCCAGCAAGCACGGAGGCTACCTAGCACTGGGGGGAAACAATTACGAGAAGTCGCGGTGGCTTCCGAGCCGGTAATACTGACCGAAAGGGGACCGAAGACCTCCTGATCCACCGCCGGAAGGGGCGTACAGTGGCGGAAAAGACACCGAGTCGAAGCATGGTAGACCCTCCCGCGTAGGTAGGTAGGTAGTAGATAATAGGAGTCGCCTTTCCGCCCGAAGGCGCTCCTGACTTGGATTCAACCAACCTACCAGCGGGACGCGGTAGATCTCGGTCGCTGCCCACCTGTGCACCTGCAGGTGCCACATTTTGGAATGGCCCCTGCCTCCCGAGCTCACCCCCCAAACTCGGTATCGACCATGTAAAGGCAGGCTCCGAGGAGCTGCTCCGGAAGCTGCGTTGTCTGCGCCACGACAACGGTCCGCCGTAGTCCCTACCTACCATGACCCTCGCGGGCATCGATGTCGTCACTGGTCTGAGATGCAATGGATGTTCATCCCGATCTGTCATCTCGAAGGAGCCCACTGCCCGCCAATGTTTGCGCCCGGGTACCCAGGTACCGGATTTACGACAGGAAACCGTTGCCTCGATGGTCACGCCACCTGGGCACGGGAAAGCTCGAGGAAGTTGCGTTGGCGAGGAACCAGGAACCCATCGCCAGCCACACCGAGTCGGTACGAACTTTGGAGGTCGTGTTGGAAGCAGCTTTCTGGTTGCTACTTATGTACGTACTGGATTAGGAGATATCTCAGCTACTAATTAGGTACCTTCGGTACCTAGATACAATAGGTAGGGTAACTCCCATGTAAGACTCGCAAGGCGGAACTGAGGTGGCATAAAAACGGCGGCCGTTCAGAACCGGGCCTCCTCGGTTGAACCTGGGCATTCGAGCTCCTCGTTTCATCGGGCGAAGTGGCTGACAACGCCACGCCGCCTCCTTTCCAGGTTCTTTCCATGGTACCTATGTACCAGAGTGGCACGGCGAAGCTGGCTTGACAATTGTCTGACCAGTACAGGAAGTGAAAGACACAGAGGTGAGGCTGGCTGGATTTTTACATGGGTACCACTTACATTGCCTACGGTGGTAGCTAGGGAGAGAAAAGATAAGTCGGGAGACGGTAATTTACAACGTGCCTCTCGTGATCAGCTGTTGATCTACAGTGGGAGATCATCTTGGGGCCTCATATGGTCTGTGGACCGAGAACTCCGGATCGCTTTTGCAGCGGGTACTGTACCTCATGCCTCGGCGGGGGTTGGGGCGCATGAGCTCGATCCGTTATCTTGGAATCAGTTAAGCCTATATCAGACACCAGATCTCGGCGCCGCGACGATATCGCCTCGGGTGAGGGGCTCAGTTAATGCGGACAGAATGTCGTCTTGTCTTCCCATAGTGGTTATTAGCCGAAACTAGTACTCCGGCAAGGAGAGCCGCTCTACCCAGCTCTTGCATCATGGTAGGAGTGACGGATCAATGGACGGCAACCTGTCAGATGGGGATGCCAAGACGCTTTTTGGGCAGACAAAACGGGACGAAATGTCCCCCTCGAGGAAGAAAATTCGACCCTCAATAGTACCTATCGTTCGTTGCCTCTGTAGTATTTGTTTGCTCCCTTGCGATGCGGTGGCATGTTCCACTCTGGCCTTTGGCCGGTTCGCTGGTTGCGGTACACGCAAAGCAGCCATGCCCCCTTTACGGATCGCTTTTCCCCACAATAAGGAACTTGGGTGACCACCCGCGGATGAAGGCGGCGGTGAAGGACCTAGATGCGGCTTTCCAGCGGCGGTTGGGGCCCATGGGCCTGAACTACTCCTACGTGGTCCAGGCGTACAGCACGGACGATGGAGTCCTGTGGCAGACCAAGTACACGTCACCCGTCCTATCAACGCTCAACTCGACCGGGGTGAAGGAGGTGGATGAGAATACCGTTCATCGGGTGGGGAGCATCACTAAACTCTTCACGATCCTTACTTTTTTATCTCAAGTCGGGGACAAAATCTGGAACGACCCTATCACCAAGTACATTCCCGAGCTGAGCGCCGTCGGTACCAGGTCACGAGTGTACCACGTGGACTGGGAAGATGTTACTGTTGGCTCCTTGGCAACCTTTAACTCTGGTTTGATTCGAGACTGTGAGCTTCACTTCCCCCCCTCCCCGCCGCAGGACGTGTGAGCTTGGAGAATCGCTAACCGAAGCGCGTTGACAGTCTCGCTGCTGGGCGAACTCACTGAGGAACTTCCCGGTTGGCAGGAGTTTCTCCCACTGTACGGCTACCCTCCTCTGTCGCCAGAGGAAGTACCAAAGTGTGGCAAGAAGCGTGTTTGCACAAGGAAAGGTAGAGTGGTACCCCATAAGGCCGCGGGGTGTGAGGGTTGTGGGACGCAGATACGGTACCTAACCCTCTCGACAGAATTTCTTGGAGGGATTGTCAACACACCTCCTTTTCACGCACCGTATCAAACCACGACGTACAACAACATTGCCTTCGTGCTCCTGTCGTACGTGGCCGAGGCCGTCACGGGCAAGCCGTTCCTCCAGATGATGGAAGAGGCCGTGATTGCACCCCTGAACCTGACGCGTACGTTTACCCATCCGACCAAAGAAGCATACGGCGTGATTCCCGGAACACTGGAGGACACCATGTGGGCAACCGATCTCGGTAATGAGGCGCCGTAAGATGCCGCCTCGACCCCAGGACCCTAGTGGGGGTTTGCTGACGGGTGGCTCGGTAGCACGGGGAACGTCGCATCGTCCGCGGCCGACCTCACGAGGCTCGGGCGTGCCATCATGAAGTCCGAACTGCTACGGCCGGGTGTCACACGACGGTGGCTGAAAGGGCACCTCGCGTTTCTTCCCGACAGCACCGAGGCGGTAGGAATGCCCTGGACCATCCGGCAGAGAAAGCTGCGAGGTTGGTAGACCGTGCTGCTCCGCCGAAGTCGGGTCCCGTTGTCGCTCACACGCGCTAGACTTCCAGTGGGTGACTACCTTCGCCAAAGGCGGCCGCGTCGGCAGCTATACGTCGCTGGTGGTCATCGCGCCGGACCTCAACCTCGGCTGGACCATCATGGGCTCGGGCCAGCGGTGGGCGCTGCCCGACGGCCTCACGCGCGAGCTGGCGGGTATCGTAGGCGAGCGTATGATCAACGTGTGGCTCGACGCGGGGCGCGAGCAGGCGGGCGAGCTCTTCGGCGGGCGCTATGCGTCGGCGACGCCCGGGCTTAACTCGACCCTGACGGTGCGAACCGACGACGGCCGGCCCGGCCTCGGCGTCTACCACTGGATCTCCAACGGCACCGACATGGCGCCGGCGACCGTCGCCTTCGGCTGGCCGGCCACCGCCGAGGACCTCAGCCGGCTGCAGCCCAGCGTCCGACTGTACCCGACGGGGCTGCAGGAAGCCCTGCCTGACGGCGGGCGGCGCGTATCGTTCCGCGGCGTCTTCGAGGACCTCAGCGACGACCCCGTCCTGAACAGCTTCGTGCAGCCGTGCGACACGTGGGTCCGGACGCTGGCCATCTACGGGTCGAAGCCCATCGATCTGTTTGTTTTCACGCTGGACAAGAGTGGGAGGGCTGTGAGCGTGGAGAATCTGGCCTTGAGGGCCAGGTTGGACTTGGTCCGGTAAACTGGGAGCCCCGCGGCGCCGTGAAGGTACTGTACTGTACCTATTTAAATCAGGTACGGTACTGTAGTACGGTGAAGCTACTGTACTGTAGAAGTCGCAGGTGTCTCGCATGCAAGGGGTTATGGAACCTGTACTCCGTACTTCGTAACCTGCTCGTTTCCGAGGGCCGTTTCAATGTCGGGTTGTGAGCAGTCGACGGCGCTCTATCGAAAATTGCAGCGGGGGTCTTCGGTGGAGCGGGGGCGCCGTGGCTCGACCCAGCAGCGCACACCGGTCAGCGCCAGACGGAGGGAGCCGCTCTTTAGCGTGTACAGTAGTTGCTGGAGCGCGCTGAACGGGGTCTGGTCTGGGGCCGCGGCAGCTGCGCTTTACGGAGTACGGTATCTCTGACTGTGCCCGACGCGGCGCAGGTGCGAGTGCCAGACTCGCCAGAGGGCTCTAACAGTCCAGAGACGTGTCACAAGCCAAGCAGCGCCTCATTGGCTTGTCGACCCCGCGAGGCGTCGCTGAAAGGAGTTGCCGAACCAACGACGGAGAGGCATCTTCGGTCCGTCGGCCTGCAAAGTCTAGGTGCGGTACGGATTAGTAGGGCTGAGACAACGCCCACATCGGCCGGCGCAGGCGAAGGAATGCTCGGCGACCTATTCGCTGGGCGGATGATGCCGGTGGATGCCGCGTCCGCCCGATGCAGCCGTCGGCGGCCGAAAGGGGGAAAGGTCGCAGACAGCAGCCGCGACCGACCTCAGCTGAGGTTGCGGGGTGTAACGCCAACACCGCTCGCCTCCTCTCTGGCCGGTAAGCACAAGTAAATTGTTTATTTAGGAGGCCGATGCCTCTGTCTTCCCTCGTTCGGTCTCCCCTTCTCTGTCCTCTTTCCTATTTCCCCTCGCTCGCCTCTCCTCGAGCGCCCCCAAGTCCGGTTCGTCTCATCGTCTCCCGTCGCGGCCCGCCCTGAGCCCACCATCCAGGCCACCCCCGCCTTCGAACCCAGCGCCCGTAGTACACCGCAATGGCTGCCGTCAATGGCAACAATACGGGCAGCCCGCCCTCGCGAGGCTCCCCAAAGCGCATCATCGTCTGCTGCGACGGTACCTGGCAGGATTCGCTCGGGGCTAAGGGGTAAGAAGTCACGTCTCGATGTATCCAGACTGGCGCGGGTGGTCCGGAGGCGGTGCTGACTGGATCCAGCGGCGACCCGGCCTCCAATGTCACGCGCATTGCCCGTACCATCCGCCGCACGTGCATTGATGGCACCCATCAGGTCATCAACTATCACCCCGGCGTTGGCAGCGGTGGCACGAAGCTCGATCAGTTCACCGGCGGTGCCTTCGGGATGGGCCTCGACCGGGTGCGTTTCTAGGGTTGGTTACCGAGTCATGGACCACCTGCGCTGACCAGCGGCCAGGATATCCGCGAGATTTACAACTACATCTGCAACAACTACGTCGATGGCGACGAAATCATCCTCATTGGCTTCTCTCGTGGTGCCTTCACGGCCCGTTCGGTGGCAGACATGATCGCCTCCGTTGGCCTGCGTACGGCTGCCCCTGTTCTCTGGTCCCGAGAGGGAGTTTCGAGGCCGTGACTGACACGGCATCACGCGACATAGTGACACCGGAGGGGCTGGATCATTTCTACGCCATCTTCGAGGACTACGAGAACATGGGCGACGAGACGCGGCAGCCCAGCCAGTTTCTCTACCAGGGCTTGACTCCCCTTGGTGCGCAGAAGGGGAAGAACAAGGAGACCCAGGAAGAAAAACGCAAGGACGAGTACCGTGCTTGGCTGCGAGACACTGTGAGTTTGTTCGTCTGTTGACGTGTTTTCCCTCCGGCGCTGATCGTTCTTCAGATGCACTACACTCGAGACACCAACGCGGACGGCAGCGACATCACCATCAAGGCCTTGGGCGTGTGGGTAAGTTGACGAGTAGCCCACGTGCAGAGGGGCCGACAGCTAAACGACGTAGGATGCGGTTGGAACTCTCGGCATCCCGCCAGCGCCCGTCTTCGGAGTACGAGGTTCTGCCAAACAATACGTTGCCCTTCCCTGCCTCTTCTCGGACGTGTACTGACCTTCGGTGAACGTGGAAATTCACCAACACCCAGATCTCGCACAAGGTAGAGAATGCCTTCCACGCACTCGCCCTCGACGAGCCGCGTTTTGCCTTCCGCCCGTGCCTCTGGGAGCGTACCGACGACAACAAGGTCACGAACCTCAGGCAGGTCTGGTTCCCGGGCAATCACGGCGGCGTCGGCGGAGGTTGGTACGATCAGCAGATCTCCAACATCACACTCGCCTGTTAGTGGAGACGGTCCTGACCCCCATATCTGCCCCTTGCTACTCGCTGACCACGGGCCCCCCGTAGGGATGTGCGACCAACTATCCACCGTGGGCGTCGAATTCAGTCTGGGTCGGATGAAGGACACCTTCCACGGCTGCTTGGGGTACTCGGCGACCCACCCGTACCCCTTCGTCCCCCAGCCGACCTGGAAGCTGGGGCTGTTCAAGCCCGACGTCCAGCCTTGGGCCGTGCCCGCCCTCTGCCTCGCGGTGACCAAGGGCGTCAAGTGCGACGGGAAGGACTGCGACGGCCTGCACCAACATGTTGCCGGCCCGCCCAAGGGTCCGATCGAGAAGCTCTGGGAGACGGCACGCCCTTGGGGCCTGGGCCAGACGCGCTACCCCACCAGCTGGGCTCAGTTGCTGGCGGGTTCGACGATCCGGCGTCCCGGCCTCGCCATGCGCGCCGACCCGGACACGAACCAGGACACGACGGAGCCCATGGTCAACACCAACGAGCGCATCCACAGCTGCGTGCGCGTGCGGCTCGCGTGCGCGGGCCTGGGCACCGACGACGGCGCCCCGTGGGTGTGCGAGGGGCTTACGCAGGGCGAGAAGAAGTCGCCGCTCTGGAAGCTGGAGCGGCGGAGCGGCGGCGACGCGGCGGCGGCGGTCAAGGCGCCGCGTCCCAACGAGCTGGGGCCCTGGAGCAGCGAATACGGCGGCGAGTCGGTGTACGAGCTCGCCGAGGGCGACGGTCAGTGGCGCTGGGTGTACGAAGGCACGGGCAAGCAGCGGCCCTTCTCCACCACGCTGCCCGAGGAGCCCATGGTGGGCTACTGGGAGCGCCTGCTGCTGCGGTTGACAGCCGGAAAGACGGACGTGTGGCGGTATGCTGAAGAGCACCCGCCGACGGCGATCCTGAAGCAGGCTTGATCCGGGGTTCACCCGTCGCACTGGGAGTCTGGTTGTCGGGGCGCCTCGGGCCTGTGGAGCTGCAGATGGCCGTGTGGGAGATTGGGCGGGCGGACGAGGGGACGGAGGGAGGGAGGGTCGGCCCAGGTGCCTGGTACGGTAATGTGGAAGGAATGGGGCGCATCCGGGGTTACCCTACGTTACCATGGAACGATAATGGATGTATCGCTATCGCTGGCCCTGGCCCGGATCCCGCCGACTGTTCGTGCAAAACTGGATGCGATGCGCCGCCGGGCTCGTCGGCTCCAGGCCGGCTCCGAACTCGGACCACCCGACTCTTGGGGACGCCGTTCGAGCTTAGCTTCACTCCCTTACTCTCTCACATCGGAAGCGAGTTGTGCCTTCGGATGTGATCAGCCTTGGGCACGAGGAGGTAGCAGTGGGCGCACAGCATCATCATCACAATGCAGCCGCGTGCTGGGCGTGATTTGGGGGGACGACGTCGAGTCGTCACCTCGAGGCGGCAGCGGCGGCGCGATGGCGGCAGCAGCATAAGAACATGGGCCCGCGATGCCTGAACGTGGCTTGCCTCCCTCGCTTCCTTGGCCAGCGCGCAGGGCTACGAAGGCAGGGTCACCAAATGGCTCGGGGACCGGAGCATTGCCTCGTCGGGGCAAAGCTCCCTCCCCCCGCTTTGACCGCGTGGGGAGCAAGAGCCGAAGAAATCTTGAAGCTGCAAGGAAAAAGACGAGGCGTTGTTTACGCGTGTCACCTCCCGTCGCCTGTTGCGGAAGTACCAGAGATGGAGGCGCGCCCGTGCAGAAGCCATCGGAGACTCGGCTGGCGAGAGGCTGGGAGGGCGGGAGGGAAAGAGGCTTGAGGGGGGGGGAGGCTCAGAGGCTCAGAGGGAGCGGTCTCGCTTACCAGGGGTCAAAGTCCAGGACCATGTTCACGGCATGGAGAGCCCCCCTGCATCAGACAGTCCACGCAGGGTGCTTGCTCCGCCCCCAGCTGTGCTGCACGAGTTGCACTAACTCTCGCTCGCCCAACTCGCGCGGGCCTGACGTTAGTGTTGGTGGTCCGTGAGGTGGGGGTCCCTACAGGACGGCACACAGCCCGCGACCGGGGGCCGTGTCCGGGTCCCCAATCGCTTGGAGCCGATCTCGAGCGGTGGCGTCCGCTATCGAAATGTGACTGCTCACGGCGAGATTTGCGGGTATCTGCGCGAGGCGCGGTGACAGCCCCGAACCCCGTAAATCTGTACTGAGTACCTTACGGATAGGGCCCAGGAGAGGCCCCCCCCCCCTGCGAGAACCTGATCGGTTCCCCCCAGCCGTTCGGTACGATGCCGTCCTTCTCCGCTCGACAGACGTCCTCGAACCTCCCCGTCGCCCTCCCTCGTTCTTCGCCATGCTGTCTTTTGCGATGGTCGACACGTAGGGCAGGACGCCGACGGTACTCAACATGTTGGCGGCCGGTAGGAGCTTTCTCGGGACAGCCTTGTTCCTGGCGCTGGTCCTCCCCCGCCTCGCGGCGGCCGGGGCTTTCGACGGCGTGCCCAAGTGTGGGGTGAGTGTCTCGTGGATAGCCTCCCACGAGTCATGAAGAGCTTCTGCGTGCGCCAGCGTTACTGACCCACTGTCCCACGGTCCAGATCGACTGCATCTTCCAGTCGCTCTCCGTCACCACATGCGACCTGGGCAATACGACATGTCTCTGCCACGACGAGGCCCTCAGCGACAAGATCATGAGCTGCGTGCTCGCGAGCTGTACTCCGAAAGAGGGACTGGGTACGACAAAGCCGAGCTGGGTCTGGGGG
>Ga0247777_1000519_pt1 | contig 11019 bp, 9 predicted proteins | sample UWRJL154409C5_FD_179937 | JGI IMG/M metagenome (GOLD analysis project Ga0247777, IMG submission 179937) | Plant litter microbial communities from Arlington Agricultural Research Station in Wisconsin, United States - UWRJ-L154-409C-5 | ecosystem: Environmental > Terrestrial > Plant litter >...
TCGGTACATTGCGCGGCCTTGCCGCTGGTACTGGCACTCTGGGCAGGCAGCAACGCCGGCATCGCGGCGAGCCCCACGGTCAGGAATGCCGGCACTATCCACTTCGATCGCATGACGTCCCCCTCGGCGGTCTTGTAGTTGCGACCGCAATCATTGGCCGCGAGGGGTCGCGACGTCAAAGACGCCGGGGCCGCTGTCCGCAAGGCCCCGGCGCGGGCGGACCGTCAGCGGCCGTTGAACGCCGCCTCGAGTTTTGCGATGTCGAACTTCACCTGGTTCATCATCTCTTTGGCGGCCCGGCCGGCTTTGGCCTTGTCCGGGTCGGACATCATGTCGAGCAGCACCGTCGGCACGATCTGCCAGCGCACGCCGTACTTGTCGGTGATCCAGCCGCAGGCCTGGGGTTTGCCGCCGTGCTTCTCGATGGTGTCCCAGTACTTGTCCAGCTCCGCCTGCGTCGCGCAGTGGACCATGAACGAGATGGCATCGTTGAACTCGGCGTGGGGCCCTGCGCTCATCGCCGAGAACGGCTGGCCGAACAGCGTGAACTCGACGATGTCGACGGAGCCGGCCGGGCCGCTCGGGGACTCGGTCGGCAGCGAGCTGACGCGGTCGACGCGGGAGTCCGGGAAGAGGCCGGCATAGAAACGAGCGGCTTCCACGGCTTCGCGGTTGTACCAGAGGTGGGGAACGATCTTGTGCAGCTTGTGTTGGGTCATGAATGGGCCTCCTGTTCCCCCCAAGGACGCATGGCGCGGTCCCGAACCGACACTCGCCCCCACTATTTTCAGGATCGCGGCGGGTTCTTGATGTCGCTGAGCGGCGCACCGGTCTCGAGCAGGCTCTTGAGGCTCGACAGGATCTTCGGCCAGCCGCCCGAAACGGCGTCGATGAGCTTCGCGCCAGGCTTGTCGATCTCGTGGCGGATGGTCAGCCGCACCGCGCCGTCCGCCTGCTCGAGCTCGATCCGGCACAACGAATAGCCTTCCGCCTTCAGCTCGGGCCGGAACTCGTTGCGCCAGCGGATGACGATGTGCTTCGGCTTCTCGATCTCCAGGATCTCGCCGCTGTCGGTGATCGTCCCGTCGGGGTACACCATTTTCCAGGCAGCGCCGGGCGTCCACTCGCTCTGCTGCGTGGTGCCGAACCAGTAGGTGCGCTGGAATTGCGGTTCGAGCAGCGCATCCCACAGCTTGTCGAGCGTGGTGCGGATGTAGATCACGTAAACGAAGCTACTCTTGTTCATCGTCGTCCTGCCCTTCGAGATTTCTCTTCAGCTCGCGGAGTGCGGTGAGGCGGCCGCGCTCGAACTTTTCGATCCAGCGGTCGTAGATGTCCTGCAGGGGCATGGGATTCAGGAAGTGCAGCTTCTCGCGCCCGCGCCACACGACCGCCACGAGGTTGGCCGCTTCGAGGAGCGTGAGGTGCTGCGTGACCGCCTGGCGCGTCATGTCCAGATGCTCGCAAAGCTCGCCGAGCGTCTGCCCATTGGTCGCGTACAGAAGATCCAGCAGGCGCCGTCGATTCGCATCGGCCAGTGCCTTGAACACCTTGTCCATGTCCTGCATGGAGAATGATATGCAAGTAAATACTTGCATGTCAATGCAGCTCCGACCCGACAGAGTGCGACCCATCTCTCATCAAGCTCTGCACCAATTCGGACGATACAGCCCGCATGAATCCGCTTTCGTTATTCGGGCTGGTCAGTGCGCGTGAGCTTGCGGACCTGCGGGGGAAGGTTGCGGCCTTCAGCTCGCGCACGCCCATGATCGAGTACGACCTCGATGGGAACATCCTCGACGCCAACGACACCTGGGAGCGCGCGACCGGCTTCAGGGTGTCTGATGTGCGAGGCAAGCATCACCGCATGTTCGTCCCCGCCGAGGAGCGCGACACAGCCGAATACCGTGCGTTCTGGGAGAAGCTGCGACAGGGAGAGGTGCAGGCCGCGGTCTACCGGCGTGTCGCCAAGGATGGCCGGCCGATCTGGGTGGAAGCCACGTTCTATCCGGTTCGCAACCTGCACGGAAAGTGGTTCAAGGTCGTCACGTGCATCGTCGACATCACGGATCGAATGATGACGCTCGCGGACGGCGCCGGTCAGCTCGCGGCCATCAACAAGGCCCAGTGTGTCTTCGACCTCGACATGAATGGCGTCGTGCTCGGAGCGAACGACAACTTCCTGCGTGCGTTCGGCTATTCGCTCGACGAGCTGAAGGGCCAGCACCACGACGTGCTCGTCGAGAACGCCGAGCGCGACAAGGCCGAATACCGCGCGATGTGGTCCAGGCTGGCGCGGGGCGAATACGAGAGCGGCAAGTTCAGGCGCCGCGCGCGCGATGGCCGGGAAGTGTGGGTCCAGGCGAGCTACAACCCGATCCTCGATGCCGCGGGCAAGCCGTTCAAGATCGTGGGATACGCCACGGACATCACGTTGCGTGTCCAGCAAGCAGAACAACTGCGCAACGCGGTCGCGCAGACGCAGTCGGTGGTCACGGCAGCCGCGTCGGGGGACCTGACCCAGCGCATTCCGATGGAAGGCAAGACCGGCGAGCTGGCGACGCTGTCGGGCGGCGTCAATTCGCTGATCGATGTGATGGCGGGCCTGGTGCGGCAGATCCAGACGACGGCGGGTGAAGTGCAGTCCGCGGCGGACGCGATTTCCGACGGCAATCACAACCTCTCGCGCCGCACCGACGAACAGGCCGCGAGCCTGGAAGAGACGGCTACTTCGATGGAGGAAATGGCCACCACCGTGCGGCAGACGGCGGACAACGCCAGTCATGCGAACCAGCTCGCGATCGCGGCATCCGGCCAGGCAGAGAAGGGTGGCGCGGTGGTCGGATCGGCAGTGGCTGCCATGAGCGATATCAATGCCTCATCGGGCAAGATTGCCGACATCATCGGCGTGATCGATTCGATCGCCTTTCAGACGAATCTGCTCGCGTTGAACGCGGCGGTCGAAGCCGCTCGCGCCGGCGAGCAGGGGCGCGGCTTCGCGGTTGTGGCGAGCGAAGTGCGCAGCCTCGCGGGACGCAGCGCTACGGCAGCTCGCGAGATCAAGACACTGATCGAGGACAGTGTCGCCAAGATTGCCGAGGGCAGCCGTCTCGTTGACGAGTCGGGCCAGACACTGACCGGCATCGTCGACGCGGTTCGCAAGGTCGCGGCGATTGTGGCCGAGATTGCCGCGGCCTCGCGGGAGCAGTCTTCCGGCATCGAGCAGGTGAACAAAGCCGTCACGCGCATGGACGAGGGCACCCAGCAGAACGCCTCGATGGTCGAAGAAGCCGCGTCGGCGAGCGAGGCGATCGTGCGGCACGCGCGGCTGCTGTCGGAAACGATCTCGCGATACCGCCTGGACGCGGCGGTCGGGACGCGCGAAAAGGAAAAACGGCGAGCCTGAATACGTAAGCTCGGCGTTCCGCGCTACCGTATCGATTCTGGTTACGCTTGGTGCCACTGGCGCCAAGCGGCGACGCTGGAATGCCCGTCTCTAAAGTGAGAACATTCTCGAAGGAAATCGTCTCGCCCGGTTCTGCGAGGGAGTCAGCAGGTCATGGAACGGGGATCCAGAATCTATCCGCCCTGCGTCGCGACTAGCGCTGGAGCGCGTCCGCTCGAACCCTGCCGGTTCGCCACCTCGACCGCGCCGCGCACCGTCGCGCGCGCGTTTCCAACCTCTCGACGATGCAGGAAGCGCAGCGGTGCCGTGACGAGGCACTACCGCATGCCAAAAGAGATCAAGCTCCTGCAGTGAGCTTCTGACCGTCCAGGCCCGCAGTCCGGGCCTCCCCAGTTCAGGTGATATCGTTGACATCGACTCGCGTGCAGCATCGTTGTCAGCGAAAGCACCTGTACGGATTTTGTGACCAAGGGGAAGAGGGGCAGAACTCAGATGTCAGCAGCAGCGATGCGATCTGTCGCGGGACAGGAACTCGGGCGAATCAAACGGGATGTGGTGCGCGACGTGCGCAAGGCGATGCAGCGCAAGCAGGTCAACCAGGCCCTGCTGGCGCGTCGTATCAGGACCAGCCGGTCCGCAGTGGCGCGCCTCCTCAAGTCCGAGGACCGCTCGATGACACTGCGACTGCTGGGGCGTATCGCCGTGGCGCTCGACGCCCGGGTCAACCTGCAGCTGGCCGGGCGGCGCACCGTCCGACGTCGCAAGCTCGACGCGTAGTGGGACACGCGCTCGAGGTGTGAAGGGGCGCGCGCAGCGGGCGCTGCGCGCTTCCCCCCTCAAAGAATCGACTTAAACGAGTCCAAGCCGCTGTGCCTCGAGCGCAGCTTCGGCACGCGAGCACACCTTGCGCTTGCGGTAGATGTTCTTGAGGTGGCTGCAGACGGTGTTGGCGCTGATTTCCAGCGCGCGCGCCACGTCGGCGATCTGAAGGCCCTTGGCGACCAGCGCGAGAACTTCAGCTTCGCGTGCGGATAATTTGCCCAGGTCGTCACCGACCGTGGTGGTGACCACGCACGGGGGCAACGGGCTGGAGCGTGAGAGTTCGCGGATGACGTCGTCAACGGAAGAGCAGCTGATCACGGTGCTTTGCGGGAACGTCCGCCGCAGAATCGAGCTCAGGTTGTGCGGCCCCGCCGTCTCTTCGACGACGAGCAGCCGGTATTCCGGCTCGGCACAGGGGGGATGACGGACGCTTCGCGCTGCATGCAGCGCTGCCACAGGTATTGCTGACATCGTGGCGATCTCCCAGGGTAAGACCGAGCCAGCATTCCATCGCGATCGTACAGCCGCTGGACAACCGGAATTAGACCGGTTCTGAATTCCCGGACGGGGACGAACGAGGATGTCGCGCGTGATCAGGCGGCACACGCATGACATAAGACAGGCGTCATCGGTGAGAGGGAGCCGACTCCATCAGTGCACCCAGCGCATTCCGAAAGGCGGCAAGCTCGGCTTCGAGCTGCTCGAGCGCTGCGACCTTTGTCTCGTTATCGAGGCTGAGCGCGGCGTCCTGAAGGGTTGCGGCCAGCGCCGCGAGACGATTGGCGCCGACCATGCCCGCGCTGCCCTTGAGCGCATGAAACGTCGCGGCGCTGTCTGTGACAGATTGATGACGCACTTCTTCGAGGCGCGCGCGCGCGCTATCGACGAACTTGCGATAGACGTTGCTCACACGCCCCGTATCGTTTCCGAGTGTCGCGAGCAATTCCTCGAACACGTGGCGGTCGAGCACGTGCTGCGGCGACTCATCTCTGTGCGGCATCTGCCCACCCTGGCCTGGACGGCGTTCCAGTCCACAATGGTGCTATAACACCGCGCTCGCCGGCTATAGCCGGTCGAAGATGGCCAGTCGAAGATGCGCATTCTCGCGATAGATGATGATCCGCCGACCCTGGAATTGGTGAGCTCCGTGCTCGCGACCAACGGGTTCCCCTGCCTCACGGCGTCGAGCGGCGAGCAGGCGCTGGCGCTGATCGCAGCCCATCCGGACATTCTCCTCGCCATCAGCGACATCAACATGCCGGGGATGGACGGAATTGCGTTGCTGGGCCGGATCAACTCGCAGAGCCCGCCAGGATTGGCCCCGCGCGTGATTTTCCTCACCGCCCATGCGCGCGTGGATTACGCCGTGGCCGCGCTGCGCCTCGGTGCCATCGACTTCCTGACGAAGCCTGTGCGTCCACAAAACCTGCTGGGCGTGGTTCGTAACGCGTGGGACGGCGCCCTGCGGGCGCGAGCCGCCTCGGCGCTGCCGGACGAAGTAGCCGCGCTGGCTCGCAAAGCCCAGGAACTGGCCGCGATCGTGCAACGAAGAGCCGTTCCGCGGCAGCCAGAACCCCTGTCGCCGCCTGCAGCGATGGCGACGACAGAGCGGAACTCCGGCAGCCATTCCGCCGACGTGGCCCTGCTGGGGATGGATCGCCTGCGCCGGCTACGGCGCGAGTTCCCGCCGCTCGGCGAGCTGGATGACGTGGCGTGGGACCTGGTGCGCGAGCTCGTACGCGTGGAGCGAACCACGCAGCGCCTGTCCGTCTCGGCGCTCAGCATGGCCGCGGAGCAGGTCTCCTCGAGCACGGCAGTGCGCCGCATACAGGATCTCGTGAGGGCCGGTGTGCTGATACGGACCCCCGATCCCGCGGATGCCCGCCGGGATTTTGTTAACCTCGCGCCGGAGATGCGCGCCACACTTGACCGCTACCTCGAACAGGTTGCGCAGGAGTTCGCGGCTGTCGCGACGGGCTCGACGTAGAGCCGTGTCGTACATATGCTGTGCGCCAGCCTTGATACAGGGCGTTTCTCCATTTTGCGACACTCGTCCCGTAAGGTAACTTCGACGGACATGCCCGCAATCTGGTACACAAGGCGCCGGCATCGGGACGTCGAAGGATGGGGAGGGCATCATGACAACACACGGACGGGGTCGTGTCCGATTCTTTGCCGCGGGACTCGTCGGCTTCCTGTTTGTCCTCGGCATGGCGTCGCTCTTTCGGCCTGACCGGCACCGGGCGGCCGATCCAGCGCCCGCGCGCCAACCGCGTACTGATGTAAACGCATCCAGGCCTGCCTCCCCCGCATCGTCGGTGGTGCACGCTACCCGTGTCGCCCAGCCGGGTGTTCGCAGCGACTACATTGTTCAGGCATCCAGTGCGGCGCTGGCAAAGCAGGCGGTCGAGGCCGTTGGCGGTGTCGTCACCGGCGACCTCGAGATCATCCGTGCCGTCGGCGCGCAGCTCGATGCGCGTGAGCTGGAAGCGCTCACCCGCAAGCCCATCCCCCGCCTGCAGATTTTCGAGGAGGGCGCGGTAAGCAGCAGCAGCGTTACGTCCGCTCCGGAGACGTACTACCCCGCCGAGGTCGCCGCGAGCACTTTGCACCAGGGCGGTGTGGTGGGTCGAGGCGTAACCGTGGCCGTGCTGGACACGGGCGTGTGGCGGAATAAGGGCCCGCTGCAGACTACTTCCTACGGGAACTCACCGCGCGTGCTCGCCCAATACGACGTCATCCTCGATCGTCAGAACCCCATGTTTTATGCGACGCGCCTCTTCAATAAATATGGCGCGGATATCGACGACCTGCACGGGCACGGCACGCACGTGTCGTCGGTGATCGCGAGCAGCGCGGTGGCGGCGCAAACGGGTCGCTATCAGGGCGTGGCGCCGGGCGTGAATCTCGTCTCGGTGCGCGTTCTGGACGCGCAGGGGCGTGGCCGATACTTCGACGTGATCCGCGGCCTTCAGTGGGTCGTGAACAACCGGGTCGCCTACGGCATCCGCGTGATCAATCTTTCGTTGAGCGGCACTCCGACCACCCACTACTGGGAGGATCCGCTCAATCAGGCCGTGATGGCCGCGTGGAAGGCGGGCATCGTCGTGGTCGCGGCCGCCGGTAATAGCGGGCCCACCCCGATGACGATCGGCGTGCCGGGCAACGTGCCGTATGTCGTCACCGTCGGCGCCGTGACCGACAATTATCAGCCGCTGCAGCCTCAGAAATACACGCTCGCGTCGTTCTCGGCTGCCGGCCCGACGTACGAAGGATTCGTGAAGCCCGAAGTTGTCTCCATGGGCGGGCACCTTCGCGCCTATGCGCCCGACAACGGGACGCTGGCTACGCAGTTCCCAACATGGGTGGACAGCACGTACCACGACCTCACGATTTCGGGCACCTCGCAGGCTGCTGCGGTGACGAGCGGCGTGGTCGCCCTCATGATCGGCGCGAATCCGGGCCTGCGGCCCGACGACGTCAAGTGTCGCCTGATGTCGAGCGCTCGTCCGGCCGTGAAGCCGGATGGAACGCTCGCGTACACCGTGTTTCAGCAGGGCTCCGGGCTCGTGAACGCGAACGATGCCGTCTACAGCACCGCGTCGGGTTGCGCGAATGTCGGGCTGAACGTTGCGTACGATCTCGCCGGCATCCAGCACTACGGCGGCCGCGCGAACCAGGACGCCAACGGCAACTTCTACATCATGGAAGCGCAGGGCGCGTCGGGCTCAGGGCCGCTCGGCACGCTCCTGGGCGGCCTGCTCGGCGGTGTTCCGATCCTGGGCGATCTCATCGTGGGGCTCGCGTCGGCGCTCGATGGCCTGCTCTGGAACGGGAGTTATTCCGATCCCGGTGAGTTCAGCTGGAGCGACAGTTACACCTGGGGCGGCGGGTATACGTGGAGCAACGGCTACACCTGGAGTAATGGCTACACGTGGAGCAACGGTTACACGTGGAGTAACAATTTCAACGACAGCGAAGTGGGAGCGGGAGCCCACTAACAGGCTTGCGAATGCCTGCACGGCACACTTTGCCTGCCTTCGCCCTGTGCGCGGCGCTGGGCGCGCTCAGCGCCGGTGCCGCAGTTCCGAACGCTGTTCTGACGGCCGCCGGCGTACCGGAAGCTCGTCCGATGTATTTCGAGCACCTGACGATGCGCGACGGGCTCTCGCAGAGCACCGTCATGAGCATCCTGCAGGACTCGCAGGGCTACCTGTGGCTCGGCACCGAGAGCGGCCTCAACCGCTACGACGGTTATTCCATCCGCGAATATCGTCGTGAGCGGGGCAACGGACAGGGGCTCGCGAACGACTACGTCTGGTCGCTTGCTGAAGACCGCAATGGCGATCTGTGGCTCGCGACATGGGGCGGCGGCGTGGCGCGCTGGGACCGCAAGACGGATCGCTTCGAGAACTTCCGCCACAACCCCAGCGATCCCGGCTCCCTGTCGAGCGATCTGGTCCGCACGCTGCTGATCGATCCGGCGGGCGCCATCTGGGCCGGCACGGAAGAAGGCCTGGACCTGCTCGATCCGCGCACGCGTCGCGCGCGCCATTTCCATCATCGCGACGGCGATCCGCGCTCGCTCGCGTCCGATCGCATCTTCGCCCTGCACACGGATTCGCATGGCCAATTGTGGGTCGGCACCGACGGCGGCCTGAGTCGCTACGAGCCCGCGACGGGCGATTTCGTGAACGTCGATCTTCGCGCGAACGGTGACGCGGGTCGTCCGGTGCGCGTGCGCGCCATTCGCGGGGATCCGTCCGGAGTGGTGTGGGTCGGCACGCTCGATCGCGGCCTCATTCGCTTCGAGCCGCGCACGGGGCGCATCACCCGTTTCCAGCACGATCCCCAGACGCCCGGCTCGCTGAGTCACGACCGGGTGTTCGCCATCCTCGAAGACGACGCGCAGCGACTGTGGGTCGCGACCTCCGACGGGCTGAACCTGTTCGATCGCGATTCGGAGCGCTTCGTTCGTTATGGCCGCGATGCCGACAATCCGCAGAGCCTGCGTGATACCGACGTCATGTCGCTATATCAGGACCGCGGCGGCGTGCTGTGGGTGGGAACGCGCGCCGGTGGCGCGAGCCACTGGAATCCCCGGAGCTGGGCGCTCGGTCACTACGTGAGTCCGCTCACGCGCAACGTGCTGGTCAATGCGTTTGCGGAGAACGGCCTCGGCAAGCTATGGGTCGGCACGTTGCGGGGCATTGTCGAAATCGAGACGTCGAGCCGGCGGGAGCGGCGGCCGGTGTTCGGTGCCGGTAGCCCGGCGTTGCCGGACGAGCGCGTGATGGCGCTTCTTCACGATCGCAGCGGTGCACTGTGGGTTGGCACGATGGCTGGGGGCTTGAGCAGAATCGACCCCGCGAGCGGCTCGGTGCGCGTCTTCCGTCACACCGAAGGCAATCCCGCGAGCCTGCCCGCGGACGGCGTGATGTCGCTGTACGAAGATCGGAGCGGCACACTCTGGGTGGGCTCGTACGGCGGCGGGCTGGGGCGCTATGACGCCGCAAGCGGCAGCTTCGAGCGCTATCCCTTCGGGCGGGAGGATTCCACGGGACTGAGCATCGGCCAGGCAAGCGCGATCGCCGAAGATCCGCGCGGTAACCTGTGGATCGGCACGATCGGTGGTGGCCTGAACCTGTTCGAGCGTCGCACGGGTCGCTTCCATCATTTCCGGCATCGTGACGGCGATACCGCGAGCCTCAGTGACGACACCGTCTTCGCGCTGCATGTCGATGCCCTCGGCGAGCTGTGGGTGGGCACTGGCGGGGGTGGTGTGGATCGCGTCATCGGCAGTTCGGACAACCCCGCAGCCGTGCGTTTCGAAAGCCCGCCGGGGCCTGCGGACATGCGCGGCCAGGTGGTCTACGGCATCGAGTCCGATGGGCTCGGACGGCTCTGGCTCAGCACGAACAAGGGGCTCGTGCGTTTCGACCCGCGTACGGGCGCGATGAAAGTGTTTCACGAAGCCCATGGCCTGCAGGGCGAAGACTTCAACTTCAACGCCCACTTCCGCGGCCGCGACGGCACGCTGTACTTCGGAGGCAGCAACGGCTTCAACGCCTTCGCGCCGGACGACGAGCCCGCTGCCGCGCCGCCGCCGCGAGTGGTGCTCACCTCTGCCCGAATCCTCGATCGCACGCTGGCGCCGAACGAGTTGCCGGCGCCGGGTCGGCCGCTCGCCCTGGCCCACAACGACAAGCTCGTGACGTTTGCCTTCTCGGCACTCGACTTCACCTCGCCGGAAAACAATCGCTACCGCTACCGTCTCGAAGGGTTCGACACGGGCTGGAACAACGTCGGCGGCCAGCGCTCCGCGACGTATACGAATCTCGACGCCGGCGATTACATCTTCCGGGTTCGGGCTGCGAATGCGGACGACGTCTGGAACGACGACGGGCTCGCGATTCCGCTGCACGTCTCGGCGGCACCGTGGGACACGCCGTTGGCGAAGGTGGCGTACGCCGCTGTTGCATTGCTGATCATGGGTTACCTGTGGCAGCACTATCGCAGGCGACGCGAGCGCGAGCTGCGTTACAGCCGCGAGTTGGAGAAGACCGTGCGCACACGCACGCGAGAGCTCGAAGAGCGCAACGAGCAGCTCGTGGTCTTGTCCCGCGCCAAGGGTGATTTCGTGGCGCGCATGAGCCACGAGCTGCGCACTCCAATGAACGCCGTGCTGGGGATGAGCGAACTGCTGCTCGATACGCCGCTTCCGCAGGCCCAGCGGCGTTTCGTCGAAGGCATTCATCGTTCAGCCGATTCGCTCCTCGGTATCGTCGACG
>Ga0247777_1000520_pt1 | contig 11006 bp, 12 predicted proteins | sample UWRJL154409C5_FD_179937 | JGI IMG/M metagenome (GOLD analysis project Ga0247777, IMG submission 179937) | Plant litter microbial communities from Arlington Agricultural Research Station in Wisconsin, United States - UWRJ-L154-409C-5 | ecosystem: Environmental > Terrestrial > Plant litter >...
TTCCCTGCGCTGCGGCCGCGGCGGTAACTACATGAAGATGCCGAAGAGGCCGAGCAGAAGGATGCCAAGCAGTCCTACGCCAACTCCGATGCCGACTTGGGTGCCTGGGTTAAGTCCTCCGCTGGCCGGTCCTGGCGAGTCTGTTGGCCCCTTGTTTGTATCCGAAGGGAATGATCTACCAGTGTCTGAAGGAGGCGATGTCCCAGCTGACGCTGTAGATGAAAGTGTGGTTTTGTTCTGAAGGCTTTTGCATCAGTCAAGTCCTGGGCTTGGGCAAAGTCGGTAGGGAAAGTCGGTAGGGATATCAGGGGTGTAATTAATTACTGCCTACCATGTAGGAGAATGTTGCGCCTTGAACATAGTTGTCGGAACCCTCAGACCATTCGTCGTCGGGTCTACCGGGATCGTGGCCGGTTATATGGAGATCAAAACAATATCCCGGGCCACTTGGAAACGCACGGGTGGGTGTCCATGTAAAGGAGTAGTTAGGACCCGGCACTGTAGCTTAAGTTCGGTAGACACCTTGACATGATGTTTTAGCAGCCTTCAAAGTTTCAAACCCAGGCCCGGAAAGGCCCCAGCTCGTATACCAGTGGGCCTACTTAGGACGTTGGTATGCATCGAGCTATGCCTACCTACCTACCTACCTTAGGTGGGCAGGCAGGACCATTACTGTTAACGAGCTGGAGACCCGCGACTTACCGTCAGTGTAGGATCCAGTGATTCTGTCCTTGATCTCCCAAATGTCGCCGTTTTTATAGAGAAATTGGATACGAGTATAGAAGTCGTTCAGGCCCGATTCCCATTCCAAAGTGATGGGCTCGCCCTCCCGGATAGTTGAGTTCGCGGGGGGGTACCGCGTAAAACGCAAAGCGGCGAGGCAGGTCGGAAGACGCGTAATCAACACCGCGAACAGGGCAAGGAGTCGTCGCCGCGGCCGACCAGGGGCCATTTCCCCGAACATTGCTGCGTCTCCCCAATTGATCTCCTCTCGTCCAGGCAAGGCTTGGACGTCAGGGTATGCTGGTTCATAAAGGGTACGGGAAGTCGCGTGGTCAACGGGCGCCCGCTTGGAGTGGGCCGACGTTGGTAAAGAAGAGCGGCCTCGAGCGAGGATCTGCCGCTCTGATTCGTGGGTCAGTACAGTACTGTGTATCAGGAGAGGAGAAAAGCAAGCTGGAAGAAAACGGGGCCTTGGCTGAGCGCCACAAGTGATTGAGCCCAATCAATGAAGCAGATCTCGCTGCATGAGCGTGGGGTGGGGCACCACCTCCGTTGCGGCTCAGGCAGAATCAACTTCAGCCTTCCCACCCACAAACGTCGGGCTCTCGCACATGCCCCGCTTCTTGACTCCACCCTTCTTCCCGACGAAACAGCCATCACCTGGTAAGCGCTTCTTCCGCAGATATGCTTGATACAGATACTGTAGTTTCAAGTGGCTAACGCGTCCGGACCGTCATAGCGCAATCACTCACGAGTTGGCGCCTACACGGCGCGGGAGTGCTTCAACTTGCATCCCGAGACTCGCAACCCATGGCATCTCAGCCCAACGACCTCGTAGCCGACTCGAGGCTTGAAAGCATCGTCAACGATACCCACACTATCCACACCTTTTACGAATCACATTCTACTACGGGAAAACGACGTGTGAAACGAGAAGGGAGATGGACTTGGAAACAAGATCTCGGACGGGGGCGGATGCGGTACCGTCCGTCTTGAGACGTTGCAATCTGGTGACCAGACTCGCGTCCGGGCTGTCAAGGAGATTCTCAGAACAAAGGATACCTCGTCTAGACATGTCATGCGGGAGTTGGAAGCTATTGCCAAGTTCTCTGGACGACGAGTAAGCATCAAGCTCGCATTCTATGCGTATGTACTGTACCAACGAGGCGGCACTTGCTAAGAGCTGATAGTATCGACATTGCTTCGTACGTTCCTACGGCTGGTACGAGACAGATCAAGCCATCTTCATAGCGATGGAGTACATCAAGTTCGGGGATTTGCACCTACATCTCGACGCTCCCATTCCCGAGATAGAGGCTGGTCTCATTGCTGGATAGCTCGTAGAGGGACTGCGTTTCATGCACCAAAACGGATTCGTCCACCGCGACGTAAAACCACAAGTAAGGCCTAACATACATACCTCTCACACTCGGTCTGCAGTTTTAACGTGCAAGTTGCTGATCGTTCTTTGAAGAACATTCTTGTCCAAGCCAAAGGCCCGGCCTGGTGGGTCAAACTCGCGGATTTCGGCATAACCAAACGGCTCCGCGAACCCCGTGAGACCAACCCAGGGTTTACCACTCATCTCTTCGGTACACCAGGATACGTCGCACCCGAGATTATCTACCCTGATTTCGTCCCCAATGTCCCTAAAGAAGCCGCGAGGGACTGCAAGTTCGCCGTGGATGCCTGGGGGGTTGGCATCGTCATCTTCCAGATGATTTTCAACCGGCTGCCTTTCTCGTCTGCCCTTCACCTATCAAAGTATGTGCTAGGAGTGGATCAATTGCCCCTCAAGGACTATGCGGCGTCCGGACTGAGCACGGAAGGCCATGACTTTGTCAAGAACGCGCTTTCAGCATCCCCAGCAGAGCGGCCCTCGATGGACGAGGCATGGGCGCATGAATGGATCCAATCGACTAGGAACGTCACTTCTACCACCACGCGTCAGCCAACTGTAAATGCTGTCGTACCCCCAGCCCTCGTTCTGGCGGCTCAAGCTTCTACCATTGCATACCGACCAAAGAACCAATACCAGCAGGACGGAGCAACCTATTCGCGTCAAGGGACAATTGTTGCCAGTCCGGCGTCCCTAGATCAGGATCCAGGTAAGACGTCAACGGCATCAGCTCGGTGGACCAGTACGCTGGAAATCACGCGGCCTACAGCTGGCAAATCTGAAGAACTCGCTTCTGTCCAACGCCATCCAACCGCCGTCAGCCCTCTCACCTCACCCTCGACTAGCCATCAACCTCGCGGGCAGGGTTCCCATCCGCTGCCTACGGCCACGGCACAGGGAAGCTCTTCATCACGAGGAAGACCAGAAATGTCCTCATCCCAAGTTCGGCAGAGCCCCGAGGCAGCGACCTTCCCTCTCCGAAACATCATTTTGCAGTCACGGCGCTGCGAGAATCTTGCCATCTCGCCCAATGGACGGTTCATCGCCTTTGCCAGTCTGAAATATGATCCCGGCCTTCTCGATGCTCAAGATTATCACAGCCTCGAAATTTACAAAGAGGTCGAAATCTGGGAGATAACGGAGAGAGAGGTGATGGGGAGACTTGTCCAGCAGTTGTATCCGGACGACCCCCGCAGAGCGCCGATCGATCAGGAGAAGACCGTACTTGGTCCCCTCACAGTCGCTTATTCGCCCGACGGGTCACAGCTTTTGGTCCAGCATCTCGCTTACGTGGACGTATTCGATGTGCGCAAGTCGTCAGGCCACGCAAAATTCCGCAATAGTCTAAATTTCCCCGCGAACGGAGGGGGACCATCGCGGGGACAAGCCGCCTTCACGCCTGACTCGAAAAGGATCGTGGTATCATTGGACACGTTTACATTCGGCGACAACGTGACTGGCGAAGACGTCTACGTCAGGTATTTCGCCGGCACATGGCACTATCTTTCAGAGCATGAAAGACCACTTGTATCACCCGTCACGGTTCTCGACACAAGCGACCTGCCTTGTGTGAGTCACGATCTATGGATCTCTGACAATAATCATTTTCATTTGGCCGGCGGACACTTGTTGCTCGGTGGCGTGAACGGCGACAGGGGCAAGGGCATCATGCACGCATGGGATATATCCGCTCTCGACGGCCTCGGATCCGGACTTCAGCGTCGTCCCGTCATGTTGACCTTGGGCACTCATATAGTGAACAGCTTCACCGACATGAGATTCTCCCCGAATGGGAGGTATCTTCTCAGCCGAGGATATGGAACTGTCCAGGGCCGTGTGTTCTCAGAATTCAGTCTTTGGACAACCATCATCGAGGGAACGGGCTTGAGGCAACTCGACTCCGCATTGCTCATACCCATGGTTCACGACTCGAATGCAGGGCACTCCCAGGACGAAACTGGCATCGCACCTTCCAATTACGCCATTTCTTCCGATGGCCGATGGTGTGCTGTCGGGCCTCGTGGCCGCTGGGGTGATACTGATACCACCGTCGGATTGTACGAGGTCCGAACTGGAGCGCTGAGAGGTACCATCGACCTGGGGAAGCACAAAATGACGGATTGGCTGGACATACTTCAATTCTCGCCAGACGGCAGGCTTCTGTTTACGGCTACTCCAGCCAAGCAGGGTTCCAACGACAGACTCGATAGGGATCGTTTGAAAGTTTGGGATCTTCGAAGTTTGGCATGAGCATTATATATGCATTACAGTACTGCGTACCTAGGTAATAATCTATCGGTTCGATGCAAGCTACGGTAGGTAACTTTACCTCAAAAACCTGTACTGCCTCTGTTCGAATCACTGACTTTGTGACATGTTTTTTTTTCCTTGCCTCCTTCGCTCAAAGAAATGCAGCGGTAGTACGTAATATAGGTAGACGGTCGTGTTAGCACCTAGGTACAGTACCTACCTAGATACTGTAGCTTACAGAATACAGGCGATCTTGAATTCGAGAGACAGTGCCCTAAATACTAGACTCTGGGAAGGGGGGGTTAAGATTCGGCTCCAACTTAGTCCGTTCCCGGGCAACTCTCGAAAACTGTCGGCGATATACTGTCGGTATCTGTAGCCCAGGGGGTAACTGCAGCCCAGGGGGCAACTGTAGCCCAAGGGGGCAACGTTGCCCTGAGGGTTACGGTACTTCACCCAGGTACAGTGTCTTCAGGCACTACCCACCTTTGCCGAGGGTTGCGCGACAGTAGCCAGCTCGCTAATAATCCCGCTAAGGTACCTAGGTAAGCAGAGTGGTGGGATCACATGAATGCTAGTTTTGGCTCCGTCTGTTCAAATGGCAGAGGCACGTTGAAGGGATGAAGGGAATAATCACTGTGTAAACAGGCTCAGTCTCTGTCTTGTCTGTGGTGATGAACGTAGTGTAACTTCTCGATACCTACAGTAGGTATGTAGGCCTGTACCTACCTACCTATGTAGCAGGGAAGGTGGCTCGACGACTAGCTTCGCCATGTCGTGAGGTCGATTGATATATGTACGTATGTACCCTTGACATCCCTCCACGCCCCCCGGGACATGACACGTAACCGGCACTTGACACGGAGCTAGAACCCACTCAGCAAGCCACCTGCCCACTGATTGGTTTCAAAGTCAGGTGCCTTTCCGATACAAAACTGTCTTTCTTCCAGGATTGAGTCAACCTACCTCTTCCTTTCTTCCCACGTTTTCTGTATGTTTATAAAACACTCCTTCTAGCACTCGTCCTCAATAAGAGTCTACGTCGCGCTCCATGCAGTATAACCATCCATGTTGGAACGCATTCTACAAGTTGCACGATGGTGGACACGTCGCGAACGGACTCGGCGGGCTGAGGTTCATCCTCAGATCGTTCCCCCAACCGACAGTCTTCTCCAGCAAATGCCTGCCGAAATCATTGCCCCAACCGACAGTCTTCTCCTGCAACTGCCTGCCGAAATTGTCCTGGAAATAGCCGACCGTCTTCCTCTGGAGAACGCCATCTGCCTCCTCTTGACCTGCAAGGCTCTCTACAGCATCCTCTTTCCTGCGTGTGGCAGATCCTCCAGCGCAACACTTGACTCTTCCGGTAGTCGACGAGCATTATCTATTCTGCTGGAAAGGGATCTTGCAGAAAAGTTCTACGTGTGCCCAATCTGCGATCGCCTACGCCGGATCCGCGTCGATTGGATGATATCTGGAGATTTTGCCCCAGGGTGGTGGAAGGCCGTCATTGTTTGCGTAAAGTGTGGTTATGGGCAGTGTACTCCTACTCATATACCCGGACCCCATTACCATGGCTTTGACTCTCACCTCCTTCGTCTCATCACTAACCGTCATGTCTATGGCGGAGAGGCTGGCCTGCCGTTGTCCGTCATCGAGTGGAAGACGGACAGGAGCCGACCGTATCTCAATGCGCAGCGAGGCGCAGAGCACCGCGAATGGCGGCACCAATTTTGGGTGAGCCCCAGCAGTCTCAAGGCTAATCGTTCGTTGGCTAAAGCTTAGTAGCCCGGAAAACACGTTCCCTTCGAGATCTGGCCTGTTTGGTCCTGCAACCGGTTGGCGAGGATTATCGACGACGCCCTATATCTACGCCTGGTATTCAATCTTGTTGACTTTACCGGCGACTCCGGGCGTCTACGCCGCGCACTAGACAACGAATGGCTGGATATATGTTACCACGTGGGATCGAGACGAGGCGAACTCGGTCAGACGCCGCGGGTAGAACCCCGTCATAAAGTCGCTCAAGGATTTGAAGCCCCCCCGCCCGACGAGGCGACAGGTGTACGTCTGCCATTTCAGGCGTGTCACGCGCGAGGGTCTTGTGACTGGTGTCAGGTCGACTACGTTACACAGATCCAACAAAGGAGCGAAGAAGATGGCCATGGCTGGTCGGTTACCGTCACGGCCTACTACCGTCTGGGAGAAGGGCGGTCACCCACGGACCCGGCATGGACAAACTTCACCGATACCCATCCATGGGCTGCCAACTGGCGGAATCCGGAGGCAAATCCCGGGCGTCAAGCGTCGGCATTTCCATCCGGTAAGGTGGAGGATGCTTGGTTGCGGACCCAGTGGAGAGAGGCGTAACCACCTCAAGAGCGTAGAGTACCACAGCCTTGGAATGTATGAGCATTAGACCTCGCATTACTAATAGGTAATCTATTGGCTCGACACAAGCTAAGCGGAGTGGTGGGATCACCATGAGTGCTGGAGGTTTGGCTCTGCTCTAATGGCAGAGGTAGGGAGGATGGGAATCCCGTAAACTCGGTTCCTGTCCTGTCTGTGGTGATTTTCGTAGTGTAACTACTAGGTAGGTCTGTATGTAACAAGGGAAGGTGGCTCGTCGACCGGCTTCGCCATGTCGTTGAGGTCGATCGACATATGTACTCTTGACATCTCTCCACAACCCCCGCCACCCCTCCCATTATCAACTTAGCGCGGGCGCCAACCCGACCCGAACATCGATCTCCCCCCGGAGACGTCCGACTGCGTCTCACTCCAGGCACTCTGGAACGCGGGTGGGTCCTGGGCGTCGCCGCCTCTGTATCCGGTCCCGACGCCGATGCCTCCCGGCGGCCCGTGGTCTTCCATGTCCTGGCGTCCGGCCCCGGCCACCGACGGCCTCGGCCGCTCCACATAGGAGACGGGGGAGACGGGTCTCTCCACCCACGACGGCGGGCGCTGCTGCGGCTCGGGGCGGCCGTAGTCCTCTTCGTCCTCGGTGTTGGTGCTGACCGTCACCATGGTCGGCGCTTCCGACATCATGGCCGTCGACGCCGGCCGCGAGTACCGCTGCGCAAACCCGGCCTCGGACCGGGGGAATCGTGCCGTCCGCGGCGTCGCCACGCCCTTCACCCAGGCCGAGATGGTCCTCTTCCTGCCGGCCGGTGCTGCCGGGGGCGGCGGGGGAACCGCCTGCCCGTAGTGCTTCTCGTCCGTCACGGCGCCCTCCATGTCGTTGTGGCCTTGCTCCGAGTCGAAGGCGGCACGCATCACGTCGTCGATCATTTCCGAATTGGTCCGTTTGTTGGCCGCCGCCGCCGCCGCGCGACGGCTGGAGGCCGGGACCGTGGTGCCGCCCCGCGAGGTGGCTGCGCCCCACAGCCTCCGCGACGACGACGACGCCGCCGACGCCGTCGAGTTGCGGCGGCTAGGTAGCCACGCCCGGAGCTTGCCCGGGACCTCGGAGAGGCTGCGGCCACGTCGTCGCCATCGATACACAAAGTAACCAACGCCGGCCAGGAGGAGAAACCCGGCTGTCAGGACCCGGTTAGCCCGGTGCAGTGGTCGCGCGGGGGAGGGACGTCCAAGACTTACACAGGGTCCCAAAGGCAATGGCGAAGGGGTGGCCGCGGATCTCGTCACCGTCGGCCGAGCCGAGGATGAAGTCGCCGCCGGCGCCGGGCCCGTTCACCCCCGTCGCCGAGCTGAAGCTTGTCTGCGTGGGCGGGATCGTCTCCTGGGGCAGCCTGGTGTCGACAAACGTTGGTGCCGGAGCGGTCCGATCCGCCGTTGCGGGCTGGGGATCGATGCTCCGTTGCGGATCAACGGTCGAGGCGGTGGGTGCTGGGGCCGGGGCCGCGGTTTCAGGTGCCCCGACGTTGAAGACGGGCGGGGCCCCTCCTTGTTGACCCGTAGCCAGCGGCCGACGCGCCGTCGAAGGGGTCGCCGTCTGGACGTTGGCCGCAGGTGCCCGAGACGGCGCTCGCAGGGCGGCGGTGCCCGGCCGGGCTGGGACAGGGGTCACGGTGCTCAGCACGACGCGGACGTCCTCCTCGTCGTCGGATGGGTCGTCGTCGGATTCCACCTCGACAATCTCGATGTCATCCTGCGCCAGGACGCGGTTGCCCGCCGCCGAGAGTGCCAGAGACGAGCCGGGTCCGACGGAGGGGACCACGTTGGGCACGGTGGCCGCCGGGTTGGCTCTGGAGGACGGGCTCGGTCGAGGCAGGCCCTGCGGCCGCGTCGGGGGTTGGTTCTGCGATTGGGGACGCGAGATGTTCGAGACGGCCTCGTCGTCCTCGGAGCCCGAGTCGGATTCCTCGTCGTCTCGTCGCGCCAAGCGATGCTCGCGGGCCCTCGACTGTCGGACGCGGCGTCGCCGGACTTCCCCTTGAATCGAAGGCATGGCGTGCTTGTCAATGGCCACACGACTTCCACATCCGTCCCGCACGCGACGGCCCAGGGATGGTAATTAGAAGACCTGCTGGAGCGGAGAAGGTCGAGTTAGAAGAGACGTCAGAGTCGAAAGGTGTAAGCAGCCCTGCTGCAATGGTCCTTGTCGCCCAGACCTTGGGACCGCAATCGAAGGGGACAGTGGAAGGAAGCACTGCTTCTTGGCCCAAATCAGACGATGGAGGAAGGTCAGTCCTGAAGAAGGGTTGGACATATGGAAAAGAGCGAGCTGTGCGCCCAATCCAGCCCGCGTAGCCGTCACAAACTTGGCCTCCCCCAACTAGAGGAAACACGAAACGGGGGCCAAGAAGTCGGAGGGCCAAGGTGAGGGACGCCATCGCCACTCTGGGCTCCACCTACGACGCCGTCACTCGCTGCGAGGCGGCGCGCAAGTCTGGCTCACAGTCGATCAGCGTGTCGCATCGCCCTCTCGTGTAGCATGTCGTTGCCGGACAGCCGGGGCAACGGTGGGCATCGGCCAAGTGGCGGCCCTCCCGCTGGGCGAACTGACGTGCCTGCTCCACTTGCGAGCCTGGTCCTGACACCGAGACGGGTTACAGGACAGGGGTGCAGAGCGGCGAGAAGGGCGGAGCGCCGTCTCGGGTCTGCAGGGGGTTGTTTTTGAAACACGCTGAACTCGAGAAGAGAGCGTCGCACACGTGACATCCATGAACGGACGGAGTACGGATTAAGTGGGCCCGCTCGACGTCGGGCTAGATCGTGGTGTGACTGTGACTGCAAAAATGGTCTGTGGGCACGCTCCCCCTTCGGATAAGACTGCACCGGCAGGGAAGGGAGATAGATCCGTTCCCTTGTTTACCTACAGTTCATATCTACCTACTGTACAGTACTCTAGGGTAGTCATCTCCATGCCTCCTCGATGTCCGCTAACTGTGGCTAACCGGGCCTACCGAGGCTGGTACGAATCTTACCTCCTCTGCTCGGCCTTTCCATGAGAGTTCCGCTCTACTAGGGGCAGTACGGAGTACCCTGGAGCGATCGCTCATTACTGTAGGGTACCAGTTAATGTGTACGGAGTACGGGTTGATTGATAGGTGCAGGGGGATGGGTGGGAAAGGTACATTCAATTAGGGGGCGGTCGCGTTCGCTGCGGCCCCCCACCCCAGATTTGACGCCGCCTTCCGTAACAGGTTAGACACTGCCCCCGGAGCGATTTGACATAGCCCCGAGAGCGGATTCGCGTCTTTGTAACACAGTAGGTACAAGTACATGGCAAATGCCCGAGGATTATACTTGTTTGACGGGACAGACAAGATACCAGATGGAATCTACATTCGAGTTGGGTTGTGACCATCGCGTAGCTGGTTGGGGGAGTCGTGTGTGGATCATGCGGCGGCGTGACTGCAGCAGAGTGACAGACAGAATGCCATCCTCTCGTAACATCCCGGTGACTTGCTTCTCAGATAAGTATATGTTCGATTTCTACAAGGGGTACTTATTTCTACCTTATAGTGAAGAAGCTTTGAGAATGGCATGACAACAAATGCCGCCTGTAGGATGACGGACGTCATGGTTGAGAAGCATCTTACTATTTCAACTCCCCCGACCAGACACTTTGTTCGCCCTGATCCCCCGAAACTACACCGAGGCCGAAACTAACGACACCGCGTAGTCTTCGCGGTTTAATTCTCTAGAAAAGACTTAATCATCCGCATTACGGTCACCATGACCGCCGTCCCCGCCATCCCGCAAGTCGTCAGCTTGGTGTTGTTCATCATCGCTTTCTTGTTCGTCTACATCAAGAAGGTCGTCCATACCTACGCCAATCTTCGTTACAGGGACATATTGGCTTCGACCCATCACACCCTCACCTCCAGAGACTGCACCATCATCGTCCCCACCGTCGACGCCAGTCGACCCGAGTTCGTCGATACCATCCACCACGCACTGGCGACGGAACCCCGAGCCGTCATCGTCGCCACCGTCGGTAGGAAGAATGCGGAGGCCGTGGAGACCCTGATCCGGGAGCGGGGCTAGGATACCTGCACCGTTCTGGAGTGCCCTGCGGCCAACAAGCGCCAGCAGATGATGCTCGCGGCCTCCGCCGTCGACACGGAAATCATCGTAACCCTGGACGACCACGTATATATTGGCACGAAGTTCCTCCAAACCATCGTCACGGCCTTTGAGGACCCCAAGGTTGGGGGCGTGGGCA
>Ga0247777_1000521_pt1 | contig 11002 bp, 11 predicted proteins | sample UWRJL154409C5_FD_179937 | JGI IMG/M metagenome (GOLD analysis project Ga0247777, IMG submission 179937) | Plant litter microbial communities from Arlington Agricultural Research Station in Wisconsin, United States - UWRJ-L154-409C-5 | ecosystem: Environmental > Terrestrial > Plant litter >...
TTCCAGATTTGTACGCTACCGCCGGCTTCTTCGATGAGTACTTCGCTTGCCGCGATGTCCCAGCGGGCCAGACGGAATTCCACCACTGCATCGAGTGAGCCGCGGGCGACCATGGCGTGTGCCCAGCAGTCTGCGTAGCAACGGAGTTGCGGGACCTGTGCGCGGAGTTGCGCTTCGCTGTCTGCTATTCCGGCGAGTCGGAAGTAGTGCTCTGGTGGGGCGGAAATCATGCATTGCCGGAGGGGGCGCGTTTGCGCCACGTGTATGCGTTGCCCGTTGCACCATGCGCCTGTTCCGCGGGCGGCGGAGTAGGTTTCGTTCATCGCTGGGAGATGCATTGCGCCTACTAGCGCGCGCTTCTCGACGACATCCTCAAGTGCCAGGAGTGTGCCGAAGGTCGGGAGGCCGCGTGCGTATGAACGCGTTCCGTCGATGGGGTCGATCACCCAGCGATAGCGTGCGCCTTTGGAGTCGTCGCCGAGCTCTTCTCCCAGCACGGGCCAGGGATGCGGCTGATGCTTTGCGAGGTACGTGCGGATCTGCTGTTCCGCATTTCGATCGAACAGGGTGACGGGCGTGCCGTCCGGCTTGGTTTCGACGGCGAGTCGTTCGCTGCGGAAGCCGGAGAGAATTCCTTCCGATGCGGAGCGTGTGGCGTCGATGGCGAGTTGCTGCAACTCGGGCAGTAACTCGAGAGGCGAAGGCGTTGTCATGCGGCTACGATAACACCCCATGACTCAACTCACTGCCGCGCTCGCGAGGCGAGCGCTTGCTCAGTTTGCGACACCCGAGCGCGCCGCCGGCGTCGCGCGTTTCTTCAAGACGGGCAAGGGTGAATACGGCGAGGGCGACGTGTTCATCGGCTGCACGGTGCCGGAGTGCCGGCTCGTTGCGAAAGAGTTTCGCGCGATGCCGCTCGCGCAGGTCGACAAGCTCGTGACGTCGCATGTTCACGAGGAGCGGGCGGTGGGGTTGTTCATTCTCGTTGCGCAGTTCGAGCGCTCGCCCGACCGGAAGATCTTTCAGTTGTATCGCAAGCGCATGGCGTTCGTGAACAACTGGGATCTCGTGGATCTGTCTGCGCCCCATATCGTGGGCGGATGGCTCGCCGACAAACCGCGGGGGCTGCTCGATACGCTGGCGAAGTCGAAGGTGCTCTGGTATCGGCGGATCGCGATCGTGTCGACGTTTTATTTCATTCGGCGGGGGGAGTGGAAGGATGCCATTCGCATCGCTGAGCAGCTCGTGGAGGATGAGCACGATCTCATTCACAAGGCGGTGGGGTGGATGTTGCGGGAAGTGGAGAAGCGGGCCAGCTCGAGGGCGCTCGATGCGTTTCTGCGGCGGCATGCGGCCACCATGCCGCGCACGATGCTTCGCTATGCGATTGAGCGGCTCACTCCTGCGGAGAAAGAGAAGTGGATGGGGATGGCGGAAGCCCTCAATCGCCGGGCGGCTAGATAGCGTCGCCTTCTCAGCTGCCCGGCGATTGAGGGCTTCTTACTTCTTCCGGTAAATATCAGGCACGATCCGCTCCATAAACCGCTCCTGGTGCGCAATGGCCTTGAACCCAAACTGCTCATAAAGCCCATGCGCATCCAGCGTAACGAGCGTCCACCTCCGCAGCCCCTGCAGCTTCGGGTGATCCGACGCCATCGCCATCATCGCCTTGGACAGCCCGTGCCCCCGGTGCTCCTCGAGCACATACACATCACACACGTAAGCAAACGTCGCATAGTCCGAAACGAATCGCGCCAACCCCACCTGCGCCCCGCTCGCGTCATACGTCCCGATGCAAAGCGAGCCGCGCGCAGCGCGCTCGACAATCTCCAGCGGAATATCCTGCGACCAGTACGCGCGCTTCAGATACGCATGCATGGCCTTGAAGTCGAGGCGTGAAGGATCGTCGGAAACGGTGTAGCGCCCAACAGAGCGCGTCTCATATGCGTCCATCAAAGTATCCGTGCTAACCGGCGCGCTCGAGCCGCCGCCGTGAGAAATCCAGGATGATTTCGCGCGCCGCGTTGTGCCCCGGCGCGCCGGTGACGCCGCCGCCCGGATGCGTGCCGGCACCACACATATAAAGACCCGCCAGCGGCCCGCGATAATTCCCATGGCCCAGCATCGGCCGCGCCGAGAACATCTGATCGAGGCTCAACTGCCCGTGAAAGATATCCCCACCGATCAGGCCGAAAGTCCGCTCCAGATCGAGCGGACTCATGATCTGCCGCCCGAGCACGGACGCCTTGAACCCTGGCGCGAACGCATCGACGGTCGCGATCATGAGATCGGCGACGGTCTCACGATGCAGGTCCCACGAGTCCCCGTTCGGGAGCTGGGGCGCCACATGCTGGCAGAAGAGACTTGCCACATGCTGGCCCGGCGGCGCCAGCGAATCGTCCAGCGTCGAAGGAATCAGCATCTCGACGATCGGCGCGCGCGACCACCCATGCGTGCGCGCATCGAAGTACGCCTGCTCCATGTAGCGCAGCGTAGGCGCGATGATGATGCCGGCTGTGTGATGGTCCGCGAGCGCGCGCCCGGGCAGGCAGCGAAAATCCGGCAGCTCGGACAGCGCCACGTTCATGCGGAACGTTCCCGATCCACAGCGCCAGCGCCCGATCTGGTTCACGAAATCGCTTGGCAGCTCGCTCGGGTTGATGAGTGACTGGTACAGCAGTTTCGGATTCAGGTTCGACACGATCGCCGAAGCGCGATGCACGACGCCGGCTTCCGTGCGCACGCCGACGGCGCGCCCGTTCTCGACGAGCACTTCGCTGACCGGGCTATCGACGTCGATCTGCACACCGCGCGATTGCGCACACTTCGCCATCGCCTGCGTGATGGCCCCCATGCCACCGATGGCGTGACCCCACACGCCCTTCTTACCGTTCACCTCGCCGAACACGTGATGGAGCAGCACATACGCCGAGCCGGGCGTATAGGGGCTCGCATAGTTGCCGACGATTCCATCGAAGCCATACACGGCCTTGATCGGATCGCTCTCGAACCAGCCGTCGAGGTAGTCCCCGGCAGACGTGGAGAAGAGGGCGAGCAACTCGCGTCGTCGCGCCATATCCAGCTTGCGCAGCCGGCCGCCGATGCGGGCCGCATTCAGCAGCTCCGGAAGCGCCGAGCGCCAGTTGCCTTCTACGACGTTAGGCGGCGTCTGCAGCACCAGCTCCCGCAACAGGTCAGCAATGACATCCAGATTGGCGCCGTAGTCCTCGAGACGGGCGGCGTCCCGGGTGGAGAACTTTGCGACTTCCGTCTGAGTCCGCCCACCTCCGGTGAGGAGGTAGCGCCCGTCCTCCGTCGGCAGGAAGTTCGAGGCGCGCCTCTCGACGATACGCAGCCCATGCCGCGCCAGCTCGAGATCCTGAATGACGCGGGGGTTGAGCAGCGACACGGTGTAAGAGGCCACGGAGTTGCGGAAACCGGGATGAAACTCCTCCGTCACGGCCGCGCCGCCGACGACGCGTCGTCGTTCGAGCACGCGCACGCGCAGGCCCGCGGCGGCAAGATAGGCCGCGCAGGTGAGGCCGTTGTGGCCGCCGCCGATGATCAGGACATCGCTATCCGTCATGGTCCCGTAATCCCCTTCACCCGCATCGCAGGATATAACCAACAGTGCCGCGGGCCCGAAACACCCTTATACCTTGCACGCAGTCGCGCACTCCGCGAGATTTCATTAGGATACCGTGTGATTCGTTCCACAACCTTCTCGACCACAACCCTGTAAGCCACCGCCAATGAACCTTCAAAACCTGCAAGCCCAGCTCAATCAGCTCGAGCGCAAGCGCCAGTTGCTCGAAAAACGCATCAAGGATCGAGCCTCCAAGCAGTATGCAGCTCTGCCGAAGAAGGTGGGACTGAAGAACATCGACGACCTCATCATCCAGTTATTGCCTTACGGTTCGAGCGGCCTGCGTTCGCGCCTGAACCAGAACGGGGCGGCCCCGGGGGCTACCGGCAAGCGTCGCGGCCGTCCGCCGCGCAAGTCGCGCGGCACGCGTTATACCGCTGACGTGAAAGCCGCCGTGAAGCGCGCTGTGGAAGCAGGCGGCAAGACCGTCGCCGAGATTTCCCGCGAGTTCGGCCCGTCGGTATTCTCGATCAAGGATTGGAAAAAGCAGTGGGGCCTCACCCGCTCGCGCAAGAAAAAATGATCCGCTGAGGCGGAAGGAGCAGCCCATGAGCCAGGACGACGGTAAGCCGGACGGCACGCAGGACGCGTTCGCGGCCGGCCTCGCGATTCGGCGCGACATGTTCGGCGTGGAAGGGGCGGAGCGCCAGATCGAGGCCGCCACCGATTTCACCCGTCCCTTGCAGGACATGGTCACGCGTTACTGTTTCGGCGAGGTGTGGAGCCGCCCGACGCTGGATCGCAAGACGCGCAGCATGCTGACGCTGGCCCTGCTCACCGCGCTCGGCAAGCAGAACCAGCTGCGCGTGCATGTGAGGGGCGCGATCCAGAACGGGGTCAGCAAGGAAGAAATCCGCGAAGTGCTCATGCACAGCATGATCTACGCGGGCCTGCCGGCAGCCGTCGACAGCTTTGCGACGACGACCGAAGTCCTCAAACAGATGGGGCTGGAATAGCGCGAGTCGATTAGAAGAATAAAGGGGGGGGTATGCGCATTGGATTCATCGGCATCGGCAACATGGGCGCGCCGATGGCGGGCCATATCGCCAGGGGCGGTCACACCGTGACCGTGTATGACTGCGACCCGGACAGGGTGTCGCGCTTCGCGACCGCCAATGGTTGCCGCGGCGCTCGAACGTTCGCGGACCTGGCGGACTCAGAGCTCGTGATCACCATGCTTCCCGACGGCCATGTCGTGCGGAGCGTGATGATGGGTGCGAGCGCAGCAGCGAGCGCAGCAGCGAGCGCAGCGGCGTCCGCAGCGGCAGACGCGGCCGAGGGCGGCCTCGCCCGGCACTTGCCGCGCGGCGCGCTGTTCGTCGACATGAGCTCGTCCGATCCGGTGGGCACGCGCACGCTCGGCGCGGAGCTCGCGGCGCTCGGAATCGCGATGCTGGATGCGCCGGTGTCCGGCGCCGTGCCGCGCGCGACGCTAGGCACGCTCGCCATCATGATCGGCGGCGACGACAAGGCCGCGATCGAGCGGGCGAAACCCGTCCTGCGCCTCATGGGCGACCGTCTCTTCGAGACCGGCGGCCTCGGCAGCGCGCATGCCATGAAGTCGCTCAACAACTTCATCGCCGCGGCCACCTTCGCTGCCTCGGCGGAGGCGCTGCTCATCGGCCAGCGTTTCGGGCTCGATCCGGCCACCATGTTCGACATCATCAACGTCTCGACGGGCCGCAGCTTCATCTCCGAAGTGGTGATGAAGGATCACGTGATCACCGGCAAGTTCTCCACCGGCTTCAGCGTTGGCCTGCTCGCGAAGGATGTCCGCATCGCCGCCGACCTGGGGGAGGCGATGAACCTCGACGCGCCTGTGCTGCGGCTGGTGCGGGATCGTTGGGCGCTGGCGCGCGACCGCCTCGGCGCGACGCGCGACAACGCGGAAGCGGTCAAGAGCTGGGACGAGAACCTCAAAGAGTTGTAAGCCCGGCGACGCGCGGAAGCGCTTCGCGGTCAGGGTGGGACGGGCCGCGTCGAGTGCTCGCCTCGATGCTCAATGGCGGTTGGCGTGCATCTCGCCGCAGCCCGCCAGTTCACGCGCCGCGTTGATTACGACTTCCGGCTGGTCGCGCTGGATGTAGTGGGTTGCACCTGTCACGAAAACGTGACGGGAGCCGGGGAAGTCCGCAGCGATGTCGTCCTGGAGTTGTGCGGCTCGCGCCAGCGACTCCGGGGTACTGTTTTTGAATCCCACGGTGCTCGATAACACGATCGTGCGTACATCTTCGACGGTCGGACTCGAGTGCACCTGTACGCCCGCTTGCGCGCTGTCCGTCAGTTCTTTGCGCATGATCAGGGGCATGAAGAGCGTCACTTCGCGTTGCCCGAGATACTGCTGGTTGGCCTGGGTATCGATGACCATGTGCTGATCCCAATGCGTCGAGTCGATGAGCAGCAGGCCCGTGACCTCGGCGGGGAAGTTGCGCGCGAAGTACTGCATGTACAGCCCGCCGAGCGAGTGACCCACCAGCACATAGGGAGGGTGGATATTTCTGCGATTCAGCTCTTCCCGCAACTCGTTGACGATTGTTGCAGAGTCTCGTGGGCCGGACGGGGGATCGCTGCCCACGTAACCCGCTCGGGTGTAAGAGACAGTGCGAGTGCAATGTGCGGCTATCTGCGGCTGGATGTCTTTCCAGATAGCAAGGGTATCTCCGAGCCCTGCCTCGAGGATGATTGTGCGAGCACCACTACCCACGATGTGTAACTGATGGTGTGACACATCGCCTGCCACAACCGGTGCCGTCCGGGCAACTGTAGATACACAACACAAAATGGCAAGCGCAGCGGCGCGAAGGACATCGAATAAAGTCATGACGTTCAGTCTGGCAGCACGTGCGTACCGGCGTCGATACCGCGTACGAAATAGTGTGAGTTTCCGACTATGGTCCGTAGAGCACTAGTCCCGTACATCGCATCGTTACGACGTGGCACGCAATCGCAAGGCAGCGGTGGCATTCGGGAGGGTTCTCAAGGAGGTTCGGGAACGAAAGAACCTTTCCCAGGAAGAACTCGCCTTCCGCAGTGGAATTTCCCGCACTTATCCCTCGCTGCTCGAACGCGCGCGCCGTCAGCCCTCGCTGACGGTGCTGCTCGCGGTTGCTGAAGGCCTGGATGTCCGACCGGACTTCCTGCTCAACCGAACCATAGAAGAACTGAAGGGATGAGACCGTGGGGGGCGTGCAGCCGATTTCGTCCGTGCGCAAGAATCTGATCAGCCGCCATTTTGGAGAGGTACTGAGGCAGTACCGCCTGGATCGTGGCTGGTCCCAGTCCGTGCTGTCCTCGAAATCCAAGGTCGATCGCACGTACATCAGCCAGATCGAGTGTGGCATTCACTCGCCGACCATCACAGTGCTGTGCCGGCTGTCGCGGGCCTTGCAGGTGGCGCCGTCCGTGCTCGTGACACGGCTGGAGCGGCGGCTCGGCGAATCGCGCGCCTCGCGTTCGTAGCGTAGGCGCGACGGATATCACATTGTGAGCGGATTAATGAAGCTGCGGCTTCTTCAGCATCAGATCCCGATCTGTTGAGCGTACTTGCACGCGCGAGCGCTGCTGCCCGCGCCCAAGCGTGAGCGGGATCTCCGTGCCGGCAGGGCCGAGACGCCACATTTTGCGTAACAGATCGGACAGCCCGTCGACGCGCTGGCCGGCGACCTCGAGCACGCGATCCCCCGGCTTGATGCCGGCCTTGGCCGCGGGCGCATCGACCGACAGCGAGCCGACCACCAGCTGCCCCTGCGACTCCGCTGCGGAAAGGCCCAGCCACGGCCGCGGCGCGCGCGACACGCGACCGTTGCTGATCAGGTCGTTGAGGATGGGCGGCAGCAGGTCGATCGGCACGAACATGTTCGCGTCGATGGTTTCGCTGCCGACCGACTCCTGTACCAGGAGAGAGCCGACGCCGAGCAGCTTGCCATCCATGCCGACGAGCGCGGCGCCCGACCAGTGCGGATGCGCCGGCGCAGTGAACAACGCTTCGTCGAGAAGATATTCCCAGTAGCCCGCGAACTCGCGTTTGTCGATGAGCTTGGCGGACAAGGTATGTCCGCGCCCGCCGTGGCTCACGACGACGGCGCTGTCGCCTACCGTGATCGACTCCGCGGAGCCAAGTTCCAGTGCGGGTAGTGACACGCGACCGAGCGGCGCCACGAGACCGAAGCCTGTGACGGAGTCATAGGCGAGCGGGTGCGCGGGCACGACCGTGCCATCCACAGTGGTCAGCCAGATGGTGGTGGCTTCGGTGATCAGGTAGCCGATGGTGAGCACGAGCCCGTCGGGGCGGATGACGATGCCGCTCCCGACGCGATCGGTGCCGAGCACATCCGCGGTGAACGCGTCTTCCGGAACCTCGGCGCGCAGCAACACCACCGAGCGGAGCACGTGCTCGAAATCAAAATCGAGCGCGCCCGCTTTGGGCTGCAGCTCTTCTGGAAAGGTCCAGTCCGTCTTTTCACTCATGCGCGCAAGCGTACCGTTACGACCCGCGCGGAGCAAAGTCCTGCGAGCTTGCGATGAAGGGGGCCGGAGTTTATCGCTGGCGCGACTCGGCGAGATAATTATGCAGCTGCGAAACCACCACGGAGCCTTCGCCAACCGCCGAGGCCACGCGCTTTACAGAACCCGCGCGAACATCGCCCACCGCGAAGACGCCGCGCTGTGTGGTTTCGTGCGGCATCGGCGTGCGTGGCGGAGCTTGCGGGTCCGGAAGGCCCGTGCAGATGAAGCCGTGCGCGTCCACGTCGATGGGGCACTCGCGGAGCCACTCCGTGTTCGGGTCGGCGCCAATGAAGAGGAAGACGTGTCGCACCGGCTGCTCTTCTTCCACGCCGCTGCGGCGATTCGTCCAGGCGACCGAGTGAAGGCCGGTGTCGCGCGTGCCGTTGAGGCGCGTGATTTCCGTGTAGCCGTGGAGCGTGACGTTCGGCAGCGCGTTGATGCGATCGATGAGGTAGCGCGACATGGTGGCCGCGAGAGAGGGCCCGCGAACCAGGATGTGCACGTGCTTCGCGTGCGCGGCCAGGAACACCGCCGCCTGGCCCGCCGAGTTGCCGCCGCCCACGACGATGACGTCGCGCATGGCACATAACTTCGCTTCGATTGGCGTGGCCCAGTAGTAGACGCCTTCGCCTTCGAGCTCGCCGAGGTTGTCGATTTCGAGGCGGCGATAGCGCGCGCCGGAGGCGATCACGACCGATGAGGCGCGGATGATCGTGTCGTCGTCGAGGACGATGCGGAAACGGCGTGGCGCCGGGGGCAGCTGCGCAACACTCAGGTCCTGCGGCTTGGTCTTGTCGCACTGGATGCCGCATTCGAGCTGGCGCACTTCGGCGGGGATCGCCATCACCGCGCCGAACTTCTGCGCCTGATTGAACGCGCGACCGGCGAGTGCCATGCCGGATATACCCGTCGGGAAGCCCAGGTAGTTCTCGATGCGCGACGACGCGCCCGCCTGGCCGCCGAACGCACGCGAATCCAGCACCAGCACCGAAAGACCTTCGGACGCGGCATAGACCGCGGTAGCCAGCCCGGCCGGGCCCGCGCCCACCACCGCGACGTCGAACTCGTTGTTCTCTTCGAAGTGCGGCAGCAATCCCTGGCACTGGGCGAGCTTTTTCTCGGTGGGATTCTTCAGGACGGTGCCGTCGGGGCACACCGCGATCGGCAGGTCGGTCGCCGCGACGGCGAGGCGCACGATCAGCTGCGCGCCTTCGCTATCGGTCTCGGCATCGAGCATCGTGTGCGGAATGCCGTTGCGGCGCAGGAAGTTCTGCAGCCGTATCGAGTCCGCGCTGTCGCTCCGGCCGATGATCACTGTACCAGCGCCGGCCTGAATGAGCCCGACGCGGCGCAGGATGAAGGCGCGCATCAGCAGCTCGCCGATCTCCGCATTGCCGACGATCAATGATCGGATATGCGAGGCATCGAACGGCAGCGCCTCGCAGCCCTCCGGCGCGGCGCGTGCTTCGACGAACGACGGGCCGCCGGCGAGCTGGCTGAGCTCCCCGGCCATCATCCCGGGCACGTGGCGCACGATCTCGTCGCGGTTGCCCAGGGGATCCTTGCGAGCTACCGCGATGTAGCCCGACAGCACCAGCCACGCGGGCGCGCCGACCTGGCCGAAGTTCACGATGATTTCGTTCGGGCCGAAGCGATGCACGGTGCCCCCGAAGCGTTTCGCGACCTCGACCTGCGCGGGCGTGAGCTCGGGGAACATCTGCTCACGGCGCTGCTCGAGGACCGTGGAGGGGGCAAACGCCATGAAGGGTCTCCGGACGTGCGAATCGGGGCCTGGGGCCTCGGACTATAGCCAAGACGCTCGCACGGAGTGCCGCGGCTGGCTTGAACCGGAGTGCCACGACGAAGTGTGCCGTGGGGTGGCTTTTCTCATAGCCCCTTCCCAGCCGCCCGGCGATTGAGGGCTCTTCGAAGAGCCCTCAATCGCCGGGCGGCTGGGAGGCCGTCGTCATTCAAATATCCGCCGGCAGGTCGAACACAATCACCTCAGCGTCTTTGCCATGCGTGAGCGTCAGCTTCTTCGCATCCTTGAGTTTGAGCGCGTCACCTGCGGTCAACGGCGTGCCGTTGGCTTCGATGGCGCCGCGCGCGACGTGCAGGTAGGTCCAGCGGCCCTCGGCCAGGTCGAGCGTGGTGTGCTCGGTGCCGTCGAAGAGGCCGGCGTACACCCGCGCGTCCTGATGAATCAGGACTGACCCCTCGGCCCGGTCAGGCGAGGCGATGAGTCGCAGGCGGCCGCGTTTCTCCTCGGCGGGGAAGCGCTTCTCTTCGTAGCTGGGCGGAATGCCAGCCTGATTCGGCAGGAGCCAGATCTGGAGGAAGTGCACCCCGTTCTCGGGCGACGGGTTGAACTCGCTGTGGCGCACGCCGGAACCGGCGCTCATGCGCTGGACGTCTCCCGGCCGGATGGTCGAGGCCGTGCCGGTGGAGTCCTTGTGGGCGAGCTCGCCGGAGAGCACGTAGCTGATGATCTCCATGTCGCGGTGGCCATGGGTGCCGAAGCCGGCGCCGGGCGCTACGCGGTCTTCGTTGATGACGCGCAGGGGGCCGAATTCGACGTGGTTTGGGTCGAAGTAGTCTGCGAATGAGAAAGAGTGGTAGGACTTGAGCCAGCCGTGGTCGGCGTAGCCTCGGGCGGTGCTGGGGCGGATTTCTGTGGTGGTGGTCATGATGGCGTTCAACTCCTTGGTGAGGGCCAAGGTAAGGTCGGTGTAGTCAATTAAAAAGCGCGATTTTTCGCGTCTATCTATCGGGATATTGGATAGGAGGCGCTTGCGCGGGCGGGGGCTCACCCGAAAGAGATGTTGGCGCCTGCGTAGGGGCCGGTCCCGC
>Ga0247777_1000522_pt1 | contig 11002 bp, 7 predicted proteins | sample UWRJL154409C5_FD_179937 | JGI IMG/M metagenome (GOLD analysis project Ga0247777, IMG submission 179937) | Plant litter microbial communities from Arlington Agricultural Research Station in Wisconsin, United States - UWRJ-L154-409C-5 | ecosystem: Environmental > Terrestrial > Plant litter >...
ACTTCCTGCTTGCCTTTTACCAGCATGAACCGTGCAACAGCCAATCGTCTCCAGTCTTCAATCTTTGGAATATCCTCAGACGTTCGCGTTCGAACCGTCTTGACCGCATTTTTCTTTTGATTTTTTGAACGACCTCTGCAACAAATGTCGATATTTTCTCGTCAAGTCTTTTGAATCTTTTTGTTTGAGAGTGTATTCACTGCTATGAATGTGTCGATGTTAGAACGAAGCAAGCGGCTCCGGGGTCCACATCGCCGCCTGATGGGATGGGTCAGTCTGGCATCCCTTCCTAAGCATATGGTTCAGCGACGGTGCCTGAGATTCGCGTATTGGTCGTCGTCTGCACCAACAGTCGGGACGCTGCTTCAGAGGAACACGACTACATTGAGAACCCCGTGATAGAGTCTCGAGGGCTATTGACCTCACATCGACCTCCCCCTCGACCGCCGGCGGTATCTATGCCCGTGGTCCGCCCCGAGTGGCTACATACAGTCTACGAAACGAGACGAGAGACAGAACAAGACACGAGAAACGGCTGCCGGCTTGCATCATTCAGGAACCAACGCCTTGTGCCCCCCCCCTAAAGACTACAGAGGGCCTTACTCGTCCACGACCGAGGCAAACTTATCCAGCATCTGCTGTTGAATCCCCTCGTACTGCAGACACACGTGTTAGCGGTGGCGTGCAAAAGGGGCAAGAGCGGGGCAAGACGGGGACGACGGGGGAACGCAGGGCAACGAACCTTCTTGCAGATCGTCTCCTCGCCGTCGGACGGGACCTCGAACTTGAGACTCCGCAGCTGGGCTTGCAGCTCCTGGGTGGCCTCGCGGACGCGGGCCCAGCTCTGGCCCTGGGCGACGGCCTTTTGCGCCTCGTCGTGGAAGCCCATGATGAGCTTCATCATCCACTCCGTCTTCCAGATGGGGCAGAACTGGTCGTAGTCCGAGTAGCCGTTCTGCTGCAAAAAGTCCTCCTTGAGCAGCGTCGCCAGGTCCAGCGTGATCTTGTCGGGGTCCGACAGGGCCGACTTGCCCACGAGCTGCACCACCTGGTCCAGCTCCTCCGAGTCGGAGAGCAGCTGGCGGATGCGATCGCGCAGCCGCGGGAAGTCGGGATACTCCTTCTCGTACCACTTGTCGAGGACCGTCGTGTACTTGGAGTACGAGAGCGACGTGTTGATGGAGGGGAAGTGCTTGCGCTGGGCCAGCTTCTTGTCGAGGCCCCAAAAGACCTGCACGATGCCGAGTGTGGCCGAGGTGACGGGGTCCGAGAAGTCGCCGCCCGGCGGGCTGACGGCGCCAACGATACTGATGCTGCCCTCCCGCTGCGGCGAGCCTAGCACCTGGACCTTGCCGGCTCGCTCGTAGAAACTGGCGAGCTTGGCCGAGAGATAGGCCGGGAAGCCCTGGTCGGCAGGCATCTCGCCGAGGCGGCCCGAGAGCTCGCGCAGCGCTTCGGCCCAGCGCGACGACGAGTCGGCCATCATGGCCACGTTGAGGCCCTGGTCGCGGAAGTACTCGGCCACGGTGATACCCGTGTAGATGGAGGCCTCGCGGGCGGCCACGGGCATGTTGGACGTGTTGGCGATGAGCGTGGTGCGCTTCATGATGGGCTCCTTGCGACCCTCGACCTCGATGGTCAGCTCTGGGAAGTCCTTGAGCACCTCGGCCATCTCGTTGCCGCGCTCACCGCACTGCGACATTGCACGAGTCAGTCTTGGCTGGTACGGAACGGGCCAGCTATTCTTCCTTTGGGGGAGGCTTGCATACCCCGACGTAGACGATGACGTTGCTGTTGGAAAACTTGGACACGGACTGGCTGATGACCGTCTTGCCGCAGCCAAAGGCGCCGGGGATGGCGACGGTACCGCCCTGCACGCTGGGGAACAGGGCGTCGAGCACGCGCTGGCCGACGAGGAAGGGCCGGTCGGCCGACAGCTTCTCCGTCGAGGGCCGCGGCACGCGCACCGGCCACGTCTGCAGCATACCGTACTCGGTCTTCTTGCCGTCGAACTCGACCTCGAGGATCTTCTCGTCGACCGTGTAGCTGCCCTTGTCGGCGATCTTGGTGATGGTGCCTCGCGCGCGGGGCGGGAACAGGATCTTGTGCACCGTGATGAACGAGTTCTCGTAGACGGTGCCCCAGACGTCGCCGCCGGCCACGTGGTCGCCCACCTTCAGCGTCGGGGTGAAGTCCCACTTCTTCTTGCGGTCGAGGGCCGGGGCGACGATGCCGCGCGGGATGTAGATGCTCTGCGACATGGTCGAGATGGCCTCGAGCGGCCGCTGGATGCCGTCGTAGATGTTGTTGAGCAGCCCCGGGCCCAGTTCCACCGAGAGGGGCTTGCGTGTCCGCTCGACGGGGTCGCCGACCTGGACGCCGGCTGGACCGAGGTGTTAGTCGCCCGTGCCCCGAGTCCGCCGTTCGGAGGGGGGAGGGGGGGGGGACGGTGGCCTACCCGTCTCCTCGTAGACCTGAATGGTGGCCCGGTCGGCGTTGATCCGGATGACCTCGCCTACCAGCTTGTCGTGGCCGACCATGACGAGCTCGTACATGGCCACGCCCGACATCTCCTCGGCGATCACGACGGGCCCCGAGATGGAGTAGATCTTGCCAAAGTGCTCCATGGCGAAAGGCGAGAAGACCGACCGACAGCTTGCCGCGGAGGAGAGGAAGGTGAGGAGGAGTAGGGCGAAGTCGTTATAGGGATGAGGGGAGTTGTGCTGCCGCCTGCCGTCGTACCTGCACGTCTCGTGGTTTGTCCGCTCGGCGACGTAATTGGTGGGCGGCGAGGTTGGAGGTGGGAGCTCTGGAGGAGCTTGGAGCAGCTGCGGGACAATCTACACCGTGGGATCACCGTGCGGGTGACACGGCCTGCCTACACAGTACCTCCCAGCATCTCATCATCCATCCAGTCTCCAAGTCAGTCCCTCACACAGCTCAAACAACTTGGTACCCGAGTTCTACTGCATATCTCAGAAGAAGCGAGTCTAGGCACTGGCAGTGATCATTTGTCATGGCGTTCGTTCATCATTAGGTGTACAGTCCCTATCAACACAAATTCCCTCAACACCAAAAGTCGTACAACCACGCTTGCCCATTCCGCCCGTCTCCCAGATATACAGACAAACTGCGCCGGATGCGTCGTAAATCGTTGCCGTCCCAACTGTCCATGTGCAAGCGTGGATATGCAGATGCCTTTCGGCCCATCTATATGCAAGATGCGGTGGTCCTGATAGCGCCCTTCTGTTTTGCTCGGGTTCCCATGATGCAGTGGTATCGTCGTTTGCCGTTGTGAGCGGAATCCCAGTATATTTTCACGCCTCCTCCTTGTCGGCGGCAGCCATCGGAGTACTCTCCGAGGGAGGCGGCGAAAGGCTCTTTTCCCACTCCTTCATAAAGTCCGAGGCCGACTTCTTGATGTTGCCTGGAGCCAGACGGTTGAGGGCCGCCGGCCACGTGAGTTCGTTAAGCTTGCTCGGCGAAGCAGGTGGTTCTTCGAGGGACAACTCGTTTCTGCTGCATGGCCATGCTGCCGTCAGTGGCCGGGTCACGGTACATGTTGGGTTGTCTTCTCACAGTGGTGTCCCGCTGTCGACTTTCTCCGGGCCAGAGGAGCCGTCTCCGATGACCGTCGATCCACTCCACCGATCCGTCTTGGCCATGGCCGTGGGGCTATCCCAGCTGGACCAGTCCTGATCCTCATACGAGTCGACGACGAGAGGCGTCCACGAAAAGGATTTCGAGGCGCGGGCCTCGCTCCGGGAAGGTTTCCGCCTGTTGCCTCCGGCGCCCGACGCCGCCGTTCCCAGCCCGAGGGGATCGGTGAACCGCGGAGGCGGTGTGGGAGTCTCCTCAAATGCGTTGGCAATGCGAGGTCGGGCGCTCGACGGAGGCGCTCGGATAGTTTCTTGGTCCCCGGCGCGAGGGCTCTGGTTCTCCCGAGATCCGCCTTCGATGCTGCGAAGCGGTTGGCCTTCCCCCGTGACAGCCTCGTCGCCCACCGTGGCCTGACGCAGGTCCTCCACGAAGGTCGACAGGCCGGCTCGGAGCTCGTGCACCACCTGCTTGAAGCCGCTCAGCTGGTGGGCCGACCGCGGCGCCCAAGAGGCACGCTTGGAGAGCTGTGACGGATTGACGGGTCCGTACTGGCTGAAGGCATGCTGGAAGTGGGCCTCCAGCTCTTTGGAGGGTGATGTCACGTCGTCGCCCATGTCTTCGTGGACGTTGAAGTCGTCTGTAGCCTTGGTGGGAGACAATAGGGACAGCGTCCTCGTATGACCGCCACGGAACACGCGCCTTCGTGACTGGGTCGGTGTGCCCTGAGCGCTGTGCTGCCCTAGCAGTAGCGCCTTCCTCCTGTCCAGTTCGATGCTGCGGCGTGCGGAGCCGTCGCTGTCCGGGGCGGCGGCCGCATCCGGCGGTGGAACGAGGGGCCGCATCTGCTCCGTCCTGCGGATCTCTGCCCTCTTCTTCTGCCGCTCTTGACTGGCAAAATGCTTCTTCAGGCTTTTCAGCTCGTGTTCTGCGCGACTGAGCTCTTCCCGCAGCTCCAGAACGCGACGTTCTTGGGCGGCAATGGCGGTGATGACGTCGGTCGGGTCGGATGGGGAGCCAATAGTAGGCGTGTCGACGGGCGTCGGAGGATGGGAACTCATGGTTGACGACGTCGGCGTCGGTCGTGTAGGGAACGCCGTGGGCGGAGCGATGGGCAGCGTCAACGACAGTCGGTTGGTGGTCCGGGAGGCTGACGACGCCGAGCGCGTCGACCGCGTTTCCACCAGTTCATCCGGGTCCAAGGAAGCGGCGACGGGCGGCGGCGGCGGCGGCATGGCCTCGGAGCTTGGCACCCGTCCGAGGCCTTCGTAACCGGCACGAGCATTCCCGGCGCGCGCACGAGGAACCGCCGCAGAGCACAGGAGCGGATCGTCCATATTGGACGCGTTCAGAGCAAAGAGCTGCTCCACAGCGACCGCGTCAATGGCGTTGGGCTCTTGGTCTCGCGGGGGCGAAGTGGCCAGGAGAGAAGAGCGCGAAAAGTCGTCGAGACGAAAGACTCGGCGCCGTCTTCGCAGAGAAGCCGGCGCGTCGCGAGTAGCGTGGTGGCCGTTGTTGTGATGGCGTGGGCGCGGCCTCCACGAAGCTGTGGTGCGTCGCGATATGAATACCGTCCGGCTCAGGGGGGTCAGGCGTCGTCGTTCGTCGAAAAGAGCGTTGGAGCAAGTCGATATAAAGCAAACGCGGAGGAGACAGACGGTCATGAAGAGGAGCGGTTAGAGGACGACCAGGGGCATTGTCGTCCCGTTATTGGGTGAGGCGAGCTATTCGTGCTAAGGCACAGCGGCGGGCGGTAGCTCCACCGGACGGAGAGGAAGGTGAAGGCCAAGATAACAGGCCTGGCAGGGGGAGCTTCCCAAGAAGAACGACAGCGCAGCTGCCGTGAAATGAGGCTTTCAGGCTGAATAAGACGAACCTGGCTTTTCGCTGCCTTCGCAGGTGGAGCCCGAGAAGATGAGGACCGAGGCCAGGGGATGGGATGGGATGACAAGGAGTGCAATCTGGGGCGGCACGGTGCTTCCCAACTCAATGGACCAAACAAACGTTCGACGACGCCTCCCGCAGAGAGTCGGACAGCCGAAGCGAGCGAGAGAGGGGATTTAGGGGATGGGAGGGAGCGTCGAGGAATCAAGACTCGAGACGCAGGGTTTGCGGGGAGCCTTGGGGTCCCATACTCCGTATAAGTAGCATGTGGTAACAGTCATTTCGGTCGCCAATGTTATTGTTCGTGACCTCCAACATCCTTGCAGTGTGGGCCTTCAGCGCCGTCGACAGTGCTGCGGAAACCCGCATGGACCATCTCGGGGGGTCTTGGGGGGGTTTGGCTTGTTTGTTCTGGTGTGGGGATCACCAAACGCAAAAAGTCAGGGGCTTCACAACCTCATGTCCGGGGACGGCTCCACCGGGCGTTTTTTAGTTTGTGAAAAACGAAATCTTGTGACGCGGCTTGTCGTGTTTTGCCAAAGCTGGGTGCGAAGAAGCAAGCGGCCGGTCAGGTGACCACGCGTTGGCCGCTTCCCGCCGCCCGCTGCAGCTCGCCTTCCACGCAGTTTCCTTTTCGAGCGGCCCGTGTCAAGGCGCCGGGTCGGGGAGTCGGGGTACAATTTGGCGGACAGTTCCGACTTCAAGCGGCGCGAAAGTCAGAGTCTGTTCCTCTTCTCTGCCAACCCTGCGACGTCCTCCTCTGCGCCGATAAACTGAGAAGGGCTTCGCTTCCTTGGACTCGGTTCCGGGACAACGGATCCTTGGGGGTGGATGGCATCCGCGGGCGTCACGGGGCCCTGCGAGTGATGGCGCCACACCCAAGGCTGCCGACAGCCGAAGCGAAAGCCGTAGCTGGCGAGGTGGAAGAATCGCAGGAAAGTCAAGCGCTGCTGTGCCAATTGGTCGTGCAACACGGTATCGGACTGGTATGTACAGTATGCTCCCGTGACATCCCGCCACTTGCTTTGGGTCAGATCCTTGCAAGGGCTCCTCAACTCATCGTCCGCTGCGAACAGACCAGCAGCTCCCCGCGGTCGCCAAGACGCCCTCCGCGCTCCGAGGCTCTGACGCTACCTCGTTTGCCGGTTCAACACAACGGCAACGATACCCCACGAGGTCAGCCAGAATCCCTCCAATGTGTATCGCGCTCCAAGGACGATCATTTCTGACCGGACAGTTGTACAAACATATGTTGGTGAGGACCGGAGAACCAAGGCGAAGAAAGCCGCCGCCCCCAAAGTTCGTTGTGCTACTGTAGGGCCACCCCAGGCACCGCGTTCGTCGCTCGCGTCGCCGGGTTGGCACTGACCCTTTCCAGGAACCAACGCCGTCCAACAAACCCACTCAGGAACAGAATCAGAATGAGAGGCGCGGTCGCAGTAGTTGCGAGAAGGTCGTCGGACCAGCACTGGTGTCTTTTTCGGGAGATGCAGCCCTAGGCATCTCCGAGCTCCAGAGGAATCGTCGTGTAGAGCCTATTCTCTCAGCACGACTACCGCCACCCGGCGCGCAACGCCTCGGCAACATGGAGATCTCACAATCGCCGACGCAGTCGAATGGCGACCGAAGCTATGAACGCTATGAGTCGCCTGTTTCAGAGGACATCGCCGAGCTCGAAAGCCCGGTTTCCTCTCCTGGCCCAGTGTCTGTAGACGGAGATACGGGTCAGGTCGAGTTCAACCTACCCACCGCCGGCCTCCAGTCCCCGTCGTTCGATCGTCTCACCACCGCGGGAGAGGCCACCCCCATGGGGCCGCCTCTCCGCTCCGACGGCCAAAACCACCCACACAACGCAGAGGCCGTACCACCGGAAACCCCGGCTCTACCAAGGAATCCCTTCGCGGCGAAGCTTCAGGCACCTCTTCTTGGAGGCTCCCAGCTATTCAAGCATACGCAGTACTCGTCCGCCATCAAAAACCAGCCTACTACCTGGAACACCCCCTCGTCACGCCCCTCCCCCAACAACCTTCAAGATTTCTCAACTCCTCACATCATGGCAATTTCGTCTCCCAACAAATCTCTGGGTTTGACATCTTCATCGCCGTATGCTCGTACCTCCAGTCCGCCGGTCGTCCCTCCTGTCTCCTCCCAGCGACTGGACGAGGTTGACACGCCCCGCGATGGGGTGACGACGGACTCCCCGCAAGCCGTGTGCGACTCACCAGTGCGCCAGGCTCGCCGTGGTGCGGTGGGTCAGGGGCCGCTGGCGAACTACGAACCGATGGAGAAATCGCAAGCACGAAGGGAGAAAGACACCTCGGCCACTACGTCGGACGAGTCGGAGGCGGAGCAGGGCCGATCACAACGACAACGTCAAGTTCGCCTGAAAAAAGAAGCAGGCAGGAGGCAACTTTCCTCGATCTTCCTCAAGGGCTCCTTGCCAGAGGAATTTGAGGTCCCTTCGACACACAAAAGTCAGAGAGATCCGCGGATGTCACCCCAGGAAGACGTTCCTGATGACCGCCTGGATAGCGCAGCAGCTGACAACGACGACGACGATGACGACGACGACGACGAGGGCATCCAAACGGTGGAAGACTCGCAAGAAGTCACACACAAAGTACCAAGCGACTGGCTCTACGACGACATCGATCTCGAAGAGTCGACCCCGGCATATGACGGTGTCCCGGAAGCACGGCTTCCACAAACGTCGAGTGCCTCTCCAGTGCGGACAAGGGCACAGAGACTCGCCCAGTCGACGCGGGGCGAGGAGGGAGACGACATTGGGGAAGCTATCCCAGAGACGAGCCCGGTCGTGAAGCTCCCACCTGGGGGTAATACCGAGTTCAACGGCTCGACGCAGAAATCGGCCGCGACTATGTCGTCGCTGTCAGGGCGGAGCTCTCGCTCGATTGCCGCGCGGTCCGCTAAGGACAACCTCCGCCACGGCTTCCTGGGGTCCTCTGGGGAAGGCAAAGAACTCGCCGAATCATCTCCTGTTTTGCCGTCCATGAAGGCGCAGTTTCCCTCTGACGAAGTGATCCCCGCGTCGTCGTCTCCAGCACTTGGCACCCGACCGCAAAGAAAATACACTCGCAAAACCGCCCGCCTATCTACATCAAGCCTCAGTAGCCTCAGTTCGACTCCCGTACTGTCCGACAAGACCACGCCTGCGACGGAGGAGTCCGGCGGAAATCCGCTGCAGACGGACGCGACCCCAAAATACCCATCCTCCCCCGCTGCGTCGAGAGTGCAGCGGCGGGATGCCTTGAAGACGTTGCCACCACTGGAGACAGCCATTATCGAGGCCAAGGTCCCGGGGAGGGTCACGAGGCACAGGTCCAAGCAGGATCTAGGTTCGATGAGTTCGGCACGATCGCGGTCGCAAACTCCAATCCCAGAGCAGGGCTCGAAGGTCACACGGACAGCCGCGACGAAGCGTGGAAGGACGGCGAGCAAGGCGCAGCCTATAGCGCAGCCTACATCCCGAGAACACAGCGTCCAGGGCGGGAGGCTGTTCGAGGGTATGGCTTTTGCCATATCGTTTGTGGCACGCAAACCGGGCGAGACCTCGGATCAGTACGAGGAGCGCATGCAGTTCGCCGAGGTCGTCGCCAAGAAGATCCAACAGGCCGGCGGAAGGCTGCTCTCGGAAGGGTTCAGTGAATTGTTCGAGAAGCCGTCGATCCAGGATATGTCGACCAGCCAGACCAGCCCGACTTCGCCGGCCCCGCCAAGCCCGGCACTACAGCTGGTCGCGAACGCTGCGGAAACTGGCTTCACCGCCCTTGTTGCCGATGGACACTCGCGAAAGGCCAAGTACATGCAAGCGCTCGCCCTCGGTCTCCCTTGCCTCGCGCCTCGTTGGGTTACGACCTGCCTGGACAAAGGCAAGCTGGTAGACTGGACACCGTTCCTCCTCTGTGCGGGACAGTCGACCTTCCTCGGCGATGCCATTCGGTCGAGGATCCTAGCCCCGTACAATGCCGACACGGCCAAGCTTGCCAGCGTCCTCGGCGGCCGACCGCAATTCCTAGAAGGAAGCAAGATTCTCATCGTGCTGAGGAAAGCGGACAAGGGAAAGAGGAATGCCTACCTCTTCCTGGCACAAGTCCTAGGAGGTTCCCTGTCGCGCGTGGCGACCATCGACGAAGCCCGGACACAGCTCAAGGCGGCCGAAGACCTAGACCAGCCCTATGATTGGGTTTACGTTGACGACAAGGCCGAAAGAGACGAGATCTTTGGCCATGTCAAGGTCGCCGAGTCCAACTCCAAGAAGCGGAAGAGACGGGGCGCGAGCGTCAGCATTGGTCCGGACCCGAAGAAGACACGGACACTTAGCGACGAAGGCGTCATCCAGAGCCTCATCCTTGGAAGGCTTCTTGGTGAAGACGAGTTGGCGTAATGACACGCCAGGAGGTTGTATCTGCTCGGGCATGGTTCCCTCTGCACATGGTAGGCATGTGGCGTATTTAGAGGTGGCCACGAGCGCATGATGTAGTCGAGTAACCTGCAGCAGGTAGCTAGTTCGGCCCGACGAGCGGGTAGGCTGTACCTGCAGCTGTAAGACGTTGGACCAGAGCCACGTTAGTACTGGTGGAGCTCATACCCTGACCCGTTGCGATGCTCTCAAGAGTCTTGAGTCCGGACAAAGTCCGTGCCTAAGCGTTCTGGGGGTAGACTACCCCTTCTGTTGGTATCACTACTCCGTACACGATGACCTCTCACACCGACCTCACTCGGTCCGGGGCCGCTTAGTCTCCCCATCACCGTCCGAGGCGCCGTGGCCATTAATCCCCCCCTCGGCGGCCTCCGCCAGCTCCACCTCGTCGCGGCCCCGCACCCGTCCGGCGCCCTCGCCCAGCTCGCCCCCGGCCTCACCGTCCGCCTCGTCGCCGCCGATCCAGTTCCCCTCGCCGTCGAAATACTCGTGCACATTGTCGGCCGTGATCCACCCGGAGCTGCCCGGCAGCGGCGGCGGCAGCCCGCCGTCGTGCGCCCCGCGGTACACGCCGTCGTACCCCTGCAGCCGGTCGGGCGCGAAGCCGGCGCCGGTAGCGTCGTCGCCGTCGGCCCCGGCCCCCGGCTCGAAGTAGATGCGGTCCGTGTAGTCGCCGTCGTCCGAGTCCGAGAGCGGCGCGTCCGGGTGCAGGTCCGCGCAGGCGCTGATGGCGTCGAAGAGGCGCGACGTGGGGGACTGCTGGCCCTGTTCCCGCTGCTGCTGTTGCGCCGCTGCCGTGGTGGTGGTGTCGCTGGGGCCGGTAGCCGGGGGCGGCACGATGGTCAGCTCAACCGTCTCGTACGTCTCGTCGTCGGCGCCGCCGTCGCTCAGCTCCAGGAGCATGTACACGCTCTGCACCCGGTCGGGGCCGGAGCCGAGCGTCTTGATGGCATGGATCGAGATGATGGGGTACGGGATCGTGACGCCGCGCTCGGCGTCGGGGGCGAAGAGCGTTAGCGTCCTGGGAGCGTGGTCAGTTGCGAGCTTGCGTGCCGGCGACAAGGGGCGGGCGAAGGAAGG
>Ga0247777_1000523_pt1 | contig 10990 bp, 6 predicted proteins | sample UWRJL154409C5_FD_179937 | JGI IMG/M metagenome (GOLD analysis project Ga0247777, IMG submission 179937) | Plant litter microbial communities from Arlington Agricultural Research Station in Wisconsin, United States - UWRJ-L154-409C-5 | ecosystem: Environmental > Terrestrial > Plant litter >...
CCTGTCAATTTAGACCTTCCCTCCTTAGTCTTGAATTGACACATCAACCTCAGAGGCATACGCGACCCTTGTGCCGCGCGCCTTTAGGCCACCCGTGACAGGGGTCTTCTCTAGGCGTGAGAAGATGTAGGTGAAGTGGTCCTAGTCGCCCCTAATCACCTCCCCGTCAACCAGTAGCTTGTTCTGCATCTCTAGGTACCATGCTCAGAAGTTGTTTCTAGTGCTGTTGAACTTTAGTAGGTCAGGGAGGGTCGTCTTCTTCTTAGGGGTTCTGATTGGAGGGGGGGACGCCTGTCGAGAGGTAGTATTAGGCGTAAGGAGGGCCTTACTTGCGTTTAAGGGCTTAGAGGTGTTCGATAGGTGGTTGTGTATCATCTGGATCTGCACTTGGTGCGCCTCTTAATCCGTCGTTTATGATTTGTATAGTGAAGCTAGCTAATCAGACAGCCTGGCTATCATCTATACGAGGTGTGAAGGGTCTAGGCTGCTTCCTGCTTAGTCGTTAGACGCTATAGCTATGGCTGTCTCTTTGGAATCCACCCCCTTAGTAAGGAGTTCTCGTGGCGTTCCAGCTGCTACCTATGCCTCAATAGCTACAGGTTTTCATGCACTGCCTAGGACGTGCTACAAGACAGTAGTTCACTAGCTGTTAAGCGCTTGCTGGAGCAGGGGCACTATCTTTAACCGTTACTTGCGCAATGCGAGCCTTCTACTGATCGTCACACGCTTGCTAGAGCAGTGGCGTTATCTTCGACCGTTACTCGCGTGATGCGAGCCTTCCGCTAATCGTCACACGCTTGCCAGAGCAGGGGCGTTATCTTCAACCGTTACTCACGTGAAGCGAGCCTTCTTCCAACGTGCCTGCAGCAAGGGCAGGGCTTGCAGTGTGCCTGCAACAAGGGCAGGGCTTGCAACGATACAACGTTCAAGGCTTCTGATCAGAGCCCTACAAGGGAGATTCAAAGTAATGCAAGGGTTCAGGACGTGTATTGCAACAAGCTGTTCCTACTTCTACGAGTACTTCAAATCTAGAGAGAAGGAAGAAAAGAACAAGGACTAGACGCGCCCTGCGCGTCTAATCAGACTCTTCCCTGGCCCGTGCGGTTGCCCAGGGGACCGGTGGGGCCGGCGTCGGGGCCGGGGCCGACGTTGGGCCCGGCCCGGGGCCGGCCCGGAGAATCGGTGATTCCCTGGGCTTTGGCCGAGGCCGCCGAGGCCACTCTTCCGGGCCTCAGCCCGTCACACAGTATAACTTGCCTACAATAGTGCAATAAGCAAATCTACTAGGATATTGCCTTTCTTTACAAACTACTAGTAGTAGACGAAATTCACGTGGCTACTAAACCTAAATATAAAGTTGAAATTATACTTAATTACAAAGGCACTAAGCTAAACGAAGAGTACTTTGTTAAATAGAAGGGCTACAATAGTACTAAGAATACCTGGGAACCCTGAGGGCACCTTAAGCATTGCTTGGACCTGCTTTAATAGTACTACTAGAGGGCTCTAGAGACGACTAAACCTGTAAACTAGGATCAGGCAGCCTAGTACAGCCAGAAGAGGCCCTAGATCCTTAAAACTAGAACCTAGACCTAGGGAAGACTAGTCTATAACGTCGGAAGCGCCTAGCGCCTAGAGGTTGTTAACCACCTAGTACTCGTAGGACTCTAACGCCTAGATTACACTATCTTCCTTATCTAATTCCTGTATTCCCTAACGTTAACGGAATAACTTAGAGCTTTTACCCTTTACTAACCATTTAATATAACGAATCTAGGCTAGACGACTAATAGCTGTAGAGAGCTATAACTAGAGATCTGCTATCTGTTAATGCAATTCTATTATAGAGTTACCAGCTTCCTCTTCTTCCTTCTCTAATTTCTTTTAGGATTCGAGAAGACGTGAAACTACGTAAGGTTAGAAGGAGCGAACCTAATGGAACAAGAGAATACCTACGAGAACCCGCGATAAGTGTCCTATCGTAGTGCGCCCGACCCGACCTCACGCACTCCGCGTAACGCGAAGAACCCTTGGCTATCCGGCACGGAAGCTTGCGACGAAAGCACGAAGTGCACGGCATGTCGGCGTCAAAACCAACAAGGTCGATACGATGAAATAAAGATTGCCTTTCGGAGGATTTTTGAGTAGGGCGCTTCTCTACGCGAGAGGACATGATTGACACACGGTTAGCGGGCCATCGTTACTGTGGAACGATGGAACGAAGGAGGAAACCTATGCGGTGGCTAGTGTGGTAGACTAATAGCTTTTCTACTTTCCTTGGGACAAGGATCAGGGAGGAGGGGGATTGTGTCACGGCTTAGGCCGTAACAGGCCTGGGAGGCGGCTGTGGCGTAATCTAGCCCTGTGATCTGGGGCGGTTAGGAGTGGCAGAATCGAGGAGCCCCGGGCTAAGGATCGATGGATCGCAATGATCCACCGATCCCAGGATCAGCGGATCGCAAAGATCCCTTCGATCCACTCAATCCATAACAGTATATAGTCAGCTCGAGGCTCCGGCCTCGAGGTCACTGGGGAGCTAGTCTCCCAGTAGTCAATCCCTATTACATCCTCACCTACCTGATATTACCCACTCGTACTCGCAACTTGTCTGCTTCATCAACTTCCAGCACGTGACCTACGACACGACGTCCACGGGTCAGTACTGTAACACGTAGGCGCGTGAAAAACGCGTCTTTAGCTCGGGGCGGCGCCATACGAAGTTGTATGGCTATTGTTTGCCGACAGGGGGTGCGTGACGCGTCGCAAGGAGGAGATTCGCCATATCTTGCGCATAGTTGAACCAAGGCGGAAACCCTCGCAAATCTAAGTCGAGTATATGCCGTACAAGGGTCTCCTCTTCAGTTGAGGTCAAATTCAGCATGCCGTTGCGTATTTTAGCCCTAGGAGGTAGGCCTTGAATTCGATTAGAGAGGGTGGCTCGAGGGATCCTGTATATCTTTGCAGCTTGTCGGATCGATATTTTAGGGTTTCTGCGAATAGCCTCGATAGCAAGAATGATATTGGCTTCATTAGATTGGCGCGGCATGTTGATTTCGTTGCGTTGTTTGGGGTGGTAGTTCAGAGGTAGGTTTGGTGGGGGAAAGTGGCCAACTCGCTTGTATGGCCAACTCGCTTATGAAACACGTTATATGAAGTACGTTAGGGTATCAGGGTGCTAACGTCTAGGGCCTAAGAAAGAGGCGCTTAAGCGTGACAGGGGTAAAGGAGTTAGGGTCCGTCTCCCTGTAGATTTTGATAGCCAGAGGGCCTTCATAGATGAAAGCCGATCGAGATGACAAAGATGGACGACGACGAGTCGGTCCAGCTGCTCCGGGCCTGGCTTGAAGAATGTGATACCAACGAGGGCGAACTTGCCGTGCTTTCCTCAAGGCTTGATCATCTGCCTCTCGCGCTGGTGCAGGCGGCGGCTTTCATCCAAGAGAACAGCATGGCAGTCAGCGAGTATCTTCAGCTTCTGGACGGCACGGATGGTGATTTCGTCGATCTGCTGAGCCAAGAGTTTGAGACGATGGGTTGGGACTCGGAGACGCCGCGTGCGGTTACGCAGGCGTGGATGATCTCGTTCGAGCAGATCCAGCAGCAGAATACGCTCGCGAGCGAGTTGCTTTTGCTTATGGCGTTTTTCGACCGGCAGGCAATTACAGCCGAATTTCTATCATGTTGTGGAGAACAACATCAACCTACCTAGGTAGGTACTGTACCTAGTGGTACATTAAGAGTGGCAAAAATTGGCAACTATGAGCGCTCTCTATAAGCCCGAGAAACCATGCAAGTTGTTTGTCCTACGCAGCTGGCCACCTACCTATGTCGGTGCCCAGGCAGCCTGCAACGTCAGGTCTGAACCGGCGTGTGCGGAAATCGGGCACAGGATCAAAAAGAGGCGGGGTACGGCAGCAGACAGCCTCCAGCGGAATCAGCAGCTCTGCCGAGGCCTCCACTGACGTGCGACATAGCCACCGTGCACGGGCCGACCAGACATGAGACATGTCTGGAGTGCGCTTTAACCCTCCCATGTCCACATTCTTGAATCCGTTCAGCCTTCGTGGTCTTCCAAGGATTGTTGGTCAATTGAATCTTGCGTGTCCGAGACAACGCTCCACTTGCGAGTCGTCCGTTCAAACCACGAGGTATCCGTGATGCCGAGTCCGGCGGATCTCACCGGCGACTTGGAGAGGAGAGGCGCCCTGGAAGAGGACGACGGACTCGACGGCCGCCCGGACTCATACCTCGAGTACCTCAGCGAGCTCTCCAAGGCAAATCCTGTCTACGGCCGTTTCCGCGACTTCTTTCGTGACCAGCCCAAGACGCCGACGAGCCAACACACCATCCTCGACCTCGTCGACGGTCACGTGCACCGGCAGCCAGCGACTCGGGGCACCCTATCGGACCGGCCCCAGTGCGTCCAGACGAGGCTGGTTGTTCTCGGGTATCCTAGCTTCGGGGGGCTGGACAAGCAGTTGCTGGACGACGTGAGCTTCGCCTTCGACCTCGACCCGTTCGAGCTTTGGCAACATTTTGATCCCAGGGGCTCAGTGGAGGGCAGCGCTCGCTTCTACGGGCCTTCGAGCAGCTTCCAGACAGCTGCCACCTCGGACACTCGAATAAGCGCGACGCAACTGACGTTGGCCGAGAGATATTTCCACTTCGACGCTCGGTCGGGAGACCCGCCGTTCTCGATGCTGGTGGTATTCATCGATGCCAACCAGTGCGGCCACGCCGATACCGGTATGTCGGACAAGAGAGGTCCCAACCGTCGAAAGCTTTTGTCCAGTGGTTGATTCGATAAATAACGTTAGTCATTGTATTTTACACGGACCTCAAGGCAGCCTACTTCCGCCCTCCGGATCTAAATGAGAGACCGAGTGCTCGCCACAACTTAAGCGCGATGCAGACGCATCGGCCGCGGCTCTCTTATGAGCACTATGTCGACGGTATCCTCAACTGGGACGCCTCTCGCGTCAAGCACGCCGCGCTGAACCCGGTGGAGCTTGTAGTGCCGCTGCTGCAAATCGCCCTGGACACCATCGCGCAGCGGATGCACAAAGAGCGATTCTCGTCGCTCTACTTCCTGAATCCGGCCCTGGCCCGGGAACACTCGACCTTATTCCATGGCCAACAGATATATTTCCATGCGTATGTCTACGACGAATGTCTTAACCTGGCTGCAAATAGCCTCGAGAACGTCATGGCAATCCACCAGCTGGGCTCAACGCCGGCGGTTGCGAAGGTATTTGCCGAAATGCGATCTCTCCGGGAGGGCTGGTCCAGGCTGCGAGATGGCATCAAAGACTCACTCGCCCAGAGCGCCTCGATCGCCACCCTGAACGACTCACGGGAATCCATCGCCATGGCCCGAAGCGTCAAGATCCTGACCCAGCTCGCCTTTATCTTTATCCCGCTCAACTTTGGCACGTCCCTGTTTGGCGCTAACATCATCGAGTTCGGAACTGGGACGGTGCCGGCGTGGGTCTTTGCCACTACCGTCGCATCTTTGGGCCTTGGAACCGCCGCACTAACTTACATGTGGTCCAAAAGAACCCCGGGTTGGGATGATGCACTGGTAGTCGCCACAGGCAATGCCCTCATTCTTATTCGGTTCTCGCTTCGCAGCCCCGTCCTAGCGGTCATGCTCGCGCTCGCGTCCGTTCTTAAATATCCGCGATTGTTTAGACGCGACCTAGAGAAGCTCGGCATCGGGGACCTGCATATGGTTGTCGAGGGCACGCCGTCCATGTCTCAAGAATTTCAAGCTCCCCGGCCCCCCATCGAAGGATTCTATCTTGGAGTACTCCATAGAGTCTCGCAGTATACTAAAGCTTCGGGCTGGGAGCGCGACCGGTTCTACAAACCCTGGGTTCGACGCCAAAGGCTGGCAAACTTTGGAAGGGCCGAGTCCCCGGCGCATGATGCCGCTATCCCTAGGTCAGTCTAGAGCACTTAGGATCACCATGATCTAAACGGGATTACTGTAATAGGCGATCATGTGGAGATGCGACGGAAGTGTCAGCAGAGTGTCTGCCTGTTCCACGATTCAGCTATTCATAGGACGTCATGAATCTTTGTTGGAGTGCCACTCACCTCCGTTCCGCATCCGTTCAAGTGGTTCCCCAGCCTTCTCAAGGTGCTATATGGCTCCGTGATTGATTGTAATGCGCTCCTATTTCCCCCATGAATGCTCAGCACCGCCGACGCCAGAGGAGACCGATACTTATCGTTCTTGTATGGCAAGCAAACAATCAATGAGTAGGAAACGCACTGGGATCATCGTTTTCTGGCGTATGTGCCCGAAATTCAGTCCAGAAAAGTACCCTAGAAGGTTGTTAGGTGATGGCAACTCTAGCCGAAGGGCCAGAAACCGGGCCTGGTGGCTGCGCCGCGACGCAGGCTAGGCTCACCACTCGGCTCACCTTAAAGCAGCGGCAGCTCAGGACCATGCAAAGCAATGGCAATTGCTGAGGGCAATCCGTGCGTAATGCATAGAGCTGTTGCACGTTGATATGATTGCCTGCTCACAGGATCCAAGCAATCCTACTTACCTAGGTAAGTAAGTACCTACCTCTTAAGCGCGACGCGCCTCTTTCCCGCCTCGCAAGACCATGTGAGTCGGCAAAGCCTTCCCGGGACAGATTTGCGTGATGAGGCAGAATGCTGTCGGATGGGATATGACACACTCTTTAGCTAAAGATAGGGGGCTGCTATGGTGCATTAACAGGCAGTAGACTTCGGTGACCGCGAGAGCGGAGGGGAAGAAGGATTAGGACCGGGAGTGCAAGAGGGATGTGGTCGAGACGGGGAAAATGAAGGAGAGAAGTGGCGTGTCACATAGGCGTAGTGACTGGCCGTGGATGTGCCGAGATGCATAAAGTCCGGTCTAAAGGAACGCTGAGTGGCGCTGAGTGGCGCTGAGTGGCGTTTGGGGAGGCCTTGGCAGACCTTCCACTGAGGCAGTCCTTGCAGCGCTTGGGGGGCGGCAATTAGTTTATGTTCCTTGCAAGTCAACCAAACCGAGGCAGCCTTTTGCACGTTTCTACACACTGGGATAGTTATCGTCAGCTTCACATCAGATCCGACGCAGCCCAAGGCTGCGAAGCCCCTGAAGCACCAGCCGTCTGCGGTACAGAATAAGAATTGTCTAAAAGACGAGATCCGCGAATTGAGATGACCGAGTTCAGCTACTTAAGATGGGTATCAGGCTGAATGTCTTCGCCTCGTGACGCACATAGGGACTTCTGCAAGTAGTCTACGGCTACTCACCGACGCTTCACAACCGCAATGCTGTGGAGATGAAATAGGAATAACCGAGTTCAGCTGCTTCAGATGCGTATTAGGCTGAATCTCTTCGCTTCGTTGCGTACTTGGAGACATCTGCGAGTAGTCTACGACCACTCGCGGACGCTGGACAAGCGCAAGGCTGTGAGAATGAAACAGGAAAAGTTAACCGAGTTCAGTTAATGTTAATTACGATATAAATTAGGCTGCATGTCTCCTGATTAGCATCTATCCTGATGGTGGTACAGGATCTAACCCCTAGACTTACTTAACTGTGGTAGCCAGCCTCCCTACTTGCCCATGGCAGAACCCTCCATAAGCTGCACCCCTGCCCTATTAGGTACGATCAGATAACTCTACCACTTACATAAAATGGCTACGACCATCTCCTCCGTCGCTCTCTTTATTTCCGTTATCCCAGCCCTCTTTACGGCTGCGGCAAACGCTACACTTTCGGACGCCTCCTCTCAGGCCATCTCAGTCTTGGCTGAACGCGCCGCGCCGCTGTGCAGGTCGTGCAGCTCCGTAGAAGACCAAGATCCTGCCGGGGCCATTGTACTCGTATTCGACTCCCATTGGGGTGACCAGACGCGTGTCCAGGAAATCCTCACCGTCGGCACCAACAAATGTGTGGCCCGCGGATCCTTTGGCAAGTCGGTTCTTCTTGCATGGCCCATTGTATTTGCGGACGGTTAGTTCGACCTTATGGCCCTATCCTTATCTCTTGCTCTGAATTTTTTAATAGATTATATAGGATACCTCTACAGGACTCCGGACTGCACTGGCAAGGCTGAGAAGATCCACATAATCGGGAGCGATTCCGATTGGGCCCGCTCATTCATGGTTACTACCACCCCGAGGCCCTTATCAAGTTGAGATTTAGGGCGCGAGACTGTCGTGACCAACCCAGTTCGATCAATCCGTCCACTATGCGGGGGGGGACTCTAGGTGGTTTGTCGGCGTGGCGCACCGGATTGCCGGCGGGGCTGGGAGAGGGCCACCGTCGATACAGAATCTTTGTGAGATGGGTGCTTCAAGCGGGAAGGAGCCCGGTTGCTCGAAGGGTCCGCTCGAGCTTTCGTTCTTTGGTTCGAGGGTCGCCTTCCGGCGGGGTTTTGGATGGTGGAATTGCCCACGCAAGACGCTTCGACTAGTAGGGCGTGACGTCTGTTGACAGTACCAAGATAGACAACGTCGTCGTCAGGCGCGCCATTTTGCAGTGGTGCGTGATGTCTTTTGACGGTACCGAGGTATAGGGCCTCGTCAGACACGCTCCTCTCAGGTAATTAGAGCGTAGACACGTGTGAGTGGGTCTGCACGGGCATGCAGCACAGGCATTGTTGCCGGAATGAAATGACTGTTTTGAAGGTGGCCGTCTCTCGGACTGGCAGGGAGGGATGGAAACGATGCGTGAAAGAGGGTCAGATTTAGGTTATGGCAATGCAAGCGGAGGGCAAATGCCGGGTATCTACAGAATGTCCTGCCTGCTCTCGTCGGTTTGCCTCGAAATCCGCAATGGTCACGGGTGTTGCATCTTGAGGCCGGAACATGCGAATCCGGGGCAGACAACGAGAGCGTTACCACGATCGCCTTCAACTGTTTCCCGGCTCGCAGGTATACCTGCGACAATAACCCTGATGAGACTTCAAGTGTCCAACTTGTGAAACCCCGTTTCCGTTCATGATCGCCGTACTGCAGCATGTCGAGAGCGACTGCTGTGACAGAACTCTGGCACATAGGAGGCCATTGGCGAAGTTTTGACGCTTCTTGCGATCACAAGTATGAATCAAGTCCCTCCCGCTGTCAGGTGAGCACAAATACTTCTGGGGACTCGGTGGCGGAATAGTGGGTAAGAAATGAAAGGTTGAAGAGAGAGAGGAGATGGATGACGGGGGGAAAGCCAGTGACGGAGAGGGTGTAATTACCGGAAAGACGGATGGAGAGATGCCCAGTGTAGGTGGGTCCTCCCCGCGCGGTTGTACCTGCTTGAGGAGTACTTAAGACTTAAGCCCCTGGCAAAGGGGTGCGATTAGAGAAGCGCCCGACGTAGCCGCTCTAGCGGGTGAGGAAGAGGCCGAGGCCCTACGCGCCACCATCTTCAGCATCACCGGGTTGATATCACGGGGAGATGGCAGTTGAGCAATATCGCATGTGACCAAATCTTTGTTGTTAGGTCTGCCAACCCTCCTGCAGGTCGACGTTCCTACTATTTACTCCTCTCCCCCAGCCAAGCCGATCATCTTCCTTGCTTCAAAACGAAACGCTATGCTCCGCGATATGTCTGCGTCTGCGTGTTGCCATGACCAAAAACTTTGGCCTACATCGGCCCAGCGTTGTTGGACGGAGCAAGTCGTTGAATGATTCCCATTTCTGGACCAAATCACTCCGTCAGCCATGATTTCCATGTTATGGCGAGAAAAATTCGAAACGGGCCGTCACTTACACTTCTTCCTCCTGACGACCACCCATTCTTCCCCTGAGAACAGAGGTCCTTGCATAAGTTCACAGCCAGTCCTGTCATTGCAGTCGGTGGTGCTGCAGCAAGTGTACTCTCCGTCGGCATGGGAACATTCGAAAGGGGTAGCCGGATTCAGCGCAGGGCAGCCGGCACCCAGATTATCAGGGTATATCTAGACCGAGTAAGCCACAATCGAATCAAGTCGACATGAAATAAATCCGACGCACCAGACAGATGGCGTTGGCGCCAATGGTTGCGATAGCGGGAAGCAGGATGAGGGACAAGCGCATTTTGAATGGACGGCGTGAAGGTCTCGGCTTGAGAGTAGTCGAAGCAAAAAGATGATCGAGGTGAGAAGCGGGTGGATGGATTGTTGCTTGAGGTTGCTTGAGGTTGTTTGAGGCTTGGTGTCTTGTTGATACGAGTTCAGTCGAGGTCGACGGGATGAATAGGGATACTTATAGTCGTCGACCTCCTCGGCCCCTTGCTCTGTCATTACGAAGTAGTGCTGCGCGAGCCATGGCGAATCCCGAATTCAGATCCACCAACTTCGTAGAGAACGGGTTGGTATTTCGGCGGTGGGCCTATGCATCAGGGGCTCGCTAGTGGAGATGCTGAGGCTGAGAGCCCCGAGAGCCTGAGCTACCCCGATGGATTGTGAGGCCCCCAGTGCCTGCGCCACCGCTCGCACGTGGAACCTCTCCCCTGGCCCAAGGTTGAGCCTCCCGATGGATTTCGCGGCCACCAATGCAGGGCTTGCCCCTGTGTAGATCTTCCTACAGCCCAAGCCCCCTCTCGTCCACCCAGAGAAGTCGAAAACTCGATGCGACTTCAGCACTCCGTGACTTTGCAGCCCAACTTCGGTGGCCCACAAATCTTGACAGAAAGTTCTTTTCGTTTTTGAAAAATTTCCTCGGCAAATTCGAGAACGACTGCAGTACTAAAAATTATCTCGGGGAATGTGTGCATCACCGGTGTTGCTGCTCATTGAGTTGCGGGTGGAGAACTGGGTGTCACTCTTGAAATTCTCGGGGGTGGACGAGTGCCCTGCCCAGCTGAGGTAGACGTGAGGCAACCCTGGTTCCGGCCCCCACAGCGTTAGGTTGTGCAGCTTGAAGCGCGCCAGGAGCAACACCCGCCAAAGCCCTCCAGGTATTCAACCTCAACGAACACAGCCACGTTCTCAATGTCAAGGGACCATCGACAGTTTGCTGGGAGCAAGGCCCCAGAAGGGTCAGTCAG
>Ga0247777_1000524_pt1 | contig 10988 bp, 4 predicted proteins | sample UWRJL154409C5_FD_179937 | JGI IMG/M metagenome (GOLD analysis project Ga0247777, IMG submission 179937) | Plant litter microbial communities from Arlington Agricultural Research Station in Wisconsin, United States - UWRJ-L154-409C-5 | ecosystem: Environmental > Terrestrial > Plant litter >...
AATCGGTAGTTAAAACGGTCATTAATGAACTGGCGCTGGATGATAAGCATTACAAACCCAATGTGGTGTACAACCGCATTTCCTCTGCAAAGAACGCCTTGATAGGTCCGGCTGAATATATGAACGACTGGGCCCTGCAGCAGGAAGATGCAAGGGCAAACCGACCGGCCATCGGGCAGATATATGACGCCTATGTAAAACGTTGTTTTAAGAACGGCGCTATGGATTTTGATGACCTGCTCTTTAAAATGTATGTGCTGCTGAAGAATTTTCCTGATGCTTTAAGCAAATACCAGCGCAAGTTCAAATACATCATGATCGATGAGTACCAGGATACCAACACGGCGCAATATGAGATCATCAAACTGCTGGGTGCCATGCACGAAAATGTTTGCGTGGTGGGCGATGATGCCCAGAGCATCTACAGCTTCCGCGGTGCTACCATCGAAAATATATTGCAGTTTGAAAAAGATTATGATGAAGTGAAAGTGATCAAACTGGAACAAAATTACCGCAGCACACAGAATATTTTAAACGTTGCCAATGAGATCATTGCCAACAACAAAGGGCAGATAGAAAAAAAATTATTTACGGTAAATGCCGAAGGTGAAAAGATCTCCCTGGTACGCACCATGACGGACAACGATGAGGGTAAACTGGTAGCAGACACCATACAGGAGCAAAAACTACGCAATCATTATTTTAATAAAGATTTTGCCATACTGTACCGTACCAATGCACAAAGCCGGAGCTTTGAGGAAGCCCTGCGCCGCATGGGTATTGCCTACCGCATTTACGGGGGCATGAGTTTTTACCAGCGTAAGGAGGTAAAAGATTTTATTGCGTACCTGCGCCTGGTGGTAAACCCGCGGGATGAGGAAGCTTTAAAACGCATTATCAATTTTCCCGCCAGGGGCATTGGTAAAACCACGGTTGATAAAGCCATACTTTTTGCCAACGAGAACAACCTGAGCGTTTGGGATATTATGTGCAATGCTGCCATGTATGGTTACAAAAGCGGCACATTGGAAGCCATCGATAATTTTGTAACGATGATCAAAATGTTCCAGAGCGAACTGGAAAAAAAGAATGCTTACGACCTGGCGGTGATCGTGGGCAAGAGCACCAATATTGTTAAGGAATTATTCAATGATAAGACCACCGAAGGTTTGGCCCGTTATGAGAACGTACAGGAATTACTGAACTCTATCAAAGAGTTTACCGAAACGCCTATGAGCGAGGAAGATGGCGAAGTAGGAGACAAAGGCCTGGGTACTTACCTGCAACAGATCGTGCTGCTAACGGATGCTGATGGCGATGATAAGGAGAACCAGGATGTGGTAAAGCTGATGACCATACATGCTGCGAAGGGATTAGAATTTCCGGTGGTATTTGTTGGCGGACTGGAGGAAACGCTTTTTCCTAATGCGATGAGCATTAACACCCGCGAAGAGCTGGAAGAAGAACGTCGCTTATTTTATGTGGCCATCACCAGGGCAAAGCAAAGGCTGTGGTTAAGCTATGCCAATGCCCGTTACCGCTTTGGGCAGCTGCAGCAAAACGATCCAAGCCGTTTCCTGGAAGAGATCTCAGAAGATTTTATTGCCAAGAGCTATGCCGGTGGTGCCAACCTGACCAATAACGGTGGCTGGAGCCAGGGCGGTGCAAGGGAAAGGATGCAACGTAATTTTGGTGGCGGTGGCTTTAATGCAGCCCAGCGTGCCGAAAAACAGTATGGCGCACCGCCTGCTAAAAAGCAAACAGAGATCTTTACTACAAAACCCGCTACCAATAAAACGGTGGAGCATACCCCGTCTGAAAATTTTGTGGCCAGCGATACCAGTAACCTGCAACCGGGCAATAAAGTAGAACACCAGAAATTTGGTTTTGGCGAAGTGCTGAAAATGGAAGGGGCAGCTCATAACCCGATCGCTACGGTAAATTTTGACCTGAACGGCGAAAAAAAGATCATGCTTAACTATGCCAAACTGCGGATCATTGAGTAAACGTTAAGCCATTACCTGTATAGCTGTTGACAATTATCGCAAAAGAAGCTGCGTCGCTTTTTAATACCTGTATATTTTTTTGTGAGCGGAAGATCGCAGCGGGTACAGGTCTTTTTTGTATGCGCCAGCCAATGCTTTTTCAGTTCATTGTTTCTTTTCCAGGCCAGGAATTCAAAACTATAGTTACGGGTTTCCTGTATCAGCTTACTGATCCTGGCGGCCGGTATCTTTTTGATCACCGATTCGGGGTGAATGCGTACCCGGTACAGCACTTCGTTCTTAATGATATTGCCCACACCCGAAAAGATATCCTGGTCGAGCAGGGCATCGCAGATAAGCCTGTCGGGAATTTCTTTTAATTTCCTTTTGGCCTTACTGCTATCCCATTCTTCGTTCATCACATCTGCACTAAAATCGTAATCGGCTTCCACCTTGCCGGGGAGCAGCTTTACCGAACAGCTATAAAAGTTTATTTCGCCCTGCTTAAAAACCAGGCTCAGCCTTTCAGGTCTGTCTTTTTTTGCATTGATCATATAAGAGCCGAACATCAGCAGGTGTATCCTCACATAAAAGTCTTTAAAACTGATAAGCAAATGTTTGCCCCAGCTGTTAAACGACAGGAGTTTTTGGCCGGCAAGGCTTTCCATATCAATTTTAGCATTGCCGTGTACAGCAATTATTCTTTTTCCTGCAAATGCCGCAACCGCTTCTTTCAGCAAAACTATGGATGGTCCTTCGGGCATATGATACTTTAAGAACACAAATGCTAAACTTATGCCAGTTTAATCCGGGCTCACCGGCAATGCTTTAAGGTCATCATAACTGCGGCAACAAAATATTTTCCTTTGCAGGCACACGATAAAATCCCTAACTTCCATCATACTTTTTATTACATATGCTACAGGCGCTTCTTTACCACCAAAAAGTAAAAGACCATTTTAAATCCCAGGCTAAAACATGGGATTATTTTGCCGTTACAAAAAACAAGGAAGAGCAGTTGCTGCAATTCAAAACAGAACTGCTGAAGAACACGTATAAATTTGATGAGGCTGCTGATCATTTTATTTATGAGAAGTTAGCCCTGGCCAAAGCGCAACTGGGGCTGCAAAGCCTGCCCATAACTGTTTACCAGGCACAATACACCGATGAGCTCAATGCCAGCATCATCTACCTCAATAATGAGGCCCATATCGTTTTCAGCGGACCGGTTACCCGTTTGCTGGATGATGAAGAATTGTTGGCCGTACTGTCGCATGAGCTCACGCATATCAAACTATATACTATGCTGGATGGCGACCTGGAAGTTGCCGACCGGATCATTACCGCTGTTGCCAATAACAATAACAGCGAAGCTGCCTATTACGAAACTGCCAGGCTGTTTCGCCTGTACACAGAAATTTTTTGCGACAGGGGTGCTTATGCCGTACTGGGTAAAACAGGCCCCGTCATCAGTTCCCTGGTTAAAGCATCAACCGGGCTTGATAAAGTGAATGCCGAAAGTTATGTAAAACAGGCCGATGATATCTTTTCTGCAGAAGGCGGTTTTAAAACCAGCGGTTTGTCTCACCCCGAGAATTTCATCAGGGCAAAAGCCATACAGCTATGGCACGAGAAAAAAGAAGCTGCTGAAGAAGAGATCAACAGGATGATAGAAGGCAGCAGCGATCTTGACCAGTTGGATATCTTCCGCCAGCAGGAGCTGAGCCAGCTCACTAAAGATTTCCTGCAGCTGTTCTTAAAACCAAAATGGTTTCAAAGCACCATGGTCATCAGCCTGGCCAAACAATATTTTACCAATTTTAGTTTTACCGAAAATTCGTTGTTGACCGAACAGTTATTGAGCAAAGTAGAAAAGGCCCACCAGAGTATCAAGGACTACCTCGGTTATGTTTTACTCGATTTTGCACTGGCCGATCCTGCACTGGAAGAGATCCCCCTGGGCTGGTCGTACCAGTTTGCCGAAGATTTGCATTTAAAAGATACTTTCGACAATATCATTAAAAAGGAAATGAAACTGAGCGATAAAAAATTAGGTCAGCATAAGCAGAAACAGCTTGCCGCTTATTACGAGGTAAAAGAAAATGAAGGCGAGCAGATATACGGGGACTGAGGTTGTTTTTGATCATACCTTATTTAAACACATGGATACTACAATCATATATTTTCACCGGTTTTTAGAAACAGCTTTTGACCAGGGCAACTATGCCACAGATGATGTGATCGCATTTGTGGTGCCTTTGTTTGAAGAAGTGCTCAGCTTTCACGAAGCCGGGCTTGTAGCACCTTTTGAAATTGAGGAGGCTTTATTTATTACAGATAAGCGGTTGGATATTGATGAGCAATTTGCTAAAAAAGGTACCGATGCTTCAATAAAGCTGGAGCAGCTGTTTGCAGGTCTTACATCGGGCCAGTTTGATATTGTTGGCAAAAGTAAAATGGAAGCTGATGTGGACGAAGGTTCTTACAAAGTAGAAGACCTGCATGTACAGTTCAATACCAATGAAGCTTTGCGCTACCCTGCTTTCATTAAAGGATATAATTGTTTTGAAACTCTGGTTGGCCACCACAATGCACAAACTGATATTTTTTGCCTGGGGCTGGTATTGGGCAGCATGGCGCTGGGGCTCGATCTGTATGACGAAGAAGACCTGAAATTATTTGCGCAATACAGGAAGAACCCCGTGCAGTTCAATAACCGCATCCATCCTACCATTAGTTCGCTCATTACCGAAATGACGGCGCTGGACAGGAGAAGAAGAACTGCGGACCTGTATGATATCATTCACCGCCTTAAACATTACCGCGATTACGATCCGGAAAAACAGGTTGACCTGAGCAATGTATCGGGCTGGGTAAATAAGGAGCTTACCGAAAGAGGCCAGTTCATTCTGAACAAATTACGCAACCGGCTTTTTGATACCAGCCGCCGCAACCGCCTGCTGTTTTACAAACCCAATATGCGTTTTGTGAACCTTACGGTAAGCAGTGTACCCATGGTGCTGCATTATCAAAGCATCAGGCCCGAAATGCTGTTTACCTGGAATGCGGATATCTCTGCAAAAGTAAAGGGGGCCAAAGAGATCGTGTTGAACAAATATCTTCGTTTTGAGGATCATAACTACCTGCCATCATCACTGGATAAGATAAGACTGGAAAGCCAGAGAGATATACAGGAATATGGTTTTAGCCAGTTGAAACTGGTGATCACTTTTTTAAACTGGCATAATTTAAAAGAAGATATAGCCGAAAGGATCCGGAGTCCTTTATTATTGATACCTGTTGAGCTGAAGAAGACCAAGCGGCTGAAGGAAGATCATTACACGATGAAAGTGCTGGATAATTCGGCTGAAGTAAATCCTGTACTGGCCAACCAGTTAAGAGAATTATATGGTATAAAACTGCCGGATTTTGTTGACCTGGATGAAATGACACTGGAACAATTTTACAGTTTACTTAAAGCACAGATAGACGCAGCCAACCAGGGCATACAATTACATTATGCTGAAAAGCCAAAAATAAAACTGGTACATAGCGTTGCCCGGCAAACCGTAAGCAATTATAAAAGAAGGCTAAGGAGAAATGGCAACCAGTTAGACAGCTATAAGAACATTTCCTACAGTTACCAGGCCGAACATTACAAACCACTTGGCCTGGAAATATTTAAACAACGCATTGAACCCAGGGCCAGTTACCTGGAGTTTTTGGTGAATGATGATATCAGGCCTAGTGCCCAGCAACTTACCGGCAGCAATGCAAAAGAAAGGGAACTGTACGAAATGGCAGAAAGCGAAAGCAACCCGTACAGTTGGGATTTTGATGTATGCAATATCGTGCTGGGCAATTTCAATTACAAAAAGATGAGCCTGGTACGGGATTACAATCATGTAATTGATCATAAAGTACAGCATACAGTTTTTGATGCTTTGTTCAGCAACCAGCCAAAGCAATTAAAGGAATATGTTTTTGATCTGAATAAAACACAGGACTGGAACCATGTAATTACTGCCGATCCCACACAAACGCAGGCCATACTTAAAAGCAGGACCGGTGAAAGCTACATCATACAAGGTCCGCCAGGCACAGGTAAAAGCCAGACCATCACCAACCTTATTGCCGATTTTGTGGCCAGGGGCAAAAGTATTTTGTTCGTATGCGAAAAAAGGGCGGCGCTGGATGTAGTGTATCATCGCCTTAAACAAAACGGGCTCGACGAACTCTGCTGTTATATCCACGACAGCCAGGGAGATAAAAGAGAATTCATCAAAGACCTGAAAGCTACTTATGAAGATTTCAGCAAGAACAGGATGGACGCAAAAAGTATTGAAGTAAGAAGGAATAGCCTGCTGCAGTTGATGAATGAACAGGTGGAACTTTTACAACAATTCCACAGCACACAAACTGCAGAAACAGCAGAAGCCGGTATGGCCATACGCAAGCTGATAAACCGGGTGATCGAATTAAAGGGAAGCGTTGTTCCCCTGCAGCCCAAACAGCAGGAGCTCATGTCCAGCTACGCAGACTGGATAAAATTTGGAGACACAATTCAGCAACTGAGCGATGCGCTGGAAAAGACCGGTTCGGAACCTGCTTTTGCCGAACATGCTTTCAGTAAATTAAGCGATACGGTTATGCTGGCCGAAAATCCGCTTAACCTGCTGGACACCGTTATTCAAAATGCCAAAGCCTTGTTGGCAGATATCAAAACAGCCATCAGGGAAAATAATATCAGCCCCGAACACAGTGAATACCTGGAGCAATTAAAGAACCTGGTGGAAGATTCCGTTTTATTACAGCCCCTTGCGGTACATAACAATTTACAGTTAGTAGACGAAGCCAACGCAGCAGCCAAAGCCTTTGATGAAAAGATGCGGCAATTGCGGCAACAGGAGCAGCAGTATAAACAAACGCAGCAGGCTGCCGGTAACTGGAAACAAAAATTAAGTGAACAGGACCTGTTGACAGCGATAGGGCTAACAACAAAAAACGAAGGTTCTTTCTTTAGCTTTTTAAACGGCGCCTGGCGAAGATTAAAAAAACAGTTGCAGGAAAGCTATGATTTTTCGCAACACCAGGTTAAGCCGGCTTACAGCGATATTTTACAGCAGTTGCAACAGGAATATGCTGCAGCCAATGCGTTGGCGCAAAATAAGCACAGTTTACAGGAAAAATATAGGCTGGATAATATTGAGATCACGTATATAGCCATAGAAACGTTGCGCCGCAAAAGAGGCGATAAGGAAATTGATTACCTGCTTGGCCATCCCGATGCTGATAACCTGGTAGGCAAATTATACAGGCTCAACAATAAACTGCAGCAGCTGGAACAATTACTGCAAAAATGTCTTTATCAACTACCAGGCAAAACGCTCGATAGCATCGAAGATGAAATGGAGAACATTGTTATGAATGCTGATGGACTGCAGGACCTTTTGCCTGCGCTGCAGCAATTTGCAGCACTACCGGCCACAGTAAAAGAAACCCTGCGCAATATTGCTTTAACGCCGGTGGAAGCAGAAGCCACTATGGCTGATACAACGCTGGCAAAATTGTACAGGCAAAATAAAAGCTTTGCTGCAACCGATGCCGCTGTTATTGAAAAAGCGGTACAACACATACAACGTTGTTACAGGCAATTATTAAAACTAAATGCCGAACTGATACGCAGCAACATCCGCGAAAGGTTCATTAAAAATGTGGAGATCAGCAATACGGCTATAAGCCAGCTGAATGCCGAACAGAAGCTATTTAAAAAGAACTATAACGAAGGCAGGAAAATACTGGAGAATGAATTTGGTAAGAGCATGCGCTACAAAAGCATCAGGGAGCTTAGCGCAAAAGAAAGCGGACTTGTTTTAAAAGATATTAAACCGGTTTGGCTGATGAGCCCGTTGAGTGTTAGCGACAGCCTGCCGCTTGACACACAGTATTTTGATGTGGTTATTTTTGATGAGGCCAGCCAGATAACACTTGAGGAAGGTATACCGGCATTATTCCGCTCACAACAAACCATTATTGTAGGTGATGATAAGCAGATGCCACCAACCAATTTCTTTACGGCCCGGGCAGAAGATCCCGATGACCTGGAAACCTTTAGCGAGGAAGCTGAAGACGAATTTTTAAGTGCCGATGCCGATAGCCTGCTGGTGCAGGGCGCACGTAAATTAAGCAGCACCATGCTTAGCTGGCATTACCGCAGTCATTACGAAACACTGATCAGTTACAGCAACCATGCTTTTTATAATGCCGGCTTATTAACGATACCCGACAAGACCATTCACCACAGCGCTAAACAAACTATTGAGGTAACAAAGCCTGATGATGCAGCACTGTTTGCAGACAACCTGTATAACCGCAGTATCAGTTTTCATTTTCATCCAAACAGTGTGTATGAAAAAAGAAACAACCAGGATGAAGCAAACTATATTGCCCACCTGGTGCGGGAACTGCTGAAAAGAAAAGTGAAGGAAAGTATTGGTATTGTGGCTTTTAGCCAGGAGCAGCAACATACCATTGAAGATGCCCTTACCAACCTGGCGCAAACCGATGCCGAATTTGAGCATTTACTGGAAGAAGCATACAGCAGAACAGAAGATGACCAGTTCATTGGCCTGATCATTAAAAACCTGGAGAATATACAGGGCGATGAACGGGATATCATCATCATGAGTGTGTGTTATGGTTTTGATGCCAAAAAGAAAATGATCATGAATTTTGGACCTATCAACAAAAAAGGCGGAGAAAAAAGACTGAACGTGATCTTCAGCAGGGCGAAAAAACATATGGCCATTGTCAGCAGCATCAAGCACCACAATATTACCAACGAGTATAACGAAGGGGCCAGTTATTTCCGCCGCTTTTTGCAGTACGCCGAAAGTGTAAGCAATGGCAATATGCAGGTGGCCCGTACCATTTTAGATGGCCTGGTAGTGAATAAGAACAAGCAGTCAGATACGGTCAGCAATGCCGTTGTGGTAAAACAAATAAAAGAACAATTACAAAAACTGGGTTACGAAGTTGCGGAGCATGTTGGCCAGAGCGATTTTAAATGTTCGCTTGCCGTAAAACTGCAACCGGCCGATGAAGAATATGCCATCAGCATCCTGCTGGATGATGACCGGCACTACAGCAACCAGAACCTGGTAGAACAATATTATCAACGGCCGGCCATTCTGCGTTCCTTTGGCTGGCGTATCATACATGTTTTTTCCAAGGACTGGTTACAGGACCCGGGTAAAGTGATGGAAAGGATAATCAGCTGTATCAAAGAACTACCTGCTGCAGAAACAGCCGAAGAAGAATTTATACCAACTCCTGTAACAGCAGATACGATCCCGGACCTGGTACCCGGCCATCAAGTTGTTGAAACAACTGCACAGGCCCTGCCCGGCTTTGAGGACCTGGTATTTGAGCGTGTTGTATTTGCAGATGCGGTAAGCAATAAATTCTGGGAAGCCGCCGTACAGCATAGTAAACTTATAGTACGTTATGGCCGAACAGGTGCAAAAGGACAGGTACAGCTTAAAACATTTGACAGCCCTGAAAAAGCTGTTAAAGAAATGGAAAAACTGATGAGGGAGAAGCTGGCCAAGGGCTATAAAAAGCCCGGTTCAGCCTAGGTTCAGCCTTTCTTTCCTGCTTTCGTAAACCTATTTATACCGCCATTGATTATCTTTGTGCTTTAAATTCTGAGTTATGATCAAGACAGGAAATCCCGTTATCAGTATTTATACCGAGATGACACCCAACCCGGAGACGATGAAATTTGTAGCAAACAAATTATTGTATCCCGGCAAGAGCATCGACTTTGCAGATGAAGCAAGTGCAAAACCATCGCCGCTGGCACAGGAACTGTTTACCTTTCCTTTCATCAAAGCTGTTTTTATTGCCAGCAATTTTATCACGCTTACAAAAACCACAGATACCGAGGACTGGCAGGATGTGATCCCTTCCATCAAGCAGTTTTTAAAGGAATACCTGGAAGAAGGCAAAGCTGTAGTGAATGATGATGAAGTGGCAGCGATGAAAGCTGAAAGCAGCAATACCGTGAGTGCTGATGATGACGATGTGGTAAAACGCATCAAGGAATTACTTGAAAATTATGTAAAGCCGGCCGTTGAAATGGATGGCGGCGCCATACAATTCAAAAGCTACGAAGATGGTAAAGTGAATTTGATGATGCAGGGAAGCTGCAGTGGTTGCCCTTCGAGCATGATCACTTTAAAAGCAGGTATTGAAGGAATGATGAAGCGGATGATACCCGAAGTAAAGGAAGTGGTGGCAGAAGCAGAATAGTTTTTTGTTTATTTGTTGAATAGTTTAATAAAAAAGCACTTCAGATCTGAAGTGCTTTTTTATTTTCATCTTATTTAAAATGTCTTTTCTTACCTGATAATGATTATCGGAAAATCATTTCCATAACCGTAACTGGCCGGGTATTGTGCCGTGCCTTTGTATTTCTCGGTTATTTCGGGCACATTCAGTTGCAGGTAAGTATCCAGTTCTTTAATGCTGATCTTTTTATCGCCGTTATCAGCCCGTCCCTGCAAAGCCTGCAGCAGGCAATAGGTAAAAGCACCATGGCCCAGTTGCGAAAACTCTGATGCAAACTGGCTGCTGCCCGATGCTGTTAACCAATGGGTACCTGTTGACCGGGCCAGTTGTGCAATGGCTTTTTCTTCGGCTGCGCCGCGGGCTGCCACGATCTGTTCCAATGCTGCTGCAGACTGGCAGGCATCCAGCACAAACAATTGCTTTTGTGCTTTTATATCTTTAGAATATTGCTGCAGCTGGTTACCGCTTAATCCTTTCTGCGCAAGCGCCCCATCCGCACCATACAACTGTGTAACATCTGTTGGTACCAGGTAAAATTCCTTTTTATCATTCATCACACCATGGCCGGCATAGTAAAAAATAAAAACATCCTTGGCTGTTGCACTGGCTTTTATCTTATCCAGTGCCGACATGATACCTTCCTTTGTTGCA
>Ga0247777_1000525_pt1 | contig 10986 bp, 7 predicted proteins | sample UWRJL154409C5_FD_179937 | JGI IMG/M metagenome (GOLD analysis project Ga0247777, IMG submission 179937) | Plant litter microbial communities from Arlington Agricultural Research Station in Wisconsin, United States - UWRJ-L154-409C-5 | ecosystem: Environmental > Terrestrial > Plant litter >...
AAGACAAGCCGACCGACGAGAAAGGGAAGTGCAGTCGGGAGGGGTTATATCAAGCCCATACGGAGAATGCACATACAGACATAAGGTACAGTATGTGGTCGGCTGAGCGAGCGGGTTCAGCTCTTGGTCCAAGGAGGCGCGCGCACGGGGCGCTGCCCGAGCCCCGACACGGCTGACACGATCCACCGGCCCTTCGGGGTGGTTCAGTTGGAATGACACCCTTGAGGCACCTACAGTCAAGGGGATTTGAACGCTTCTCGGGGGGACTGTTCCAAATTCTCCGGAAGAAGCCAAGAACGGTCTGACAGTTTAGTTTAAGGAACGCCTAAAGGGTGTGCTGCAGAAGGCCTGCACGGCTTGGAGGCAGGCTGAGGCTTCCGGGCTGTGAGGCGCGAGAGGGCCTAAGAGAACTCATAAGCGGGCTGCAACTTCGAGGACCTATGGGGCTCGGAGTTTGAGAGAGACTTGAGAGATTGCTTGTACTGTCCGCTCGAAGAACGCAACCACCTTACTTTGTCGACACTCATTCGAATATGATCACTGGATTGAGAACGATGGGGGATTGACGTGGCAGCGGGCACATGGAGCAGACGGAGGCCTGGAATTGCACGAATGCCGAGTCAGATGCTGAGGTGAGAGCCAGCGGCTAGGTTGGCTGGCGGAGCCGAAACCCACTGTCTTGGGGCAGGGACCAACCCAGCTCGAGCCGCACAGCACGGTCAAGCACCACACAACATGGCAACCAACAGTCGGCGGGACGGTCGTCGATCACACGGTCAAGCACCGGACGCCGAGGGCGGGCGAACGCGGGTAAAAGACTCGGGGAGGGTACGGCGGGCTGGCTATTTTGGTTAGGTGGCGTTCTAAGACAGTTGTGGAGGGCCCATGGTCGCAAGATATGCAAGTGTCGATGTCCCGGATCGCCATCGTCAATGGGCTTCGGCCCGTTACCATTGCCTCTGCGGAGGTGACGACAAGGACGACGACGCGACCTGGGTTGCCAGCTTCCGGGGAAGTGCTTCCAGCGAGCATCCGGGGAGCTTCCGATGCATGGTACAGGAGGTTTAATCGTTGGTGGTGCGGCCGGCCCGGAGGTGCTCGGCATGTTCCGACCCATCGCCATTTGCCTCTTGACGGGAGATGGAGAGGGCAGACAGCCGGCTCGACGTATTCCGCTCCGTATGCGGTCTTTACTCTCCATTGTACTCCGTAGTTGCAGGTACCCGAGCGAGTCGGGAGTCTCCTTGCTCAGGACCTAACCTACGGGCCGACCGAGCCTACCTACCCGCGCGAACTACGGAGTACGCCCGTACCACATTCTCGAATTCTGACATGGATACCGCGGGAGGGTGGCTCGGGTGGGTACGGCGTATCTTAGTCTTCTCGTACGGATACTCGTAGGTGGATCCACCGTCTCTGCGTCTGGACCCACAGGCCCGAGTTGTCTTCAGGATGGACGTCCAGGGATCTACGGAGTCCTGTGTATACTTACTTGGTGTACTACAGTAACACAGTATGTCCTACTTTCCTGAACCATCTACATATCTCAGCATTGGGTCCCACCCCCCCCATCGTAGCGATCCCGAACGGATGGGTCGCGTCCACCTCCCACAGGGGACACTTATGGTCTGTGGTCTCGGTACAGCACTGTGTACACAGTAATACCCGTACAAGTTATCATCCTTCCATGTCTTTGATCGTCGGCACGTGATCTCTATCCATATTCCTGTACTGTGTACAAAGCATGGATACAAAGCAACCGACAGGCGAAGCCGACAATAGGTTGTCTACTGGACCGCCGGTTTATCGTACGCTCTGCCCTGTACGAGTACGGTGCAGTACGATACCTATGGCGGGCCACGTGGGGTAAAGCAGTCCATCCGAGCCTGTGGAACCTCATGTCGTACATTTTACTCAGGGCACGAGGGGGCATTCATTCACGGCTCATGGCGCACATCGGACCTAGAATCCCGATCGGGGCTCTTCCCCACACATCGCACAAGGCGAACCGTCCACCAACAGAATTTGGGCGCGTCTTCAGCAAAAACTCACTATTGAATTGCGGCTGCAAGCCGTGTCTTGGATCATACGGCGCGGCGACGACCCATTCGCCAGTTCGGGCTTCAGCTGCCGCCCATCAGCGTCATCCGCTGCAGCACTTCTTGGTCGCCGTGGCTTTTGGCCTTTTCCGTCATGTAACCACTTTAGTCTTCGGCACCCACTGAAGCCGTCAGAGACGCCCTGAAGCCGTTGTGGCGGCCGTCTGCGTGGCCCGTCTCCATGATTGGAGAAAAGGAGCCACATGGCCGCACCGACTAGGCTCAAAATTACCAATATTCATGGAGCTTACCGGTGCATGTGTGTGGTCCGTGGGGAGATTGTCAGCGCAGAGAAAAAGGGGGGTCACCGGCCAAGATTTGCACGTCTTGCTGTCCGCAAGCCCATGCACGCATGGTTCGTCTATCCTCTCTGTCAATAGTACAGTAGTTGAAAGGGAAAGGCGAGCGACCAAATAAAAAGAAACCAGCAGCGGCGACCGTTGAACCGGCGCCTTCGGCTTGGGCCTTGTTCTCTGCCGCTTTCTCGGGGGGCGATAGATGGCGTTGGGGGTCGGTTAAGCGCCAAACGCCTAGCTTCAGGGGAAAGGAGCCGGCCGAGCCATCCCAACTCGAGTTGAAGCTCCCGCCGTCTTAACACACGAGTTATTGACGACGACTGCCCGATCCCTGGAAGGTTGCAACGGGGTTTGCTGACGGAAACGACCCTGAACGGAACCAACATCGGTGATGGCCCTGCAATACTCAGGAGAGCGCACGGCAGGCATCTCCTCGCCTCCTCCGCATCCACACAACAGCTCCCGCCGTCCAGGCTGTCGGGCGAGAGGCCGCAGAGATAACGAGCCTTGGCCCATGCGACCAGAAGGGATTTTGTTGGAACCGTCCACTGTACTCGTACGCCTCGACCGGTAGCGCGGCGGGACGGGAATATAGTCCCGCTCTTGGGCCCCTGGCTGGCTCCCTGGCCTCCGAGTTCCTCGTTCCTTGCAGCGGCGGGCTGCACAGCCCGGACCTGTTCCTCAAGACGGTAGCAGGATCGCCCGTCGGGTGTGACACGAGGTTTCGAGAAGTGACAGACGAGTGTTTCTCGCTTGTTTTGTTTTGGTTTGTTTCGCTGGGGCGCGCCCCGTCGTTTCCGCGAAGGCTGACGCTCAGGAGAACCCGTGGCGACCATGACTCCATGGGAAGCTCGCAAGTTCTGGCAAATGTGAACCTGGCAGCTGCAGGGCGTGCAACCTCGAAAACCCGGTAGCCTCCCAGACCTAAACCACTTTCAGCAGAGGATGCCGCCTGTGGTGCGAGGCGAGCAGGGGGCTAATATCGCTCGCCCGCTTGGCAGCGGGGCAGTCGGCCGCCGGGGGGCGAGCGAGGCGAGGTGGTCCAGGCACAAAGGACACCAACGCCAGCCTTTTCCGGGCAAGGCTCGATGGGCCTGTGCCGCTTTGGGAGCACGGCGACAGCACAGCCCATGGAGCGAGAGCCCGGCGATGGCAGATGGGAGCAGGGCCCGCTGCATTGATGCTGGACCGATGCTCGTGGTGGTGTTGAGGGGGGGATCCAGTGACCTGTTTTAATATCTCTCGGCAGTCCCTGAGCCAGTCATCCCTCCTCTTCCCATCCCACCGCAACACCTGCCTTCTCGCCGACTGACCTGGTCGCCGCCGCCCTTCATTTATCGGCGGTTGATTGCCTCTGGCGACCGGCTCCAATCGATTCGACTGAACTGCCGGTCTCGGTCGTTACCTGGTCCTTCTCTGATTGACGTCTTCAGCCTCGCCCCTCTGATCATCCGTCCCATTGGACCTGGTCTTACCTCGCGCGAGCAGGACGGTAATGTCTGCACCCGCGCCGTCCTTCTCCTGAGGCGTGTTACGCTGCGCCTGTCACGAACGGAGTCCAATATATTCAACCTCGCGAATCCACGGTTACCTGCGTCGATCCGGCCTGCGGCTGCTGCCGACGCCTGGTGGACTGTGGATTGTCCCGAGAGGACGGACCACCAATGGTCACGCAAACCGTCTTGCGACATAGACAACCCCCGAGTAATCATAGTACACATCTCTCGAAGACATGGCTTCCGACGCCACGGAACCGGCGTCTCACCATGACGGACCGCTCGCCGCCCCGCCCGCCGCGCCCGAGTCGGCGATGCCCCGGCGACCGAAAGAGCAAGACGTCCCGTCGCATCCCATCGAGTCGATGCAGGCCGCCTTCGCCGAGTCGTTGGCCGAGGTGAACTCGGGAACGCTCCATCTCAAACCCAAGCTCCGCCCGGCCGACGCGGCCGGCCGGCGCGACGCCTTGCTCGACCAGGACAAGTCGGAGGGCCCCCCTGCGTCGCTATGGCGGTTGCGCCCGGGGCAGCAGTGTCACGAACTGCGCAAGCTCCTGGCCCAGATCTCCTTCGGCGTATACCTGCTCATGAAGTCTATGGCCAACAGCAACGCCCAGGTCGTCAGCATCCTGCAGGGACACATCGACGAGGTGGACGAGTACCTCGAGGTGACAATGGAGGACATTGCTCTGGCCACCCAAGACCTGACCAAGCGCCTCGACCTGCTGAAGCTGCCCATGGACAACATGGCCGTCTTCGAGCAGATGCTAGAGGACCGCGCCTTCCGTCTCCAGATCGTCGAGGGCAATGTCCAGATCGAGCATATCGTCTCGCGGACGACCACGGCCCTGATTCAGTCCGCCCAGGACGTGGCGGAGGGACTTAGAGCTACCAAGGAGTTTGCCGACTTCCTGGCCGAGAACGTCGACGGGTGGTGGCGGCAGACCCGGCCGGACGTCGTTGAAATCTATGAGGCCATGAGGAGCAACACCGAGGGCTGGTTCAACGCCTTCACCGACCTCCAGAACAAGGCCAACACCCTCAACGTGCTCATCGCCAAGCTGAACGCCAGGGTGGCCGAGATGGACAAGAAGGCTGGCGAGGTCAGCAGGCGGACGAGGGTACGTTGCGAACCATCCGTTCGAACCGCGATCCTAGCTCACACGTTGCGTAGTTCAGCGTAAAGCCCTTTACGAGCCCGACCTGTCCCACCAGCCCAACGCACAGCCCCAAATCGTCTCGCGGCTCCTCCAAGATGATGACGCCTCCCGCCTCTCCGGGGCTCAAAGTCCCCATCTCCCCGCCACGGCTCTCCCTCAGGTTCAGTTCCATCCAGCTGGAGAACAACCGCGACTCGGGCTCCAACTACTTCAACCTCCCCGGGCGGGACTCCTTGTTTGTTCGCGACTCCATACCGGCCTTCCAATACACACCAGCGCAGACCCCGGACACTTCCAGGGAAACCTTGGTGGTCAAGGAGGAGGAGGAATCGCTGACCCCTGTGGTCGAGTCGGGCCCAGAGGTTGCCGCCGCTGAACCGGAGAACAGCAAGGAAGACTTAGCACCAGATTCGCCCGACCCGGGCGACGGTCCGCTGTATATCCTCCAGCCGCGGACATACACGCCACTACCGCCGGCGCCGCTGCCATCTCCTCGCGTCCTCGAGCCGGCTTCGAGAGAGGTCGCATTCAACCCCCGGCAGGCCGACGAAGGTCCCAGAACGTCCCTGCCGCCGATTCAGGTCAAATCAGAGCGTCCAACCCAACCCCCCCCCGTGCCCGACGAACCGAGGCCTCTTCGCAGAGCCTCTTCCCGGCTCCTCGAACAGCCGCAGGTGAAGAGGCAGCCTTCTCTCCACGCCCACCAGGAGTCGCATGAAGCAGAGACGTCGTTGAGTACGCAGAGGACGTCCCTCCGGCAGCGCGTCTCCCTCCGGGCGACACCGCCCACCGCGATCCACGTCCCGCCCCCCGAGCTGCAGAAACCCGTCTTCGCCTCCCCGAAAACGTACCAGAGCTACCAGACCTTCGTCGGTCCGGACTCGGCGTACGGCTCCGACGCCGAGCGGCCGCCGTTGCCCTCGGCGAGCCACACCTCGGCCGTCGGGCTCTCGCCGCCCGTCATGCCGGGCTTCGTCCCCTCCCCGCACTCGGACCAGCAGTACTTCCGGCCGGTTCAGGCGAGCCCGCACTCGCCGCTGCAGCAGCGGCCGCACACGGCGGGCCACGCGCGGCCGCACCACATCCGCAACGTGCCGTCGGCCATGGGCATGAGCATGCTGAGCAGCGTCAGCACCCTGAATCCCGAGAACGCGGGCGGCCCGCGCACGCTGAAGAAGAAGCGCAGCGCCTTCGGCTGGCTCAAGAAGGCCTTCACCCTCGACGCCGAGGAGCGGGAGAATTTCCAAAACTTTCGGAAACAGGAGCAGAGCCCCAATTTGTACTACGACACGCGCAGCCCCCAGTTCCTCGACGGCAGGCGGGTCCGCTAGGGGCGGTCGGCTTCATATCCCGTACTACTGCGGGCCTGCGGGTCCGTAGGCTAAAGGGCCCGGACCTGGTCGTTGGAATTCCGTCCAGATATGTAGGGCGGGAGAGGCCCTGGACACAACCGGACGATGCGTCAGCGGCTCGGGTAAGATGGGCTGCTTCGCTTGTCCCTCTCCACAGGTACCGTCGTCCTCATGCCGTCGCCTCCTCGATATCGGTTTGATTAGGCGAGCATAGCGTGTCGTTTTTTTTTCCGCCTCTCTGTTGGTTGCGTCGGCTGCCCTATCGTCGGCGAGGGTGGAGATTTTGTCAAATTGTACAATGCCAAGATATCAAGGTGGGAAAACTGCGTGTTTGGGGGCCATCTCGGCAGGGATACGCATGGCTTTTGAACATGGTAGGAGGGCTGCCTTGCCGAGGTTGGGGTCGGCCTTGATTCCGGAGTTCAGGGGGTTGATGGACGGACGTCGAGCTTGCTCGTCAGGGGCATTGTTGTCCCATATCGCGACGCACATGAGTAATGTATTTACTTAAAGCTTGGCCTCCTCGGGCAGTACCCACACATAGCTCTACAGCCTCCTGATTAAACCATGGCCTCTCCCTTCTGCTTCCATGGGACAGACAAACGGCTCTCCTCGCGGGGATGACCATCCCTTCGTGTTGATCTGCCGCTGCTCGTCTCCGCCGGACAGCTGTGCTTCCAGACAGGGTTCGTCCGAGAACGGCACTCACCGGCCTGCTAAACTGCCACTCGGGGTCAACGACGTTTCTTCGGACAGCCCCCGCAGTAGCGGGCCCCTCCCCGGGGGTACAACGAGGATGCGACCCTGGGCGGACCACATCATGATACCAGACAAGGTAAAGGGCCACCGTCATAGCTTCTCCTTCAGTCCGATAAACAGGGCCTCGGCACTGGCCAGCACGTTTGACTCGGCATCCCAGATGCGGCCCTCCACCAGCAGCTTCCGCCCGTCCACCTTGACGATGCGCGCCGTCGCCAGCACCGTCGCCCCCGTCGGGACCGGACGCTGGTACGTGGTGTTGAGGTAGGCCGTCATGTAGCCGGCATAGGGCAGGCTGCGGGGGCGGCCGGCCAGCTCGTCGCGGCCGTGGTTCAGCGGGATGACGAGCCCGGTGATCTCGTCCAGGATGGCGGCCACGATGCCGCCGTGGCACACGCCCGGCCAGCCGTCGAGGCCCGCACCGAGAGTCAGGAGGCCCTTAACCTCGTCGATGCGCCGGGCCCGGCCGCCCGGCGGCGGCTCCTCGTGGAAGATCAGGAAGGCCGCTATGGTCGAAGTCGTGTTCAGCGTCCGCGAGAAGATGCTGTCACCCGTGTCCGAGGGCCGCGGGGTGCGGCTGCCGGGGCTGAGAACCGCGGTGTTGGGGGCCGATAGGTGCGCCGCCGTCCAGGGGATGGAGCGGAAATGTTCCAGGTCTTTGGCGAGAGGAGGGGTGTTGTACGGCGCCATCGTATGAGCACCGGTTTGTGTAGTACCCCCAGACGTCTCCCCGACACTGGGCCGTATTCCCAAGACCGTTGTCGCGGGATACTGTCGGGATGCCGTAGGTGTACTCCTACTGTAACCTCGGTAGGCGAGCCGAGGTTGGGTTTAGCGGGGCGAGCGGGGCAGCCCCTCGGGTACCTACCGGTATTCCAGTTTTCAACATGCAATTAAGCCCTTTTATGTCTTTGGACCCAACCACAACCCCAAAAAGTCTCTGCGCCGCCCAGGCAACTCAGCCTCTCGACAACATCCGGACAACCTGATGATGGCGGGGGTAAAGGACAGCTTTCTGGACCTAGAGCGTCATAGAATTCTTCTCGAGGAGAATACTGCCAAGCTCAGGGATTCCCTCGCGCGATGGCGGCTCTGGGAAGCCGAGTACGAAGGACTCAAAGATGAGATCACGTCGGTGCCACAGCCCGCCAGCAATAAGCATCTCGCACGGCTGCGGCGCGACTTTGACGGCCAGGTTGTGACCAAGAAGGAGGTCAGCGACATCTTCGGTCGCACGGACCTGAGGTCTGCCGACCAGATCCTCAGCGCCCTGTCGCGACGGCTCGACTACGTCTACCAAAACGTCCAGACACTCACCAAGCAGGTCGAGGCGGCCGAGAACAAGCTCGCAGCCGCCAACGTCGTCAGCCGACCAGACCTCCAAAACGAGGACGGCGACTTCATGACAGACATTTTCGAGCAGCTCGACGACGACGACAATGTCGTCTCCTTCCGCCTGCAGAACCCCGGCGAGACGGCGCCTCAGGTGCTTGAGATCCTTGACAAGGCTGGCATCACAGACGTCGTAGTTGATGCGAACCAAGACGCGGAACTCGAGCAGGTAGAGGAAACCCGCGCTCCTCCGAAGCCGATTGTCAGGAAGGACGACACACCACGCGCCTCAGCCGCCGCGGAGGCGCCTTCCCCGGTCACGAAGACGGCGCCTGTCAAGAAGGGTGTCTCCTTTGCCGAGGACACCAAGCCAGGGCATGAATCCTCCAACCCGACGGCACAGAGATCGGTCGCGGCCCAGCGCCTGGATACAATTATGCAAGCAGCCAAGGAGCAAGAGGTCCCACCATCCTCGGTACCAGTTATTCCCACCAACGAGTCCGCCGAGGATGCTGCCCTCCGCCGTGAGATGCTCGAATACAGCTTGTCGGAAATCGGACCTGTCGTTGCAGAGTTGCAGCTCGAGGAGGCCGACTCGGATGACAGCTTTGATGGCTATAGCGACGAAGAGGAAGAAAGTGAGGATGAAGACGAGGACGATGAGGAGGACGAGCAGGGCCGATCCAAATACAGTGCTCTCAACAACAACTACCGGCAAAGAATGATGGAGCTTGAGGCAAGACTGGCTTCAGAGTCGTTCTTCACGACCGGCGAACCTAGACGTCCCATGACAACGGCCGACGAAGGTGTTGGCCGGATATCTGTGGTCGAACCACCGACTGACTCGCAGATATTGGCGGAGAACGTCCGCTCGGGAGCGGTCGAGACGGCAGACGGCACCAAGAAGAAGTCTGTCCAGTTTGCGGAGAGCCTAGTCGTCGCCCCGAAGGACAAGGTCTCGTCGACCACTGTGGAAACGGCCCCGCAAGTTGATCCGCTCAGCGATGTGGTTGAGCGGAGTGGACGGGCCACAATCTCAGTCGAAAAGTCCACAAGGAAGCCGTCCAGATTCAAGAAGGAGCGATTGGGCGACGCCGGCTCTTCCACTATCGCGGCCCTTCATGACAGCCCGAACCAACAGCGCTTGCCGAAAGGACCACAAGACGCACCGGGGAGGCTGCTGGACGCCGCGTCGAGGGTAGCCCCGTCCGGGCCAGAAGGCCAAACCATTGCGGACTCCATCGTTGAACGAGACAGCGTGGCCGCGACCGAGGATCCGGGTGAGCTCGATGCCAACCTCCTCCACCAGCAGATGGCGACGAGATACCATGAGATGCGTAACCGCTTCATCCAACGGGATGGCGGATATCTGAAGGACGACTCTTCGGTCGTCAAGCCTTTGGATGAAGAGGAGGGCGGACCCCGGCGCATGAGCAAGTTCAAAGCTGCACGGCTCTCTAAAAACTGATCCTTCTCGGGAGTGGGAGCGGAGGAGTGACGCCTTCGACTTCGAAGGCTCCCGACGTTTGCCAGCGATGCTAGAGGGTGTTAGAGGGGGCTAGGACTGCCCATCTACGCTTGCGCCGTGTTGTCAGATTGGGGACACGGTCGTATTAGGGTAGGCATGATACCTCCGTCCTCATCAGTTAAGGTAGGGAGGCCGTCCTCTCCTTCCCGTACCTCTTCGTCGCTCCTTCGGCACCGTCCTTTTCGGAACGCATACTACCTGACAATCAGTGTGTTGCTGCAGTCCCCATCTGCCTTCGCACTATTGAGCGATTCCAAGATCAAACAAGATGGGCTCTCTGACGCAACGACCCTTGGCATTCTTCTCCGTGGTCTACGCGATTCGTTTCACCCCTCACATGCCGTGTCTGCAGACGGAAAACGTAGTTCATAGCTCTGCGTGGTATTGGCGTTGGTAATAGACGCGCTCCTGCGCCTTGTCCCTCGTGTGTACTATCCATGTCGGGATATCTACGCCGGCGCGCGTGCGTGCTCCCTGGCTCCCAAACATCGCAGAGCGGACGGCCTGCAGAAGAGGAAGTGCGCTAACTGATCTTGGCGTTGCTGAAGTCCATCTCGGGGTGCTGATCCTGGAACTTTTTGAGTATGTCCATCTTCTTCTGGTCATCGGAGGTAGGCAGGCCCAGCTCCTTCTGCTTCTGATCGAACATCATCTTCTCCACCATGCCGCGTGTCTGGCCGTCCAGGTCCGACAGCTTAGACGTCTCCGGGGTGATCTTGGTCACGTCAATCTGAGGCGCGTCTTTGACCACGTGCGCCCACCACTCCATCTTGTTGGCCTTGTCCAGGTGGATCTCGATCAGCTTGGTGCCGTCCGGGTTGGTGGTCAGCGTCCAGGTCGAATCGTCCGGGTAGACGGCGTGGGGAAGCTCGCCCTGGACCGGGTGTCAGCCGTAGTGTTCAAAATTGGAGGGTCCTTGTGAAGGAAGGCGTGGGGAGAAGGGGGGAAGGGGAAGGGGAGGTGG
>Ga0247777_1000526_pt1 | contig 10969 bp, 13 predicted proteins | sample UWRJL154409C5_FD_179937 | JGI IMG/M metagenome (GOLD analysis project Ga0247777, IMG submission 179937) | Plant litter microbial communities from Arlington Agricultural Research Station in Wisconsin, United States - UWRJ-L154-409C-5 | ecosystem: Environmental > Terrestrial > Plant litter >...
CAGCAACGGCAAAGGCAGCGACAAGAGCAAGCCCGCCCCCGGAGGCGGCGGTGCGTCCACCCCCTCCTGCATTCCACCCTCCCGGGTCCCCTCCCCATGGCAACCCCAAAGCTGACAGCCGCTCGCAGCCTCGCCCATCCCGGCCGCCCTCGCGCACCTGGCGCCGGGCAACACGTACACGGAGTGGATCGTCAACGTCCGCGCCCTCAAGCACGTCCTGGGCCAGACGTACCGCGTGCTCGTCTTCCTGGGTTCCATCAACCCGGACCCCAGCGTGTGGGATCTCGAGTTCAACTGCGTGGGCCGCGTGGCCGTCCTCGGCCGCGCCTCCGAGACGCCGTGCGCCAAGTGCCAGGACGACCGGGCCGAAAACCTCCAGATCACGGGCACGGTGCCGCTGACGAGCGCGCTGCTGCAGGACATCGTGGCCGGCCGTCTGCCGGACCTGACGCCCGAGAGCGTGGTGCCGTACCTGAAAGCGCAGCTCAAGTGGCGTGTCACGCTGTTTGCCGGTGAGGAGAAGCCCATCGCCGAGGTGCCCGGGCTGAAGATCAGCGTGTGCTCGACGCAGGTGCACATTGGTGACGATGGGATGCCGCAGTACTCGGGCCAGTATACCGTCTACCGCGAGGTCACCGCCGGCCAGCCCGGCGCCATCGGAAACGATGAGACCTAGAGCAAGCGGCAGGACCGCGGTCCAGATAGGGGGGGACCAGCGGAATGAGTCGTGACATTCGTATACATGGGGTATCGATATCTCGGCGTCCGACGCCTGTTGCGCCCCGCGGGGCGCACCAGCGTTGCAAAACAGCGCGAGCCGCTAGAACGCAATGCGACGTTTCCTCCCCGTGTACTTGGACGAGGCCTTGACGATCTTTCCTTTCCTCTCCATCTGCTCCTTCTTCTTGATGATCCACGCCTTGCTGCCCTTCTTCATCTCGCCCTTGCCGGCCTTACCCCCTCTTCTCCGCTCGTCTACCACGTCCACGTCGTCCATGCCCTTGACGACGCCCGTGATGTCCCCGCCGCTGCCGTCCGCCGCGGGGCCGCCGACCGTCAGAACGAGGTAGACCTTGACGTTCTTCGTGTCGGGGTCGTCCTCCAGCAGGCCGGCGCCGAAGCCGGCCTTGACGGCCGCCTGCGTGATCATGGCGCGCTGCGCGTCGTTCTTGGGGTAGAACTGGCACACGGCGCGCCCGCCGCGCCGCAGGGCCGCGAACAGGCCGTTGAAGAAGCGGCTCAACCGCCCCTGCGGGCTGGTGTCGCTGCTCTCGGCGTTACAGAGCCACTGGATGGCGCTGATGCTGACGGCGGCGTCGAAGGTGCCGGCCCGGAAGGGCACGCCCTGCCCTATGTCGGCCAGGAGGAGGTCGCCCTCGACGTCGCGTTGCAGCGCCACGTCCAGCATCGAGGCGCTGACGTCCATGCCGACCCAGATGTGCGGGCCGCCTTCGTCCGGGGCCACCGAGGTCAGGATTTCGCCCGACAGTCCGCTTCCGCAGCCGACGTCGAGGATGAGGCTCGGGGAAGAGAGGTCGAGAAGTTCGAGTGCCCGCCGCGTCATCGACGCTTGGATGTTTTGTATCCGCGAGCTCGTCGTGTATTTTCTAGCTTCGGCATCGTTGTAGTGGATGTCCGCCGCTCTGGCACTCCTGTCAGCGTGATACCACCGGTCGGTTTGGTGGGATGGTCCCTACAGGCTGTCTTCGGGTCTTGACATCGTGACCGTCGCTGATCCGATGCGTCCGGATAACTGCTTGATACGAAGTACTCAAATCGTCGCCCTCAATTCGACGGTTTAATAGCGTTTCTCCTTGCATCCTCGGTTCGGCATGGCAGTCGATAGCAGATAGAAAAAAAGTTGTGGTGGGGGGGGGAAAGGTTCCTGGCTCTTATCTTATCCGGCACAACTTCGGCAGTAGAGCTTCAAGCTGCCAGATCGACATCAAAACACATCACCACCCAGGCGGGCGTCTCACAACGCGGAAGAGCATGTCCCGCATTTGTACTTCGCCGCGGAGAGCATCGTTTCTTCGCCTTTCTTAAAAAGCCCGCGGGCATCTTTCATCGAGACAATGTGGATCCTCCCGCTTGTAGGCTACTTGGGGGCGGCCGTCGGTTTTTGCTTCTTGACCCTCGCGATAGGTATGGAGTGGTCTCGCATGTTTTCCATGCTCGGCGCTGACTATTAGATTCAGCCTCGGGACTCTACTATCTGTCAGAGCTCGTCGAGGAGCATACAGTACTCGCGAAGCGCCTCCTCACGCAGCTGATCTATGGCGTCGTCGTCCTGCAGCTCCTGCTCCTCGTCGTCGACCGCTTCCCCTTTTGGTTGACGATACTCGGTGTCGCATCGCACTTGGTGTACCTCGGCAACATGCGACGGTTCCCCTATGTCAGATTAACGGACCCTCTGTTTCTCTCTTCCTGTGGTAGGCCTACCCCGACGCCGGGCATCACAGGGGGTTCCCTCACCGTACGCCTGATGGGTTTGCTAACGGCCGCACCCGTCCAGCTCTCGTCCTCGTCAACCACTACGTCTGGTTCCGGCACTTCTCGCACCGTCAACAGCGTGCATACCAGAGATTGTCCTCGTACTACGACTCGCCCGACGATGTTCCCACGTTTACCGAGATCGCCTCGTACTTCGGACTGTGCGTCTGGCTGATACCCTTTGCGCTGTTCGTCAGCTTGTCTGCTAGCGACAACGTGCTCCCGACGATGGGAAGTGAAGACCCGGCGGCAGGAGACGGCAGCAGAAGCAAACGGGGGCAGAGCATGATCAAAGCTGTTGTCGACACGGTGCTTTCGGCGATTGGAAACGTCGGGGCCGCCGCGGGCCTGAAGCGATCAGATGACCGGCTCTAAGCCCCCGCTCCAATATCACTCTCGGGGCTGCCTCTGCCTCCAGGTGCATCCGGTGTGATTTGAGAACTCGTGAGTAAGCCGCTCTTCGTCTCGCACGCCGCCGAAATGATGTTTCAAACTTTTTTTGCTATGATAGTATTTGACCTCACCTCTTTTGGTCTGGAATGATACCAAACAAGAATTCTGATTCTGCAACCCCCTTGAAAAGCTCCCAAAGCAGTTGTCTAGAAGACAGCAAGACTGACGAGCAAGCCCAGAAACAAAACAGACTGCCCCCGTTATCGCCACCGCCGTTTTGCAGTGCGCAGGTTACACTCTGTCGAGGGATTCCGTTGTCTTTGCCCCGTCCCTGGCCGCCCGCTCGTATTCCTCACTGAGCTCGGCCGCATTTTTGCCTCCAAAAATCGCGGCAACGTGATCCACGATCTGGTGTCCATCCATCAGGTCCAGCGGATTCATCCATAGCACCTGCTTTTCGTCGATTCTCGCGGTCGCCTTGGCCCCTTTGGGGTGTTGAGGGTTCAGGCTACCGAAGACGTTCCGACGCGGCCGGACGACGCGGACCTCGACGCGGACCGCCCGTTTTCGAACCCGATGGTCCGTTCGTCGGCAGCGTGACGCCGAGCAAAGGGAGGGAACGTCCGAACGCCTGTCGTCTGAACATGCGCCGTCGGAACACGCGGATAGCGTTGGTGGCGGGGTGATTGTGGCGGGGCCGGGCGAGCTCGTGGAAGCGACGGATACGCAGGCTCGCATCGATGACTCGGAACATGCCGCTTCCATATGAGGGATCGCATTACCGGGCTGCACAACGAGATCATGGCGGTCGGCGAGACCCAAGTATCCCGGGACACCCTCTTCGGCCTCGTTGAGGCGCATTGTCGGAGATCCTTTGGCGTTCAAGCCAGTCGTCGTCACCTAGGCAAAGAGGCTGCATCTGTAGCCAAGCCAAGCCGGCCAGCGCGCAGGCCAGTGTGCATTTCCTTTATACCTCCGTCTCCAGGTTGCAACAGCGCCCGTTGCCGCCCATTTGGCGGCGGGGTCAAGGACGGTGCCTCCGCCTGACGTGCCAGTGGTACTGCCCGGCACCGGCAAACTGCAGTCCGTGGTACGCAGCACCGGGCCCGAAAGCGTATCATTCATCATTAAACATTGTTGCGCCACGTTGGGCAGACCGCCGACTTGCCCCAAGGGTTATGTTCTGGGTAGCATCCAGGACGGTTTCCGCGCTTGGCTCGGGGGACGACAAAATGCTACCGCGTTGCAGCCACACGCCAACCTACTCGCAACGGAGGGCCGTCGTGTTGTCGTGTTGCGCATGTGTGGCGCGTTTACTCTCCGGAGTTAGTCCTGAGCAGGGCCTAGTGTCCGGAACCTGCCAGAAGGCCTTCGCTGAGCGGCGTGCCCGGCTGGCATTCGGTTTCGATGCTGGACAGCCCCATACATCGGGATTCAAGGCTTGCTTTGGTCGCACAAAGGGTCTACGGGAACGAACGAGGCGTACGTCGGCGGGTAGCGCCCCGTCCCTTCGTCCGTAGCAAACAGCACGAGTTCGGGAAACCTACCGGCTGCTGGACAACGGCATCGGGCCCAAACGGGCCCGAGGACGACATGGTGGAATCATGGTGGAATCAGATCCGACCGACGAACCGCCCGCAGAGGGGCGATTGCCGCCGCTGTCACCCTCGACAAGTCGAATACAACTGGGCTGCACAGGTAAGCGTGGTCAACTGAGACCACGGTGGCAGGGCCGTGTTGGAAGCTATATAGTACATACGAGACCAACCCGAGGCGTACGATGTCTATCCAAGCATTCGACCTTGCATAGGTAGTCCAGCACCACTGCACGCACTTTGTACGCACGCCCTAGCAACAGCCGCCGTGGCACCGCTGACGCGAACTCAGACAGAAAGGGAAATCATATTCCGGACAATGAGGTAGCATTACCATGCCCCAACCCCCCCAAAGAGCAACATGCCCGGGTGCTCTGCATCCACAGCCCTCAGGATCACTACCGCCGCACGCTTCGTCGCACGCCCAGGCCAGCGGGGGCGACGTGCGCGCGAACTCGTCGCTGCCCGAACCCCGGTGCCGGGGTACGGATGCAACGGGCAGCAGTTTTCCTCCTTTCGCAAACTGCCGCGGCATCAGCGCGAGAAGAACGGGCAGGCCGCCAAGATGTTTTGTCCCGCCGTTCCGGTCGGCCCCTCGGCAACTGCTGTGTCACGTCTGCCCTACGGTCAGAGTCGGCCTTCTGTTCACGGACGCGTCAGGGGTATCTACCTTGGCTGAGATGCTGCCTCCTCGCGCCGATCGGACATGTTCTACTTCCGCGAGGCCCCGACGCCGAGATATGTCGCTCCGGTGCTACTGGCTCCGTCTCCAGCGGGCTGGTTCACTCCCGTGCTCACGCCCTCCCGCACCCAGGCGATATTACGGAACGGACCGTCGCGGGCGCCCTCGGCGAGGTACCGGGCCATGGGGCTCGCCGGCAGCCGGCTCTGCTGGGGACGCTGGTCATATCCCGACATTTCCCAACTTCTCGGGACCTGCAACCAGCCCAACGAGGCCTGGGCTCCGTCGTTGGCGTTGGCGTTGGTGTTGCCGCTGCCGCTGCTATTGCAGTTACTCTCCTTGGAAGACATGGTCAAGAATCAAGACGGAAAGACAGGAAGACTTCGGTTATGTTTCCAACCCGAAGTGGAGATGCGAGACTGGTGGAAACCGGCGGTGCTGTCGGGGGCTTGTTGCAGACGTACGGCGACGGACGACGGTGAGAGCCGGCGCGCTCCTCCTGCCCTTTATATGCGGATGACTGTTGCAATGGGGCTCTCGTCGGTGGACGGAGGTCCGCCACGCCAGTCACCGCTTGGTTCGAGGCAAAGGGGCAAAGGATCAGCCGCCGGAGGCACGGCGAAGGACCACCGTCGGGCGTCATATCACCAGTTCTGCCAGGGTCCTTCCTGGTGATCCCTGCTCTGCAGGGATCAAAAGGGTCGGAGGTGTGCGGTGGCGGCGGCTCCAGAACAACCGGTCCGAGTGAGTGGTTGATTTCATGACCATAGTAGTCGGGGACGGAAGTCGGTGGGCGTGACTCCCTGGTCCGTTGTGGCTCTGTTCCCACCCAAAAGTGCGCGCCCAGCTAAGAAACCAGCCCTCGGTGGCCTCCTCGGCCGTCTCCAAGCCGGCAGCAGCCCTTGCGAGCGAGCCTGGGGCACTTTTGTCCCGCGCAGGTACCTGGTAGTCATCACTCGGATGCCGAGTCCACGTCCTGGACGACAGGATACTGGCGAGGCTGAGATGCTCGGCGACGAAGAGGGAAACAGCGGATTTGCCATGCTCCTCTAGGTTACTGTAGCTTGAACAAAAGTGCCTAGCAGGGGGGGGATACCGTGTTAGCCAATGGGACGTAGGTCCGTGGTGCCTGGCTCGCCTGGTAAACGACAACTCAGCACCCCACTCTGGAGCGACTGTCCTGCAAGCCACCGCCATTCTGGCACCCCACCCTACCGTCCAGCGACTCTAACCTAACGTACCTTTCAGCGGCGACCCTAAGGTTCCTTCCAGCGACTCTAAACCTACCGTGCCTTCCAGCGGCGACCGTACCTTCCAGCGACTCTAACCTACCGTACCTTCCAGCGGCAACCGTACCTTCCAGCGACTCTAAACTACCCTACCCACCACTGCCAATCTGGCACTCCACCTTACCTCAGAGTGACCGTCCTGCAAGCCACTGCGAACTTGGCACTGCGAATTCAGAGCGACCGTGCATTGCGAACCTGGCACTCCACCTCAGAGGCAGAGCGACCGTGCTGGACCGCTGGCCCCAGAGCAAAAGTTCCCCCGCAGTCGGGTATTCTCGACATCCGCCGCCCCTGACCGGGATCGTTAATACCCCACGACGGACTTTGGCGATAGCCTCCCCGTCCGCTCACCGCACGCCGGCCAGTCACCCCGCTTCCAACAAACCCGAAAGAGTTGGGCATCATCGACCAATATCCGACGCAGAGGCCGCCGCAGGACTAGTGCATCGCACTGCCGCACCCGGTGCGACGGCCGCTGGCGCCGGGGTCGACGGTCGACGACTCGTTCGCAACGTCCAGCATGCGAGCATGCATTGTTGGTCCCCATGGCCGCAGTGTCACCGCCCGGGCAAGACGCACGACAGAAGTGCCCAGTGGCGCTCGCAGCACGCATCGCCGCAGGGTCCTCTGATTCAGTTTACCGCCGCGCCGGATTGTCAGGGAATAGGCAAGACACGATGCTGTGTCATGGAGCAAGTCGCACCTGCTGGTCCGTGTCGACCGTCCTGTCCCCCGTCTGGCGCATACGCCCGCCATGACGCGTGTTGCGGATGAGCTGGCACCGGGGGACATGGGCTCGATGGCTATTGTCGAGCAAATTATCAATGGAGCGAGCAGCAGCGGCCAGGAATTGGACGGACGTCGAGGTCAAGAGACTGCGCAGCTGGCTAAACCGCCTCGCCGACCTCTGTCCACGTCGCGCGTGAGGGGATCATTCGCATGGAGACGTTGAACATACTGCGCAGCCGCGGCCCGACTCTGCACCGCTTTTCGTTTTCACCAAGCAGGTAACTCGTCGTTTTTGTCGTTACCCACGGAGCCATGCTGGCATTCATGCCGTCGTGCTCAGCCGCTGCATCATCGCACTACACGCACAACAACCCGAGGCCCCCGCGCCCTGGGGCGAGTTGTACCCGCCCTCCCCCCCGACCTAAATCCCCGTACGCAACTCTTCTCCCCCGGCAGCAGCCCTGGCGCCTGGCACCGGCACGGTCAATGCTGGAACCGGAAGTCCAGCCGCTTGTTCCCCTCGTCCTTGGTGTTGGCCAGATACTCAACCTTTTCGCCCTCGGTCATGGCGTCCCACCGCTTGGCTTTCTGCTTGTTCCGCCATAGGTAATACCACTTGGTCAGGAGGTACAGACACACGTTCATGCACAGGATGGCCAGTAAATGGCGGTTGCCTCGCCGGTAGAAAGGCGCGTCGTCTGCACCGAGACGCCAGGGGCCTGGGTTAGCCGGCTTGCTCTCGCTCTGGCAGGGAAGACAGGAGGGGGGGAGGGCGTACCGTCCCGATACACGTTAGAACCGATGATACCCCCTGCTTGGAGAAAGGCGCTGTTGGTCGCCGCCGACACCGTCCGGCCCTGGACGCTGTTGGAGTTGCGGGAGGCCCAGCCCTGCTGGACGGGAAGGACTGTCACGAGGTGTGAGGTTAGCCGGCCCATGCGCCCCTCCCCTACGGACGTGTTGTGCATGTGCGAAGCATCTCGGCGGGGAGGCCTACCGTTGGGAAAGCCCACCAGAATGGTGGTGACCGTGTACAACGCCCAGCGATTGACCTGCCCAACGTCGACCACGTTGAGGTAGATCAGCGGCGGGAGCGCCCAGATCTGTGCCATCATGCAAGTGAGGGTCATCTCGCCGAATACCTCGGAGAGGTATGTGATGCCGAGCAGCGTGATAACTACGAGCCATCCAGTCAGCGCGAGAGAGCGCCGACGAGAACGAACAGGATGCCCCGATGCCTTACCGTGAAGCCCCGTGAAGGGAAGCGTCATCAGGTTCGCCGTGAAGGTGTCGAACCCCAGATTCCGCAGAGAGAGGGTCAGATACTGCAGCGGTGGCGTCATGGGGATCCAGTACACCAGCCCCAGGATGAAGATGGGCCTGGGGTTCCCGAGATCAGCAACCCAGCCTCCCGCAACGTCGGACATTCGCGCGGAGCTTACCAGAGATCGTAGTCCTTGAGACAATGCAGCAGGCTCTGTACCTTCAGCGGCTCACGGGCGTGCATGGAGCTTTTGAAGGGATCCTCGCGCAGAGTTCGGTTCACCATGATCATCTCTTCTCTGAAGAGGTGTCAGCCACTGCCTCTCACACCGCCATTGTTGCTGCCGATGGAAGGCCTACCGCTCTGTGAACCACCCTTTTCTACCCCTGAACCAGCTCGCCGTGTGACAAGGCCCCTTGGGCATCATGGGAAACGCAAAGGCACTCAGGATCAGGGTAAGCAGGCCCTGTGATGTGTCAGGTCGGAGTGGCGCCCACGCCTTGGACGGCCACGCTGGGTTCCCCAAAGGTCATGGGCCCCGCGACGTACCTCGATCAGGAACAGCCATCGCCAACCCGCCAGGCCCTGGACGCCGCGCATGCGGAGTATACCGTAGGCCAAGAGCGAGGCCATGACGTCGGCGCCGCTCATGGCCGTGTAGAAGAAGCCCAGGCGGATGGACAGCTCGTGGTGTTTGTAGAAGTAGGAGAGGTACAGCACCGCCTGCGGGACGAAGCCAGCCTGCGTGACGCCCAGCAGCGCCCGCATGACGAAGAAGGAGGTGCGGCCGCTGAGCCAGAAGTGCGACGTGGCCACGACGCTCCAGAGCGTCATCTGGACCGGGATCCAGCGGTCGGGGCCGACCCTCTTGCAGACCAGCTGCGAGGGGATCTCGCTGCAGAGGATGGCAAGCTTGAAGATGGTGTTGCCGTAGTTGTAATCTGAGGACACCGCCTGTCAGCTGGAAGACCCCTGACTGGTAGACGCCTACGAAAGAGGGGCTCTCGTACCGTTGGTCGTCATGCCAAGGTCGTCGAGGAAGTTGTCAGTCAACGCCCGCCCCAGATTCGCCCGATCCAGCTCCATGCACATCAACATGATGCACACCCACAAGAGGATCCGCGTGTCGATCTTGCGCGCGACCTTGTACTCCTCCCGCCACGTCCAGCGGAACTGGGGATCGAAACGGTGGAAGTTCTCCCTGCCACCGAGTTAGCCCGGAAACGGGGTCACATGGTTACGCCGGTGCCACTAACCATTCTGGCTTAGGCAGGAAGTCGACCGCCGTCTCCGGGTCGTCAAAGACGCTGGGCTGGTGAGAGATGTCAGCTCGGTATTCAAGCCGGCTCGGGCTGTCAGGGGCCGGCGTAGCAGGCAGAGGACTTACCTGCGTGGCTATGGAATCCGGATTAAAGGCCTTTCCCCTCTGGAACCAAAATCGTTTCTCCTCTTGAGGATCTCCGAGCGGTGGGATGGCGATTATGGAAGTGCTAGACAGGGTGTGACTCTTCTCTATCGTGGTGACAATGGCGACTCCATCGTCCTTGACGACAACGTCCCTGGCGAGGACGGTAGCCATGGCGAACCAGACTGAAAACAAGGTACACACGACCTTTGCAACTTTGAATTCAGCGTATCGACAGTCCAGCAGGACCACTCTGATTCCTTGGTCGGACTGGGTGCGACGCCGGGCCCGGCTGTACATAAACGCCCAGCTCAGGCCCACCGCCGGAGAAATGCTCGGTCACCTCGCATCCTGGGACACCTTCTAGGCCTTCCATAGGCCCGCTTTCTACAGTAGCCGCAAGGGATGCCCCGGGAGCTTAGGCCCAGTCAATGCTACGGGACATCTACTATTCGTTGTAGTGGAGGAACGCGGGCAGGCGGGTCGTCGAGGTGCCGTATGGGGTTGTCAGGATGACCTAGCCGCTTGACAGGTACCTTATGGTTTGACGAGTCTACAGGGTCGTCTTCGGTGTATGGAATCCACGGCCACCAGCGAGTAGGGCACTATACTTACCCGGAAGGATCTTGATCGTATTAATACGTAAAGGGCTGGAGGCCGAAGAAACCCACATCAGTCCCGAAGGATCATGATTTTTGTGTAACGAGGCACCAGTAGGTGGACTGACGGCCTTCGGGTGAACTTCGATAGCCGCGGAGGATGGGGATGCCGCGGCTGGATTATAGTGGCGGTTAAACATGGTGATCGGCAAATGTGATATTTGACACAGATTCAAGGCCCCGGCACCTTACTCCTTTGGTCGGGGGTGCGGGGGACCACCGTATGCCTGGACGCTCACCAGACACTGACTGCACCGGCATTTCATAGATGAGCGGAAACCTCTGGTGTACTAATTACTAATGGGTTTGGCAAGCATGAGAGCTGACTGACACGAGGAAGGGAAGGGGGAAAGGGGGAGAAGAGGCTGAAGATGCTTAGGCCTCTTCTATGGTGAGACCCCTGATGGCGGCGCGTCAGCCTTGCCGCGTACTTGTACTCGTGTGCCAGACGGTCGTCATA
>Ga0247777_1000528_pt1 | contig 10942 bp, 6 predicted proteins | sample UWRJL154409C5_FD_179937 | JGI IMG/M metagenome (GOLD analysis project Ga0247777, IMG submission 179937) | Plant litter microbial communities from Arlington Agricultural Research Station in Wisconsin, United States - UWRJ-L154-409C-5 | ecosystem: Environmental > Terrestrial > Plant litter >...
TGGCGTCGACGGCGGGCTTTGCGTCTGAGGCGCCGGGGGGGGCGCCGGCGCCGGCCCTGACGGCGGACGCGGCGTCGCCGGGGCGGTAGGCCTCGCCGGTCACGGTGCTCTCGGCCATCCAGACGGGCAGGGCGTTCTGGCGGGCGACCTGCTCCTTGCGCGCCAGTTCGGCGGCTTTCTCCTCCTCGGTCGGCCCGTTGGCACCCGTCAACTCGACGGCGATCTTGGTGGGGCCCGTGTTGGCGAGGCCCTTGACGGCCGTAGGTCTGTTGGTGGCGTCGAAGCCGGTGCTATCGGCGATCTGGTGGGTGGCGTCGCGGACGACAGGGCGGCGCTTCTCGAAGGCAACCTCGAACGTGTTGTCGGGTATATGGACGGCGTCGATCTGGGGCAGCATCTCGGTGATGAACTTGAACTGCGTGTTCATGCGGGTGCTCTTCTGATGGCCGCCCGACTGGCGCTCGACGTCGTGGGTGAGGACGGAGCCGCAGCGGTGGCAGAGGAAGCCCGTGGGGCCGACGTTGTCCAGAACTTCCATCTGGGTCCACTCCGACTTGCAGCGGGTGCAAAAGTACTCTTTTTTCTCGTTAGCCGGAACGGTAACGCCCTGCATGTCCTTGTCGATCTTGTAGACGCGCCACTTGATTGCGTCGATGGTCTGGCGGTAGTCGATGTAGTAGTATGTCCGATTGACGGGACGCTGCTGGCCCTCGCGCAGCTCGGAGCGCACGTGCGTCGCGAGGAAGCGATCTTCCCTGAGCCGCCCACAGAGCTTGTGGAGGTCCTTGGTGTTCATGCTCATAAGATAGGCCAAGTCGTCGTCGCGGAGGCTGAGGACGGCCAGCAAGCCACGTCAGCACAGGTCTTGAGAGGGGACACAAGAGAGGCATCTGTGGCCAACGCACGCCGAGTGGATGACCAGCGCGTCGATGACGAGAATGTGTCTTGTCTCGTAGAAGGCGCGCATCACGGAGCGCACAAGCGTCTGCGCCTTGTCCATGGCTGCGGTTCTGGAGCGACCGGCGGGGACTGCGTCGCTACGATCCGAGCGGCAGTGGACGTGCCGGAGTTGAGAGAGGGAGTATTAATGCGATATAATGGGCGCCTGCGGGGGTGAGGGTGAGGAGCGTCGCCGAAGGGGCAAATCGCTACCGGGTGCGGTGTTCTGAGGCTCGCATCGTTCGCTCTTGACTCGTGGACGAGGTCGGTCAGTTTGGATAAGCTTCGAGACGGGAACGAGCGAGTAGTGAATCGCTTTGTGCGGCCATTAAAGGCGCAGGCAGGCGAGAGCACTGGGTGGACAACGTCTGTGGCTTGCTTTGTTGCAGATGAGACGATAGCTTCCGTTCCTGTGAGGCATTGCGACGATTTGGGAAGGCTGTACCGGCGAAACCCCGGCTAACTTGCCGAGGTCCGGACGTAGACGAAAGGTAAATTTACGGAGAATGGACCGTGCCAGCGGGGGCGGCGGCCGGGCGGGGCCACATGGTGCACGGGCCATACAACTCAACCCCGCCTGAGAAGATGTGAATAAGGCTTTGGCACAGCCCTGCGGAAACCCCGACATAGGAATACCGTGGTCGTGGTACCTACAGTATCCCTATGTTCTTTGCACGGGTTGAAGGGTTGGTGAATTACACTCGAGCACCCAACGGTGCTTTGTAGTGCCGGGCTGTCCGTGCCGGAGTACTACCGAGTAAATAGACGTCGTGTCGTTGGCAGGGACGAGGAGGGCCTTGACCGGTTTGGGGGGCTGTCATTGCATCACTACTAATCGAACCCGACTGTCTCGCAAACGAATGCACGCCACCGTCGTCATTCACAAGGCGTCGCTTTTCTCAGGCTCGATGACGGCTTTGCTCACCCTGACAATGCCCCTCTGACCATCTCGTGGTCGCGACGCGATGGCTCTCGACGACTTGCCCAGCATCTTTCTTTTGCCAACCCGTCTCAGCCCAGAAGAGCGCCATGAGCTCGAGGAGAAGATACCAACCATAACTTACAACGCCGCGGAAGCTGAAGTGATTGTTGGCAAGGTCCGGCAGAAGGCGCGGGCCGAGTTCGAGCTGCGGCGCCTTAAGCTCGACTTCGAAGAGGTGAAGACGGTGCGGTCTCCATCACCGTCACCATCGCCATCATCCCCCAGGGCGAAGCGGATCAAAACGTCAGACGATCGTGGCCCAGATGCCGAATCGAGCACGACATCTGATGATGACAAAGGCACCCCGACTCCTAAAACTCGCAGTGTCGGCGCCTCGGGACCGACCATCAAAGTTGTCAGGCTGGATTGGCTGCACGAGTCCTTGAAGCAAGGCTCGGTCTTGCCACTAGACAATTATCTCGTGTACGAGGCTCGCGAGGTAGCGCCGCCGCCGACGCCCGTCTCCTCGGCGAAGTCCCCACCGGCAGATATACTCAAACGAGCAGAGGCCGAGGCAGCCGCCCAACCCGTCCCCAACTACTCATCTCGTTTCTCCAGGCGAAACCGGGATGTGCATGGAGGCGCCCCTTCAAAGCGTCCTGCCCTGGTCAAGGAGACCACCTCAGAACATGACGCGGCAACCCAGCTGCCTCCTATTCCTGACTTCTTGCACACTACGTACTCGTGCCAGCGTCCCACGCCTGTCCACGCTCCGAACGATCCTTTTATCGAGGAGCTGAAGAAAATCCGAACCACACGGGTTCTCACAGATGACAAGATAGGAGTGAGGGCGTACTCGACGTCTATAGCTTCGGTAGCCGCATACCCTTACACCCTCTCCTCCGCAGCTGGTGAGTGACCCTCGCCCTATCCGGCCGGCAGCGCTAAAACCAGGTGTAGAGGTTTCTAGACTCCCCGGGTGCGGTGATAAGATTGCCGTCCTCTTCCAGGAATTCAGACAGACAGGCAAGCTCAAGGAAGCTACTGATGCCGAGGCCGATCCCAGGCTGTCGGTGATCAAAGTCTTCTACGAAATCTGGGGCGTCGGCGAGCACACGGCCAGGGAGTTTTACAACAAGGGCTGGCGCGATCTTGACGACATCGTCGAGTACGGGTGGAGTAGCCTCAACCGGGTCCAGCAGATAGGGGTCAAGTACTACGACGAATTGCAAGAGAAAATCCCGCGCGCCGAGGTGCGCGCCATCGCCGACGTGATACTGGAGCAGGCCGAGAAGCTCCGGCCGGGTCACGAGCTGGTCGTCGTCGGCGGCTACCGGCGAGGCAAGGAGTGGAGCGGCGACGTGGACGTGGTCGTCAGCCACCCGGACGAGACGGCCACAGACCGCCTGGTGGAGCGCCTGGTGATGAACCTGGAGAGGGACGGATACGTCACGCACACGCTCACGCTGAGCACCAAGAACTCGGAGCGAGGCCAGATGCCCGTGGCGTGGAAGGGCAACAGCATTGAGCGGCGCGGCACCGGCTTCGACACGCTGGACAAGGCCCTGGTGGTGTGGCAGGACCCGCGAGCGCGGACTAACGCGGCGGCGGCCAACACGCCAAGTTATCCGCATCGACGCGTTGACATCATCGTCAGCCCGTGGAAGACGGTCGGGTGTGCGGTGCTGGGGTGGTCCAGCGGTACCACGTTCCAGCGCGACCTGCGGCGGTACTGCAAGCACGAGCGGTCCCTCAAATTCGACAGCAGCGGCGTGCGCAGCCGGGCCGACGGGACTTGGGTGGACCTCGAGGGCGGGGCAGCGGGCAAGGCGCCCGACATGATCACGGCCGAGAGGCGCGTCTTCGCGGGGCTCGGTCTGGAGTGGAGGGCCCCCGAGGAGCGGTGCACGGGATAGCGGCGGCGGCAACTGGATAACGAAGTTACGTTGTATATGAGACTGGGGTGGACAGGGCCGGGGTTGGCATGTTTTGACCCATTCTGTACGTGTAAGTTCGACGACGGAGGAACATGAACGTCGTGGGCGAGGCTGCGAGAGATCCCACAGCCTTGCCACACAGTCGGAGACTTCATCCTTGACGCTGCGACATGCTGGGCTCCGTCCCTTGCGGAAGGACCCGTTTCGACATCCTTCCCACTGACCAGGGGTCGGTGGCGATGAACGCGACTTTGGAATCTTCGAGAACATGGCGTTGTTGGGCATTCCGACACCGTGTCCTCTCTCGGTACGTGCATCGCCAGGCGACGGGGAATTCGGGGCAACCCTGGAAGCAGATGGGGCCGACGCTCCGACGGAAATCTGGAGACGGAGACTTTAGTGCATCGGCGTTCGGACGAAATGTTGCCCGCCCGAGACATGATTGGTTCAATTGGCCGCCGGCTTGACGAAACTGCTCCTGGACCAGCCCGTACTTGAGAACTTGAGGCGTGGCTTTCAGGGGCACGCGGTCCGTTGGATCGAGAGTTGACGTCGCAAGCTTGCTTGCCTGCTCGGGCAGTCGTTCGCTTTTACTCCGTAAATTACCCTGCACCTACCACACACCTCCGTACGGGCTTACTTAAAGACCACGGTACCTGCAGTGTCGCCCTCTGTCGCAAGCGCAAACTACGATCACGACATCCATCATCGCCAGAATCAGGACTAGCCTCAGATCCTTCCCGGAGCCGCACTCCCGAAATTCGCCTATCCAATTCCTCGTGCAACGCAAGTTCGCAGATCCGAGAAGAGCCGTTGCCAGCCGACAAGATGACCTTTTCTATCCCCTCCGAGTACCCGTAAGTAGACCATCCGATCCCTTGTTCCAGGTTGAATCCTCGCCCGAGTCCAGAAGCGCTGACATAGCTCGCCCGTCGCACCAGCTACGTCCTCGCCGTCGCCGCCGGGTCCTTCTTCGTCAATACGTACCACATCATCCTGACCTCCAGGGCTCGTAAGGCCTCGGGCATCAAGTACCCAGTCTGCTACGCCACTGAGGAGCAGGCGGCCAAAGACGCCAAAGTCCAGACGTTCAATTGCGCCCAACGCGCCCACGCCAACTTCACAGAGAATCTAACATCTTTCCTCGGCGGACTTCTCATCTCCGGCCTGGTCTTCCCTAAGGTCGCCGCTGGCTTGGGCAGCGCATGGGTGCTTAGCCGTATCCTCTATGCCCGCGGCTACGTCGCTGCCGGCCCCGGGGGCCGACGAGCGTAGGTTTTCCCATCTTTCCTCGGGCCCTGCCGATGTTTGCGTCAAGCTGACCCATTACCATGTGCAGCGGAGGTGGCCACTTCGTTGCCGATCTTGGTCTGAAGCTGTTGGCTGGATACACCGCCTATGTCCTGATCAGCAACATATGAGCCTTGCGTCCTCCATCCGTCGTTCTTGGCATCAAACGGGGAGTAGGGCCTTTGCACTGCCCGCTACGATATTCCGCGATCATCTACTATAGCAAAAGTGGTTATGGGGTGGTGATTGGAGATTTGACATTTGCAATTCTAGCTCCTAGAGGCCTGTCACTCCGGCCGTGCTTGGTAGCCATGTATACCTCCTTGGACTTGGCGCGCAATAGCCATATGCTGTGTGTGATTGACGATGCGACTCATACCTATAACGTTCGATCCGAGATTGTACGGTAGTCAGGAGGAGGGATGTGACCACTGGAGCGCGGCGGCAGACATACACTGCTGCTATCTTGATCGTCCGCATAATCCACCTTTGTTTGTCGCGCGTGGCTGACTTGTCTGACTTGCCCGACTGCCCTCCCGGCAAAAGCTCGGCAGGAAAACTCAAGCCACACCCACAATCGGCACGCCACAAGCCTCAGCACGCAGCTGTCCTTTTCTGGAGGGTGGACAGGTTGACCTCGAGCTTGTCCCATCCTGCCACCTGAAGCTTCGCATGCGGGCGATATAGTTGTCATCCTGCCGCAGTTGCAGCGCCGGCTTCTGTCGACTTTCCATCAGCGGTTTCGAGTCTCATTTACCCTTCCCTACCCCACTCGTCCGCTCGCGACTTTAGACCGCTCTTGACCCCCCACGACAAGACCATGGACTACGAGGCTCTCAAAGAGCAGTGGAGCGAGGTTGAGGACCGCGACGGCGTCCGCCTCAGCTGGAATGTTTTTCCCAGCACCCGCATGGTCCGTCTCGCTGCGCTGTCGCCCTATCCCCAAACGTGCGTCGGCTAACGCTTCGCCCAGGAAGCATCTCGCCTCGTCGTCCCCATCGGTGCCCTGTACACCCCACTCAAGGAGAAGCCCGAGACGCCCCTCTTGCAGTTTGAGCCCGTCACCTGCAAGCAGCCCTGCCGCTCGGTGCTCAATCCCTTCTGGTGCGTAGCTAGACGCAAGTCTCGGCCTCCTCCCGACTCCTTACCCTGACATACCTCCCAGCCAGGTCGATGTTCGTGCGCGCCTGTGGATCTGCCCCTTCTGCCTGTCGCGCAATCCGCTCCCGCCCCACTACAAGGATATAACGGCTCAGGCCATCCCTCCCGAGCTTCACCCGTCGAACACGACCATCGAGTATCGCCTCTCCCGGCCGGCCCCGAGCCCGCCCATCTTCCTCTATGTGGTGGACACGTGCCAGGAGGAGGACAGCTTGACGGCTCTCAAGGCGTCCCTGGTGATGAGCCTGAGCCTTCTCCCCGAGAACGCCCTGGTTGGCCTGATTACCTTCGGGACTATGACCCAAGTCCACGAAATCGGTTACACCGAGTGCGCCAAATCCTTCGTTTTCCGGGGCAGCAAGGAATACGGCCCCAAGAACGTTCAGGAGATGCTAGGCCTGACACAGCCAGCCCTGCGCCCGGGTATGCAGCCACAGCCAGGTCGACCTATGCCCCCCATCGGGCCCGCCGCGCGGTTCCTGCTCCCCGTGCAGCAGTGCGAGTTCCAGCTGACTAAGGCGCTGGAGCAACTCCAGCGGGACCCATGGCCCGTGGCCGGCGACCGGAGAAACCTGCGGTGTACCGGTGTTGCACTTAGCGTGGCCGTGGGCCTGCTCGAGTCGTCGTTCCAAAATGCCGGTGGTCGCATCATGCTCTTCGCCGGCGGTCCCGCCACGGAGGGTCCCGGGATGGTCGTCGGCCCCGCGCTGAGGGAGCCGATTCGATCTCACCACGACATCGACAGGGACAACATCAAGTATTATAAGAAGGCCCTGAAGGTATGTCGGGATTGCAGTCGGGTTCAAAAGTCGGGTGCTGACTTTTGAGCGTAGTTCTACGATAACTTGGCCAAGCGAACCGCCCACAACGGTCACATCATTGACATCTTTGCGGGCTGTTTGGACCAGGTTGGCCTGCTCGAGATGAAGGGACTGTGCAACTCGACGGGTGGGCACATGATCCTGACGGACAGTTTCACGTCGTCCATGTTCCGACAATCCTTTGTGCGGGTGTTTGAGAAGGACGAGAACGACAACCTGCTCATGGGTTTCAATGCGGTCCTCGAAGTCCTCACCACCAAAGAGTTGAAGGTGACCGGCCTCATTGGGCATGCCGTGTCCCTCAACAAGAAGTCAACATCGGTCGGCGAAACAGAGTGTGGCATCGGCAACACATGCTCCTGGAAGATGTGTGGCATCGACCCGAGCGCCAGCTACGGCATCTACTTTGAGATTGCGCAGGGCGGCCCCTCGCAGCTCGCCCAGTCGCCCCAGAAGGGCATGATGCAGTTCCTCACGTACTACCAGCACTCGTCCGGCCAGTTCCACCTGCGCGTTACCACCATCGCCAGGAACCTCAGCGGCCCCGCCGGCGACCCGGCGATCGCTCAGTCATTCGATCAGGAGGCAGCGGCGGTCCTGATGTCGAGGATCGCCGTCTTCAAAGCCGAGGTCGATGACGGCCCCGACGTTCTCCGCTGGGTAGATCGCATGCTTATTCGGCTCTGCTCTCGGTTCGCCGACTACCGAAAAGACGACTCATCCTCCTTCCGCCTGGAAAAGAACTTCAGCCTCTACCCCCAGTTCATGTTCCACCTTCGGAGAAGCCAGTTCTTGCAGGTGTTCAACAACTCCCCAGACGAGACGGCGTTCTACCGGCACGTTCTGAATTACGGGGATGTCAACAACTCGCTCATCATGATCCAACCGACGTTGGACTCGTACACGTTCGACCAAGAGGGTGGGCAACCGGTCCTGCTCGATTCGTCTTCCATCCAGGCGACGCACATCCTGCTTCTCGATACCTTCTTCCACATCCTTATTTTCCATGGAGAAACGATTGCCGAATGGAGGAAGGCCGGCTACCAGGAACAGGAGGGCTACGAGAACTTTGCGACGCTGCTTGAGCAGCCGAAGGAAGACGCGAGGGTACGCTTGAGCCCCTCCCGGCGGCCGTCTGACTGCACATCAGCTAACGTACTATAGGAACTCATCACGGATCGCTTCCCCCTCCCTCGCTTCATTGTCTGCGATGCCGGCGGATCCCAGGCTCGTTTCTTGCTCTCCAAGCTGAACCCGTCGACGACGCACACGACGGGGGCATACGGCGGTGTCGGAGCCCAGACCGCCCAAACCATCTTCACCGACGACGTCTCGCTGCAGACGTTTATGGAGCACCTCATGAAGTGAGTTCACCGGTAAAACCTATTTCCCCATCCGGCGCCCTCGGCTGACAAGATAAAAAAACAGGCTGGCTGTGAGTGGCACCAGTTAAGGTTTCGTGGGAACTCGAGCAATGATCACGGGGGACGGCGGTTTGGCTTTGGAAGAAGCTTGAACGCAGATTAGAGTAAGGTTGGCCACACAATGGAGAATATAATGCGGCATGCGATGACACCAGGCGCGATTTTCCCAAAAGGGGGTGACGTGGTGGACAACCAGGGGGAGCCAGGGGCCCATGGCACCAGCCGCGTTTAACGCTCTGTGGCTGAGCCGATAAATTTACGGGGCTTCCACATGTCAGAAGTGACCCCGCGAGCCCGCCGCCTCGAATTTTTTTTTTTGTGTCCTTCTCTGCACACCACTGTCAGACAGTTCACCTTAGGCCCCAGGGCCTCAGATGCTCTGGCGGAGTCGTTAAGTTATCCCACGCCTCTGAGTATCAGCTGCAACCCTTTTCTGTGTCGCGTGCGAGAGACTCAAGTGAATGTCTCTGCCTCCAGTTCTGGCGCTGTCGCCCCAGTTGGGCCGTTGACGCCAGACGTAAGCCGTCATACGAACACCTGGCCTTCACTTTTTGAAATGCGCCGACACCCGTGGTCCATTTCAACTTCGGTGCCTAGGAAGATTGAGCGGAAAAAGACCCATTACTCACCACGACTTCTTCGCTTCGGCGCCTGTGGAAGATCGAGGTCCATATTCGAGGTCAACATGTCTTGCTGTCCTGTCCCTGGGAAGCAGGCCAGGCCCGCCGTCGAATGACGACCGTCCTGGCCCGCCAACCTGCTGCCTGTTAGCCGGCCGTATGCTGCTGGTCTCGTCGAAAGCCAACGGCCAGGCTGTTTGCTGGTATAACTGCGAGACTCGGTGAGTTGGTCTGCGTGCCGCCTAACGTCAGCCTTGCGTGCGAAGGTTGCCAGAGGGCCGCCCCCCGTTCCCGCCGCCCGAGATCTGGCGTCGGATCGCGGTGGGGACGGGTAGGAAAGCTGGATGATCCGGGCCAGCACAAGACGCTCGCTATTCCATCAAGCCAACCTGAAACGGCACGGTAGGCGTCGGCTGGGCGGTACGATCTTCGCGGCGGAAACTGCATTGACTGTGGTGTCTCTCCCGTCTGCATGACGAGCGGATCAAGGTGGGCGACCGACTTGCGACTTCAGACGACACGCGACTCGGGACCTGAAGTGCCCAAAAATACCTGCCCTGCTTTGCTCTGGGCAAGGTACAGTACATGTGCATCGTGTACGGTGTCTGGGAGCCTGGCGAGCCTGGGAAGGGTGGGACCGGGCGTACCTACTGTAGGTGTGAAAGGTGTGCTGCACAAGCCGAGCTGCCGTTAGGTTTGTGGCTCGCGGGGACGACAGAACCCAGCGATCGGCGCGTAAACGCTAGCCTGTGAGCCTGTGCAGTTCTGCACCAGCGATCCCTAGAGCCTACAGTAGCTCCGAGCAAGGGAGGTGCGTGTCACAGCCGACCGAGGCATGGCGACGCTGCAGCGGTTAGCAGCACGAGGTTCCTTCTCCGTTGTTGTCCTCGTCGTCGTCGGTGCGTTACGTCCTCCGCATCCCTCGCGAGCCTCGATGGGAGGGGGTGGGCCTCCCCGTCTGCCCTGGCCGGCCGATACCCGGCTTGGGATGGATGCACGACGAGGGGACGGGCTGGGCGGCTACGCCCTGTGACGACAGACGACCGTTGCCCGTGGCGCGGGGTTTCCGCCTTTCTGAAGCGCCCTCCCTCGCCGCTCGGCAGCCGGGCGAGAGGCGTCCTCCATGGCGCCTGTGAAGTCGCGCCACTCTTGGACGCTTATGTGTCTGACGTGCCCTCGTCCGTGTTTCCGTTTCGGCGGGAGCGGAATGGGAAAAGTACAAGCTTATCGGCGTTCGGAGCAGAGCTGAACGGGCTGTGGACTGGGTCCATGGTCGTCGGCCAACGAGAATTCAGACCGGCGGTCTTGCAGCAGTGACTCTCCGACTGGACATGGCCGATGCCTCCCTTCATTCGCTAGGGGGAGGGCATAAGCACGTCGGGCCTCCCTGGTTGCCTGCCACGAAAAAAGAGAGACAAGAGGCCACGGGCGTCAGATCCACCTGGGGAGTCGGTTGGGGCTATGGGCTTGTCTCGCAAAGGCATTGGGGAGAGCGAGGGAGCCAGTGGATACTGTAGATGACAAGAGAGGACAAGGTCAGCCTCCGGCGGTACACGGTACTGTACCACTGGGCCACAACGTTGCAGCGCGCCCCGACGTTTGGTGGAACGCACACACCGGGGACCCAAGGTTCGTTCGCAATGGCGTACCTAGGTAAGATGGGTAGAATTTCAGCTGCTTCTTGCCGGACGAGCAGTGTATCCTGCCGAGCCAGTACGGCGAGCGACAAGCCGGCCCGGGCGGAGGTCGTCAGCGGTCTCCCCCCCCCCCCCCACCCCCCCCCCCCCCCCCCCCCCCCCCCCCCCCCCACCCCCACCCACGCCAGACG
>Ga0247777_1000529_pt1 | contig 10941 bp, 8 predicted proteins | sample UWRJL154409C5_FD_179937 | JGI IMG/M metagenome (GOLD analysis project Ga0247777, IMG submission 179937) | Plant litter microbial communities from Arlington Agricultural Research Station in Wisconsin, United States - UWRJ-L154-409C-5 | ecosystem: Environmental > Terrestrial > Plant litter >...
ATGACGTCGTCGTCCATGTCGGCGCCAAGGATCCAGCACTGGTTGAGGAACCAGCGCTTCTCGGTCTCGACGATGCGGTCGCAGGTCGAGAGCATGTCGCCGCTCTTGGCCACGCGGTTCAGGAAAGACAGCCGCCCCCCCACGCGGTCGTAGACCTCGCCGGCCACCGCATCGGGGATCTGCTCTCCAAAGTAGCGGTGGCGGTACTTCTGCAGAGCCACCGTCGCATGCGTCCTGGGGAGGTCCTGCACGGTCAGGACCTCCATCCTGGTCGCCAGCTGCTTCAGCCGCTCGTAAACCCAGTAGTCGTCGCTGTTGAAGACCATGGTAACCAGGTTGGCCGCCGCCCACTGCTCGGCGCGCTGCTGCAGGAGCTCGATGAGGTCCTTGCCGTCCTCGTCGTCGCGGATGAGGTGCATCTGGTTGATGATGAGCACCAGCGGCTTCCCGACGCGCCGCCGCCGGTCCAGGGCCACCTTCTCGAGCTTGTTGAGGGCGCGTTCGATGTCGAGCAGGGCCGTCGTGTCCCGGGGGCCGCGCTCGCTGAAGTAGGCGCCGATGTAGTCCTCGTGGAACTCGTAGTTGAGGGCCTTGCCGAGCCGGATGCGGAAGATCTCGAGATCGGCGTGCGCCTCGAACATGGCCACGCCGTCGCCGTCGATCTTGCGCATGGCCTCGAGCAGCATCGACGACTTGCCCGTGCCCTTGTCGCCGGTGAAGAGGTGGTAGTGGCCGGCGTCGCGGCCGGCCACGATGTCGTCGACGGCCGCCTGCTCCGGCCGCTGCACCCAGTACGCGGCCGTGGCCGAGTCGGTCTCGGGCGACGAGTGCAGCGTCGACAGGCCTTTGCCGAGCGCCGCCAGCTCCAAGACCGGGTCGCCGGGCTCGAAGGCCAGGGCCATCTTCTTCAGGACGAGGCGCTTGTACGACTTGTGGTACGCATACCCGGCCACACCGAAGCCCAGGCCGAGGACCAGGATGGACGCGAAGGCCGTCGCGGCCGACTCGAACATCTTGTGGAGCAGCGTAGGCTCCCGGCCGGCCCGTCGAGCCAAGTCGTCGGCGGCGTTCTGGGGATCCGGCCAGGGCTGCTGCGGCGTCTGCGTCGACTGACGTCTCGAGTGCCATCCCACTTGCCGGGGGCAGCCCCGACGGCCCGCCCCAAAGACCAAGCTCGGCCGCCGACAAGACGCGCCCCTCGGACCAACCGTCGTCGGGCCAAACCTGCAGCGCAGCTCGGAGCCCGGACCCGGCGTTCCCAGGGGCTTGCGGCCCCCACCCCCGACCCCGACCCCGACCGACGCCATGGCCGCAACGGCGACCAGCCTGAGCGTGTTATTGCCGGATTGACATGGTCGCAGGCGCTGTAACCCGCGCCGCTGGAGCATCCCGTCGCCTGCTGCTGTGTTTGTTGTTTCGACGATGCGAAACGCGAACGGTTGCCAAGCTGGCGCCACGCTCGGGTCTCAACAGCCCCAGCCGCACGGACCACACCATCGCGCCAAGCCACATTTTTCCCGAGCCGCCAGGTGCGCGCCAGCTGGCGGCGGCTGACATGCCCGTGTAAGTCGGCCCTGGTTGTGAGGGCCTTTGGGCTGAGTTTTAAGAAAGGAAGATGTGAACAGGAGTTGACCAATTCTCCCAAAGACGCGCTTCACCAAGTTGGAATTGCGCGCCAACCTTGAGCCTGTTCGACCCGTCTGCATCCAAGACACACAACACCCCCGCCTCGGCGGTCACTTCGACAACACCACTGCGACGACCTTCCTCGGGCCCGACACATGTCCTAAGGACAATGGACGAGCTTTCCGATTCTAATGAAGGTATTTCCGAGAATAGAATCCGGCTTGGCGGGGAAAACCAGCTGACCGCTCTACAGACGACCGCCAGGTTAGGCCTCAGGTGAGGCAGCTCTTGAGGGTCTGGAAACACCGCCCAGCCGCCAAACTGCGCACAGAGGAGCTGTTGCGCATCGATCTCGCCAGTGAATCCAGCAGGCAGGTGCCAGAACAAGAGCTCTTCCAAGCCCGAATCCGCAGCTTTGACACCGATGCGTCGATATCGTCGCTGGTGGCCAACGGCCTGCGATCCCTCGAGAGTCACGACCAGGCAGTCCCTTTGCCATCAAGGGATCAGTTCTACCACCTCCGCCAGGAAATACTGGAGGATATCTTCCTCCCTTCGGAGGATGACGTCACGTGGGCTGGGGAAATCGTTGCCGGCGGCCTTGACAGTCTTGCCACAATTGAGAAGCACCGACAGAACGACGTTGCTGCCATCGAGGAAGCTCTGAGCAAAGGCCCCCGCGCTGAGGGCGGCACGTCACCGGCCCCGGCCCCCATTCAGCTCGGAGCCCTTAGTCAGCTAGATGGCGAAGCTGCCGGGCTATACGGAGTGGCATACCTGGGACTCCGAATCTTCGTGCGCTTACCTCCTTTTGTTGCGCCTCTGGCTGTTGCGCTGACCACGAAGACAGGCCCTCACCCACCAAGCACATACGGGACGATCCGAGGCGGGGCAATGGAGCCGAGCGGACTCGGCTGCTGTTCTGGAGTTGACGAACGCCTTCTTTTCGCCATTCGAGCCTCAACTTCCACGAGGCATAGCCCGCGACCAAGTCCTCGCCTTACGTGAGAGCATCTACCTCTTCCTGATGGAGCACCCGGGAGCCAGTCAGGCAGAATGGGCCGTCTTCCAAACAAGACTCTTGTACCTAGGCGGCCTCGGGGGGTGGTCGGACCACATCCGCCTGTCCCTTTCCGAATACTTTGACAAGGTTGAGGCAACTCGAAGGCTCTACCACAAGATATTCCTCCGCTCGCCCTCAGCCGATGGGGAGCCCCTGCCATTTCCAGATACCACAGCACGTCTGAAATCCGTCATACGTTCCCCCTCTCAACGGGATGCAGACATCCGGGGAGACAAGCCGGGAGCCCATCTCTCCGCTTCGGATCCAGACCCCGGCCCTCCTTTCAGTACCAGTGGTCCGGCGTGGAGCTCACCCGGGAGCCCAACGAAAGACGAAAGCAAGGGCAGCGAGTCGGCCGACGACCTCGGCGGGCTTGTTGCACACCCCGCACTGAGGGGTGGAAACTTCACCGTAGAGCAACTGGCCGGCCGAGGGCTTGCGTTGCCAAAAGCATGCAAACCTCCGAATCTCGCTCCAAGTCCGTCTGGGCGGCACGCCCCTGAACCAGATAGCCCTGTTGGCTTCGCCGAGCCCTCATCAGCCAGCGCAACGACCAACTCCGTCGAGGGACCATCGGAGAGGTCTCCCCGCTTCCGCGATGCACAGTGGCCTTTCCCCCCTGTCGCTCAGATCGCATGCACTCCTCCTGAGCTGGCTGGCACGGATGCAGCCAGCGACAGCTGCCACTTGAAATCCCGAAACGCGATCCCGGACGCCTACAAATCGGACCACGACCCTCGGCACCATAATGAGACGCCGAAAGGCGGCAATCTGAGCCGTCTGCTGCAACGGTGGAAGTCTGCCGAAAGCATGCTCTCCAGGTTCCAGAGTCGGGGGCAGAGCAGGCCGCCACAAGACGCAGCAGACGTGCCAGCTCGTGACGATGAGGCTGCCGACAACGCCCGCCCGAAGACGGCCCAGAGCACCAGGACAGCATCCAAATTCGTCCGTTTCAGTGACGAAGATCCTACCGGGATCCAGGAGGCACCAAAGCGGCCGGCGCTTCGTGTGTTCCCCCCGAAGAAGGAACGGGAGGACGAGTGGCTTTACACGAGAGCCTACCAGATGGAAAAGGCAGCGGCCGACAGAGAAGGGCGACAATGCCGTCTGCCACCCCCGGTGCAGCAATGGAGATGGGGCTTGGACGAGGAGGCCAACTTCAGCATCCGCGCCAAAGCACCGCGCAGCGCCGTGTCTTCCGAGTGGGACCGGTCCGAGCTCGACGCCGCGAGAAGCGACCTGCCGCCGGCCGGACCGGCCATGGAGGACATCGGGGACAAGTTGAAACGGGGGTTGGCGGTTGGCGGCTCAGACGGCTAGAAGCCATCGGCCGTCGACTCCATCGCACCCCCCGTCGCGTACCATAGCGATAACCGGACCGCGGCGCGTGTCGACCCGAGTACTGAAGAAGCAAAGGGCTTGCTCCAGCCGTCTCGGATACCGCAGCCAACACGGCCCGGCGTCCCCCGACAGTACACCCGCGAGCGCCGGCGCGAGGAGCCTAGATGGCTCGAGGGGACGAGGGCCTCTCCGGAAAAACCAACGGAGCGTATTCCAGAACAGGTAGCCGCTCCGCCAGATGACGGAGACACGGTCAGTTCCCTCCGCACCAGCCCGCTGCAGAAGTTCGCCCTGGCCCCGCCCAATCTAGGAAGGTTGCCGTTCGAATCATCCCCCTCACAACGCCAGGACCGCAACAGCTTCACCGCCGACTTGGCTACCTTAGACGCCGCGGGGCCCAGCTCGACCACAGACCCCTTCCAGGACGGTCAACTGCTGACCGCAGCAAGCGGGCTGCGGTTTGTTCCTCTTCACCATCGGTTCCAGTCCGTCCGCGATCGAAAGCCCAATCGCGACAGCGCGTCGACATACGACTCGCTCCTCCAACAACGACTTGCCGCCGCGACGAGGAACACCGAATCTCACGACGTGCAACCAAGCGTCGCCATGGCGTCACCCGATTCTCAAAACCATTCAGCCCATCCCGAGAGACGGAGCAGTCGTGTCAGGGATGAGGGCGGCCCAGGACAAGACCAAGCCCTCCAAGCACCCGCCTTGCCGGACCAGCAGCTCCCCGCGGTAGATGCAACGAACCGGGCCAAAAGTTCCACTCCGGGCCAATCTGGGCACCGAGTCACCGCGTCGGCCAGTATTTCGGTCAGCTCTCAGAGGCGCCGAAACTTGCGCAGCATGGATGTGGCACAAGAGAAACCCGGCATCATGCCGTATACGTCCCTGGTAGACTTCCAGAGCCACCGGCTCCCGCCCGAGATGACGCCTTCTTTCATGGGGAGAGGTGACGCGGCCAAGGAGCAGCGACGGGTCCGAGACGGATGGTTTCGAGAGAAGGCACGGCTGGAGCGCCGGGCCCACGAGGACGGCAACAAACCGAAATCGCCGCAGTTGCCCGACGAATCCTTTTCGACTAAGCCCCTCCCGACTATCCCGGCGAAGCGCACCTCGGGCTCGAAACTCGCTAGCGAGGAGCGGAGCGAGGAGCGAAGCGAGCAGCAACGCCCCGAGGCGGCGAAGAGGGCGACGCCGGCACCTTCGAAGACATTCGCCAAGACGGTCTGGGACTCGCTCAAGCGAGGCACGGGCAAGATTTTGCCGCGGAAGTCCGTGGCGAACCTGCGCGAGGCAAAGAGGGACACGCAGCAACGGCAAGGCGGGGACGCAGAAGCCGGCGCGGAAAAGAAACCCGTGTCATCTCTCCCGCGGTTTCCCTTTCTCGCAACACAGCGCCGCCGCCATGCTCCCGGGCCGGCGTCCGGCGGACTCCACGCCCTCTTCCAGCACTCGAAGGAGCCTCAGGCGGAGTCTGAACACACCGGCAACGGGGCGCGCCCGTCGCTCGACTCGACCAGGCAGCCGACCCGTTCCGCCAAGGTTCAGCGGTCGATGCCCAACCTTGGCTACACACGGGGTCGGGAGACTGGAACGACATTGCCTGTGGCACCGAGGCGGCCGCCGCGCTCGCCCCTGCCACCGCTGCCGCCAAGGCCTAGGGCGGAACCATCAGGACCGGCACCACCGGGCCCGGCGGGACACACCAAGCAGTGATAATATGGTCAGCGCTGGGGGTTGGGGGCAAACAGAGGGCGCGGAGGCTCCAGGGCAGGGCGGGAGATACGCGATGCGAATGAGCCGCCTCTTGGGAATGGGCCACGGGGAGTAGACAGGAGGTCACGAACCTGAGCGCGCAGGCATCTGTACGCGGTCGTAGACTCTGGTACAAGCGCATGATTTTCCTGGGATGCTACGCTCCAACCATCCGATGGTTTCTCTTGGCCTCGGCTGAGCCAAGTCGTGGGAGAAAGCCGAAAAGGGGCCGGCCGAGCCTGCCTACCTACTACCGAGGAAGGTACCTGAGGCACGTACTGTGCCGTAGGTACCAGGTAGCAATTACCTAGGGTCCTACACTTGCCGAAGCCAGGCCTTTTGACAGCGGGAGGGCTCTCAGTTCTTGGTTACCTCTTCGAGGTAAGTTGGCAAGGGCGTCTTTTACTCACCTTGGATCCCCGTACGTAACCACCTACTGTAGTAGCATGCCCGACAGCGACCCCGCGCCTTAGTGTCTTTATCCATCTTGTCGTTTCTTATCTGCGTCGGACTAGGCAGATACTAACGTCCATGTCTCGCTTTCCACGTCGTCACTGCTGACCCTTGGTGGACTGACCGGGAGAATCTCGGCTGCCGGGGAGTGGCGCAAGTCACGTGCGTTGGCGTCCTCTTCCCGACCGCTGACGTCGTTGGACCCGTTGAAATTTCTCGCCAGCCGCGTCGCGTCAAGTAAAGAACGCCGCAGACGAATTGCCAAACTCTCACCATCAACCTGCGCGGACAACCTCCGGGCGACGCGGCCCGGTTTCGAGTACCTGGGTGCTTCGGTACGGGCACTTCTCCTCGCCGTCTCAATATGGGATCGGCGCAATCCACAATTGTCGGCTCGGGGGCCGCTGACGAGTCCGATCCCGACGCCGACATTTCCTCCGGCAAACCCCGAGGCCTCGACGTGCCGGGCTACTTCTACGGCGACCCCATCGGTCCGGACAGAGACCCAAACCCGGATTGGTACCCCGAGGCCGACCGGGATGGCGTCTTTCCGCCACCCCATAAGTGGGTGTACCACGCCGGCCACGAGTGGATCTCCCACAAGCGCGAGGCCGTTGCCATTGCCAAAGCATGGCGCGCTCACAAGGTTGGTGCTTTCTACGACCCGTGCAAGTATTATCTGCAAGACAAAGAGGCATGGAGAGAGGAGATGGAGGCTCGCGCGCAGCCCTACGCCGAACACGTCCTCGCCACGGCTCGGGCTGCCGCGGCAGCGGCGAGGGCCGAAAACGGCAATGGCGACACCGGCGACGGCGACGACGACGACGACGACGACGACGACAACGCCGACAGACCTCAACAACCCAAAAGACCTCTGTCCTCGCATGCATCCCAATGCCCCTCGGGGCCCTCGGACGGCTCTTCTTTGTCGGCAGACAAATCGCACAGCATTTGGGAAGATATGTCGCCCTGCCGTCCTAAATACCACCGCGAAGCTGCATCGAAATGCAGCACGGCCGCGGCCGCAGCAGCCGTCTCAGAATCATCGGAGACTTCGTCGACGGGGTCCGACAACAACCATGATGGTGAACACGGCCAGTGTCTGCCGGGAGGCGAAGCAGATGAAGACGTGTGCAGCGAAGGGGCGAGCGAATCAGATACCAAAGTCGAAGCCGAATACGATGAAGGCCCCAGCGTGTTCAGCGTCGTGCCACTTCATGATGGTGTGAACAAGCATGAGACCGTGCAGAACTGGTTAGCAAGTTCATCCGGCCCCGACGCGCCCAAACAGAGCGACAACGGGCTGCCCCTCACTGGAGAGGGTGAAGCAACGGTGTGCGGCATCTCGCAGCCCTGGAGAGATGAAGACTACGAGCTTGTCCAGACATCGTCCGGGGACGCGTCCGGCGGCACATCCAGCGATGGCAAGAGCGCCGCCGCCGACGGACCCATGCCCCACGATGCGTCGCAACGTCGGGACAACAACACCAGCGGCTGCTCGCCGGGCAGGGAAACGGCTTCCCAAAACGCAGGCCAGGCCGTACAGCGCGGGTCAAAGTGGGGATCGCTGCCGAAGCGGTTCACGGAATCCGAGTTGGGGCGGATGAAGACTGCCGTCCACAACTTCGCTCGGGACCGCAAGAAGACCCAGTCGCAGGTGTGTCTCCTGATACAGGAGCCGGCCAACGATGTGGCTGCCCGCGCCAGCCTGTTCGACGCGCTTGTCGCGGCTGCGTGTCCCGGTCGCCCGCGGAAGGACGTCGTGAGGCGGGCGAAGGTGCTCTTCCAGCCGGCCTCTCGGAGCTTCTCAGCCAACGACGACGCCCAACTCAAAAACCTGGTCCGGAAACTCGGCAACAAGTGGACCCAGGTGGCCCACATCATGAATCGCAATCCCCTTAGCGTCCGGAAGCGGTGGCAGAATCATCTTGTGCACCGCGGGGCGCGCAGGACCGGGCGGTGGGATCCCGCCGAGGAGGCCCGTCTCGTAGACCTCGTCGTCCAAGACCTGGTGCTGATTCAAGCTTCGCGAGGCGAGCGACTCGCCCGCGTCAGCGCGTCGGCAGAAGACGATCTTCCCTGGACGGCGATTGCCGAGCAGATGCGGACGCGCGACGCGGCGCAGTGCAAAGCCAAATGGGAGGTCTTGCGGAAGCAATCCCGCAACTTTACCTCCGGACCGAACGAGATTGCGTTTCGGCCCGAGCCAACAGGCAGCTCGCTGTGGCGGAAAATGAGCAACGCAGACAAGTACCTCATCGCTCGAGCGATACGCGAGTCGGGCGCCGCTCTCCACGGCCAAATCAAGTGGCACAAACTCGTCAACCCAGAGTTCCGCAAGAAATGGGGCCGCCAGGCCATCGTGCTGGCCTGGGAGCGTCTCAAGCGAGCGGTTCCCGGCCATGAGACGATGTCCGTCCGAAGAATTGCACAGTACATCCTAGACGGGTACGGCGAGAACGAACAGCTCGCCGAGGCCATGCATCTCGGCTTCAGCGACTCGGAGAGCGGAGACAACGCAAGCGACCGCGAGGGCGACGACCAGCCCGGCCGCGACACCCGTCTTGGATCCCCTCGCATCTCCCGGTCCTCGTCATCACGACGCGACACCGCGGAGGCAAGCGTCGATCTCCGTGTGCCGTCGTCTCCGTACACCGGTTCTCCGGCCACCACGCCCTGCCCTTCGAGTTCCAAAGACCGGTCACGCAGGCAGAGGAGCCCCAAGGCTAGGGAGGCGTCGACGTCGGCAGGCGCGAGTGGGTTCCGCCCATCCCGTGCGCGCCGTGCCCTCGCGGCACCGAGCAAGCGCTCGGCTGCAGAGGCTGTCGAGTCGAGCAGCCCAGGTGCCAAGAAGCGGCGGAGGGTCCAGGGCTAGGTGTGACGCCTAGTGTGAAGGTGGTGGATCTAGCTGATCGCACGCATCCGTGCGTCTTTTTCTCATGGGTAGGGTTCGAATATCCCAAGCTATCCAGATTTAGCTATTCCAGGTCTTGACTGGCCTCAACGCCCGAGTGAATACGTGCCCGTGGTTGGCCGGCTGCGCCGCTTGCGACAGGTCGTTGAGTGCTACTATCTCTTGCCATTCGACGACAACAAGGATACGCCGTCGGATATGTTGCACGAGGAGGACCCGAGGGAGAGGCGCCTAAATGGCGGGCCGCCGGGAATTTTGCAGCGATGAGGAGGATTCCGAGCGCGTTGGACCTGCTTTTGCCAAAATCTCGGCCAGAGCCGGCGACGCACAGGGGTACTGTAAGCCAGCGACTTACGAGCGACTTGTGGGATATGCCGACCGCTGCCCCTTGGAGGACGTCCACTAGCGAGTGGGCGCCTTACTATACACGAACGGTTCCAAATGAGCGAGAGTCGTCCGACCGGAAGGGAAGACGAGGTCCGGCGGCTACAAAAGCCCTCCATGTCGCCGGCCGAGACGGCCGCTCCGCCGCGCCTTGGCCCTCCACTTGGCCCACCACCGAAGGAGACTCCGCGCGTTGCCCATCATGGCTCTGCTCGGTCTTTTGTTGGCGGCGACGGCCGGTGTTGTCGCTGCTAAAGACGCCTACGACTACGTAAGGGATCCCCGGGCCTCGAGCCGTGCACGTTCCCGCTGCTCACGTCTTCCCAGATCGTTGTCGGCGGTGGGACGGCCGGCACAGCCCTCGCCACGCGCCTGAGCCAGGGGCTTCCCAACGCCACCGTCCTGCTTCTCGAGGCGGGTCCGGCGGCGCTGGACGAGTTGAGGATCAACGTGCCGGGGCTTCGCGGCTCGGCGCTGGGCTCCGCGTACGACTGGAACTTCACCACGGTCCCCCAGGAGTACCTCGACGGCCGGACGGTCGGCGTGCCCAGGGGTAAGGTCCTGGGCGGAAGTTCGGCGCTAAACTACCTCTGCTACGACCGCGCCGCCGTGGCCGAGTACGACGCCTGGGGGAGACTGGGCAACGAGGGCTGGTCGTGGAACGTCATGATCGACGCCATGCTCAGGTCCGAGAACTTCACGGGGGACGACGGCGACAGGCACGGCCGGTCCGGCCCCATCAAGACCGTGTACAACCGAAACATCCCCAAGGCGCTCGACACGTGGAAGCCCACGATGAACAAGCTTGGCGTTCCTACCAACGACAGGTCCCTGGGCGGCGACCCAATCGGCGTCATGTTGCAGCCTACCAACATCGACAGCACACGCTGGACCCGCTCCTACGGCGCCAACAGCTATCTTCCGCTTGCCGGGGCAAATCTCGAGGTCCGAGCCAACACACGCGTCGCCCGGGTGGAGTTCGCTGCCGGGAAGCCCCTCCGGGCGACGGGCGTCATACTGGACGACGGCGCGAGGATCGCGGCTGCCAAGGAAGTCATTCTGTCCGCTGGAACCGTCCAGACCCCGGGACTGCTCGAGCTGTCCGGCATCGGCCAGGCAAGCGTTCTCGGCGCCGCGGGCGTCCCTCTCCTCTACGAGCTCCCTGGTGCGTCGCAGGCCCCCTGTCGCCGTGGCCTTCTCCTCTGCTGACCTCTTCGCGGCAGGCGTCGGGGAGAACTATCAAGATCACATCCGCGTCAGCAACGCCTACCGTCTCAAGGAAAACCAGACTTCGACGGACCCCCTCATCTACGACAACCAGGGTAAGATGGCCACGGAACAGCTGGGGCTGTGGATGGACAAGAAGGCCTCGCTGTACGACCTGACCAGCAGCGCCTAC
>Ga0247777_1000530_pt1 | contig 10927 bp, 7 predicted proteins | sample UWRJL154409C5_FD_179937 | JGI IMG/M metagenome (GOLD analysis project Ga0247777, IMG submission 179937) | Plant litter microbial communities from Arlington Agricultural Research Station in Wisconsin, United States - UWRJ-L154-409C-5 | ecosystem: Environmental > Terrestrial > Plant litter >...
CATGACCGGAATGACCCGCCTGGGAAACCCGGCGCGTTGTTCAACCAGCCCGGATGATAGAGGACTGCCGCCATGCCCCGCCTGTTCGTTGCCCTCTGCCTCGCCGGTGCCCTGACCTCCACCGCCGCGAGCGCCCAGACGTCCGAAGCGCCCACGGAGCTGCTCGACAAGATCCGGGCGGAGGTGGCTGCCGAACAGGGCTTGACCGCGGCGGACGTGAAGGTAATCAGCTCGCAGGCGGTGAACTGGCCGAACGGGGCCCTGGGCTGCCCGAAACCGGGCCTGATGTACACGCAGGCGATCGTGCCGGGCTATCGCATCGAGCTCGAGGCGGGCGGCAAGCGTTTCACCTACAACGCCTCGACGCGCGGCGGTTACAAGCGGTGCGAGCTCGCGCTCGGCGTGGGCAGGCTGAAGCCGCGTTCCGCGCAGTGAGGCGCGTGGCGCTCTAGCGCCCGGCCTTGTAGACGGTCACGGTTTCCGCTTCCTGCGCGGCGTCCCGATACATCAGCAGGAAGCCGGTTTGCGAGGGCGACGCGCGATCGCCGCCCGGCACGCCTTCGACCTTCAGGATCAACCCGCCACGGGCCGGCACCACGGTCTGCGGGTTGGTGCCGGTCTGTGCTTTGAATTTCGGCTGGTCGAGCCGGAACACCATGCCGCGAATGGCATCGCTCAGCCCGTCGCGCTCCCGATCGGCGAAGTAGTTGTCGTGCGCTTCCACGTCGAAGCGGATCGTCGGGTTGGCCGGGTTCACGCCGATCTTGTCGGGCGGAACGCTCATGATGAGGTTGCCCGAATCGAAATCCGCGTCGGCGTAGTAGTAGACCGGCATGTTGCTGTTGTCGGCGTCGGTCGCGAGGTTATCCACGCCGATGACGGTGACGCCGTCGGATTCGAACCCGTGCCACTCGGCATTGAACAGGCGGAAGTCCGGCTTGCCGTCGTTGTTCGAATCCACGAACACGTCGAAGCGGCCCGGATAGGCCGGGTGCGCGCGTCGCCCGTAGGTGTGGATCGCAAACTGCACGATCGGCAGCCCCGCGCCATCCACGGTGGCGCGCACGCCGACGGCCGCGAGATCGTGCACCGTCGTTTCCTCGACTTCGTCCGGCAGCTGCGAAGGCCGCAACCGCGGGCTCGTGCCGGTGAGTGCGAAGACATCGAGCACGCCCGGCAACGCGCGGCCCTCGTTGGCGAGGGCGAGTAAACCGAAGCCCTTGCCCGGAACGACGACGTTCCGGTTGACGACCTGCACGTCGGCGGATCGGTGTGGCAGCACGTGCCACGGGAGCCTCACGGTGTCTCGCGAGTCCTTCAGGGTGATGAAGCCGTCGAACTCCATCGACTGCAGCAACGGGCCGTTGCCGGCGTTGGCTCCGCCGAAGAAGCCCCATACCGGCAGCTTGGAGGCATCGATTCGCATCACTACGTCGAACGTCGTGCTGCCGAGCGCCGGCACGACGACGCTGCCGGGCGTGAGGATCCGCACCGCGCCGCTCGCCGCATCGTTGTCGTAGCGGAAGATGTTGCTGACGTCGTAGCGACGCGGGCTGCGGCTGTAGTTCTGCACGCGTACCGTGCGCACGAACGTTTCGTTATTGCCGGAAACGTTGCGATAGCCGAAGGAGAGACTGCCCGTGCGCCGCGCGGCGTCCCATGCGGCGGTCGTTGTGGCGATCGCCTTGTTGACCTGCAGCTCACCCGCACCCACGCGCGTGATCGGCGCGAGCACGCCCGGCAGGAACACCGGGTCGATATAGACCTCGGGATCCGCCGTGTTCATGAGCGCGGACTTGATCGCCCAGGGTGAACGGTTCGGGTACGCCTCGAGCATCAGTGCGGCGGCACCCGACACCATGGGTGCCGAACCGGAAGTGCCGCTGAACGCCTCTTCGCCGCTCCCCGTGCCGACCAGCGCCGACCTCGACGCCCCCGGCGCAGCGAGATCGGGCTTGATCTGGTTGTAGTCGTAGCTCGGCCCGCGCGCACTCGTGCTCGCCATGCTGCCGTTGAGGGGGATGCCATTGTCCGGCGAGATCTCTGCGTCGACCTCGACTCCGGCGTCGAGATTGGCGCGAATCGAATCTCGCAGGGCCTTGTCGATGACCACAGACGGCACGCACGGCCCGGTCGCCGTCGGGCATTCGCCCCCATTCGAGAACGACAGCGGCGCCGAGCTGTCGGTCATCGCGATGATCGTGCCGACGGCGCCTTCCTTGCCGGCCTTGGCGATCTTCGCGCTGACGTTGCAGTTCGTGCCGCCGCGATCGATCAGCGCGATCGCGCCGCTCAAAGTGAGTTCCGGTTCGCCGGGGCATCCCGTACCGACGTAAACCACGGTTGCTTTCACGGTCGCGGTGACGCGTGCGAAGTCGAGAACCGCCGTGTTGCGATACGTGTCTGCAATGGCGCTCGGCTTCTTGATGACGAGCGGAATCGAGACGGCGCTCGGCACCTGCGTCTGCGCGACCGTGATCACATCTGGTGAGATGCCGGGCGAGCCGAGGTCATACGGTTTGTCGCCGCTGTTGCCCGCGGCGGTCACGACGATCACGCCTGCTTTGGCCGCGTTCGATGCGGCGACGGCGGTGCTGTCTTCCTTCTGGCCGTATGGCGCGCCGACCGACAGGTTGATGATGTCGACGGCGTCGTCCATCGAGTCATCGCGATTCGGATCGAGCGCGTAGTCGATGCCTTCGAGGATCGCAAAGCCGCTGCAGGCCGTGCTGTGGGAGCTGCAGACTTTCACCGCGAGCAGTGACGCACCTGGCGCAACACCGACGTGCTTCCCGTCATTGCTGCGGCCCGCGATGATGTCAGCGACATGCGTGCCGTGACCGTCCGCGTCAATGGGATTGTCGTCGGGCTCGAGCGTGCGATGCTTGTCGCCGTCCCACTGTTCGCCGACGTAGTCGTAGCCGTCGTAAACCTTCGCGGTGGGAAAGAGCCTGGCATCGCGCGCCGCGGCGCTCGCGATGGCGGCCTGGTAGTCGCGAACGGCGCCCGAGCCGCCGAGATTCCTGTGCGTGTAGTCGACGCCGGAGTCGAGCACAGCTACGCGCACGCCCTTGCCGGTGACACCGGCCGCCTGCACGGCGGCCGCGCCGACATACGGCACGGTTTCGACCAGATTGATGTGGAAGTCCGAAGCGCGCAGCACCGACTTCACGCCCGGCAGGTTCGCGATCGCTTCCGCCTTGCGCGCATCGATGCGCACGAGCGCGGCGTTGTAGGCGATGAGAACGCGCCCGATTTCCTTGCCGCCGAGCGCGAGCACCTTCGCCAGCACGGCGTCCTGTTCGCGACGCAGCCGCTGCGCGTACGCGATCTGCTGCCCGCGACTCATCCGGCCGCCGGCGGTGCGGGAGTCGGGGCCGTTCGCCACAGCGAGCGGCTCGCCGGAGAGCTGCACGACCACATCCACGGGGCCCTGCGTGTCGAGCAGTGCACGGTCGATTTTCTGGAGATGGGGGGACACGCCCTGGACTCGCACGCTTGCGGCCACAGCGGCATCGATCAGCGGGAACGTGAGGACCGCTCCCAGCATCATCGAAACCAGCGCTGCCGGAATGGACCGCTTCATCCTGCCTCTCTCCCCGAAGGGCCTGAATCGTACGGCCTTCCCACGCCCTGCCGTCAACGGCAATGTTGTGACGGATTCACTGCAATCTGCAGGCTGTCCGCCCGATGCCCGGGCGGACGGCTACTGCCAGTGGAGTGAGACGAGTCGTGTGAGGAGCTACTCGCGTGCGCCGCGAGCGCGTTTCGCTGCTGGCTTCGTGCTCTTGCCCGCGGCACTACCCGGTGCGCCCGGGCGCGCTGCCGTTTTGCGGGCGTGCGCTTTTGCGGTTGCCGATTGTCCCTTGCGAACGACGTTGGTCACGCCCTTCGGTACCGGCGGACTCGACTTGCGGCTCGCCTTGGCCGAAGCCGCGGCTGGCGCGCTCGGCGAAGATTTGCCAATGGCCGTGGCAGCTGGCGCCGGTTTGGCGCTCGTCACACTCTTCTTCGCTGCGGACGGCGCCGGGGCGGAGGCCTTCTTCCCCGCTTTCTTCCCAGCGTTTCCCGCGCTAGCGGCGTGGGCCCCGGGCCCGCCCGTGCCGGCCCTGCCAGTCTCGTCCGCGCCGTTGCCCGCGCCCTTGGCGGCAGCGCTGTCCTTCGTCGCGCCCTTGGTGGCGCTCTTCGAAGTGCCCTTCGCCTTCGCAGCGCCTGCAGCGGCGCCGGCCTTCGCCGGGCCCCCCGGGCGCCTGCCGCGACCGAAGCGGCCGGTGCCGCGCTCGGGGGCCTGCTCGATCATCACGCGCGCTTCTTCGAGCGTGATCGACTTCGGCTCGCGATCCTTGGGAATCTTGGCGTTCTTCTTGCCGTTGGTGACGTACGGGCCATAGCGCCCGTTCAGCACCTGGATGCCGTCGCTTTCGAAGTTCGCGATGATGCGGTTCGCGTCGGCTTCCTGCTTCAGGCGAATGAGCTCGAGCGCTCGCGGCAGCTCGACGGTATACGGATCATCTTCCTTCAGGGACACGTACTTCGCGCCGTACTTGATGTACGGACCGAAGCGGCCGACGTTCGTGATCACGTCCTCGCCTTCGGCCGTCTGGCCGACGGTGCGCGGCAGCTTGAAGAGCTCGAGCGCCTGCTCGAGCGTGATGTTGTCCATCTTCTGGCCGGGACGCAGGCCCGCGAACTTCGGCTTCTCTTCGTCGTCCTTGGTGCCGATCTGCACGAACGGACCGTAGCGGCCCATGCGCACGCTCATGGGCTTGCCGGACTGCGGATGCGTGCCGATGTCGCGTGCCATCGCGACCTGCTCGCGCGACACGGTCTTCTCGATCTTCTCCACTTCCTTGATGAAGGGCTTCCAGAATTTCGTGAGCGGCAGCGTCCATTCTTCTTCGCCGCGCGACACGGCGTCGAGCTCGTCTTCGAGCGCGGCGGTGAAGCCGTACTCGACGTAGCGATGGAAGTATTGCGTGAGGAAGCGGCCGACGATCTTGCCGATGTCGGTCGGGATGAAGCGGCGGTTGTCCATCTCGACGTACTCGCGATCCTGCAGCGTCGAGATGATGGTGGCGTACGTCGACGGGCGACCGATGCCGTGTTCCTCGAGCGCCTTCACGAGCGAGGCTTCGGAGAAGCGCGGCGGCGGCTCGGTGAAATGCTGCGCGGCCTTGAAGGCGGCGAGGGCGACCTCGTCGCCTTCGTTCATCGGCGGCAGCACGTGGTCGTCGTCGTCCGCCTTCACATCGTCCGCGCCTTCCTGGTACACGGACATGAAGCCCGGCTTCACGAGTGTCGAGCCGTTGGCGCGGAGCACGTGGCGCTGCGCGCCGTCGGGGCCGGCGAGCATGTCGACGGCGACGGTGTCGAACACTGCGTGACTCATCTGCGAGGCGACGGCGCGCTTCCAGATGAGCGAATAGAGCCGGTACTGGTCCGGATCGAGCTTGCTCTCGATATCCGCGGGCACGATGGCCGCGGAGGTCGGGCGAATGGCTTCGTGCGCTTCCTGCGCGTTCTTCGACTTCGTCTTGTAGACGCGCGGTTCCTCCGCGACTTCCGCCTGGCCGTAGAGGCGACCGGCGACTTCGCGGATTTCGCGTATGGCTTCATCCGCGAGGTTCACGGAGTCCGTACGCATATAAGTAATGAGACCGACTGCGCCGTCGCCGCCGATGTCCACGCCTTCGTAGAGCTGCTGCGCGAGACGCATCGTGCGACGGGCGTTGAAGCCGAGCTTGCGCGCGGCCTCCTGCTGCAGCGTCGACGTGGTGAACGGCGGAGCCGGATTGCGCCGACGCTCCTTCCGATCGATGGACAGTACTTTCAGCGTGCCAAGGGAATCCCCACTCACGCCGGCGGCCCGTGCCGCCTCGATGATGCTCGTCTCGACTTCGTTCGCGGTCGTGCCGTTCGGGAAGCTGAACTGCTCGACCTTCGTGCCCTTGTACTCGATGAGCTTCAGCGGGAAGTGCTTCGCGCTGTGCTCGCCTTCGCCATCGAGCGTCCAGTATTCCTGCGGCACGAACGCGAGGATCTCTTCCTCACGCTCGCAGATCATGCGCAGCGCCGGGCTCTGCACGCGGCCGGCCGACAGGCCACGGCGAACTTTCTTCCACAGCAGCGGCGAGAGGTTGAAGCCCACGAGATAGTCGAGCGCGCGCCGCGCCTGCTGCGCGTTCACGAGGTCGAACGACAGGTCGCGCGGCTGCTGGATGGCTTCGCGCACCGCCGACTTGGTGATCTCGTAGAACACCACGCGATGCATCTTCTTGTTCAGGAGGTCGCCGCGTTCTTTCAGGATCTCCGACAGATGCCAGGAGATCGCTTCGCCTTCGCGGTCGGGGTCGGTCGCCAGATAGAGCGTCTTGGCTTTCTTCAGCGCCTTCGAGATCGACTCGACGTGCCGTTCGTTCTTCTCGAGCTGCTGGTATTGCATGGCGAACCCGCGCTCGGGATCGACTGCGCCTTCCTTGGGTACGAGATCGCGCACGTGGCCATAGGAAGCGAGCACCTCGAAGTCCTTGCCCAGGTACTTCTTGATGGTCTTTGCCTTCGCGGGCGATTCGACGATGACGAGATTGTCAGCCATCCCGGCGAGAGTCCTCCAAAAACGAAAAACCGCGGACGAGCCGCGGAAGGTTCAAATTAAACGCGGCAGGCTTGTTCAATGTGGCACGCCGGCAGGGGTCGCGACCACCAGATCTTCAAGTCTCGCGAACGCATGTTCCTGGTCCGGCTGGCTCGACAGCACCATCAGCACGACCCACTTCAACTGCTCGGTATCGAGCTCGTCCACATCGAGCGCGAGCATGCGCTCGATCACCACCTCGCGCTGCTGCGGCGAGAGGATGCCGAGCCGTTCGAGCGTCAGCAGGAAGCCGCGACACTCCGTCGACAACCGCGACAGCTCGCCCTCGCAGAAAATGCGCACTGCAGGGCCGCTGCCTTCGCCCGGCAGGGCATCGCGCACGCACGCGAGGTCCGCAAGCCAGTCGAGCGCACGCTCGACGTTGTGCTGCGTGAAGCCGGCCCCTTCGAGCTGGCGAGCGAGATCCTCTCGCTCAGGTACCTCGGGCACCTCGTCGAGCATGTAGCGATCAAAGACGTAAATCAGGATATCGAGAACGCTGCCAGTCATCGTCGGTCTTCTTCAATGCATACGACCAAAGCGGCCGCCTGCGTGAGGCTTGACGTGCCCCTGGAGCTCGAGAATCAGCAACATCGACGCGATCGACTCGCTCGGAAGGCCCGTGCGCGCGACCAGAACATCAATGCCTGCGGGTTCAAAGCCGAGCGCATCTAACAGGATTTCGTATTCCTTGTCCAACGCGGGAGCGGCGTCGGCGGGCCTGCGAGGGTGCGCCCGTGCCTGCGCAAGTGCCTGCGGCTGAAGGAAATTGAGGACTTCCGAAAGCACGTCGGCGGCGCTTTCCACGAGCTGGGCACCGTCGCGGATCAACTGGTGACAGCCGCGCGAGAGCGGGTTGTGGATGGAGCCGGGAATGGCGAACACCTCGCGGCCCTGCTCCAGTGCGTGCTGCGCCGTAATCAACGAGCCGCTCGCGCGCGCGGCTTCCACCACCAGTGTCCCGAAAGAAAGCCCGCTGATGATGCGGTTCCGCTGCGGGAAGTGCTCGGCGAGCGGCCCCGTGCGCGGCGGAAATTCCGACACGAGCGCCCCGCGCTCGCGGATGAGCGCGGCAAGCTTCGCGTTTCGCCGCGGGTACACCCGATCGAGGCCGGTGCCGCACACGGCAACCGTGATGCCGCGTGCCCTGAGGGCCCCTTCATGGCTCGCGGAGTCGATGCCCAGCGCGAGCCCGCTGGTGATCGTGATGCCGGCCCGCGAAAAGAATTCGGCGAACTCGCGCGCCGTCTCGCGGCCGCTCGCCGTAGGGCTTCGCGACCCGACGATCGCAAGTTGCGGAGTGTGAAGCGCACTCGCGTCACCGAGCACGTACAGCAATGCCGGCGCGCGCTTCGTATGCGCGAGCAACTCTGGATAGTCTGGCGAGGTACAGGGGATCAACACTGCTTTGTTGGCGTCGATCCAGTCGACATCCGCATCGATCGCCGCATCGTCCGGCGATGCGAGGAAGGCGCGTGCGGCCGGCGGCAGCTGCACGCCGGGCACGACGCTCGCGCCGATGCTGGCGGCGGCTTCGAGGCTTCCGGTAGCAGCGACGAGTGCGTGCAGATGCTCCGCCTTCAGTGACGGCGTGCGCGCGAGAAGCGCGAGTGCGCGAAGTGAGTCCATGCGCACGAGGATAGGTGCGCGGGCCGCTGCTGAAACCAGCAATGCCTGTTGCAAACGTGCAGAAATGAAGCACCTGCACAAACGAAAACGCCGCGAAGGTTTCCCTTCGCGGCGTTCGTTCAGCAGGTTTTGCGAGGCTTACGGATTCCGCACGTAGTCGGCGACGTGAATCTCCGACGACGCACCCACCACGAGCCCGTAGCTCAGGCGGTCGAACGTGCGGAACACCAGCAGCGTGCCCGCGCGCTCTTCCGGCAGGCGCACCTTTTTGCCGAAGCCGAGTTTCGAGCCGAAGCTGCGATCGCCGCGATCCGTCACCACATCGCCGGCCTGGTTGATGGCCATGACGTTGCCGGCCACGATGCCGTGGCGGATGCCGCGATTGATGACGACGATCTGGTACTGACCGATGAGGTCCGTGCCATCGACGACGTTGATGATGCGTCCCTGGGTGTTCGCCGGCGGCGAGCTCAGGATGAAGTTCAGCGGCGTCTCGGTGTCGGAGGCGATCAGCTTGTCGCCGACGAGCGTTTCACGCGCCGAATCGCTCAGCACGGCCTTCGACGGATTCGTCGTCGTCGTGACCGAAGCGGTGGCCGTGTAGATGCCTTCGTAGCCAAGCAGGTCACCGCTTTCCGGGTCGCGAAGCGGTTCGCCCACGTGCACGACGCTGTAGCGAGCACCTTCGGGCGCGTTGAGGTCACGCACGTAGATGTCGTTGGTAGCGCCGCCGATGATGTGCTTCTCGCGGAACGCCAGCACGGACGGGGCCTTCTTGATCTGGTCCTTCGTCAGCACCGTCGGCTTCGAGAGGAACGCCGCGATAGCCGAGTACGGCAGCGTCGGAATCGCTCCCTCGAGCGGCGAGCTGCGCAGGCGCGGATTGAGCCGCGCCGCGCCGCCACTGGTCAGGCGGATCTGCGGCTGGCCGTTCGCGCCGTAGGCGAGCGCCAGCGTATCGCCGGGATAAATGAGGTGCGGGTTCTGAACCTGCGGATTGATGATCCAGACCTCGGGCCAGAGCCACGGGTCCTTGAGGAACATCGAGGAGACGCCCCAGAGCGTATCGCCACGCTTCACGGTGTAGCTCTTCGGCGCGTCCGGACGAAGCATGGCGCTGGACGGAGCCTGGCCAGCCGACTCCGCCGGAGCCGCGGCCGTCTCGGTGGCGGTCTCGGTTGCGGACAGCTCTTGCTCGGGCTCGGCAGCCGGTTGCACCGGTGCAGCGACCACGGGCGGCGGCGGGGTTGAGGAATCGTCCTCGTGCCCGAACATACCCTTGACGGTGGAGCAGCCCGACAGCACAGCGGCAATTGCCACGGACACGGCAACGACGCGTGCGCTCGTTCGAGCACCCATTTTCTGAATTGAGACCATCCACCACTCCTTGCTGCGGGTGGGGTAAGCGACCCCGCTGTTATAATCGGCCCGCCACGCTGGCACACGAATTAATGTCGGCAGTGTGCGCTGGTTCACGACGGGTGAGGAGGGTGTCGGCGGCAAGCGAAAGCGCCAGTCGACTCCCCTAAATCTCGACTCGTATCAGAACATTAGCAGCACATTGTGGTCGAATGCACGAACTGAGACACGCCATGGCCCTTCTTCCGATTCTCGAATACCCGAACCCCCGTCTACGCATCAAGGCGCAGCCGATGACGCCTGCTGACTTCACTCCGGAGTTGCAGCAGCACATCGATGCCATGTTCGAGACCATGTATGCCGCCCCGGGTATCGGCCTGGCCGCCACCCAGGTGGATTTCCATAAGCGGCTGCTCGTGATCGACGTGTCGAAGGACCGGGAGGAGCCCCTCGTGTTCATCAACCCCGAGATCCTGACGAAGGAAGGGGTGGGCACCCTGGAAGAGGGCTGCCTGTCGGTGCCCGGCATCTTCGACGAAATCGTGCGGGCCGCGAAAATCCGGGTTCGGGCGCTGGACCGGCAGGGCAACGTGTTCGAGCGCGACTGCGACGACATCCTCGCCGTCTGTGTTCAGCACGAGATGGATCACCTCGAAGGCAAGCTCTTCGTCGATTACCTGTCGGACCTGAAGCGCGAGCGCATCCGCAAGAAGCTCGACAAGGACCGCAAGGAAAAGGCCGCGAAAAAGCCTGCTCCCGCCACCACTCAGGCTCTCTGAGTGGCCGCCTACTGAGTTCGCCGCCGTTTCCCTTCGCATTGCATTCGCGGGCACGCCGGACTTCTCGGTGCCCGCCCTCCGCGCGCTCCTGGGCGCCGGGCATTCCGTCGTCGGCGTCCTGACGCAGCCGGATCGACCCAAGGGTCGCGGGCAGCAGCTCGCGGCGAGCCCGGTGAAGCAGGCGGCGCTCGCGGCGGGTCTGCCCGTTGCTCAACCCGAGACGCTCAAGACCGAAGAGGGACGGGCTCCGCTCGTGGGCTGGAGACCAGACGTGCTGGTCGTTGTGGCCTACGGGCTCATCCTGCCCCCGGTGGCGCTCTCTATTCCGCGGCTCGGCTGCGTGAACATCCATGCGTCGCTGTTGCCCCGGTGGCGGGGAGCGGCGCCGATCCAGCGAGCAATCCTGGCGGGGGACGCCGAAACCGGCATCACGATCATGCAGATGGAGAGCGGTCTGGATACCGGTCCGATGCTGCTGAAGCGGCTGATACCGATCGAGCCCGAGGACTCAGGAGGGTCGCTGCAC
>Ga0247777_1000531_pt1 | contig 10927 bp, 8 predicted proteins | sample UWRJL154409C5_FD_179937 | JGI IMG/M metagenome (GOLD analysis project Ga0247777, IMG submission 179937) | Plant litter microbial communities from Arlington Agricultural Research Station in Wisconsin, United States - UWRJ-L154-409C-5 | ecosystem: Environmental > Terrestrial > Plant litter >...
CAATGATCGCCGGCATGTTGCCCGTCGCACTGGGTCTCGGCGCCGACGCGAGTTTTCGCCAGCCGATGGCTATCGCGGTGATCGGCGGACTGCTCACTTCCACCGCGCTCAGCCTGCTCATCGTGCCTGTCGTATTCACCTATGTCGACGGTGTCGAGCGCTGGTTGCAGCGCTCGGTTCGACGTTTTCGCCCCACGACTTCTCCACCACTCACTCAAGAGTATTTATGAAATACATGCCCGAGATCGTCACGACCGCAGTGAGCGCCACGCTCGCCGTCGGCTTGCTGTCGCTGCGAGTAGCCAACGCAGAGGATGCCGGTTTCGCAGAGCACGCCGACAAAAATTATTACTGGGGTTTGGGAGTTGCCGGCGCCCTGCAGCGCAAGGCATACACCGATATCGACGACGACACCATGGTGCTCCCACTGATCTATTTCGAGAATCGCTGGGTGCGCTTCTTCGGCGGCAGCCTGGATTTGAAGTTGCCTGCGCCCAGCCCCATCGAGTTCTCGCTGGCGGCGCGCTATTCCCGAGATGGTTACGAAGCCTCCGACTCGCGATTCCTCGCTGGCATGGAGGAACGTGAGGGCAGTGCGTGGGTGGGAGCAGCAGCCAAGTGGAGCAATCCCATCGCCGATGTCTCGATCGAATGGGTGGCCGACCCCATGAGCAACAGCGAAGGCCAGCAGGTCAAGCTGGAACTGGCGCACGGCTTTGCCGCGGGCAAGTTCGAGTTTACTCCTCACGCCGGCGCCACCTGGATGGACTCGAAGTTCGTCGATTACTACTACGGCGTCACCACCGCCGAAGCCAGGGCCGGGCGTCCGCAATATACGGGCGAGTCCACGACGAATGTCGAAGCCGGCCTGCGGATCAGCTACTCCATTCCCCACCAGAGCTTCTTCGTCGATATCAACGCCGAGATCCTCGGCCAGGAGATCGAAGACAGTCCCATCGTCGACCAGTCGAGTCAGGGCCGAGTGGTGCTCGGCTACTTGTATGTCTTCTGACCTGTGGAGCCGTAACTCACGACGCATTTCTGGCAGAAGTCGCTTCTTATCAGCTCATCGAGGCATGCAGCGGTCGTCTACCGTTGCTGCATGCCTTCGCAACTGCATGAAGTCCTCTTGCAACTCTTCCGCAACCGCCCCGCGCTCGCGCCGCAACTGCTGCGCGATGCTCTGCATGTAGAGCTTCCGTCGCATACGGACGTACGAATCGAGTCAGCGGATCTCACCGACATTCAGCCGGCGGAGTATCGCGCCGACCTGGTGGCGCTCCTGTTGCGGCAGACACCAGTGCTGGGTATCGTCGTAGAGGTGCAGTTGTCTACGGATGAGCGTAAGAGTTTCGTCTGGCCCGCCTATGTAGCCAATCTGCGTGCGCGACATAAATGTCCGGTGCATCTGCTGGTCATTGCAGGGAATGACGCAGTGGCGCGCTGGGCCGCCAAACCAATCGATCTGGGTGGCAATAATCAATTTGCTCCGTGGGTCCTTGGGCCTGCCGGTGTACCAGAGATCACCGATCCCGCCGCCGCGCAGACGGTTCCGGAACTTGCGGTGCTGTCTGCGATCGCTCACGGCCACGATGTCAATATCGACAAGTCTGTGCAGATCGCTTTCGCCGCCCAGTTCGCCAGTCTTGGACTCGACGTCGATCGGTCAAAGATGTATTTTGATTTCATCATGGCTTCGCTGAGCGAGGCCGCACGCGGGAAGTTCGAAAATATGCAACCAGCCAACTACGTGTATCAGAGCGATTTCGCCAAACGCTATGTCGCGCAGGGTGAAGCGTTGGGTGAAGCGAAAGGCCGTGCTGACCTCGTTCTCCGCCAGCTCACTTTGCGCTTCGGACCGCCAGGCGATGCAGTGCAACGTCAAATCGCGCAGGCTTCCATTTCAGAGCTGAATGACATCGGCGAACGCCTGCTCACTGCAAGCACGATCCAGGAAGCAATTGAGCGCGGCTCACCGGAACAACCGGGTTGAACCAGCTCAGCTCCTCCCCTACTTCGCGACGATCTGCATCTCGAGCTGCGCCGCGAATATCTCGCTGTTGCGGGGCGCGATGCGAATGGCTCGGGTCGCCGTCGTCGACAGCGTCGAGAAATCCGTCTTGATGTTGCCGTTCTCATCGCGATTGTCGATCGACTGCTGGTAGAAATTGATGCGGTCGCTGCTGAGGAACGCCACCACCAGCGTTTCTCCGAGAGGCTCGGAAGCCAGCAGTTCGAAAGCCATCTGCGACGTCGGTAGTGCAAACGGCCCGGCGCTGACGGCGTTCTCCATCTGGTAACGATTGGGAAACAATACCGTCGCGACGTCCTTCGCATCGACGGTGACCACGTTCAAGTAGCCGCTGGTCGGCAGTTTCAACGTGAGCTTGACCGGCTCGTCCACCGCATAGCGCATGCTGGTTGCCGAGATGTCCAGGCGCTTGGACTGCGCCGCGACCATCTCCAGCAGTCTCTTCTTGTTCGGCCCGCCCGTTGCACCGGGCGCAACGATCTTGAGCGTGGCGCCGGCAAGCGTGGCATTGCCTGTGACCTGCGGATGATGCACTTCGTCCTTGTCGACCTTGGTGCGAATGTATTCGCCGGCCTGGTCGCGTAGTTCGTTGATGGTGATGCCCTTGCCTTCCGCAGCCATGCGCTTGATGGCTTCGGTAAGACCCATCGTGAACACGCCGCCCACCGAAGTGCCGATGGCCTTTTCGTTATCGCCCGCCGCCGACAGGGACACGAAATTCGCGGGTGCGCCCTTGCCTACATCCCGGGAGAATGTCGAGTGCCCACCCGCAGGCATGCCGGTATAGGTAAACGATTTCACGAACACCGGCCCCGAATCCAGGCTGCGGTTCCTCATGCTGAACGCGCGCGTCATGGTGCCCGAATGACAGGCGTCGATGATGACCCAGATGTTCCTGCTGGGAATGGCCGCGATGAGTGACCCCAGCTTGTCGTCAGTCACTACGCCCGCAAGTGTCGCGCGGCCTTTGATCTTCGCCCGCTTCATGTCATGCGTGACCAGCACTTCGTCGACCTGGTCGTCTTCATCGCCGTCGAGGTCGGGAATGTTGCTGCCATGGCCGCTGTAATAGAACACCACGCGGTCGTTAGGCTGCACACCCTGCTTCAGCCAGCCCTCGAAACCGGCGATCACGTTCGCCGACGTCGCCTCGCTATCCGCAAGCGTACGGATCTGCCGGTCTTCGAAACCCAGCCGCGCCAGCGTCTCCCGCATGCGTTCGAGATCCAGATCGATGCCTGGCAGGTCGATGCCCGGCGTCTCGTACTGTCCGACGCCCACGAGCAGCGCGCGCTGTTCGGCGTGACCGGCGATTGGGATCAGGCTGAGAGCAGACACGAGCATGGCCCCGAGTCGATGGATCACGTTCATTCCCCGCCGGTTCATTCCACCGGCTCCAGGCCCAGCGCAGCCCGTGCCGCACGATATGTTTCCGTCGCTTGCGCGAACTTCTGTCGGGTATCGAGGGTGTCTTGTTCCTGCAAGGCGACTTTCGCGTCGAAATAATCTGCGCGCGCCTTCGCCAGCTTCGCACCCGGATCGGCCGGCGTGTCGATGGACCGCTGAATCAGTCCCGACGTCGCGACCGAGGCAATCTCGCCGCTGCTGCTGTCGATGACCTGGGCCAATGCCATCAACGCCCGTTTCTCCGACGTCTTCTCGGTGACGCCCACTTCGATGGACACAGGCATGAATTCCAACGACTGCTGCGGCAGGTCGGCGTATTCGGCTTTACGGGCGTCGAGTTCTGCGGACAGGGTTTCGATCTGTACCTGCGTCTTCAATGCCTGCTGCTTCAGGCCCTTGGCGACACCCGCATTCGCCTCGCTCATGCGCTCCTCGATACCGCTCAGCATGCGCCGGTTGCGCATGACAGCCCGCTCCAACGCTTCGATCTCCGCGGCGACCGATTGATGCACCCGTGTCTGTTCTTCATAAGCGCGCCGCGCCTCTACCGATAGCGCCGGCACCCGCAACCATTTACCCGCCTCGCCCACCGCAGCAGCAACACGGTCGCCGGCTGAGACAGTACCCAGATTGACCCAGGCGGTAGACAGTACTTCGTTGCTGGCATCGCGTGCAGGTTGTGAAATCTCCAACGTGTAGAAGACACTGCGTGTCGCCGCCGGCTTATCGGTGGTCAGTAGCGAATTCACGCGATAGCCGGCATTCTGCAAACGGTAGGCGGTACCGTCGCCTGAAAATTCGAACCGTGCCTCATACACCGCGCGTGGCTCGCCTTCGGTGCATACGTTCGCCCGTCGCAGCGGGTTGGCGAGCGAATCGTCGGTGCGGACGGTGCGCCATTGAGCCACGGGCAAAGCCGCAGTCTCAGCTGCCAACTCGCGAGGCAGATAGGCTGCGGCACATTCGCTTTCGTCGGGCTGGAACTTACCGGCCACGATGGTCATGCAACCCAGGCGGGCATTGAGATTGAGCGAGGGCGCGGGATCTAGATCCACCCGGAACAGGTTCGCCTGCCGGACCACGGCGTAACGCGTATCTTTGCGAGCGGCGCCGGAGCTGATTTTTCCGGCAGTCGCTTTCACTGCCGAGCGCAGCATGAGCTCGGCAAGTTTGCCCACGACGATGCCCACGAGCGGCAGCGCTCTCGCGGTCGTCGCGGGCGCCGTCGGCATATAGAAAGGCTCGTCAGCGACGATGCACGAGTCATTGACATAGGCACGCACCTCGACGGGATCGGGCGCGGCATGGACTGATGATGCGTGCAGAAGCAGGAAGCCCATCGCGACCATAGAGATCGACTCTCCCCTCCTACGGGAGAAATCGCGCGAAGTGGCGGTGAAACCCGCGCTCATGGCGCCTGCGCCTTCAGCAGCGAATCCAGTCGACCCAGTATCCGCGTCCACTCCTGCTTCTCGGCTGCATCCGAGATTCCATTCAATCTTGCATTCACGCGTGCACGCGCCTGGGCGCCGAAGCGCTTGAACAGCACACCCGCCAGCAGCAGGTCGTTACCCTTGCACACATCTACGTTGAAGCGCCAGACACGTTGGTCGTTGCTGACTCGATCGACCATGCCGCAACGCTGCGCGGGCGCATCGTCACGCCACAGCATGCGGAACAGATCGTAGATGGCGCCGGCGTTGGCAGCGAAATAACTGTGCCCCAGCATATCCGCGGGCACCGCCGACATGTCGATGGTATCGAGCCAGGGCAATGCGATGATGGTGCGGCCCGCAAGACCCGCACGCGGTGCGCCGTGAATCTTCGCCGACGTCTTCAGGGCTAGATCGTTGTCGGACGCGTACAGAGTCACGCGAGCGGCGGACTCGCGCAGCGAATCGACGGTTTCGAGAAAGTAATCGCGGTCCACGTCCGGTGCGGTGAAGACGATCTGTCCGAAGACTTTCTTACGCTCTTGCGGCGCACGCTTGGAAAGATACGTTTCCAGCGATTCGATCAGGGCGCGGTTGCCCATGCTGTGTGCGATCAGGTGAATGCGCGAGGCGCCGGACTGGTCGACCAGGGTCTCGAGAAATCCGGCGAGCTTGCGACTGCTGATGCCGACCGCTGCTTCATCGACGGTGTAAGCCGTGGTGCTGGCCTGGGACGGCCAGCTGTACATCATCGGCGTGCCGTCGAAATCGAGATCGTAAGCAAGCTGGGCGGTGCGCCGTGCCGCGTCTTCGAAACTCGAATTGAAACCATGCACGAACACGAACACATCCTGCGACGGCGCCGCTCGGATCTGGCGCTGCAGGGCGCCGACGAAAGCATCCTTCGACAGCGGCGTGACCTTGTTCAGCAACACGAAGCGGCGTTTCGATACCAGGTCGGCTTCGAGCGTGAACATGGACCAGCGCGACTGTGTTTCGAGCTCTCCTTCCCGGTGCAGTTCGGGAATGCCGACGTCGAGATAACCCACATTCAATTCGCCACGCGCCGTTCCGTAAAATTGCGCGGGCTTGGATTGACCGCTCGGAGCGCGATTGGTCCCATAGAACACGCGCACCGTCGCGAACCCGTCGTGCTGCCGGTAGCGACGATCACGCTTCGGCGCGCCGCGAGTCGTCGGGACACTGCGATCTACGGTGGTTACTTTCCTGATCAGCGCGTCGGTGGTCGTCACGTCGGCTGGCCGCTCGGCGGCGACATAGAGATCGCGAAGCCGGGTCAGGGTCGCGAACACGTTCGGATGGCCATCGCCATAAGCGGCGCGCTCGATCGACAGTATTCGCTGCAACAGTACTTCGGCATCGGCATAGCGTTGTTTCGCCAGGTACAGGTCGGCGAGCGCCTGCAGGATCGGCACCAGGTCCGGGTGATCCGGCCCCAAAGCGACGGTGCGCATGGCGAGCGCCCGCTGGTAACTGTCCAAGGCGAGTTGGTTCTGTCCGAGCTGCGCCTGCACTTCGCCGAGATGAATGAGTAGATCGGCTGCATCGATGCCGGCTTTATCGGTTGCAGTTTCGGTGAGAGCCAACGCTTCAGCGCCGAAGCGCGCTGCCGCTGCATGGTCACCGGCAAGGCGGGCTTCCTCGAATCGCTGCGAAGCCTGTAACGGATCGGTGGGCGACTGCGCCACCACTGCCGTGGCCATCGTCAGCATCATGCCGAGAACAACCAGCCTTACGCACCCCGCACGGCGGAGCCGTGTCGCCGAGACGATGCCCGCACAAACCATTATCGCTTGCCCCGGTCGTCAGCGGCAGGCGCCGCGACGAACTCCCATGTTTTTCTAATTTGCGAAGCGGACCGGCGTCCGCGGACCGACTTTACCGCAACTCGGGCGAGCTTGCCTCGCCCGCGATCTGCGGGCACAAGACTCCGGACATCGATGTAAATATCTATTGGCGGAGCGCGGTCACGATCAGTGGCTTCAGCTGCTGCTGCAGACCGGCGCTGAAACGGCCCGGACGCGTGTCTTCGCCCTCCATCTCGATGCCATCGGTGACCTGCATGCCGACGATGGCAAAGTATCCATTCTCCCGATCTAGCCATGGCGTAAAGCCAAACGCACCCGGCGAAGAGATCGTCGCGCAACCAGCGGCTGGCGTGAGGCATTCGAGCCAGGCTGTCAGCCCGTAGCGATACGGCGAACCGGCATCCTGCATGGGCGAGCCGACGATGACGACACTGGGATAAGGCTCCATCGCCTGCTGGTCGAACAGCGTCTCGGCCAGCAGCGCACTGCCCTGCCATTTGCCTTTGTCGTATATGAACTGCAGCAGTCGCGCATACTCGTTCATGGTGGTCTGCAGTCCACCGGCGATGAGCGGATTGTCGCTGCCGGTCTTCTGCACCGGGAACGTGTAGTAACGCAGATCCGCGGGCAATCCCAGCGGTTGTACCAGCTCTGCGGCGAAGATGGCGTTCCACGCACTGCCGACGCGAACCTCCGCCATGCGCGCAGCTACATGCAGATGCACGCTGCCGTAAGCGAAACGCGTGCCTGGCGCACCCATGGGATCCAGTCGGGAAATGATATCGACGCAGTCGGCAAGCGACATGTCCGGCCTGAACACGCACGAGTTTTCCGGGGGCAGTCCCGATGTGAACGACAGCAGGTGGCGCAACGTGATCGACGCCTGGGGTCCGCTCCAGCCGAGCACTTCGCCCGTCGTCGAATCCAGCGACAGGTAGCCTCGGTCGATCAGACGAAACAGCACCACGCCGGAAATCATTTTCGACGCCGAGGCGATTGCGACACGCCGGTCTGCGCTGAAGTCGCCATACATGCGCTCGAATACCTTCGTTCCATCGCGCGTGTAGATGCTCACGCCCATGCCGCGAATCGCCGCCGTGTCGAAGGCTGCCTTGGCTGCGGCGTCGACGGCCGCGAATCTATCGACCGTCGCCACCGGCGGTGGCGAATTGCTGTCCGGCGAATCGCTGCCGCCGCAGCCAGCCAGACCCACGAAATACAGGCTCCCGAGAATCCAGACCATCGAACGCATCCTTGTCATGTTCACCACGCACTCCGCATCGGCCGCATATCGCGGGCATGGATAGGAACGCGGGTGATGCCGCGCGGTTGACAGGAGGCGGATCAAGAGTTTCTCCTAACTCCGCAGGTCCTCAACCGAGGCAAGCACAGGAGGCGGCAACCCGATCATCGGCCCGTTCTGATAAACAGCCGCACGCACCGGTTCGCCGCGCGACCAGTAGTGATAGAGCGTGCTGCGCAGGTCGACCATGGCATCGTCACGATTCAGCGGCGTGACTTCCGCGATCCACGCGTACTCCTGTGGCACCAGAACGCTTCCGTCCGAATGCAGCAGGCCGACGCGGTACCGCCCCTTGGCGCCGTGGCCTCGCTTAGGATTGCGATTGCCGACGATGAATCCGTAAGTGTCCGCAACGCCCAGCAGCGTCGTCCAGACGAAGTCGTAGGCACAGGGCACGATACAACGTCGTTGCACGATGTCCCACACGCCGACTCGCGGCGCAGCTTTTCCCGGCACGGATAGCACACGCATGAGTTGCGGCGTGAGCAGGCGCTGGTCGTTCTCGATGTGCGGCTCCAGTGCGTCGATATAAGCGAACTCGAATGGAATGAGCTGTTCGCCGGTGCTGCCGATCAATCCCACCAATCCATTCTTGCGCGCGATGACTTCCAGCGTGTTGGTTGCTGGCAATCTAATCGCCGCTCCGCGTCGCCAGCGCTGCAAACGCGGTGGCGACTTCTTTGCTTGTGCGCCGATGGGACCGATGCCGCGCGTATCGCGGGTAAGCAGTTCATCGAACTCGCATGCGAGCAGTGTCGAGCCATCCCACTTGAGCAGGCCGTACAGTTCGCCGCGACGCACGCGAATGAGTTCGTTGGGGACGAATATTTCGATGGCATCCCAATCCCCGGTCCAGATCGAACCATCGGCATGTGCCAGCATCGATACGCCATCGCGCTCGCACTTCCAACCGGCGAACTCGTCGGCCCATTCGATGCTGGTGAACTGCAACGGCAGCGCGAAACTACCGTCGCTTCGAATCAGGCCGCAGTGATTGCCCATGCGCACCCTCGCGACGCCGGCCGCTGTGAAATCGTCCGCCTCATCGAAGGCCGGCGCGATCACGACGGCAGCCTTCTCATCGATGTAGCCGGCTCGGCCGTGCAAGCGAATGACAGCGTATCCGTGGGCATGAGCGTGGATTTCGTCCATGCACGGATGCAGATACCAGGTGCCATCCGCGGACAGCAGCCCCACCGCCTCACCGACGCGTACCCTCGCCAGGCCATTGACGAATGCGTGTACTTCATCGAGATCGGGCGCGTGCAGGACACTGCCACTATCCTGTCCGGTGATCGCGGCCAGGCCGAAAAGGCGCGCGCGTTGAACCCAGACCAGCGAAGGTATTCCCGTTCGCAGCACCCTGTTCCAATGTGCTGGCAGTACTATCGTCTCCATCCGGCGCACGCCCCATCGATCGCCGGATTTGAACCGCTGGCAACCGCCGCCCAGGTCCGGCTCGCTGCCCAGCTCATCGTAGTCGTGATCCACATAGTCGCCGTCGAACGGCCGGCGAAACGCCGCCGCGAAATAGTCGGGCTCCAGCTGGGCAAACCCGAACATGCCCGACCAGGCTTTCCAGTCCTCGAAGCGAAGATTCCGCTGGGGAAAACCGAGCACGTCGTCGATGGCGAGCACATCGTCGTCGCGCAGGATTCGATCCAGCGCTTCACGGAACTCGAGCAGTTCCCGTAGATGATCGGGCGGCGTGGCGATGGCAGGATCGGCATCGGGCAATGGAGCGAGATCGACGCAGAACCAGGGAGGGGCAGCACCGGCGAGTTGCCAGTCAGCGATGGTCTCTTCGAGATATCGCTCCGCGGCAGCGAGGTAGCGTTCGAGTCCTTCCACCTTATCGACATTTGGATGACGCAAAACCAGCGCCGTGAAGCGCCTGAAGCGTGCGAGAGCGACGGAAGCTTCGACGCCCGTCCAACTGTCGGCTTCGCTCAGCAGGACGCGCTGCACGCGTGGGGCAGGCACGGCATCGCTCAGCAGGACTCGCCAGAGCGAAGGGAAAAAGCCGTTCGCGGAGGCGATCCACTGGAATGCGCCCGGCTCGCCGTCGGGACGAAGCAGGTAGAGATAGAGGCGCTGGGATCGTGGGCGGAGCGGCACGACCGCGATGGTACGTGAACCTTTCACGCCTGCGCTCTTGCTTCGCGTGGGGCAGCTAGGCCTATGCCCTCACCCGCGCGAACTACAAATCAATATTGCGCTTCGATCCCGAATCCCATGAAGTTCGACCCGCCCCGAGTCTCGGCGAAGACCCCATAGACACTGGAGCGATGCCACACCACCAAGCCCAGGTTCACTTGCTTGATCGGGCCGTCGAACAGCGATGCCAGCGGCTTGAACTGTCGCAGCGGCAGGTCGACGGTCCATTCCAGGTGATTCATGAGCCTTTCGGATTCCGCGCGCTTCTTCGCGAAGTCGCGCTGTTCGTTGAGCGGAATGCGCGTCACGTAACTGAGCCCCTCACCCAGCCCCAGGCGAACGTGCGTCTGCGTCCACGGCAGCCGCCACTGATAATGCAGCTTTACGTACGCGGTCACGCCATAACCATCGTCCTGCAGGCCACGTTCGTCGAAATACTGCACGCCAATGTTCGCGGTACTTTGCAAAGGCTTGCCGAAGAATGTATCGGAGATGAGCCGGCCGTAGCTGCCGCCGAGCAGGTAGTTGTGCTCGCGGGAGCTCTTGTAGTCGCCGAAGATTGCCGTCTGGAAGTCGGGCTCCGAACCGCGGGCGTACTGGAAACGCAGGAAATTGTCGCCGTACTCGTCCGCGGACGCTGCCTGGGAAAACGATCCGGCAGCCAGGATCAGTATCAACACACCGGCATGATTCACTTTGAAGCGGCTCTCACACGTCGAAGGTAAGTTATGGCTTTCGCCGACCGCGTCCTGCGTCTAGTTGAGTA
>Ga0247777_1000532_pt1 | contig 10926 bp, 7 predicted proteins | sample UWRJL154409C5_FD_179937 | JGI IMG/M metagenome (GOLD analysis project Ga0247777, IMG submission 179937) | Plant litter microbial communities from Arlington Agricultural Research Station in Wisconsin, United States - UWRJ-L154-409C-5 | ecosystem: Environmental > Terrestrial > Plant litter >...
AACCGTGCCGTACTGCAGATTCGGCAAGTCCGGGGACTCGGGGGACGCCCAGCCGACATGCTCAATATGGCCCCACACCGGCCGATGCGGCGGAAGGTTGATGCCCATCTCCTCCTCCACCGTGGCCGTCTTTTTTAGCCAAAGCAGCTGGAAGGACTTCGCCCTAGGCTCTTTGTGCTCCTCCTTTTTCTCCTCGGCTTGGTTCCCGCTGCTGCCCGGGACCTCAGGCGGTGCAATTCGTGGTCGGGAAGTGAAGGCAATCGCGGCGCTGCGGCTTAGGCTCGCCACAATCATCTTGCGGACATGATGGGACACGTCGCCTTTCTCGATGGGGATCCATGACTTTGGTATTGACTTGAGGACGGTCTGGTTCAGATAGAGCCGCGTGAAGTAAACAAAGACAACAAACGTGATGGTGAGGACGTATGCAATGCCGACGATAAGAATAGGGTAGAGGTTGCCCCGCAGGCGCGACTGGTTGATGATGTCGCCGGGCGTGACGAGAAGGAGGGCGATGAGGAGGACGTGGAGAAGCGTATAGAAGATGCGATAGATGATGCGGAAGAACAGCACTAATGATGACATGCTTCGAGCATCTCCCTGCTCGGCGTCACCGGCGTGATTGGTGGCGAGCTCCCCGGATGGCACGACGATCTTTCGATTAGGGATGAGACTATCATGGCTGTATTCGTAGCATAAAAACTAGCGGACCGTGACGGTGGAAAGAGGTGGCCCCTGGGAGGTGGGGACCGGAAATGGGGAGAGGGAGAACGATCAGCTGGGCTTTGTGATATATCAAGGCGCGAGGCTGGCGTTGAGGCATTCGCGAAGTTTAGCCGAGCCATTCACAATCTGCACGTGACGGCCCCGCACGCCTTCGTTTGCGTCGCGCATGGCCCGTGCACCAAGTGTCGGCGGAGGGTCCACCCGCCATCGCCTACCGAGCCGCCGCAAAGAGGGTTCCCTGCCGACGTCTTACGAGCCTGCTTAGGGACCTCAAGGGTACTATAGGTACCCAAGCCGTGCCGAGGTACCCAGGGCTTGTAGAATAGGAGACACCAAGGACGTACCCTGTGTATGCGATTTTGTTACATTTTGTCTATCACGGAGCGCGAAGCTCATGGCACTCGCTCTATACAACCTTTCAAACCTCCAGTATCTCGTGGCCGCCCTCCAATACGACCCTGGGCAAAGGAATCTCATGATGCAAAGGACCTTCGAGATGCAAAGGGATCTCCTGGCGCTGGTTGGCTACTCCGGCCGCCTCCTTCGCTAGCCTCATGTCGGTCTCGCTGAGCCGGAGATCGCGGCGGTACGGCCCAAAGCTCGTAACAAGCTCTGACAGTCCCTCTCGCAGGGCGATCAAGATCTCGTCGACGTTGCGGCTGGATCGATCTACCGTCAGCTCCGTCCAGTGCTGCGGGAACCCGGCGATGAAGTCGTCCAGCTTCTTCGTCGTCGAAGTGAGCGCCCGCACAATGCTCGGGACGTCTCTCTGAACGTTGCCGTACGTGTCCTCGGCGAGACTGTGGACCGCCAGTTGGCTGAGCGAGTTGATCGCGTTCACGTATAGACTGACTTCCCCGTACGGCATCCCCAGGACCGCCGCCGTCAGCCGTCGCTGGAAGTCTTGACGGAGAAGCCAGCCGGCGGGCGAGGAGAGGAATGTTCGGGACCACTCCCGTAGGGTGCCGTTGGCGGCACCGGCGCCTTGGATTTCGCGCTGCACGGTCCGCAGCCTCTCCTTTGCCTCCGCCATCGCCTTCTTCGCCAGCGGGCTGAGCATGGGCTTCTGGCCGGGGTCGGTGGCCGCGTTGCCGACTGCCTTCTCGACTTCGGTCCGGAACGTTCTTCTCCGCGGCGTGGACACCAAGATAGGATCCTGCTTCACCGGCGGCGTGAGTCGGCTCTTCTCCTCCACCAACTGCGTGTTGGCGGCTAGTGCAGCTGGCGTCGGCGCTTGACCGTAAGTATCGATCCTCGTTTCCAAGCTCCTGACCAGTTCCATGCAGATTCCATGGACCTGTGACCACATCGGACCGTCCCGGCGATCGATGTCCTGGTAAATAGCCCGTCGTCTGTCCTCGAAGTCGCGAGCCACAAATGCCAGCTCCCATAATGCGAATCCTTTGACGGATTGCTTCTTGCTCTTGAGACCGTTCAGCAGACTTCCATTAGGATCCTTCGACTCGGACGTGAGGGGGCGTCCGTTTTTGAGCGGTTCCTTGACGAAGAACGTGGCGAAAGCAGTGTTGCCCGTCATCCAGATCAGGGAGAGCAAGAAACCTGACCAAAAGCAACGGCCTAAGACGTAGTATTGCCACGGGCCATGCAAGGGCAAGTAGTTGGTTTTGGGCAGGTTGTAGAAGAGTCGGAACAGGGCGAGGCCGGCCGACCAGGCGGTGGAGCGGATCAGAAGCGCGTAAAGCGCCATGTTCAGAAGGACCGCAACGACTGAAAACGTGACGGAGGAGATGGCGATGGACGGGATCTCTTCGCCGAAGCGCTTGAGCGTATTGATGGGATCTCCGTTCTGCTGAGAAGCGTTTGCGCGCCCGAGCCTCACAACACCCAGGGAGAGCCGGTCCGTATCCCTAACCAGATGAAGACCCGCCTGTAGTGCTCCGAACAGCATCAAGTGCGTTGTAAGGTAGAGGGGTTTCTCGTTCAGGCGCGGCCGGTCGCCGTTGTAGTACGTAATCCAGTCCATCTGCGCCCCCGCGGACTGGTGCAACAGGTATATCTGGCTGAAGAGCCATGCTGAGAGGATGTACGAGAAGAACGTCTCAAGTGTCGAGAGTCTGATGAGGTGCTGCCATAGCGTCTGAATGGGGCTGTTGGAGGTTCTGAGGCCCAGGTGGTACTGGGCGATGCGGAGTACGATGATCACCAGTCCGCAAAGAAACACGAAGACGGCCCGAAGGCCCGCAGGACCGATGGGAAACCAAGCCCAGAACCCTGAATCTTGTTAGCTGGGAAGACAGATGGCAGTTTTGACGGAGGAAACGGACATGACCCCCAGCTTGCCAAGGCAACCGATTCGACGTAGGCGAGGAGGAAGAGGATGGAGGCGGCCGTGGAGAAGCGCCGATGGAGTGCAGGTTGGAGAAAGTCCTTGTAGGGGACCCGTCTAACTACAGCTTGCGCCATGTTTGCAGCGCATCGTTGTGAGCGCTACCAACGTTTGCGCTTTGTTTTGGGAGGGGGTGCAGTGCGCAGTAAATATTAGCAGCGAAAGGCCCAGAGCTCCATCGCGACGGACATGGGCGGCGCGACCCGACTGTGGCTGAAATCGGTGTGATGTGCACGGACCACACAAGTGCGCGTCTTCAGCCACATTCCAAGGCAACCGATTTGCGGGACTTCCGTCCTTCCCTGGGAGGCGGAGGCTGAGACGTCACAAGCTCACTCCGGTTCATGACCGTCCACTTTCAACTCCCTACTCCCTATACTCCTTGCTCTCACAACTTTGACAGCCGCTGTCATTCACACTTGAGACCCGCAAGCGCTACACGCCGTTGCCCTCGCAGGGCTGCTGCCCTGGAAGATGTCGTTCGATCAGTTGTCATCCCTCGAGGCTGGGCGGCGTCGGGGCAACCCCAACTACGCCGACGACCCCGAGTTCCAACGGCTGTCGCAGCAACTCAACAGCAAGCTGTTCAAGCTCCAAAGCAACATTTCCGATCTGAGCCGCGACATCGGTCATCTCGGGACACGGCAGGACACGGCACGTGTCCGGGAACGGGTCCACGACCTCCTCGAAGAGTCGCGAGGCGTGTACAAGGAGCTGGGCGAGGGCGTCAAGAAGATCCAGGCATGGGAAGATGTGACGGTACGCATGCCGAAACCAATCCGCTGCCGGCATCGTATGCTAACTCCGCGCGCCAGCCCACGCAACGCTACGCCCAACAGAAACTCTCGCGCGAGTTCCAGGCTTCGCTCTCCGAGTTCCAGACCCTGCAGCAGCGCGCCCTCGAGAAACAGAAGGCTTCGGTGTCGGCGGCGCGCGCCGTGCAAGACGAAGGGCCGGAGGCCGTGGCCGCAGCGGCCAGCGGCGGCCACTTGGAGCAGCAACAACAGCAGGAGCTTACGCGGCTGGCCGACCAGGACGAGGTCGACTTCCAGGAGGCCCTCATTATCGAGCGCGAAGAGGAGATTCGCAACATCGAGCAGGGCGTCGGCGACCTCAACGTCCTCTTCACGCAGGTGGCGTCCATGGTCCACGAGCAGGGCCAGCAGCTCGACACCATTGCCGACAACGTCGAGAACGTGCGCGTCGACACGAGAGGTGCCGACATCGAGCTGCGGAGCGCTGCGCGGTACCAGAAGAATGCGCGCAGCAAGGCGTGCTGCCTGATGTTGATACTGGCCATCATTTTGACTATTGTGCTGCTCGCCATCTTTGTAGGTTAGGTCCGACTCCGGGGGCTCTGGATCTGTCGACGGACCCTTGACCCATGTTACGGTGTACTGGCATCCGCGAGGGTTGTTTTCCGGCGGAGCATCTATCGGGAAGTGGCCCATCCGGCTTTCCTGGCCGGCGTGGGGCTGGGTTTGCGAAGGCCAGCGGGACTGTGGGTCCACTGAGGTCGCCTCGTTTGGCTTTGAGTTTCTGTAGCGCATCCAGCACAGATCAGTCCATGGCAGGGGAGCGCGGCAGGTTTCGGGTTCGGGCTGTCTATTCGACATGGAGTTCATGGCGCCAAGGTCGCGGCCTCGTCCACCCGTCTGTCTATTTTGTACATCCAAGTCATTAATACAACATTCCGACATCTCTGCGGCCTTCCCATCCTGTGACAATAGTTATGGCGGCGGACCCTTCAGCACCGGGAGATCATTACTCCGAGACGGTCTAGTTCCCATCTTCGGGATCGGCATCAAGTGATTTACCCCTTTGACCAGCAAGTAGCTGACGCATGACGACGCGAGCCAGTAGAGGTGGATGGCGCTGGGGAAGTGAAGGGTGATGACGCCCACGCTCGCGGAGACGAGGAGGAGGCCGCGGTGCAGCCCGCGCATCATCCTGGATTGGGCGACAACGGGGCCGGCAGCTGCCGCGCCGTTAGTTTTGGGCGGACCGAGACCAAACAGGGCGCGCCGAGCCACATCTGATTTGGGTATAAGGTTGGCCACCAGTACCGCGGACAGGGCGAAGGGGAGGACGTGGTAGGGGTCTGCGATCGTCAAGTCCTGGAACCAGAGGCAGCCACCGGTCGTGAGTGAGGGTTCGTAGAGGACAACCGCCGAGGTGACAGTCTCTAGCGCGCTGCCGTCGCCAGCGGTGCTTAGAGCAGACACGTCGGTAGGCGGCAGAGCGGCGACAGGAGATTCCGCGGCAGGGACGGCATCTGGTTCAGCGGCGTCCACCTGCTTCGTCCCGAATAGTTGACCTAACAACCCAGACGGTCCACCGCACATCCTCCTAACGGTTTCGATGACGAGGAGCCATAATGGAAAGCTCAGTATGCTCCCGTGCATTTTCCACTGCTGAAGGCCCCACTCCCTGTAGAGCTTCTTGGAGGTCCTGACGTGTCGGAGCGCGGCTTCGGCCTTCTGGCGGCCTGGCGGGGTGCCGTCTTTGGCGACATCGCGAAAGTGCTTCTGTGCCCATGCTTGAAACAGCGGGGCCAGCTTCATGCGATGCTGCGCAATCTTTTGGGCATGGATCACGAACGGGAGCCGGAAGAGGACGTTGACGCCCAACGCCACCAGAGGGATGGTGAGGAACCAGGGGGTGTGCGTGACGGCGTGGAGGCTCGCGATGGCTTCGTGCGTCGTCTGGAGTGAAGCGTCCAAAAGCGACTGGTAATGAAGATTCCGTTTCCCAATGGCCCTGGAAACGGTCATCAAACCCAGCGGAAGCCGCTTCTCATTCCCGAGTCCATAACGGTGATGCAACGGCCGATAGTGTGTGCCAAGTTGGGCATGTAGGCGAAGAGAGCGTGAGAGCAGGGCGTAAGGTCTCATTGTTCGGCCGCATCCTGTGTAGGATGTTCTCTTGAACACTGCGATGAGTAGAGTCCCGTGACGAAAGCCACAAAACTCCCACCTTCAGTAGTCAAAGATATACTCACATAGACATAGTGTAGGTAGTGTTGAGGTTCTTGACTCCAGTGCAGACCTGGGCTGAGAAAGGGACAAAGGTCGAAGGGTCCGTGCACCTGTCCGGCACGCGCCCCTGTCCGCTGCTGTGGCTTTGCAGGGATCGTGCCACATGCACATGCCTGCCGACGTCAGTGGATTTCAACCTGGAAGACCTTCGTTCCATCCATTTCGCCAGTTGTTCTTCGGCAAGGATGCTGTTCAACAGCCTACAGGCTGCCTTCCCCTACGACGAGTAGTCTTGTCGTTACCGCTTCAGCGTCATCTCTCGGCAACATCTTGGTTGTAATCCCCAGAGGGCCTCGCTTTCCCCTTCGCAATGGACACCGGCACTTGCAGCGCGCCTTCGCCGTGGCACCATTCGATATGGTCCTCCTGCGGCAACGGTGTCGTCGGTCAGCTGGCCACCCTTGCCGGCTCCCTCCTAGGGGCGACACTCCTGGCCGCTTTCCTTCTGCCGTACCTGTGGACGTCAACCGGTTCAACACTGGGTTGGTATGTGCGGCGAAAAACAGCCGGTCGGCGAGCACAGCTGTTGGAGCTCATGAATGAAGAGGAGAGTGTGTATCAGGCGAGAAAAACAGCGACGAAGGATGGCAGCGAGGACGGCTGGGAGACAGTAGATTCCCTGGCAGTTCCCTCCGTTGGCAATGGCGAGAAGGCGCCCAGAGACTGGGACGGTATCGTTGGCTTCTTCCACCCCTTCTGGTAGGCGTCCATCCTGCCCACATCGGATCGGGCTGCAACTAACGGGCCAAGCAATGCCGGCGGCGGTGGGGAAAGGGTTCTTTGGGCCGCTATCCGAGCTACACAGCAGCAGTGGCCTCAGGCCAAGTGTGTGGTCTACACCGGAGACCATGAGGTCAACAAGGAGGCCATTTTGAACCGTGTGCAGGTAGGCTCCCCCGGTTCTCTCGGTCACTCCGTAGACTCCTCTGACCCAATGCGCCCAGGATCGATTCAACATTCAGCTCCATGCTCCAACCGTCCAGTTCCTCTACCTCTCGACGAGACACTGGGTGCTGCCAGCAACATGGCCGCGGTTCACCCTCGCAGGCCAATCCATCGGGTCGGTGATAATGGCGTGGGATGCGCTCTCGCTGCTTGTCCCCGACGTCTTCGTGGATACAATGGGATATGTGTTCGCGCAGGGACTGTGCAAACTCTTATTCAGCGATGTTCCGACCGGGGCCTACGTCCATTACCCCACCATCTCGACGGACATGCTCGATTCGCTGGACCCCTCGTCGGCCGTGGGGACGGAGGGGGTCAACGCCGGCCAGGGAGTAGGACTCCGAGGCCATGTCAAGAAGGGCTACTGGAAGCTTTTCGCCAAGCTCTACTCCCGCGCCGGATCTTCCGTGGACGTCGTCATGACCAACTCCAGCTGGACGCAAGGCCACATCCAGACGCTCTGGGGACCCCTCCGGCGGAAGAAGGGCAGGAGCGACATCGCAGTCGTCTACCCGCCCGTCGCCGTCCGCGAGCTGGAACACGAGGTCGAGGTATCGCGGGCCAGCGAGGCCCATCGCGAGAAGGTCATCCTGTACATTGCGCAGTTCCGGCGCGAGAAGAACCACCCCCTGATCCTTCAGGCGTTCGCCGACTTTTTGAAGACGAAAACGCCGGCTTCCCAAGGGGCGCGTCTCTTGCTCGTCGGCAGCGTACGCGACGACTCCGATTCGAAGCGCGTCTACAAGCTGCGGCTGTTCGTCAACGAGCTGCACGTCGTCGACCAGGTCGACTTCGCTCTCGACGCCTCGTGGCCCGACATCCTCAAGGGCCTACGCCGGGCCTCGGTCGGCGTCAACGGCATGTGGAACGAGCACTTTGGCATCGGCGTCGTCGAGTACCAAGCAGCCGGCCTCATCCCCGTGGTACACGACAGCGGCGGGCCCAAGCTCGATATTGTAGTCAGCCACGACGGCGCGCCCACGGGTTTCCACGCCACGACGCCCGAAGAGTTCGCCCAGGGCTTCGAGAAGGCCCTGTCGCAGGCGGATCCCGTGGCGTGGAGGCTGCGGAACAGGGCGTCGGCCAAGAGGTTCACCGAGGAGGAATTCGCCAAGAAGTGGGTGGAGCAGATGCAAAAGCTGGTGGCCATGGCCACGAGGCCGTGACGATGGTCCTACTTCCCCTTGTTTCGTTGCTTGCTGTATAGATTATATGGATACCCAGCCGCACCGTTTACTGTATGTCGTAGGTGTGAGCAGCTCAGCGATGGCCAAGCAAGTCGGGGCCATGTGGGAGGAATAGACGATGTTGCAAAGCGCGGTTTCGTCGAAACGGTGATATGATTCATAACGGCGAGTGAGCTCGTCCCGTCCCGGGTTCCGCATTTTGCTCAGTCAGGATCAGTAGTAGAAGAGTCATTGATACGCACATCCTTATGTGGTACGCCCTCCGCTGTTCTTCTGTCGAGGCTCCGAAGCTGCCTCGAACGTCCCATCCCACAGCCTTCGAATAGCTTGCACGGCACTGATGCCCGGTCTGACCCAGCTCACATTGTGGCCCTTGTCCAGCAGACTCGCGGCGGTTCGATTGTCGAACGTGTACTCCAGTTGGACCTGGTTCGGAATCAGCTGGTCGTGTAGCCTGGGCTCAGCCAGGGCGTCGGCCGCGCTCAGGCCGCGCCCCAGCACATGCCAGGCGACCAGCACCGTAGCCGAGATGATGCGGCTCCCTCCGGCAGCGCCCGTGGTGAAGTAGACGGTTCCGTTGGGAAACTCGGCGATGACGGGCGTGGTGCTGCTGAGAGGCCGCTTGCCGGGACGGATATAGTTGGCGACAGCAGGTGGGAACCCAAACTCGTTGCTCTTCCCCGGGATAGCGAAGTCGTTCATCTCGTTGTTGATGATGATGCCGCTCCGCTTCGTCATGATCTGCGCACCGAACAGCGTGTTGACCGTCGTTGTGCTGGTCACCGTCATGCCTGAGTGGTCGGTGGTCACGACGTGGCTCGTCCCGTGGCCGGGCTCGGCATATGTGCCGAGCGGGTCGTAGGCCTCGATGGGCTGTGTCGTGTTGTCGAGGATCCTGTGGCGGGTCTGCTTGGCCCTGTCGGTCGAGAGGAGGCGGTCTTCGTAGAGCGCCATACTTCAGTATCAGGAGTCAGCAAGGGTCCGATACGGAAAGGGGTTTGAAAGAACAGGGGGTGAATTTGAGAGGAGACACGCCGCTTTGTCTTCATGGCCCATTCCAACGGGGTAACGTCAAGGAAAACTCCCGAGTTTGCATACTTGGACACATAGAGGGGGTCGCCCAGCTCCGCACGCGCGCCATAAGCAAAGCGCATGGCTTCGTTGAAGCGGTGGGTGGTGAGGTTGGCGTCGTGGATATCCGATATAGGATATTGCTCCATCGTCTTGAGTATAGAGAGGCAGACAGAACCCGATGTCGGGGTCGGCGTTGAGTAGACGTTTAAACCCCGGTATTTGATGCTGACGGCATGTCTGACGACAGCCTTATACTTCCTGAGATCATCTAGCGTCATGGTACCGTTGTTTTCCTGGATGATTTGGATCATTTCCTCGGCTGGGTGTCATGAGCACAAGACGACGCAGGGGTGGTGGATGGGGATCTAACGAACCTATCTCTCCTTCATAGAAGACATCGACACCATACTTCCCGACTTTTTCCAGGGTACTGCACGAAAGTCAGCTCAGGACTGCCCGGCGGTCGGCCAGGGCATCATACTCGGCATAGCGCTTCCTGGTCATCACGTCGCCCAAGCCGAGTAAGGTCCCATTAGGAGCAAAGTCCATTGCCCAGACGGGATCGTCCACCAAAACGCTCTTCCCGTCTCTAAATGACGCTTGGAAGTAACGCACATGGTCCTCGCCGACTAGAAAGAGTCAGCCAGGCTCATTGATGAGGACCGCCGCGGACTGTTCTCACCAACGAAGCCGTTCCTGGCCACTTTGACCGAGGGCTCGACAACCCGTCTCCAAGAGAGAGCCTTGCGTCTGAATTAGGATAAGCCGATACCTCCCATCTTGGGTTACTTACACCGTATTTCTGGTGAAGATATTGCAAGCCCCTGAGTTCCCCGGGAACGCCCGCCGCCAGGCCCCCGATGAGGCTGCCCATCAAGTTGTCCCTGTACATGTCCTCAAAGGCGGCCGCCGGAGCGCTCTCCCGATAGTCAACCGTCTCATAGCGGCCATCGGCATCACGGACGAGTAGGAAGCCGCCGCCTCCAAGGCCGGAATGATACATTCCCGTCACCCCTACACATAGCTGCGTGGCGACGAGTGCGTCTGCCGCGGTGCCCTGCGTGGCATCAGCAACGGTTTTCAAGAAGGGCAGGGGATGGCGGCATACCCCCTCTTCCATGAGCTCGATGCCGAACTGGGAACAGACATCTTCCTCGCTAGAGACCGCGCCTCTCGAACCCGAGAGAGGTCGCAGCAGTGGGTTCTGCACTCCACCGTACGTCCATCGACGCCCTTCCACATGCTCAAGCCAAGATGCCAGGTACAAGAAAGTCAACTGCCAGATTGCTCTCGACAGCGCTAGCGACTCAACATCAGTACACGACCGAGGTTTGAGGCAAGGCGAGCAGCGCGCAAAGGGGCTCACTCATTTCAGCAAATCAGGGGTATACGTTGACCTGAACGTTATAGTTTTGCTTGAAGAAAGAGAAGCACGGCCGTAAAAGGACCGTATTCAGCAGAAAGCTGCAAAGCAAGAGAGAAGAGTAAGTACTATTTACTAGATGAGGCAATAGGTACACTAAATTCAGTCCTGAGGAGCAGAGCGGGCGGAGCGCTGTCGGAGGCCGCCCTCGATTACCCGACGTACCAACATTCAGTGCCCGCCCCG
>Ga0247777_1000533_pt1 | contig 10916 bp, 16 predicted proteins | sample UWRJL154409C5_FD_179937 | JGI IMG/M metagenome (GOLD analysis project Ga0247777, IMG submission 179937) | Plant litter microbial communities from Arlington Agricultural Research Station in Wisconsin, United States - UWRJ-L154-409C-5 | ecosystem: Environmental > Terrestrial > Plant litter >...
ATGGTGGGCGAGGAGGGCTTGTCGTCCGTGGTGGCACGGGGTTCTTGGTGGGCGATTGTCGGGGATGGAGGCATATCGGAGCGGTGATGGGCGGATGGGATGGGGGGATGGAAAGTTGGTCGAAGCTCTTTTGATGATGAAGGCGTGATCGTTCCTGCCTCGGCCAGTGACTCAACGGGACGCATGATGACGGATGAGAGGGATGAGGCGCAGCCGCTAAAACAGTGCTTGGCGACCTTCTGCTTCTGGATGACGGCTGGGCTGTCATTGGCCAGTGTCCTCATGGCTGCCAGTAAATTATGAGTCGCCGCCCTGTGCCGAGGACGGCGGTACGGGTCGGGTACAGTATGTGGGGCAAGCCCGGTGTCAGGGGACTTTCCAGTACGATAACGACGTTCAGGGAGGGCTCAGGGCGGGGCTTAGGGGGCCAAGATCTTGAATCTACTACTCCGTACGTCAAACCTCTGTCTTCGACCAAGACTCGCCTCGTCGGAAGGCGGGAGAATGCAGTTTCTGCACCTGCAGCCCTGATGCGACTGGGAGCCCGAGAGACACTCTACACCGGCGAAGCAGCGCGGCCAAGCGACCTCAGACGATGTCACTCCTCGGCCCTCGTTCAAGAAAGTACGACAAAAATCTGATGAAAACGCATCAGGTTCTTCGTGTTCATCTCAAGCGAAGAGCAGCACCGTAGTTATTATCCGAGAGATCCCGCGGTCTGCGTGGCCAGTCGCCCCAACTCTCCCATCGACCACCCCAAGGGTACCCTTTGATACCGCCGTACCCTTTCCGGTTGGTACCCCCCCACCTCGTCATGGAACAGCCTTTCCATTGCCCGGTGCCAACGGCGGGGCGGGGCTGACGGGTGTGACGGGCCCCCAGGGTAGAGGCAGGATCGAGTCGAGGCCGACAGTACGGGCGGCGGCGGCGGCAACGACGACATGGTCGCCTTCCTCTTTTATCTTCTTGCCATATCTAACCGGCCTGCGACCTCGTTGTTCTCGCGCAACCACTTTCTACTCCATTCGAAACGAAGTGGTTTAAATACCTTGTCCTTTCCTGCACTCCCTTTCTCACCGGAGGTTCCTGATGATGGCGGCAGCCAACCCAGCCGTGCCGGCTGCCCCCAATACCCCGGCCCATGGACCTGTGGGTAAGGGAAATTTATTGCCAGCCATCCGCACCCAGAAGCGCTGGGTGGAGACTTACCGAGCGTAGGGAGCATACAAACCAGGGTTATCGAGGTGCTCCTATCCCTAACTCGGCGTACGGCCATCAAGGATATCGAGGTCATAGACGTAGCCGCTTTCGAGGGGGATGCCGAAAACAAGTATACCGAGTTCCGGTCGACCTTGACGGAGAAGCCTCCCCGGTTAGGGTGCACTCGGCATATCAAAGCCATCGACCGAGTCAAGACTCTCGATCAGACGTTGTGCGTCCGCCTCCAGGTCAGCAGCGAAGACCAGGTCAAGGACGTGCACAAGCAGCTGTCCAGACCGGGCACGGCGGAATAGTACCATCCACCGCTGGAGCTGCGGTACAAGCTGAACGTCATCAAATTTGTGACCGCTCAGACGGACGTATTCTTTAGCCCGATTCGCTTGGGCAGCCCAGAACGATCCTACCAAGACTGGATAACGACCTGGAAAGTGACGGTCGATCCTTCAAACCGTGAGTGCTCCATAGACCGCGTCTCGAGTCTCCTTGTGCCAACTGGTGACAGCCATCCGACCGGGCGACTCTGGTTCCTGGGTCGCGGACCCTTTGACGGGCACCGTGTACGGCCACATCATCGCCACATCGAGCGACATGGCATTCCTGGTACCCTTGAAATCCATCCTGAACGAGATCGGAGATGCAAATAAGAAAACGGGCATCGGAGTGGCCTTAGCTTCTCTTCCGTCTCCTTTCGAGAGCCTCGCCGAATGTAGCAGAGCGCTCTTCGCCGCAGGTTACCTGGAGAAGGCGATGGAGTTCGCCCGAAAAGCCGTCTCGCATGCGGTTTTGCAGCAGTCGCCCGAAGATATAATAGCCCAGGATCTCATGTCGTGCCGCGCGAAGCACACGCAGTCGGACGTGGAGGGGACTATGGCCGAAGTCATCATGAGAACCCGAGTCGATGCCAACTCGGGCAAGATGGTTTGGCGGTCCGAGGACGTTTGGACGTTGCATGCCCGCCCTGCTATCCATTTGGAAATTATCTCTGATATCTGCGTCACCTTAGGGCTCGAGACGACTACCTGGGATAATAGCTTTCACCCTGGACAGGCGGTCATCGCACAAACGATGTACCCTGATAAGAAATTATCCTTCAAATGTCTCATCCATCTGTGGACGAGACGGACGGTATGCATACCTCATCTCAACAATATCAGGCTAGGCCCATTTTGACGGTGAAAAAATTAGCTAGAATCAAGGGTCGCCTGGTTGATAGTGGACAGCCAGAAGGTCACAAGACACTTAAATGGTTCATGACTTGGGTCCGGGCCTACTACCAACTTCCCGGCGAGCTATTTCCATATCACAAGGGGGAAAAACTCGTCGATCTCGATGTGAAGCTCGGCGACATCTTGGCTCAGGGCGACACCCTGGTCCTCCGCTTCGACAGAAAAATGATCGCCGCCGGCGGCTTCGGCCTGGGCGGTGTTGCCGAGGGTGAGGGAGGTATTGGCTATGGAGGTCACGGCGGAGGCGGAGGTGACTCTGTGAAAGGACTGAAGGGACGTCCCTGGGATGGCGGCGCTGCGAAGGGAAATACGGGGATTGGCTGGACCGGCATGGGCGGGCTCGCTGTTGGAGCTGCAAACGTTCTCGTGACGGGTGGATCCGGCGGCGATGTGGACATCTCCTGGGACAACCTCAAATTCCTCAAGAAGAAGGTTGGGGGGGTGGACATTGCGGGCGGCAAGGGCGGGGACGCGTTTATCCGAGGGCTGAATGCGGTTGCGGAGAAGGAAGGGGCCAAGGAGAACGAGGAGAAGAAGGCGGCGGAGAACTAGGAGGGATAGGTTGTTGGAAGCGACTGTGCACCCACACTACACGCCGAGTCCTCTACCGAGCGCCTCTTTGTACTAAGTTAGTTCTCCTTTAACTTCTGCTCGCGGCGGGGTCTAATTGTCGCTATAAGGTGAGGCGGAGGAAGGGCGATGCTGTCTTAATCTCGTTGATGGGAGGTGGTAAACCCCCTTTTGTAGCTGTTGAGGCCGAGAGGAACCTGCTCGTCGTAGATGAATCTGGAGACTTGCGAGACGATGCGGATACGGTGATGGAGTCTGAGGATGACTGGTCCGTTGTTGATAGCCTAGACTGGACGAGCTGGTGGTGAGGTAAGCTAGAGGCCGCTGGCGGAGGACGCTGTGTGAAAGCGTCCGTCTGAGAGGATGTCGACGAACCCTGGTTCTCTGCTGGCCGTTGACGACTGAATAAGAGAGAAGGATGCGGCGAGGACTAGCAATAATAACTTGCCCAAGGACATAATGTCTATTGACTAAGATAATGAGCTACTGTGTACGGCAACCTTATAAGTAAGCTCCTTCTGGTCTGCTGCCCGTTGTGCAACTACCTGCTGGTGACTGACCCGGATCGGTTCTACGATCCCTGGCGCTGCAGGGCCTTGCGGCTGCCTTAATAGGCGCGCTAAGTCTCTAATAGTAGATGTTGTTAATGATGGTGAAAATAGAGGACTAGCTACCTTACTTTGGGTGCTGGCGAAGAGGGAGTTGGGGATAGCCTTTGAGCTGCGGCTGGTGGCCCCTACGCTGAGGGAGACGGTCTCCACGCCGAGGGACGTGCCGTTTAGGGATGACTGGTTCATCATAGTCGGGTTGCCGTTGCCATACAACTCCAGCGGCTTCTCCTCCCCTGGGGGCAGGTATACTCACCCTTGTAATACACTGAGATGAGGCTGCCTGGCGAACAGCTGGGCGATATGATGGCGCTCCCGGAAACCATGCCTAACAGGCATGTGGACTGTGCCTACTGCAATAGATAGTAAGAATTGACGCACTTGTTTCCTAGTTCCGAGTTTCAACTGAAGCTGGTCGACGGTGCCTGCCAGTCGTCTCGCAAGCACACCTTGGGAGATGGCAAGGATCGTGCTACCATTTCTGTTGGCTGCGGAAATCTGTATGGACGTAGCGCCGGCTCAGAGGAAGTAGGCATAGAGAGCGCAAAAACGCTTGAAATGTCTCATACAGAGCACAGAGCAAACGCGGACCGAGGGCGGCGGAGAGGGTGGCCTACGCAAGGTAGTCAGGGGTTCAGGAGGTGGCTGTGCTCTCTTTCGAGGTGTGGCGCAGGCAGCCCTGAGCAGTAGGCGGCCAGGGCTTATTTCCTTTTTGGGTCAGGGAGAAGGGGGCGGAAGGCAGAGCCCTTTCGTTCCTCAAGGGAACAGGAGACGCAAGCCGCAGGCAGCTTGCCCAAGAGAACCTTGAGAAACGAAGCTTGAAATTGGTCTATTCACGTGGCCAGAGCCTGTCTCAATTGCGGGTCATTTGTACAGAAGGGGCTGACAATAAGGCTGTGGCGCATGAGTCGGAAAGACCGGATCATCTAGCGGCCCGAGCGTTCTCCTTCCGGGAAGAAGGGACGCGGAAAGAAAAGCCCCTTCTCGTTCAACACATTGCGGGCCGCCAAGGCCATCTGGAACAACATGTCCGGGAAAATCAAGTACTACTCGAACGTACGTTCCTTGTGCACTGGACAGCGACAGGCTGCATGCAGCTTTCAGCTTTGGCCGAACTGGGAGCGTCTTGCAGCTCATTGGCACTAGCTCAAGCGCCGTCTCCGATATCATTGGATACCTTGTACCAGAGTAACCAGAGACATTCCGAGACGCCAACGCCATTTCAGCCTCGAACTACACCCGCCGCACGATGTGGATGCCCATGTGCTGCCAACATGCAGCCCTGAGCCTGATTCGAGCCGTTGTGCGCATGCGGAACTCGAGCGTCCCAGACATCTTGACCCGCAGTTGGACGGCGGTTCCAGACGTTTGGCTGCCTGACAACGCCACTCCTGACTATGCAGAGGCAAGTTCCGTCGATTCCAGCCCGTTGGAGAGATCCGAGACAAGATAAGAGGTGGCTTTCCCTCTTGTCGCGGGGTGGTCGAACCGTCTTGCTTGACCTGGAGACTCTAGACCTGCGAACTTGTACTGTAGCCACGCTCGCATCAACCGACACACATCTCTGTGCGCACGCTAGGCTTGCAATATCTCTTCTCACGATCAATATAGGCCCCTATCCTACCGACCTAGTCGGACTCTGGCGCCTTTAGTGGCCAAACTAACCCCGCTCCGCGCCCAGCCCACAACGACGACGTTGAATACAGAGGCCGAGATGGAGATGGACACTAAGACGGCGCGCGGCGCGCGGCGCATCAAGATCATGCGCGTGGTGCAGAGCTCCCTCGCAGCAGTGCTTTCCCTCGCCATCGCCGTCTTCCAGATCCGCGTCTACGCCACCTACCAGAACACGCGCCAACAGGGTGGCGCCTGGCCTAATGTCCCGAATATCATGCCAACTCTTCTCCTAATAAGCGTCGCGCTAGCAGCGCTAATTTTTGATGGATGCAGTAAGTTCCCTTCGTATCTTCCTGCCGCGTTCTGTCCTAGGGTAGGCTCAGCAGGTTATTAAGCCACAGCTTCCCTGGCTCCCTGGCCAGTTCTGTCGACTCGTCGCCTCCTGCACCTCCCAGGGCGACAAGTATCTTGCGCTTGCGACACTGACGCCGTTCTTCTCAGTGCTTGTCGCGTACATGTGGCCTTCGACCAAGTTCGCTAGGTGGGCCGTCACCGTCGGCGGTGCAGCGCAGTACATCGTCGGCTCGACAAAGACTGTCAGCTTCGCCATCTCGGCCATCGTGTCCAGGACGAGCTTCGACTTTGGAAATGCGAGCGGGATGACTCCCGATCTCTGGAGCTACACCTGCTCGGATCAGGCGGCGCCGATGGAAGCTGTGATCCAAGCCGAGTCGAACTGCAACGCGCAGGTAAGTTCACGGTGCACTGCTCAACTCGCTGTGCAACCAGGCCGTACCTTGTCTTTCGGCGTATGAGAGGCTGACTAGAAGATTGACTATAGTTGGCATCTTGGATCTTTGCACTCGCGCAGCTTGTCATTGAGGTGTTCGGCTGGGTAATTTCGATTCTGGTGTTGAGGCAGACGACGCAGAAGCTGAGCTCTCAGGCCATGGAAGAGAGGATGACGGCGTACAGCTCGAACGTCAACGCTAGATTGAACGATGCTACGCCGCATTTCGAATTGAAGACGGAAGACCTTCCACTCAACTAGGCTCAAAAGTGAGAGGCCCAGCTGGGAAAGGATGTGGACGAGGCAGTAGTAGTAGCAAGCGTAGCCGTGGCGGCGGTAGTCCCCTTGCCCACGCTGGACAATGGCATATCGAACAACCAGGGAGCGACCATGGCTCCCAAGAATAACCTGGACCAGGGCTCCGATGCTGATACAGACGACGACGTAGGTGGCGCGGAACCTTGGCCGTCCTATTCAGACCCCGTCATCATCACACGGGATGGTGATAGTCGCCATGCAGTGGCCATACTAGTGGTAGCGTTGCTTTGGGCAAACGCAAAAAGAAGAATCTTGTCTGAAATACTCGAATATTTCTTTTGCCTGAAGGCTATCTAGAGCTCTACTGTCCCTGCGGATGGAACTATATATTTTGATCAGGAACACGGGCAGTCAAAGGGGGGGCACCCCTAAGGAATATGGAGGCCGCCTGTTTTTAGTGGCAAAACGAGAGAGCGTAGAGAAGTCGTCGTCGGAGTTGAACAAGGGCTCTAGACGCATAAAAGGGGGAGGTACGAATGCGGCTGGCGCTCAGCTGGTGTCACATTAAGCCTGTACGGATTCCCGACGATGTAGACCTTCTAGTAAAAGGTGGATCTCACTACTTGTCCGAGCCTTGAGCGGCTCTTCTCCCGGCATGACGATCACAAGGCCAAGGACGAGCAAAGGCAACGGCGACGGTGCTTATAACGGACACCCAGAAAATAGAGAGGACAGCGATTAGAGCACAGGTGCAGTAGGCAAGGATTCTAGCACTGATACAGGCGGCGACAACACGGTGTCGCGGAACCCCTACGAGCCTCTGTTTCAGGCGAGTGACCCATCATAACAGACAGTATAGGGCCGCAGGGAAAGGGCTAGGGGCATCCAACAAGACAATGACCCAAGCGGAATGGGTAACACTACAAGGATTCTAGCACTAATACGAGCGGCGATACACAGTGGCACGGAACCGTACAAGCCTCTGTTTCAGGCGAAGCCTATCGTAAAAGACAGCGTATGGCAAGGGCAAGGCCTAGAGGCGTCTAAGGAGAGATGGAACTAAGTAGCATGGCGTACCACCCAAGACAAAACGCAATCGTCTCTGCATTCTGTAGGCTGGCGGCTGGTAGACATAAGGGTGAAGTCAGAAGAGGCGGCGCGGAGGCCCGGGCTAGGCCAGAGCGGAGGCGGCAGCAGGACGGAGGAACCATTATACGGGCATAAAATCGGCCGATGGTCGAGACGGAGCTGAATTAGACCCAAACGCAAACCCCAGAGCGAAACAAATACAGAGAGGGTGTGGAGAGCCCAGGGGGTGACGCATGAAGGGTGAATAGGCATATGTTTTGATTCTGGCTTAGAAGGCATGAGAAGTGTGGCACATGAAGGCATGGGAAGCTCGGATCGCTCAGCGGCCCAAGGGTGTTTTTCCTCTTTGGGCCAGGGGGAAGGGGAAAGAAGAACCCTTTCGTTCCTCAAGGGCACAAGAGACGCTCGCTGCTTCACGGGGTCGGGGGATGGCAAGCCTGGTCGTCCTCGTAGTTACCTATATTGGTGTACCCTTCGTTCCCAATCTGTGGGCCATCCAGCATCCTCGAGGACAGTAGTATCCGGCCTGCGACAGGGGAGGCGGAAACAAAATCAAAAACGTCTCTCCCCCTTTCCTTTCGTCCTGTCACCATCGTCTTCATGATCATCTCCTTCATGATCTTCCATCCATGAACATCCCACCATGTCATGCCGATAATCTCCTCCATCATTCCCCCATCCTTCATGTCCATGTCCTCCTCGATACCTCCCTGTTCAGTCGTGATCTGTCCGGGTCTCCATGCTCGATGCCGCTTCTAAAAGTCAGCCAGGCTCGTAAGGGGGGGAGAGAAGTTGGAAGACGCAAGGGTGGACCCCAAGTAGCAGTGGGGGGAAGGGAATGGGTAGGGAATGGTGGGTGGTACGAACCTGGCCACGCGAGCATCACGAGTTTGCATCTTTGGGGAGCGTCTCGAGGAACTCCTCCAAGGAAGCCGCATCTGTGGCAAAAGCCTCGCCACCGCCACCAAAGCTGAGGCCCGGCATGTCCAGTCGATGCGGCTGGGCCAGCAGATGGTGGTCCCATTCGTCCCGAATCTGGGGGACGGGGCTGTCGAGGTTGTTGAAATGCAGAGACGCCTGTACGCCGTGTGTCAAACTGTGGGGGCTGGTGCCGGGGTTCGTACTGGGGGAAGTGGTGTCGTGGTTGGCATCATCCTCGGGGTTGAAAAATGCAGAAAACGCCTCGGGGTCCCAGTCGACCATCCCGTCGTCGCCGACCTCGGGCATGGACAGGACGGCGTCGAGGGGGTCCGTGTCCAAATTCATGCCGGGAAAGTCGGTGGGAATGTGTAGAGTCGGGTTGGGGATGGGTGCGGCCGGCGCTTGGGGCTCGGCGTTGTCTGGTGCTAAGCCGGAGGTCGATGTGGTAGCCTCGGCCATGGGTGTAGTAGTAGTGTTCTCGTTGGCGTCAACAGAGTCGTTGCGCGTGGCGCTGTTGCTGCATGGATGTTAGCACAGAACGGTCCATAGCTAGGAAGGTAGGGTCAGCGGCGGGGGAAGGCGTTGGCTACGGCCTACCTTCCAGTCTGATAAGTCCGCGCGGCAACCGCTTCCAGTCCCTCAAGTCCCGCGGTGGCGGGCTCGAGGACAGGCTCCTAGCAATCTGTCTGGTCGGCGGGCTCGGTGGAGTTGATGACGTCGAGCAGGGCGAACAGTCCGTAGTCGTTGGGCTCTTCTTCCTTCACGGGATCAACGTCGTTGTTGGCCTGTGCCTGTTCCTCGTCGGCATTGACGTGGTTGTTGGGCTCTTGCCCCTCGGCGTTGACGTGGTGGTTGAGCTGTTCCTCCTCGGCATTGACGTGGCTGTTGGGCTGTTCCTCCTCGGCATTGAACATGTCCATCAACTCGTCCTCGTCGAAGTCCGCCTCGGCGGGCTGGGGCTGCTCCTCCGGCGGGGGGGACGCTCCGAACAAGTCCTCCATGTCGACGTCGTCGTCGTCGTCTTCACCGAACGGGTCTGGCCCCAGATCAGCGTCGACGTTGAAGTTGTCGACAGTGGGCGTCGAGGCGACGCTGTTGTTGGTGGTACCGACGAGGGGCATGACCGTGGCGGGTGCAGGGAGGTTGGCGTTTTGGGCAACGGCGTTGACGTTTTGGGCGCCGGCGTTGACGTTGGTGATGGTAGCGCCCGATGGCTGGCTGCCACCGCCGCTCTGAGCTTGATACCCGCCGGGAGCAGGCAGCGATGAAGCCACCGCCGCGACGACAGCCGGTGGAGCGGGAGTGGGAGCGGCCTGCGAAGGAGTGAGTGGAGCCGCGGCGTTCGCAAGGGACCGTCCGGGGAACGGGGCTGCGGCCGTGACGTCGGGGTTGACGGGGTGGCTTGCCGAGGATGGGCCGACTGGGGCGACGTTGGCCACGAACCGCTGCGGCGGCTGCTGAACGGCGGCGGCGGCGACGTCGTTCCTGGGCAGGTGGACCTGCGTGGCCAGACCGCCGCGGAAGGCCGGGAGCTCGTTGCCCCGCGCCCGGGTGGCGACGGCCGCGGCTGCGGTGGCGACCGGCGTCATGGCCTCGGGTCCGAAGATGGGCTCGGTCTTCTGGGGGATGAGGGCCAGGCCGTTGTCGCTCTGTTGCCCCAGGAGTCGCTGCATCTGGTACGTGTTGACTCGCGCCATGTGCTCCAGAAACTCGGGATCCAGCCTGGGGGTCGTGTTGAAGATGTTCCGGAGTTCCCTGAAGGCCAGGTAGGTGCGCGCCATCTCCTTGCTGTTGGGCGATTTGATAATCTTCAGGGCGAGGGGACGGTCGGCCTCGTCGAAGTCGAAGGGAATCTCAGGCTCGTCGGGGGTCGGGATGGGAGCCAGGCCCGAACGACTGGGCTGAGCGGCAGCCTGTGCTTGGTTGTTCTGCCGTGTAGCAACAGGCGGAGCTTGGGACGCCCGCTGAACTTGGCCCCGAGGTTGGGTCTGCTGGCCGGCGGGCCCCGGGTGGGGGTGGTTCTGCGGCAGGGAGGACTGCTGGGGGAGTTGCTGGCCTTGTAGTTGTTGAAGAGCTTGTCCTCCAGTGTTGACGGCGCCGGGATGCATGGGCACCGACGGCAGCGAGAGCTGGTTCTGGACCCGCGGCTGCGAACCGGAAGCCAAGAACTGCGAAGCCATCTGGTGCGGCTGCTGAACTTGAGGTATCGGCATCAGAGCCGGGCCGGTCTGCTGCTGCGTCTGCGGCAGGAAGTTATGTCCGACGGGCGGGCACTGGTGGTTCTGGGGTCCAAACTGAGCCTGTGACATCTGTTGTTGCTGCATCTGCTGCGGCATCTGCTGTTGTTGCATCTGCTGTTGGTGCATCTGCTGCGGGAACTGCTGCGGCATCTGCTGTGCATGGAACGATTAGCTGACCGAACGCTCGATGCCGTCGTGTGCGGATAGGCAGGACATACCGTGTAGTTGGAGGCGTAGCCCGGGGCGATGGGCAGCCGGGAGGCACCGGGGGCCATGAGCGGCGCCACGGCCGGGCTGGCCTGGGCGGGCGAGTCGGCGGCGACGCCCTTCCTCTTGCGAGGGGCGCGCGGCTTTGGCGTCTTGGGCGTCTTGGGCG
>Ga0247777_1000534_pt1 | contig 10910 bp, 9 predicted proteins | sample UWRJL154409C5_FD_179937 | JGI IMG/M metagenome (GOLD analysis project Ga0247777, IMG submission 179937) | Plant litter microbial communities from Arlington Agricultural Research Station in Wisconsin, United States - UWRJ-L154-409C-5 | ecosystem: Environmental > Terrestrial > Plant litter >...
CATGGGACGACGGCGACGAACGGCACGAGCGGGCGGTGTTCCGCGCTGGCGGGCCGTGGCTGTCCATATCCATCCCTTCGGTCCAGCTTGCCCCCTCGCTTCCCTGCCTCCGTTGCTCACCGTCGAGGAACCGTGGTCCGGGTTGCAACATCGTGGCCCTGTCATCCAACACGGCTCGAGGCTCGTGCAGCGCCGGCGCCGGTGCCGCGGTCCCGGGCGGAGCTCCCATCGCGGTTGGGGACAAACAAACAGGCACGGGGGAACACGCGATGTACTTTGTATTCTTCCCTGGGACCGGAGCGCAAAAACAGTGTCAAAACGCCGCGGCCGGCCAACATCTGCCCTGCCGGTCGCCCGCTTCGTCCCAGACTGCCGGATCCCGGGTCCAGGATGGCCACAGTCGCGGATCGCCCCCTCGCGCGCTGCCTGGACCGCAATGCCTCCTCGCGTCCACGGCCACTCGGTCAACCTCCCTCCCTCCCCCCCGGGGGCCATGTCGCCAAAATCTAAACCTGAATACCCTCCGTCTAAGACAAGACACGTGCTGATGGGTCGATGCTGTGGATCTACACAAGGAATGCAGATGCCTTTCCGTCGTCCATAACCTCTCCTTCTATGTGCGCCTCCCCCTATGCTGCGCAGCCAGGGGTCCAACACGGGCGGCGACGGCCACGACCGCCGTCCTCGGATGCGCCCGCGGGCCCCGGAGCTGGATGTCGCTACTGGATCGGGTCGTCCGGCTCGACGCCGTCCATAGTGGCCTCGGGCGGCAGCTCGTACGGCGCCGGCTCGGGCGGCAACGTGTACTCGGCGGCGCTCTCGAAGCTCATCTGCTCGTCGCGGTCGCCGACGCCGGGCCCCATGCTGTTGGCGTCCGTGTCCGACGAGTTGGCCGTGCGGCGCGTCAGCTCGACCGCGCCGCTGTCGTCGTGGTCCGCGATTCTCGTCCAGCCCCAGTTCTGCTCGTCCCAGTGGTGACGCATGCCGATGCCGCCGATGCCCTCGTCTTCGACGCTGGCCCGGATCGATGTGTCCTTGTCCCGGCCAAAGTCGAGATACCCCGACGTTGGCTTGTTGAAGTCGTCGTCGAGCTCGATGTTGTCCGTGTCGGCGTCGCTGGGCGCCTGGTACGGCGGCGGCGACGGGTCCACCACGTCCGCCTCGGCGGCAGCGGCGGCGGTGGCCGGCGCGTCCTTTGCGTCGCTAGCCAAACCACGACTTCCCAGACGGCGAGTTGCTTCTGCTCCGTTCAATGCGCTCGACGACCCAATTCGGGAGGAGACGATGTCGAGACGCTGACCTTCCCCCGCATCGGACATGTTCTCGTCGTCGCCTTGCGACGGGTTGTCGAACCTGTCCATGATGCTCCGGAACCGAGGTCCGCCGAGGGGCACGGTGGACCGCCGGCGATAGAACAAGAGATAAGCGGCCGGCGTGACTATCCTGGCAAGGCTCTTGACCGCGGTGACACTAGAGTCTACGCGACGCTTAGTAAACCAAGAACGAAGAGGGGTGTGTCGGCGAGGCCGATGGCACGGGGCTGGACCTACCATTGTACTCGTACCACTCTCCATCGATGAAATTCTTGGCAAACGCCGTGTAGTGACCGCCGCCGAGTCCGCCCCAATGGTCGTCGACCGCGATGAGATCGTACACTTCCTCTTTCCCGTCCTGCTTGTCTAGAACACGTCGGGTGAGGTCGAGATTCTCGACGGGGAAGTCGACCGTGGTGTCAATCTTGTCCCGGCGCCAGCCGCTCGAGCTGAACCGCTTGAGGTGGATCACCAAGATGTCGGGCATTTTCCACAGATCGAACTTCTTGCTCGCCCGCCGATGCTCCTTGCAGCGAGGGCAGTACCAGGTATCGTTCTCCGACAAGATCTCGTCCTTCTCGAACTCGTCCAGGCACTCGTCGAGCGTCAGGCCCGTTTTGCGGCGCTGCTGACGGATGGCCCTCTTTTCCACCAGGTCCGGGTCCTCTAGGATTGGTAGCGGCTCCGCGAACGTGGCCTCCAGCGCGGGGCCGTTCGTAGACTCCATGCCGTAGACCACATCGTACGCTCTGGGATTCCAGTCGACGATAATGCCCTCGCCAAGCCTTACGAGGGGCCCACCGTCGTAAGAGCTGTCGGCCGGACTGGAGCCGTAGCCGCTGCTCACAGTGTTTTGTTGTTGCTGGCGGCCTGATCGGGGCAGCTGCTTGTTGCGGCGTTTGTTGCCCTTCTTAGAGTAAGTTTTCATGGGCCTATTCGCTCTCCGTCCACCGCCTATACCTACTTTGACATTGCTTCGCTCGCGAAGGGCGAGAGCCTGCATTCGTGTTAGGCGGCCGTCTACGGTGGGTTTAGCTAAAGGGGGGACGTACCTGTCGCGGGCCATCATCTTCTTCCTCGTCGGACTCGTCGGCCATGCGAGTGACGCTCATTAGGCCCGCCGGAGGGATGTCGTCCTGGCCGCTCTCGTTGTCACTACTGCCGTCGGCCGGTGACGGGCTGTTTTCTTCGGGAGGTGGGAGGCGGCTGTCAAGTCTTGGGTACACCTTGCTGTCGTCCCTGCCACCAGTCCAGCCAGTCGGGATGGCGGAGCCAGCTTCACTAAAGTAGCTCAGGCCGAACAGGTTCTGGAACTGGGGGTCCAGGAACTCCTTGGGATCTACCCACTTGGGCCGGCGGTCGTTGAAACGCCGCAACAGCTTAGGGTACCTGGCCGGAATGTTAGTAGGCACTCCCTCACGCGATCGTGTTCAACCTACTTTGGCGCAGCTGTCGCGGTCTTGTCTGCCGCGCCCGAATCCTTCATGGTCACATCCACAATATCGTCCTCGCCCTCTATCGATCTCGCCACAACTTTGCTGTCCCCGGCGGAGTCGGCATCCGACGACGTCGTGGCAACCAGGTCCACGTCCGTGTTGTTCTCCTCCTCGGGGTCCTCGGGTGTCAGGAAAGCGGCGTGTCCACTGAACGTGGCAATCTTCTCCAGGATCTTGCGCCGGATGGCATCCTCACTCCGAGCCTACAGCCCATCAGCTTGCACCCAGGCAACTCGTGCGCCCCGGGGTTCCGTTGTCTTACCTCTTGGGGCGTCAGAACGATGACATGAGGCGGAGTGACCGAGGGGAGATTCTTAGGCCTCCTACGGATAGACGACATGTCCGACGGGTTGAATCGGTGGAGGACGGGAACAACTAGGCGGTCGGCGAGTGGACTATCCCACTTGGGCAGCTCGTCGTTTTCCTCGGGACCGATGTTGAGCATGGAGCGGTATTTCTTCTTGGGGAGTTTCGCGCCCACGTTTGTCGGGGCGGATTCCAACTCAAAGACGACGGGCGTGTCGTTGGACTGGATCTCGTCCGAGATGCAGGAGAAGTCGTCGTAGACCTTGAAGAACTTCTCGCTCCACTCCTCGGCCGCGAACAGGCGGTCCGCCGGGACACCCACCCGAGCGGAAATGAACTCCTTGAGGGACTTGATGCTGCTCGCCTTGTCCATCTCGACGTCGATGTAGAGCGGGGCCTCGTTAAGCGGGTAGTATCGGACATGTCTCATCCAATAGTTCTGAATGGGCAGGGGCAACGTCAGGTTGTTGAACGGGTCGAACGTAATGCTCACTTTCTCGCAGACAGGGCAGATGAGCGTCGACTTGTACATGCCGGTGAAGAGGTCGGCGATGACGGAATCGTCGCGCTTCTTGGTGATGTCCCAGACCTTGTCTGCCATCTCCCGGATCGCGACGGGGTTGTTGATCATGTCGTCGGTCGAATCGGGCTTTTCGATGTACGGCTTCTTGGCAACGCGACTGAGGTCCTCTTGCAGCGCGTCCAGCAGGAAACCAAGGAACTCCTGTGAGTCCTGTTGTCCGTAGCCCGAGAACTGGCTGGCATGGCGGCCGATCATTGTCTTGAAGGGCCTGGGGGCGACCGAACCCGGCGTGGGATCCCGGTAGACGTCGTCCAGAAGCTCTCCGTACGTCTTGGCAATCTGCCCCTTGAACCCCAGCAGGTTGGTATAGTTAACCTCGCGATCGTGCTCATGGACCAGAAAGTATTTGGTCAGCTCCTCAACACTTCGGAGGCACTGGAGCGCCGAGTTCATGTAGCATGTGTTGCCGAGGTTGCTCAGCCCGACGCAGCCCGTTTGACGACCGGACTTTTGCTTCGCCCGTCCACGGGTTACGGGACCCTGAGGGGCCGGACTGCTGCGACCACTCGTGCTTGCCCTGCCCTCGGCCGAGGCGGCAACGGCGGCATTAACCGCGAGGCCACGGGCAGCCACCGCGTGGTCTTTGCCGGTAGCCTTCGGCTTGTAGGTGGACACCCACAGGGTGCGGTCGATTTGCTCGTCGAGCACGATGGCTTCAGGAACCGTGAGGTAGTAGGACAAGGTGCTGTGCCCGTTGTAGTTGGCGTCATTGGTATTATCCTGGACATCCAAGGTTTCCCGCTCGCGACCTTTTGCCAGCTTCATGAAGTCGGTCACATCGACAAATAACCGCGTCCACGAGGCCTGCGGATCCAACTCGGCGGTTCCATCCCCCTGTGGCGAGTCCGGGGGGGTGGAGAGCGTCGTGATCTTTGGCGTTTGACTGCCGAGGTCCCGGGCCGGAAGTTCTCGCATGACTCTCCACAGACGAACCTTACGGTCCAAGGGGATGCCCGCTTGTTCTTTGGCCGCTTTGAGAAAGCTCACGACTTTGACGGAAGTGCTGCACATGAACCTGAAGGCCGGCGTGGCGGGGGCTTGGGTCTCTCCGGCCGTAGCAAGAGGAGACGCCATGGACCAGAGCCGATGGAACGTGAAAACGGGAGGGTGGAACTCGAACTGGACGTTGGGGGCGTGGGCGTCGGGCGACGTGTTGTGGGCCACACGAACAACAGGTATCTGGCCCTCGGCGAGGCCGTACCACGCCACCAAAAGGTCCCAGGCATCCTTGGGGAGGAGCTCAAAGTTGTCGCCGTTCAGGCCAGGCTTAAGTCGGGCGACATCCCCGCCGTTGATGTCTTTGACGACCTCGTCGATGATGTCCGCGTTGTCAACGGGGCCAGGAGGGCCTTCGAAGATCTCTTTCGACGCGGCCAAGCCGCCCACTTGCGCCTGGGCCCTCCTGAGCCAGCGATGTGAGACGAGGTAGACAACGTCTCCATCTCGGGCCGGGGCCTCGGCGAAAGCGCGGACAAGGGCCTCGATTGTCTTGATCTGCTCCGGTACTGGCGGGATGCCTGGGAGGCTGGGTCAGCAACGACATTCCGGGGCAGCTCTCCAGGAGAGATATACCATTGTTCAAAGGCAGGTCCGCCGTGCCGTCGGAGGGCGTCGACGCTGGGTCCGGTGAAGCGTCGTCCACGGCCGCAGGAGCCACGGGTTGGCCGTTCGCCTGTTGTGCATCGTCTTCCTTTGCCGCACTTGGTGCCGTGCTCTTCTCGGGCAGGCTTATCATGTCCACGTCGTCCTTCGCGCCGGTGGCGCCGTCGAGGTCCATGCTGGACGCCCCTCGCTTGAGCGGGGAGGCTGACCGTGGAAACTCGGGACCGCCCCCCATAACCGCCCGGTGCGAAACGGAGACCAGAGGAGACTGGTTTCCGACCGGGGAGCGGGCGGCGAGGACGGCGGCAGGGCCGGGCTCCGACTCGAATATCTCGTCCACGCGGTCGTTGTCCAGGGATAGGTCGGTGGAGGCGGCGACGGGGGAGCTCGCGGCAGACGAGTTGCAGTCGGTGGCCGCCGAGGAGCCGCCCTGGGTCTGCAGCCGGGGGGGAAGGCCCGAGGGGGGGCCCGAGTCGCCTCGCACGTAGGCCGGGGTGTCGAGACGGCGGGGCGCCGAGCCGGCCGTGAAGGAGAAGGAGGGGTCGGCGTCCTCCTCGGTGGAGGGCAGGACGGAGTCCGAGTTACAGTCGGAATCGAGGTCCCGGTTGACCTGGCGCGCGATCCTCCGTTTCTTTGAGGAAGACGTGGTGAAGGCGAGCTGCCTGGGCAGCTCCGAGCAGCGGCTGCGGTGGCCTCTGCGTCGGGTGCGGGTTGGCGAAGGGCAGAAAAGAGCGACTGGCGGGAGGCTTCTTGGAAGGCAAAAGAAGCTTCCGTGGCATTAGTTAAGGCGGGCAGGTAGGGTTGGGAGGCGCCTAAGCCGCGGCGGCGGAGAGGCGAACCGGAAAACTGTTGACAAAGTGGGCAGGCGGAGTCGTGTCTCGCTCGCGGCGGAGCGCCGCTGAAAGCGACGGCTTGGGCGGTGCGGCCGCTGCGGTAGTCGGCCGCTGCTCACGTCGCTTTCGCTCGCCCTCCGGGCCTGGGGCTGCAGATGACGCGAGACGGCGTCGAAGCGAGGATCTGGCGCCCCAGCTGGCACGTGGAGAACCGCGCCCGAGATGAAGCGGCGCCGGGGGTCGAGCTTTGCGATGCGGTCCCGTCTGGAGGATGGGTCTCAACTCAGGTTCCCGCCGGGAGCACACAAGGGGGGCGCTTCGGAATTCCCATTTTTGCAGCGTCGCGTCAGGGTCTGCCGCCTGCCGCCCGCACTGGCTGCTGTGGCACCAGATTGAGCCACGGTGGGTCCCTCCATCCCGCACGGCCCCGGGTCGGCCTTCTCGTCTGCAGTTTGAAAGTCCAACTCGCGATGTCTCTCTCCACCGTCCACCGCGCCTGCGGAGAGTAAAGCATGTCATAATTTCGGTGGGAGCTTTGAGCATATTCGCATCCATATGCTTAGATCTCCCCGTACGCATCCCTGACCCGATTTCTCATCCCGCACCAAGGCATTCTACCTCAGCCCCTTTTGCTAGGTAGGTACCTTGGGTCAGCTTCCTGGTCGCCCAGCCTTGCGCCGTTCTCAGGCTCCGTGTTCAGAGCCCTGCGAGGCTGCCTTGTGCCTACGGGATAGACGGGCGAGGATGCCTCGACGCACATTCCTTGGGCGCAGGGTAGGAGGTATCCAGGTACCTGAGCACCTGGCAGCATGCTCACAGGTGACCACGGTTCTGTCGTCTGCCCTGCTGACCAACCCCCCTCGCAAGGTATTTTGTCTTCATTTCCGCTCCCTCCGAAGCCTCGCACCTGTTTTTTCCCTCTAGCTGCCTTTCCTATGCCGGCCCCTCGGTCATGTGATGCGATGTGGGAAACGTAGCGTCAGCTTGCCTAAGCCCAGAAAATCACGGGTGATGCCGCTAGAACTGAACCGCCCTCGTCTTGTCCAACCGCTCTAGTCTTTGGAACCCCTTTCTGCTTCCAAGATGCTGCCTTATACCCGTCTCTGTCTTCGCGCGACCACCCTGATGCTACCCAGTCTTGTCTCGGCTTGCCGGCCGGTCTCGGCGTCTTCTTGCTGTCCTCCCCGTCTGGGTCGTTTTCACGTTCCCACCGCCATTTCCACGCTTTCGTCGTCTCGAGCGTGTTCTGGTGCGGTTTACCCCGTAGAGCGCAGGGCCGGGATTCATCACAGCTTCGAGTCCAAGTCCTCGTACTGGCTAAGATCCGTCGACGGCCGCGGCCCCCCCGTGACGCTGAGGCTGCACTTGAAGTCGCGGACATCCTCGATCCGCACGGGCGTGGTACCATTCGAGATTTCGTCCTCTTCCGGGCTGGCCGGCACCCCGTTGCTCCTGTGATCCTTGGAGAGTTTCTTCCAGGCTTCGACCGCCGCGTCAATCTTATTTTCGGCAACCAGGAGGTCCTTGAGGAGATAGGTCCTCAGCTCCTCGAGTTCCTGCTGCTCGTCGTGGTGGGCCAACGTGAGCCGGGACTGGAGATCTGCGGCCGCTTGACGCGCCGCCTCGTCCTCGAGGTCCAGCGTCTTGACCAGCTCCGAGATCTGTCTCGTCGACACGTCGCTCTGCGCTTGCGCCACCAGGTGGATGCTGAGCTTCGCGCGCGCGGGCGATTTGGGATGGATAAACTTGTCGAAAAACTGAATCACGTCCGCCTTGGTTAGGAGCTTCATCTCGGCCGCGTCTCGTTTCGCTGCAGATTCTCGATTTAGCTGGTGGCGCCGAAGCGGGCCGTCAGGTCACTCACCATATTCAAAATCATAGTACTCGTTGTTGATCTGGTTCCAGTGGCGTCCCGTCTCCTGGTCGAGGTTTTTGGCCTTCTCGAGGTGCTTAACGATAAGGCTCCTCCGGTTGCTCTCAAATTCGGTGTCGTTCATGTCGGCGAGCATTTTGCCGAAGTAGACCAGGAAGGCCTCGATCCGCGTCTCTAGATACTGAGGGTTCTTCTCGCTCTGGATGACGAAGCGGAAGCCAATCGTCGTCGGGCTGGCCTTGGTGCCCGAATAGACTACGTACCCGAGCTGCTCCTTGGTCCGAAGCTGGTCGAAGGCAGGCTCGTGCGTGAGTTGATCCAGCATGAAGGTTCGAGCGCGGAGTTGACGATCGGCTCGGTTGCCGATGTGCAAGTACAGCTCTATGGCGTGGTTCACGTTTGCCGGATCCTGCAGCGTCCTCTCGAAGACGTAGTTGGACCCCGGGGCGTAGATGAAGGAGCGCAGTATGGGCCATTGCGTCCGCGGGAGCGCCCGGGCCTTCAGCGTCGAGACGAGCATGTCCGTCAGCTTCAGGGCGTCTTCCTTGTACAGATTGCCGTGGACGTAGATCTCCAGGTGAAACTGGGCGAGGAGCTCTCGGTGAAAGGTCCTCGTCGCCTCGGCCGTGATGGCCGGGAGTTCATCCGACAGCTCCGCCACCGTGTGCTCGTTCTCACACGTGAACCAGGTGGCGTAGTCTGCGAGCTGGCTGTAGGGCTGCTGGAAGGCGTAGTTCCGGTAAGCTCGTCCCAGTCGCTCCTTGATGATGCCGAAACGGTCGTCCTTGATCTCCAAGTCGCGCATCGTGGCCAGCACCTGGGCCAGCAGCACCGGGAGCTTGTCGTTGTACCCGGATACTTCGGCGAGGAGCCCACGGTAGTCCAGCGTTACGTTGTACTCGAGGCCCGCCAGGTCGGCGTCGTATGAGTATTCCTCGAGCGCGTCCTTGACAAGGTCGGTGTAGATCCTGGCCTTGACGGAATTCTCGGCCGAGGCGTAGATGGTGGGGCACTTGAAGCTGACGATGAGGTTGGCCTTGGGCACCCAGAAGGTGTCGTCCTTCTTGAACCAGGTGCGGACCTGCCCATCGTTGCGAATCATGCGTGGCGCCGGCGCCGGCGCCTTGACCTCCTTCTTTTCCACCTCGAGTTTCGTCGGGATGAACTGGTTCTTGTGAGGGAGGTGCAGCCTCGGGATGCGGTCCTCGGAGGACACATCGTAGGCCTCCAAAACATCCTCCATGAAATCCTCGTTGATCTGTTGGTGCGTGTACTCGGTACCGTACCATTTCTCCTTCTTTTCCCATTTCCCAGGAAAGTCTCGCGACACGACCATCATGAAGAAGTTGTCGGGGCGCAGGCAGTCGATGCCGCGCTTGATGAGCTCGGGGTCAAACTTCCTCAGGATGCTGCCGCCGCTCAGGAGCCACTCGCGCGGCAGCGGCCGTTGCATCACGGCGCTTATCCTGCTGGAAAACTGGAAGGCGGGCGTCTTTTGCCTGAACTTGAAGTCCACGTCCGCCATGCCCTTTAGCTCCTCGAAGATCCACTGTTGCGGCGGTGTTTCGCGGAGCAAGGAAACGTATTGAAAGATGACCTTGACCACCTCTCTGTAATTCTTGAGGCCCTAACCGAGGAGAGTCAGCCCTGGACATGTCCGGAGGGGAGGGGGGAGGGGGCCAAAGGAGAGCGCCAACCTCTTCGGTCAACCGAATCTGGCAGTCAAAGACACCGGGCGATCCTGGACAGATCGAGTAGGACCCGGCGGTGAGGGCGTTAGCCCAGCCCTTGGACTTGATATAGGACATGATGCTGCCCGGCCCCTCGTGGCCGATCAGGTGGGCGATGTACCGACCGGGCTGCGATTCGTAGAGCATTTCTTCGTCGAGGAAGGGGAAGGTGAGGTTCAGCTCTCGCGAGTCCATAACCGGCTTTGCGAAACACTCCATCCCCAGCTCCTTTGGGCCGTAGGGAATGACGTCGGCCCACACGTTCGGCTCCAGGTTCTTGTTGGGGATGTCGGAAAAGAGTGACGACACCCACGTCTCCAGAACGTCCAGGGGTTCCCGGCCCAGGACGCACAGTTTCATCCGGTTGGCCGAATAGTGCGCCTCGTAAAAGTCGATAAACTTTTGCCTCACGTTGACCCCTCGCGACTCGGGTTCGTTTTTCAGCACGTCCAGGTTGCCCGTGGCGAACTGGCAGTGCGGGTGCTTGGGGTTGGCGAGGGACCTCTCCAGCTGGTTCAGGCGCCACTGGTCGAGCTGGAGGTTCCGCTTGTTTTCGGAATCCACGGCGCGTAACTCCCGGTCCAGGGTCGACGCCAGGAACAGCGGTTCTACAAAGAACTGGGCGAAGCGGTCCAGGGCGCCATAGAGGGGGGAAGGGTTCGAGGCCGAGGCCACGCCGTCGTCGTCGGGCTTGCCCGACACGTCAAAGTGGTAGTTGGTAGACGTCGACGCCGTGTAGGCGTTGGAGCTGCCCGAGTGGGACGAGAGGTACTGGGAGTAGGCGTTTTCCTCGGGATACTTCTTCGTTCCCATGAAGAGGAGCTGCAGCGGGCACAAAGCGTCAGTAGGCACCCCCCAAGAGCAGGGCCGAGTTTACGCGTCCGGGACGTACATGCTCGACAGCGTGTGCCAAGCCGGGCATGTCGTACTCGTCGCTGAAGTTGCCGACGTTGACGTCCAACGCCGCGCTGGCCTTGTCGGTCTCGGCGTCGTGGACCAGGAGTGCTTCCAGTTCGTTCGGTAGCCGGATCACCCTGTAGGTCCGGTCGTCCAGCGAGGGGGTCTCCAAGCTGTCCGTTACCCTCTCCACCGGCCGGAGGGCCGGCTCGCGCTGCGGGCCCCCGACCCTAGGGGTCGACTTCCCTGCCGGCGGCATGTCGAGATCTTGGTAGGA
>Ga0247777_1000535_pt1 | contig 10894 bp, 7 predicted proteins | sample UWRJL154409C5_FD_179937 | JGI IMG/M metagenome (GOLD analysis project Ga0247777, IMG submission 179937) | Plant litter microbial communities from Arlington Agricultural Research Station in Wisconsin, United States - UWRJ-L154-409C-5 | ecosystem: Environmental > Terrestrial > Plant litter >...
TACTCCGATCCCGTGAGCGTCCTTGCTACGCCACATGGTTGCATCCGGTCCACCACCGCCGCATACCCACCCCCCAAGCCCGCTCTGCCGGCAGCGGACTCCGTCTCACCTACCGACGTCCGCCCCTTACTCACCCTACCCACCTCACCTGCTGACCGTTCCCCGTACACCACGCCGTTGTCCTCCGGCCAGTGACGCCTCGCCGCGGCGGCGAGCGGGACGGGTCGACTCGCCTGCGGCGAGCCGGCCCCGACAACCCTTCCACCGGCGGCCTTCTCATCGTCCACCAGTGGTCATCCGGGGATTGTCTAGTGTTTGTTTTCTTCGGTTTATGGGGATCGAGAGGCATACGTGCGCTGCTGACCCCGACAGAGGCGCCTCGATTGGCCCAGTCTCAGAGGCAGGGGGACCTATCTCCCTTTTCTCAAGTGCCGAGGGTAAGTTGGACAGCTGGCGCGCACTCGCCTTGTCTCACCATCGCGCATCTCGGGGCCAACCCCGGCGGTGTCGTCCACACCGAGAGGACGGTTGTGCAAGACCTCGGACGGCGAGGGCAGTGAGTCTCTAGTCGAGAAATGGGACGGTGGTGACAACTCGCCGTAGAGATTCTTGCTTACCCGCCCTTCGCGCAAACCTTCTCTCCCCACACGGTCACCACGCCTCGACCTCACGAGACCCACCACAGTGGGTCATTCAACGATCGGTCGGTTGGTCTTCTTCTATGTACACAGGTGGGAGGGGGGCGTGTATCCAGCAGATATGCCCACCGACGGAAGCTCCTTGCCGTCACGCTGACAAGAATCAGGGCAGCGAGAATCGAGACGTCAGTATGCCGCAACCGGCGATCGCTCGCAACGCTCGGCTGTGTGGCGTGAACACCCCAGAGAGTCTCACTAAGGGCAAAGTCGTGTCATGGCTCATGAAGTCAACCAAGGCTCTATTTCAAATGCGATATGGCGTACTGAATGCCCGCCCACGTCTCCTGGCCGCTGGGCAGGATCTGGGCCGGCGGCAGCACGAAGCCCGACTGCCCTTGGTCCCGCAGCTCGAGCGTGTAGCTGTAGTCGGCCTTGGCCACGTCGAAGGCGTAGTCGACGCTACAGCCGGTCGACATGTAGAGCATGTTGCAGATGGAGCCGGCCTGGAAGTTGGTTGCGAAGACGGCGTTGATGGCCTTGACGGTGCCTTGGCCCAAGTTTAGGACGTCGCGCGCGTTGCGCATCTTGCGCTGGCAGTCGTAGCCGTACGGCGCCATGAAGTACTGTCCGTAGGCGTGGAAGTCGATGAAGAGCTTGAGGCCCTGGCGGGCGCTGACCTGGCGCAGGTAGCGCGTCAGGCTCTCGGTCTCGGGCGCGTCGGCCTGCTGCAGGCCGCGGTAGTCCTGGGCGCAGGGCTCGCGCGACGAGCCGCCGGTGCTGTTCCACTGGAAGGGGTAGTTGCGGTTGATGTCGCGCCCGACGCAGTTGGTGCCCGAGTTGGACTGGCGGTTCTTGCGCCACAGCCGGTCCGTCGTCTGCGTGAAGACGAAGCCGTCCGGGTTGACAACGGGGAAGATGTAGAAGTCGTACTGGTCCAGGTGGTCGTGCGCGTCGTCGGTGCCTGGGGCCGCCGCGTAGCCGCTCAGCAGCTGGTACGCTAGATACTCGGTCACCATGGTGCTGATCCACTCCCGCGCGTGCACCGTCCCGTGGAACACGATGGCCTGCTTCCTGCCGCCGCCGCCGTCTCCGAAGAGGTGGATGCCAGCGATCTGACGGCCCTCGAGAGACTTGCCCGACACGACGAGCTCGGCGTTGTCCGGGTACGCCGCCTGCAGGTCCTTGAGCCACTGCAGGTGGTCTTGGTAGGGGTGATACGAGTTCCACCAGCTCAAGTTGGCAGATCCAGCTATTGGCATATATCGTCAGCTGCAGTGTGCAGGGCTGCGGTGTCACTCCCGCCGGGGAGACGAACCGGCATAGTTGTGGAATACCCTCTCCTCCGCCATCGAAGCGCCGAGGTCCTCGTGCATAGTCGTCGTGTCGAGGTCGGCGACGCGCGAGTGGAACTCGCTGACCCGATCCGGGGGTATCACGATATCCGCCAACCCCCCGTCCTTGGCCCCCCCCATCCACGTGGACAGTCCGAGGTCCGCCACGAGACGGTTGAGCCGCGGTGCCTGGTCGCCCACCTCGACCCGGACGACCTGGTAGCCGTCGTACGACACCTTCCGCTCCGCCAGAGTCGCCCCCTCGGCCAGCGCGACGAGTCCAGCCAACGCCGCCAAAGGCTTCATGTTGAAGATGTGGGCGACCTCGTAGCACTCTCGCCCCCCGCACTCAGCAGCGGCAGCGGCCGGTATATAGGTCTCCTGTACAATGAAGACCGCCCGTGTTCGGCACGTCGCCGCCGCCGGCAGACCGGCGCCCCGGTCCACCGCGGGCGCCGGACTCTATCGCGGGGGCGGCAGCCATGGCACGATCGAGAATGCACACGAAATAGCTATATTCCGCGTCAGTTAAAATATCCGGACCGTCACCTCTTTGGGCCCAGGCCGTACATGGTCCGCCGTCCAGCCGGCCGCTTGTTCCGAGGTACCTCGACCCGGATCGAACGCTCGAAGGGCAATTTATCCACACTCAAGCCTTATATGAGACTGCGTAGCTTGTCAGTCGTAATTGGCCGGCACGGAGCGTCATATACCCCCGACAGCTTACACATAGTTCGGCTCATGGCCACTGGCACTCCATGGCGGCCATGGGGTTCGCGGCAGTCGAAGAACGGGTAGGCTTGCTCCTTACCCCAGATTTCTGTGCGCGTGGCTCCTCCCGCCCATCGCCGCCCCATCTGGTACTCGTGTCACACCCCGCTAATCTACTGTATCTTCCATCAATGGGAGCTGGTGGTTAGTTCACTTTCGAGCAGGCCGCCGATCCGCTGCCGAGCCTCCCTTCACCGCCCTTGATTTGTTTTACGAGGCTGCTATGGCCATGGAGGCAACTGAAGCTACAAGTGAGGGCTCTGTGTTTTGGGCAAGAGACGTTGATTCTACTTCGGCTGAGATACACACAATAGCCTTACAGTACCACGAGGCGGAGTTATTTGATGCTCTCCATGCCACGAGCGGGGCCACGTTTCATCTCTGACTTTCTACGTTCCGATATCGCGATCTTCGGGCGTTTGGTGTTGCAGTCTAATAAACTACTCGCATGCGATGAGCCTGCCATCAAAGGTCTTGTGGAGGGTAACACCGTGAGGTCTGGACTGGATTCCTCCTCATCTCAAGGGCTCAAGGCGTAGCAAAGGGCTCCTCCTGCAAATTCGGCCCGAAAGCAGTCTGTTGGACAACTGCCACAGCTGTGATACTAGTATAGGATCAGCCAGGGTCAGACTTCGCTGGTTTGTGATCGATGAAAAGCTGGAGGGCGTTTGGTGAGTACGGCCCGACGAGCGATGTCATATGGTAGTCCGCGGCCCTGAGGCTTGCCGGCGAGTCGGGGTACGTGCTAGGATCAGCGCGAAGAGAGAACTGGTTGAAGGACGGCACGAATTTTGGCGACGGTGGGATCAATGCCTCATGGTCTTCGCCGCCGTCTGAAAGGGAACAAAGATCATTACTCCCGACGAGCTCCTGATTCTAGAAGGTATCCATATCATCTAGGTTGGTAAGAGGTACCTGCCGAGCCTGAAGATTCCTTTGTCTCCCCCTCGCAACAGTGCCTTTGTCTTGACGAACCTAGGCACATAAAACATGGGCACCTCATAATTGTTGTCTGCAACGAGTCCCCGTCTGTCTCTTCGTCTCCTTCGACGACCTGCCTTCTTCTTCTTCTTCAACGTCGTCTTCGTATCACGCCTCACCTCTGCTCTCCTCCGGCCCGCCACTCCCACCAGTTATACTCACCACACGATCCGATAATATGAACGGTGTGCTATGTATTCTGCCTGCACGAGCAACCGAGCTCGATTACGAGCATGGGAGGGCGTACATCACGCCGGAGCAGATGGTTCGACGCACCATCGACTTCTACGACGACCGAGACGCCAAGAAGATTTGGGCCATCGTCAGTAAGCGCAAGGCCAGCCTAAGCGCCCGCAGACAAGTCCTGGCCATGGTATGCGGCTGGCCCGTCGGTCCCTGGGGCGACAAGAAAGTAGACGAGATCATCACCTGGCCAATCTGCAGGCGGGAACTGCAGCTGTTGGGCCAGGCCGTCGAGAGTTGGTCGACGCGTGTCCCGAAGTTTCGCGTCGTGCGCGTCCTGATCGACAAAGCCATGAAGGAAAAGGAAAAGCCGACCCTCCAGACGGGCTGTGACCGACGACAAGAGGACTGGGACATCGAAGACCATTACGTTCGCTTCATTCTTCGCTGTATCGAGGCCCTCTACGACAATACCAGGTATACGGAACTGCCAAGCTGGGTACGTCACGCCGCCCGCAAGGAGAGGGTTTACATATTCTTCCATATCGCCATGTTGATCCAGTACGAGATCAAGTTGGCGAAATGGCACAAGCTGCCATGGTACTACAAGACGGCGCTCAGTGTGTCCGCGAAGAGCAAGGCATTGCGACAGTAAGTTGAAGGGAACTTATGATGAGGGTATCGACGGACGTCTTGGATCGTGCTGGAGATATGCCGCTGGCTACTAGGTAATACTTGGATGGGGAGGCCGTCGGGCAGCGAGTGTCAAGGCACCGGGAGGGGGGGCTTGTCAGCGTATCCAGATGATGCAAGTTCAAGTTGTGTTCAAGTGTTCTGTTCGAGTGACCGACAGCACTCGTCGTCGTCGAACGTAGGAAACTTGAACACAGCAGCGATGCCGGGGGCCCCCTTTTACGGTGGCGGATGAGACATGGGCAATCTAATTTTCCATGACATTTACGGCCTCCCTGATAATATATCTAGCGTTGGTTATATGGCGCGCCCTACCTGAGCAAGACATCCTCGAGGTCAGAGTCCTTCACGCCGTGAAACCCCTCGCCCATCATGAGCCCTTGGAAGAAAGCGTCCCCCACTATCTCGTACGCGCCGCCCTTCCCCCGATGCAGGACAAAGGGCGACCGGCCACCCGGCATGACGGCCACGACGTCCCCCTCTTGCGCCTTCACCGGAACCATGCCGTATCGCCCGCGCTCGGTGGAGGCAAAGCGCCTGCCCGTGTTCATCATCTCAAAGAGGACGAGGAAATCGGCCACCTCGGGCGTGTGCAGGGCAGTGGGTCTCTTGGTCGCCCAGGCATACCAACTCAGGAACGCGTGGTATGCAGCGTCTTCGGCGCGGTCCCGAGGTTCGGCGACGTCGAGAACCTGCGACTGGAGCGTGGACTTGACACGAAAGCGAACGACGTTGCCGCAGAGGGTTCGCCAGAAAACGGCAGACTTGTCAAATATGCCCGTCCTCGCATCATAGTCATGATCTGCAAAGCCCAGCCCTGCAAGCTCCGCCCAGGCGCAAAGGGCCATGTCCAGGTTGGCATCGGTTCGGTGGTGTTCCGCGCAGCAACGAATCTTGTCGACGAAGACGGCCTTGGTTCTGGCCATGTTGGGTTCCACGGGGGACCAGACCGCCCGCCGCCCCCCACATGCATCGTAGTCGAGCAGCCTTGCGAAGCGGTCGACTTCGATCGGATGGCTGACGCTCCAGTCGGGGACGAAGGAAGGGAGGTAAAGAACTGGCTCGCGGTAGCCCCGGGCTCGAGCCAAGATGTCCAGCTTGCCCGTCTCGCGCACCATGGTATGAACCAGGGTGGTGTACAGGTCCTCGACCTTGACGCGATAGTCGGGCTGCTTGAAGAACTCGGCCACGTTGTCGCTGAAATAGAGCCCCGTGATGCCATATATCTTGTCCCGACAATCGCTGCATTCTCTCACGCGGAAGTTGTCGAGGGCCTCCAGGAACTCCGGCGGGCTGTCGCCTATCGTGTATGCTGCCTGTTGCTCCGTCGTGTCCCATGTCTGGGAGAATTTGATTTTTGTCATGAGTTCCGGCGCCGGTGGCGGGGGCTGGTGCCCGCCGGCAAAGTCCCTTGCTAACTCGCTGGCGTCCATGCGCATGAAAGCGTTGAGGAGGCAGACACCGAAGGTCGCGTCCTGGGAGACGGTGGGACTGTCCCAACAGCACGTCCTCTCGTGCGATCGCAGGTTGGAGTAGGCATTCTGCACAACATCGGCCTGGAGGACAGTGTCTCCGCACTGGAAGGTCACCCGGCGCGCCAGGGCGTACTCTTGTACCGTCCAGGACCGACGCCACCACGGCAAACTTAGGAAGCGGATCAGATTTTGCTTCAGGAGCGGGGAGGCGGAGTCGTGACCGTGCACGCGGAGGTGAGGTTCCAGCGACGGCTCGTAGTGATGGTCCGGCTTCTCAGCTGCCGCTCGGAAGAAGTCGAGGGCGAGGAGGTACCCTTCCCAGGGGTCACCGAGATAGACGGTGACCGATGTGGCGGAGCGATAGATGCGTCGCATCAGCGCAACCTGCTCGCCCCTCTCGGCCAAGTCGTCTTGATTGATACAGACGGCGTCTGCCCAGAACACTCGGCTGTCCCGGGCGAGCCGGAGACGGGACAAAGCATTGTGTAGCTGGGTGGTGACGGCGAAGCGCTGTCCGCTGACGGAGATGACCTTGTCCTTGGTGCCGCTGCCCCAGACGTACGAGAGGGCCTCGTATTCCGTGTTCTCGTCCAGCTTTGCATGGATGAAGGCGCATTGGATGCCGTCGCCGCCAGCAGGGCCGTTGTCCTGGCTACTGTGTAGGGCTGGAAGGATGTCCAGGAGACGGATCTCTGCCGGTCCTAAGGGACGGTACGTCATGATGCGACTGCTACTGCTCGCCGAATCGCCGGGCACAAGGCAGTAGAGAGAAATGGCGCTTCTTTCGACGGGAAGCCTGTGTCGTAGTACTCAATTTGTGTCATGACCTGCGAACAGAGAACCTCGGGCTCGGCGTAGGCGCCATTCTCCTCACATACCGTACAGTACCCTACCTGCCTGTGGGTATAGGTGAAGATATCCCAGCACGCCGTTGTCGAGGGGATTCAGCAGCTCGAAGCCGACGCCGCGCAGAGACGGGCGCCCAGGACGTCCGAGGCTGGCCGTCAAGACAGCCTAGCAGCCAGGAAGGGCAGCTCCCCGCAGCGCTTGCGTGGGACCTGATGTAGAAGATCCGTCCCAGACACTGTAGAAAGCAATGGCCGTGAACCGCAGGCCGAAGCTGGCAGGAACTTGTGGGGGGTGCGGGACAACCGCAGGCGGCATCAGGCGGCCTCAGGCCCAGAACCACCATCGGCAGAAAAAGAACGAGCGGTGGCGCCTCTCGACCAACCAGAGAGCAAACCAGGCACAGTGTAGTGACCTCTTGCAGGATACACCGTACGCGGCGAGCACAGCCAGCCCAGCGAGCCCGGGTGCAGTTACAGGGGCTGCGTGGCGCCGAACTATTGATGGCTTGGTGGACGGATTGGCCCGTGGGCCATCATCCATGCAATCCGTACTGTGTATAAAGGGGCAGCGGCGCCACATTGTCCCCCATCCCCTGGACCCTGGAAACTGGAAAAAGCTCGTTCTTATTTCGACGTCAACACTCCCTCAGGCTCGACCTGCAACGACTTGCGACGCACCCACGATGCCGCCGGTTAGCGAGTATCCCAGCCAGCAGATGCCAATGGAGGTACCCGTTGCAGGGAACGGCACCAAGGTCGTAACGCAGCAGCCGGTGAGCACCGAACCCCACACCACCAGCCGAGCGCCGCAGATCCCCCCGTTGACCAAGATCGTCAGGGATCCGAACCCTCGCCGGACCCCGAACCCGAGCTCCGCTTGCGCGGAGGGGGAGTGAATCTGGGTTGTACCTGCTGCGATGGCAGTTGTTCCTTTCACCGCCATTGCTGCTGAAGACGGGCATCGGGGGGGACACGGAGAGAAGGGGGGGGGCGACTGGCTTTATTCTCGCATCGTTCCGTTGAGATTTCTAGCCCGCGGCCCCACGAGGATTATGTGGACGTTCAATAAAAGAGCGATATAAAACGATCCAGCCCCATACTGCACTCTATCAGACCGTTGTCCGGAATCGACGCACCAGGGTTCCGCCCGCCCCCCGTACATGAAGCTGGCCCTCGATCGCCAGGAACCCCTCCGTATTATCCACCGTCTGAAGTTGACCTCTAGTCTTTTTTCGGGTCCTCCAGATTCCCAAGGGCCTCGTGTTTCTAAATAAACATGGGTATTCGCGCGGAACGCCGTTGGTCTCTCGCCATCAGCACGCTCAACACTGGATCGCTCGTCCGAGACGGCCGGGCCCTCCCCGTATGCGGCCAACCAGGCTGCCCCCGACCGAGGGGCATCCCGTGACCCTCGATCCTCCACATCTCCTTGCCCAGTACTCGGTATCGACCCCCGTATTTCCCTTAGGCGTATTGCGACCCGCTACTCTTTGCTTGTGGGCGCATCGGCCAGCTGGAAACTGCTGGCGAGCCCGGCCTGACTCGGATTGTCAGTCGGGTCTGGCCGGCTGGGAAAGAGTCCCGGCATGACGACGGGGGGGCCAGACTGAGTGGGGGCCAGGATGACGGCGTCGATAGGTGTATCGTCTGCCAGACGGCTGTCGGGAAGCTGCAGCGTGCCTGGCGCGGTCCGCTGCATTGTCCGGCCCGCAGGTCTAGTGATAACTGCGTACCTTGATGTTCCGCGGGTGCCAGTCCCCCCTAATGCACCTGTAATTGTCGGTACACTGTTCTGTCCGTAGGCAGGCGGCCCGGTCTGCTCAGAGGCGGTACCAACGGAACCGAGTTGCTCAGGGGAAATCGACAGGTGACCGAATCGCTCAGAGAAAGTCGAGTGGAGAATCTCCGGAGCATCGTCCACCGCAGGGTTAAAGTCGAAAGGATCGCCCAGGTCGTACTCGTCTCGAGCATCAGAGTTGAAAACAGGCCGGGGAGGTGACCGGGGAGGTGGGTCCCAGCTGGGAGGGTAGTACTAATAGCCCTCCGCTGATTCACCGTGGTCTGAGATAGAATGGCTTGGGCTCGTCGGCACCTCAGACTCCTGGGGCAGGCAAACGCCCAGAGTAACCAGGTGGGGAGGTCTCCAGCTGGCGAGGCCGACGGCAGCCTCGATTCTCTCGCTGCCAGGCCGCATGCTTATCGGGACAGCCGAACTCCCAGCGTTCCTTATTTGTTCAGCAACAACTTGGTGGTGGAGGTGCTCGATGGGATCCATGTTGCTAGGAGGCTGTGCTGGTGGTCTAACAGTCGTTTCGCCGTTGACACTAATCCATTCCGGCCGTGGCAGAGGCGGATTTGCCCTGACGGGGTGTCGAGGAGGTAGTGTGAGCAAGGCCGTTGGGATGGTGTAGCCTCCGCGACGGTTCATCGGTCCCATTCGGAGTGTTGGTGTTTGCGCACAGTCGTGATGCTGGCTCATTGTGTACTCCACCACACCATCTGCATGAAATATCCTCGGGTCAGCATTAGGTTGGATATACGCTGCCTTGGACAGTAATCAACTGCGTCTCGCCGACGCTAGAACGGGCATGGGAAGGGCACGGGAAGGGCAGAACTTGGGTTCCGGTCCACTCACAGTTGTGATTGTCCTCGCATGGTGTCAAGAAGTCGTCATCCGAGCCTGGATTCTCGCTGCTGTTGTTTAGGTTGTGGGCCTGCTTTCTTGCTGTGCGACAGTAGATCGTTTTGTGTGGATAGAGTTCTGGATCTGAAGGGTCCGCACAGCAGCCTGGGCATTTGGACCAAAGTGTGACGCACATGGCGACGGTAGTGGTGATGATCTGGTGGTCGGGCGGATTTGGGCTGGAAGAGAGCTGCCTTCTGTCGTTGCGATGCGCCTAGGTTGTGATCGTGGGCTAGCGGTTATGCGCGTAGGGGCCTTACTGGGAAGGGATTAGGTTCTAGGCAAGGTTCTTGGGTGATGATCGGTGCTGCTGCTTCTAAGGAACAAGTTTACTCACAGTGTAGAAGTGCTGAGTTGAGAGGCGGCTTCGGAGAACTGCTGGGAGCGGATGACGAAAAACAATAGTTGAGGTTATAGAAGTTGTGGAAGTCAGGGGTAAATTTTGTGCGTGCCGCCGCCAGGCCAAGTGCTGAATGAAACAGCAGAAATCGACTTCAGGATTTGGAGTTCTCAAAGGGTTCAGAATAATTTCGGGGGTGGACAAAGCCTTTGGGACTCTGAGAAGATGTTGAGCCTTGTCGATATTGTGTTTGAGTCAGGACTGATCTCTCTGTCAACCCAGAGCATTTCCAAACGGACATGCCCCGCCTTTTAAATGACAAGTAAGGTACAGTACCTAAGTGCCGTACTAACCTCGGTGCCTTTGTGGGGACTAAGCAATTCTTTTTTTCCAGATGATTCTTCTTGCGCTCACTCGAGGTCAACACTGCATGTGACAGCAGCCTGCTGATCGAACCTAACTCCAGTCTTGCAAATATGCCACAAAGGCAAAGAAGTAGTCTATACTGCCAGCTAGTACTTTCCAAAGCCTTGAAAATACTTGGAATTGTCCGCCAGTACTAACTGAAGGTCGTTGTCGTCTTGGATGACGCCAGAGCCGAAGGGCAGCTGAGGCGGACGAGGGCCTGGGCCGATGTATTCAAATTATCTTGGAAAGTCTCCACCTGCTTCGATACGCCCCATGATTGGAAACCTCAGGCTAGCAGCCTTGGGTCTACTGGGGACTGGACCCCGCCTTCAGGCTCTGAACTGTCTGGTGGGCAGCTTTTGATCATTCTCAGCGGAACTCCCCGTGGGGGCGACGGCAGGGCAAAATGCCAGAGCTCAAGCCAGCGGGTCCGGTGCTCGTACTGGCGGGCACGGACCGTCCTGGGCGGAACAGTGCTGGGGCCGTGGGAGATTGAAAAATCAGGCCCGTTCTGTCCGGCCCTATTGTGTACCTAGGTAGGTG
>Ga0247777_1000536_pt1 | contig 10871 bp, 7 predicted proteins | sample UWRJL154409C5_FD_179937 | JGI IMG/M metagenome (GOLD analysis project Ga0247777, IMG submission 179937) | Plant litter microbial communities from Arlington Agricultural Research Station in Wisconsin, United States - UWRJ-L154-409C-5 | ecosystem: Environmental > Terrestrial > Plant litter >...
GTCTTTGGAACGGGGGGTCAAGAGGGGAATCGGAGTGGCCCTGTCTCTTGCGATATTGAGTAGAGCTTCTACATCCTAGGTCGTATCGTCGTCAAGGCGGAGGATGGCATGATCTCTACCGCCCGCTGCCGCCCGCGGCTGCCCCTTCAGATCCGAATGGGAACCGAGTCCTTCCTCGCCAGCGGAGCTCCCAACTTGACGAGCGCGTTCTTGCAGGGCACCCCCTTGGCGAAGTCGTCGAGGTTGCGGAGCGTGCACTCGGAGATCTCCTTAAGGGCCTCGATGGTGAAAAAGGCCTGGTGGCCGCACAGGATGACGTTGGGGAAGGTCATGAGCCTCATGAGCTCGTCGTCTTCGATGATGTCACCCGAGTGGTCGGCGTAGAAGAGGGCGCCCTCGCCCTCGTAGACGTCCAGGCCCATGCCGCCGATGTGCTTGTTCTTGAGGGCGGCGATAGCGGCCCGCGTGTCGACGAGCCCGCCGCGCGACGTGTTGATGAGCAGGGCGCCCTCCTTCATCTGGGCCAGGCTGGCGGCGTTGATGATGTGGCGCGTGGCGTCCATCAGGGGGCAGTGCAGGCTGACCACGTCGCTGGCGGCCAGCAGCTCGTCCAGGGCGGCGAACTCGCCGTACTCGCGGAAGGCCTCGTTGGGGAAGGGGTCGTGGGCGAGCAGGCGGCAGCCGAAGCCCTTCATGATGCGGGCGAAGGCGAGGCCGATGCGGCCCGTGCCGACGACGCCGACCGTCTTGCCGTGCAGCGTGCGGCCGAGCAGGCCGTTGAGCTCGAAGTTGCCCTCGCGCACGCGGTTGTAGGCCCGGTGCGTCTTGCGGTTGAGTGTCTGCAGCAGCGCCACAGCGAACTCGGCCACGGCCTCGGGCGAGTAGCTGGGCACATTGGCGACGAAGATGCCCCGCCGCTCGGCCGTGGCCAGATCGACGTTGTTGAAGCCCGCGCAGCGCAGTAGGACGGCGCCCACGCCGGCGTCGCCCAGCGCCTCGAGCACGGCGCCGCTCAGCGTGTCGTTGACGAAGCAGCACACGGCGTCGGCGCCCGCGGCCGTCCGGACCGTCTCAGGGGTGAGCGCGAAGTCGTAGAAGACCAGCTCTACGTCCGTGGCGTCCGCGGCCGCCGACCCGGCCGCCGTCAAGTACTGTCTGTCGTAGGGCTTGGCCGAGTAGACGGCGAGCTTCATCTTGGCCGTCCGTTGGGGATGTGCGATGGCTGAGGGTGGAACCGAGATCTGGGACGGAGAGGGCGGCCGGAATCAGCGGCAGCCGGAGGTTATCTGCCTAGGTATCGATGGCGGGTCAAGGTAAGGCTTAGCCGGTTGAGGTGGTGAAGGTCGCGGCCGGAGCTGAGCCTGGGGTCACTGTCACAGGCTTGGGGCTCGGGAGGATGAGGACGTCACACCACCTGCTGCCAAGCAACCGCGGCGGTTCCTTCCGACGGGACTGTTGAGCGAGTTGCGCCAAAGCCGGATATCCAATGGAGACTTAGTACCACAGAAGCTCCTAGTTCCTGCATCATGCGGCTCTTTCTTCGCCAGCTCGAAGCGGCCCGGCGCTCAGGTTGACAAAGTGTCGGCGTCCTCAGAAGGGACACGTTAACGAATGCGCCTGGACAAGCCCAAGGCGGCCCGGGAACCCTGAAAAACGAGCGGGGAAGAGCGGGGTGTTGGCCACGCAGCCCCTGAAGCTGTCCCTGAAGCTGTCCCTTCCGACCGGACGAGACCTACCAACCTCACCACCTCGGGAGCCGTGGGAATCCATCATGGCGACCGGCGTGCTACTCAGGGCGGCGCGGGTGGAAGACCTGGCAGCCGTGTGCGCCATCAACGGCCATTACGTGCTCAATACGGTGGCGTCGCCGTCCCATCCTTTGTCGCCATCCCTTGGCTGCCCTGCGCTCACTCGCCCTCCCAGGTCCTCACCTTCGTCGAGGAGCCCAAGCCGCTGGAGGAATTCGAGTCGACTTACCACTCAATCTCCTCCCGGGGGCTGCCGTACATCGCCGCCGCATCGGCCGAGTCTCCGGCGGAAGTGCTCGGCTACGCTTATGCCCAGGGCTTTCGGGACGGCAAAGGTGCCTACAGGCACACGGTCGAAGTCACCCTCTTCTGCCACCCGGACCACCGAGGAAAGGGGATAGGCTCCATGCTGCTTACCGAACTTCTCAGCGCTCTTCGCGCGCCGGAGGAGCACTCGCGCTACCGAAGCGGCGGGGCCGACGTGGCGCCACGGTCGGTCCGCCAGGTGCTCGCCGTCATGGCCGTCGACGACGAGGGGCCGCGCAACGGCCTGGCGTTGAAGGAGTTTTATGAAGGATTCGGCTTCAAGCTGGTGGACACCCTCTCTTCCCACGGTTGCCCGGACGCCTGCTTACGCCTCGGCGCCAGAACGGCCATCTCAAAAGTGTGGGTTACAAGCTCGGGAGATGGTAAGGCCTGCTTTCACACCACTGTCCCTGCGGCATCCCCCTTGCTGAAAGCTACTCGGCCAGGGTCGACACCATGTACTTGCAGCTGAGTTTCTAGCCGAGGACAACAAGGACAATGAGTGGCCCCCTTCTCTTTCCGTTGTCCCTGACGGCGGCCTGGAACATTGTCCGAGAACAGTGGCTTTGTCTCCATTTAGATACATGTACCACCCAACACGATTCTGAAGCTCGTCTTGCAACGCTCCCCACATCCGTCCTCTCTCTCTTGGGTCTCTGTGTGGTCTACCCGAGCGGCCATTTCCGGAGGTCGAGTGCCCGCCACTGCCTTTCGCCTCCCGCAAGTCGTAAGCTTCGGGTTCTGGGAGATGGCCGTTCTTCCCGGCATCGAAAGTGCCTTGGGCGCGAGACCAGACAATCTCCCCCATCTCCTATACCTGATACGGCTCTTCCGGGTTCCCAACACGCTCAGATGGGTTCAGAACCTGGGCGACTGGCTCTTCTGCCCCGGGGCCGCGGCGGCGTTCAGCGAGTACGAACATGACTACCTTTCCGGGGAGTCATACGGTATGCACCGTGCCGTTCTGGATTCGCGGGCCCTCGAGGCGCATTACCGGGAGTACGAGAGCACAAGGCTGTATGAGTGGGAGCTCGGCCTCCCGGCCCACCGGAAGAGCCACTGGACACCGGAGGACCACAGTTTGCGATTCTGTGTCGGTCTTGGTTGCTATACCGAAGAGCACATGAATTCCGGGCTGAGGAACGACTGGACTGTCTTCCTCGAGTCGTCCCTGGAAGAGTGGCACGACGCGCTGGCTTTTGTACTGCGGGTCTGGCTAGAGAAGTGGGCGGCGTCGCGTAGGAGGTGGTCCGGTTCGACGTGGATGACGGATGACGGAGGCGGCTACCCCTTCCCGCAGGACGACATAGTGGGCGTGTTTGACGCTTACGAGTCTGACGAGGAGGCGGCCCTCGGGGCGCTTCAGCTCACGCGCCACTGGGTGGGAGGCGGATACCAGGGACATGGACGAGAGGCCGACGACACCCGGTCTCGTCATGAGTCCCATGCCGTTTGTGATGCTGAAGAGCCATCAACGCCTTTCGACGTCCCCGATGCATCGGCTCAGCACCTGCTGATCGCGGACAATTCTGGAGAAATTGTGTTCGAGCACGAGGCCGACCAGTTCTTTCGAGACGCTCTGGCAGAAACCACCTCGATATCCTCGCAAGAGCCGTCCGCCGCAATACCCTTTGAGGACGTGTGGCCAGAAGGGTTGCCTATTTCTCGTCAAACGCCGTCGGGCGAGGCGAGCCACCTCGACTCCTGGGACGCAGAATTGGATCCGCTCATGCCAGGTTCGCGGTGGGACGACATCCCGCACCACCTGCCGGGCGGCGACCCCTTGCTCAGCGCGCTCCCGCGGGATTGGGCATTCGAGAACCCCGAGTTCCGCGAGCACAACCGGCTGTGGCCCAGCACGACGGGCTGGACGGTGGTCGACGCGATGACTGATCTGGACTCCGGAGAAGACGATATGTCGTACACAGTGGCAAGTGGCAGTGGGTATGTAGACCAGAGCGCCTCTTCCAACCTCGGGCTGTGGATTGCACAGGAACTGACGCAGACTCCTGAGCGCATCGAGTCGGCCATCTGGTCTCATGACCAAGATTTCGAGCTCGACGACTCGGTATCGCCTCGATCGATGTGGTCGGGATAGAGGGAAACATGATTCGAACAAAGATGAAGGGAATAGACGAGTGCCTAGATCTAGTTAATAGATAACGAAGAAGACGCACACCAAGACTGATCTACCTCGATGTAGAATACATGCCGACGAGACTGTAATCCGACTGTGGACCGTTACCCTGGCTCCCGAATACCTCTGTACCTTGATTTGCACATAATCCCTGTGCCGACAGTGACATCCGGTCAGTCGAAAAACACAAACGATCTGACCTCGATGCTCTCCCGCGGCGGCATCCCGGCGTGTTCCTCGTCCACAAAGGCCGAGTGCGGCGAGCGCCGCGCCACGTCTGTGACGGTGTCGAAGCACTTGATGAGCATGACCTCGTCAGGCCGCTGGGCGTACTTGAAGTACCACCGGTGAGCGGGGCCATGCTTGACCGTCCACGTCTCGCGCTGGTGGTCTGAGTAGACCGTCTTAGCTGCCACCAGATCCTCGTCGTCGACCGTCGTCGAGTCGGCCACGGCCATCGGGTCCTTGAAGACTTGGTTGATGGGGCGCCAGAGCTGCGGGCATCAGCCGGGGTTGGGGAGAAGCCTCGCCGGCCGGAGCAACAACGGCCGCTGGAAAGGGGCTGGGGCGGGCACGAGCACGCACGTTGATGATCTGCCACCGTTTCTTCCGTAGCAGCTCGTCCGCCTCCCCGGGAAGGCTGTGCCGGAGGATCATCTCGGCGCCGGCGTACGACTGGTCGACGTGCACCCGGTGCAGACCGCCGCGGAAGGCCGAGTTCCCCGGCCCGAGCTGGTGCCAGTCAGTCGGCCCTCGACGGACCTTGTGATCGAACGCGACGACCCGGCTTGCGCCCGTACTGTTTCCCTCCCGTCAGTCTACCCGTTCCTCCGGGCCGAGGCCGGCTTGCTTGGCGGTGGCCGCGACTCACACGCCCTGGATGAGCTGCTCGCATTCGGGCAGGTATTCCCCCACGATCCTGGCCTCGTCCCGGTACGCATCATCGAGGCACGATGTCCTACTCTCTTGTTGGTGATGCTGAAAGCCGCAGCTGTCGAGTGTAAAGTCGGCCTCCCGGCCCGTGATGTCTTGCACGGTCACCTGCTTCTGCAGCATCTTCCTCTTGTTCGTAACCGTACCCCTCCACGCCCTGCGTCAGTTTCCCACGGCCCCCGGATCGTCGCCTAGAGAGACAGGCTTACCCCCCTATAACCACCGGAGTGGGCGGTGTTCCGTCGCCGGGGTCGTCGTAGTACTTCAGCGTCGTCTCAACATCGTGAGGAGTATTCTGCACCTCTGGACGCAGCGCGCTGGTCGCAGACCGCGTCTTGGCAACTACCTTGGTCGCCATAGCTCGGTTCGGCGGACGGCCTTCGATCCGGGAAATAGTCAACGAGTCCAAGTCCTCAAACTCAGGGGCAAGCGGGCGCTGGCAGGACGGCAAGGCCTGGCCAAGCTCCGACCCCGCTCCCATCCTTCGGTGCCGCAACGGCCAACCATCCCGTAGGTGCGCGGTTCAGCCGTTGTTGATCCGACGTGGCCAAGAAACACGCCCAGATTATAGTCGCTCGGGGTACCTTACTTGGTACCTGGCGGAGCATGTTGCTCGTGCTTCATGGTGGCCCATTCAAGGTAGAGTAGGTACCTACCTATCCGCTGTCACCAGCCTGGAACCACGGAACTGGGGCATGTAGAAGCAGAGGGGGTTTGACTTCTATGTAATAGCTAAGTTCTACGAAATCTGGGTACCAACACCCCTATCTAGCCCAATCCAAGCGAGAACCGGAAGGACAGAAAGAAACAAGTATATCGAGGGGGTTGCCGGGAACCCGCGGACCGTTGTCGCGCTCCCTCACCGGTACTTTGGCGTCGATCCCTAAGCCCTCCCGGCAATCTTCCTCATTGGGTGTCTCCGGCTCATGTACTCCGCCGCCTCGGCCGCGCTCAGACGCGGGTCCGCCGGGGTGTAGCCGTTCGAGGCCGGGATGCCGCTAGATGCCGCATAATAATGCTCTCTCGCGGGCGAGTCCGTCGGCGTCCCGGCGTCCGCGCCGTTCCCGTCCGTCCTGACCTTTTCAGGACGTGGTGGGGGAGGGGGTGGCGCTTGTTGCGGCGGCTGCGAGCTGGCATAGAACTCCTCGGGCACCTCCGCTGGTGGCTGTCGCGATACCGGGGCCTGCGGCATCTCCTCCCTTGGTTGCCGGGACACGCGGCGATGCTGTCGCTGGGGGGGAGGTGCCAAAGACGCACTGCTGGATGCCCTTGCCACGCGATCTCCTTGTCTTCGCGGGCCTTCTTCGTCGGAAGTGTCATCCGCGTTTTCGATGTCGTCTTCGGCGTACTGTTGGACGGCGTCAGCGGCCGTTCTCCTTGGAAGAGCAGAAGCCCAACTCACCATTCGGAGCTCTTTGCGCATGGCGAGGTTGGCACAAATGTCCTTGGCCTCCTCGATGGCCTTCTTCTGGGCTTTCAGAGCCATCCTGCGGTCACGAGTTTCCTTGTTCTCCGCAGCGATGGCCTCCACCGTCGCGTTGGTCATGCCGAGGACCTCCACCGAGTTGAAGATGCCGTACATGCCCTGGAGGAGATGGCGCTCCACCACCTGGGTGATGGTGTTTCGGATGAAGCTCTTGGCAGACAGCTGGGAGGCAGTTAGCAGGGTTGCCACGTGTCGGCGAGGCCGAGCGGTCTTACCTCGTAGTAGATCAACATCTTCTCCAGGACTTCTTGGGCTTCGGAATACGAGGCCCCGTCCTTGGTGACGTCGGCATGCCATCTCTTCAGCCTCTCCTCGTACTCGGGGTCGTAAGGCTGCACCTCGAGGGTCGTGTCCTGCATGAGTAGGTCGAGTTCTTTCTGGGCCTTGTCCATCAGGGCCTTCATCTGTGGATCGAGGAAGTACCTGCGCAGGGGCTCGCGCATCCGCCTCGGCCAGGCGTAATCGATGAGTTCGCTGAGGAACTCGTTGCAGACCACGCCGAGGTTGTCCTTGTGCTCTTGGGCTAGCTTCGGCCAGTATTCGGAATAGCTCTGGAAAAGCATATACACCGCACGGGGCTTGGGGTCCATGGGGAACTCGGAACCGCGGATCTGCTGTAAGAGCAGTTGAACCTCCTGCCGGACGAAGTCGTTCTTGCCGCCGTCCGAGACGACGGCACCCTCGGGAGAGATCGCAAAGTTGTGCTTGCGACCGTGCGCCCTGATGCGCTGCGCGAACCGGTCGTTCTCCTCGGTTGCCCGGGCGCGGAGGTTTTGGGCGGGAGTGCCGCGTGGGTCCGCCGTGGATCGGAAGAAAGTCTTCCTCGGCGGGTTCTTGTAGAAGCCGTAGACGGCCGGAATGACCAGTTCCTTGGAGGAAGAAAAGAGCTCGACGAGCTCGATCCTCATCTCCTCTGGGGTGTCCTTGCCCGTGCCCATGGACTTGAGCTCGGCGTCGCAGTCGTCCAGCGCCTTTTGGATCTGCTTCCGCAGGACCTTGACGTGCCGGCCAATGTGGCGCTGCAGTTGCCCGCTGAGCTTCTGCTTGAGCGCCGCGGCGCCGCACATGGATTCGGGGAGGCTGCTCCACTTGCCCCGGGAGAAGAAGGCGTCCTCGCTCCGTCGACGCTCCTCCGCGCTGGGCCAGGGCTGGCCAGGTTCGCGGGGCGAGGGGTTCAGCAGGACGTACCAGCCGAGCCGGAAGAGGTTCCTCCTGTCCTTGTTGTTGACCAGCTCGATGAACTTGTCCTCGAGCCCGATGGACTCGGTGAGGTCGGGTTTGGTGAGAACGCCGATGGTGCGCGAGCCGTCCGGGTCAAAGTGGCGGGCCTTCGTCAGGATCGGGGCTTGGACGTAGTCGGAGTTGCCGCCGACCACGGCGAGAATGATGGTTCGGGAGGACTTCATGTACCTGTCGGAAAGTGCCTCGATGGTCCTGATGTCCTCGACCGACTGGTCGTTGTTGGCGTTCCTGACGAGGCCGGGTAGGTCGACGAGGGTGAGGAGCGGCATTTCCGGGCCCCTCTTGTCGACCACGAGTATGTCGCGGGCGGCGAACCTCCCGGGAATGTTCTTGGGCGCAATCAGGTCGACGGCAAGCCGCATCAGCGTGTCGAAGGGCGTCTTGGCGTCGACGCTACCACCGAACTGCCGAAGCTTCTCCTGCTCCTTGAAGCCGCGATTCTTGTCCGGGATGATCGAAACGCTGAGGCTCGACTCCTTGGACCGCCGTAGGCGGATTTCCGTCGCGAAGCGCGTGCAGGCGCCGGCGTCTCGCGGGAACGGCGTTCCCGTGATGGCTTCGAGCACCGAGCTCTTGCCGGCCGACTGGTCCCCCACGACGACGATCTGGGGGAGCTTGACATTGTCGAGCTGGGCGAACTGGAGCTTGTCGATGAGGTCCAGCAGCCCGCGTTGCTCGTCGGCGAGGTCTTGGGTCTCCAACGCCGAGTCGATTGTCCGCGTCATGTCGTTTCTGAGACTGGTCAGCGTGCTGTGTACGGCGGCCAAGCAGCGGCCAAGTAAGGGTCTGACACTTACAGCGAGCCCATCGTGCTGGTGGAGTGCTAAATGTTGGACAAGCAACGCAGAGAGGGGAGAACCGAGGAGGATGAGGGACAGAGAGCGGAAGGCGAGAAAGGGGATATAAAGGAAGATCAGCAACGGTTTGCTTGCCACTCGCCAAGCAGACTGCGGCCGGGAAGGGGTACAACAAAGAGGGACGGGTGTGCCCGACTTGTAGCACATGCAAAAGCGGCTGCCTGGTTGATCTTGATGGCCGAGCCGCGTACTTCTTGACAGGCGTACATCCCGCGCTGTCGTCAGTCTCCCCCTGTCGCCGACTTAAGGGACAACCCGGGACCAAATCCTCAGCCATGGGGATTGAGTTGGCGAACCGACGGCCGGTTTGTTCTAGAGCCGGCCCGCTCAGCTGCCTGAAGGAGAATACACCAGCATATCTGCTGCGTTACGGAGACTTTGATGAGCTGGGACCCCTCCAAAATCACCGTGGGCAGCCTAGCGGGCCAAATGGGCCGGTCGGGGGGCTCTGTGCCGACGGTCGGCTCCCTCCACAATGGGTGGCGGAAGGCTCTGGGTGATGACGAGGCGGACGCGTGTGGCCGCGATCTTCGGGTCTAGACAGATTGGGGCAAACCGCACGAAGCGATTGGAGAAACTCGCAGATCCCGACCCAGCCTATTGGCTGATACGGCGACGAGGACGAGACGGCCTCCCTGCTTCGAAGCCACTGCCTAGGTATAACGCGAGTGAACGGTAGAGCGGTGCTCGAGCGGTGATGCCGAGAAGCCCGTCGCCCGCAAGGCCGCTCGAGACTGAAGGCTTGACGACAAAAGTGGCTGTGCTGAGTGGCTGTGCAACAATTCCCGCCACACTCCCCCCGAGTACCACGTGCCGATGTCTCAGCAGAAGTCCACACGACTTGCAGGGGGCCTTGACCCGCTGATCACGTCACCCCGCATAGAGGATTTGGGTGGTCCGACGCGGGCAGCTTCAAGGCGGAGTGAGCGAGCTCCCCAGAACACCAAACTCGAGATGCTCGGGAAGTCCGCCTGCTCTGAGAGAATCGCGAGCAAAGAGGCCTAGCAGGCGCTGACGCAACCATGGATGAGCTCCGGAAACCCAAGGACGACGAGTGTCCGGCCGACCAGTTCGTCAAGCCTGGAGGCAGAGACATTCAGGTCCAGCTCGTCGTCTCCTTGGCCCTGGGCATCTCGGCCTTTGTAGCCTTCTCGGTGAGCTTGCGCCGCTCCGAGAGGACTGACAGCCGCGGCGTACGGCTAACCGGCGCAACGCAGGTCCTTCGTCCGAAATGGAAGTCGCTGTACTCCGCGAGAAAGCGTCGATACGATGCCGGCAGCGCGCCTCCGAACCTGCCCGACAGCCTCTTCGGATGGATCCCGACGCTATACAAGATCACAGACGAGCAGATTCTCTCTTCGGCCGGCTTAGACGCCTATGTGGCACGTTTCTCCGTCGCCCCGGGCGTGGCGCCTGGCCGAATGACACAAGCTGACCGAGCCTATGCAGTTCCTCACCTTCTTCAAGATGGCCATCCGAATCTTTTCGGTAATGCTGTTCTTCGCTACTGTCGTCCTCGAGCCCCTGAATAATCACTTCGGTCCCGGCGAACCCGACGCGAACTCGACAGGCTCGTACCTCCCGAGCCACTTCCGCTTCCCGCGGCCCGAGCCGTACACCTACGCTGGCGAGACCCGGCTCCGAGTCGAGGACCCCAACGACGACTTCCCTTTTCCACCGGACTGGGACAATTCGAAGCCGTACCTCTGGGCCTACGTCGTCTTCGTTTACTTCTTCACGGCCCTAACGCTGTGGTACATGAACTCGGAGACCGTCCGAGTCATCCAGACCAGGCAGGACTACCTCGGGACGCAGTCGACCATCACTGACCGCACCTTTCGTCTCACGAGAATCCCGAAGGAGCTCAGGTCCGAAGCTCGGATTAAAGAGCTCGTGGAAAAGCTGGAAATCGGCATGGTAGAGACCGTGTCTCTGTGCAGGAACTGGAAGGAGCTCGACCGCCTCGTCGGCGAGCGGGCGACCGTACTGCAGAAGCTCGAAGAGATATGGAGCGTCTACCTCGGTCAAAAGCCCGTCATTGCGCGGAATGCCGGGCCAGCGCCGGATGGCGACGCGGCCAACGTGGATGAGGAGGCGGGAGAAGGCGACGGGCTCCTCCAGGGGGAAAGCGACGCTCCACATGTTGCCGATAGGCCACGGCC
>Ga0247777_1000537_pt1 | contig 10870 bp, 16 predicted proteins | sample UWRJL154409C5_FD_179937 | JGI IMG/M metagenome (GOLD analysis project Ga0247777, IMG submission 179937) | Plant litter microbial communities from Arlington Agricultural Research Station in Wisconsin, United States - UWRJ-L154-409C-5 | ecosystem: Environmental > Terrestrial > Plant litter >...
CCCGCCGTAACCCCAGCGCCCCCAATTGACAGCTCCTGCCCTCCTTTCGCCCCAATGTCTAGCCGGAAGAGAAAGCAAGACGAGGAGGAGGAGCTTGTGTCCCTACCCAGCGGCGACGAGGAGGAGGAAGAGTAAGCAACCCCCGAGACGCGCCCTGTCCTCGTTTCTGGGTCACACCGCCGGTGCGGGCCTAGCCAGCGTGCGATCTTCCTCGCCATATCGCCCGTCGTTCCGCACTTGTCTCCGCCCTCCTTCTTTCTACCCCAGGACGGGGAAACCTCGCCCCGGCGTCGTGACGCAAGGGCCTGGGGGGCGCGGCACTTTTCCTCGGAACCGAGAGGGCGCCGACGAGGGGGCCCTGCTTGCAACCCATCATCCTGCTAGTCGCTGACCTTCTGCTCGGGTAGATATGAGGATACTGAGGACGAGGATGGAGAAGACGGAGAAGACGACGATGAGGAGTACGACGACGAGGACGCGGAGGAACCCGCCGAGGAAGAAGGAAACGGCGTGTCTGGTGAGTGAGGCAGAAGCCAACCCCTTCGGTCCAGCACACCGACACCACCTTATCCCTCCAACGTCTCGAGTGTTTGTTGCTGTGCGGAGACGTTTCCATCTCTCGCCAGTCTTCCCCCGAGCGCGACGGCTAATGGGTGACAAAGAGACAGCCCCTCCCCGAAAGAGACAGAAGGTGGCCCCGACCGCTGCGACTGGCGCCGCCTCCACCAACGGCAAAGCCCATGGTGAGAAGAACGGCGTCGAGACCAACGGGGAAGGGGAGGAAGACGACGACCCCGAGGGCGAAGGGGAAGAAGAGCCAGAGGACGACGAGGACGACGTGGGCGACGAGGCCCCGACCAAGTCTACCGTCAAAGCCACGACTGTGCTCGCGGCGGCTGGAGACGAGGACGCCGAGGCGGCAGCTGCCGGGGGCGACGACGAGGACTGATCGTCGCATGGCCCGTCCGCCGCCTCGCTGCGCGTCTCCTCCTCTGCGCCTCGTCGGATCGTTTCAGCGTTGGAAAATGAGAGGGCTCGTTGGATGTAGAGAAACAAACACATTGGGTCGAGCTGTTCTCGAGACCGACTTGACATTGAGTGGAGTTGGACGGGACGTCCCAAGTCCCTTGGCCTCGTCGTGAGTGTGACCACCCGCTTGCGTGTCTGCGCCGTCTCCGCACCGCCGCCATCGGCCTCAATTGGCGGTGCCCTGCAAGAGCCAACACAGTAGCACTAGGTTCCCGGTGAGCTGCTGGGGGAGGCGGGCACGTCGGCGTAGAACCGCAGGATACCCAGCTCGAATCAGCATTGGTACCTATGTAATATGCAGTCCAGCACCGTCGGCGGGAGGCCTAGGGTTGGGTGGAGGACTGAGGTTTGAATTTTGGGCTGCAAGATGGAAACTTGAGGCACGGGGGCGAGGCGGGCCTGTGGTACGGCGAGTGGGACCGCGTGACTGGCGACCGACCCGCCTTCGCGAACGAAGCTGCAGCACGAGGCGTCCTCCGTAGCCAATGTCTGCCATGCTCAACACGCCCACATCTTGCGAGTGCACTGATCTGATACTGTAATTCCTAAACAAAATGCCTGCTGATGGATGCCGATAACGACGGGACAACGGCAGTTCGTCCGACAAGGCCCCGGCCTGCTCCGTTCTACCGCACCTCTTCACCGCCCGACGCTGTCTTCAACCCTTGGCAGCGCCCGAGGGAGGCGCCTCTGCGCGCAGCTCGGCGGCCTGGTCGGCGAACTGCCTGGCGGGGACGCGGCGCGCAAAGAGCACGTCCAGCAGGGGTGCGGGGATGCCATCGATCTTGGGCAGCCGGAAGAAGGACCAGACCAGCAACGCGGCGGTGCAGCCGGCCGCCGGAAAGGCTGTGAAACCTTCGAGGTTCCCGAAGCGCGGGTCTAGCATGTACGGCCCCGCCGCGGCCTGGACAAAGCTGAGTAGGTCGTAGGCGCACCGCGCCAGGGCCAGCGTCTTGGGGCGGAGCATGGACGCACTGACGCCACACACGATGGTCGTCGTGGCCGGACCGAGAGTCGCGCCTGGAAACGTTGTCAGTCCGGCCACGGCGGGGGGGAGACAGCCACGCACCGTAAACCGCGGACCAGGCAAATACGAGGCCGGCCTGGCCCCAGGACACGCGACCGCCGCCAACGGCGCCTGTCCGCTTCAGCACCTCCAGGAGGCCGATGGTGAAGAGAACCGGTACCATGGTTGCCAGGCCTGCCATGTACACGGCACGGAGACTCAGTCGCAGGCGGACGGCAAAGTACAGGACGCTGCCGCCAAGGAGGACGAGCGAGTTGACTATTCCCCTCCCCCAACCCCGGCTCGTTAGTGCTGGACCTGGTGTCAACCGACAATGGCGACGGTACCCACAGAAGGCCATCTTGAACGAATCCCTGCTCGCCAGCCCCGCGAGTTGCATGAAGTACACGACCTGACTGGCGATGGCAAAGCCGGCGAGCAGTTGCCCGACCGAGCACATGACGGCGATCTCGGTCCTAGGGCGGTTGGACCCCCTGAAGCAGTCAAGGTAGGTCCCTCCAACGAGCATCGCTTTCTCCGTCTCCACCAGCTCCTGGATTCCGGCCAGGCGCTCTGCGGCGTCACACCGGGACAGCCTCCGGAGTGCTGCAAGTGCGGCCTCGTAACGGCCCCGCCGGGCAAGATACCACGGCGACTCGGGCGCGAAGCAACAGCCGAGCATGACGACCGGGGGGATCAACCACTGCAGTGATATGGGCATCCGGATGCTCCGCTCCGAACCGTCGTCAACCACAGACCAGAGAACGCCGGCCGAGATGATTTGGCCGATGACCCAGCACACGCTGATGCAGCCCGTGACCTTGTCGGCAACGGCGGACGAACACACGTCGGCCGCGTACGTGGTGGCGAGGGTGGCCAGCATGCCACAGGGCACGCCCTGCAGCAGTGTGCCGACGGCGAGCGCCCCGAGCGAGCGAGCGGTGAAGTTGATCGAGGCGAGCCCGGCGAAGGAGGCCAGCGCCGCTACCATGAGCCACCGCGGAGAAAAGCGTGCCGACAGCTAACCCACAGCAATGCCTCCGAGGGTAGCGCTGCCCACGGTGCACATCTGAATGGCCAGTATCCACGCGGCGGGAATCTCCCTCTTGCCCCCGCTTGTTGCTTTGCCGAACATTTGTTGGAACCGCGGCAGAGAGAGAAGCGAGACGACGAGACTCTGCGAGTACCCCACGAGAACACCGCTCATGGCCATGAGGAGAGACCAGCCGACGGCCGCGCGAGAAGACCGAAAGCCCGGCTCGGTGGAGGAACTTGGCCGTTGTCCATCTTGGCTCCGCCGGGGGGCCGTCATGCCGTACGTTGGAGCACGGTTTCCAGAGTCGGGTTCCCAGCGCCGTCGAGGGGTAGGGGCGCGTGGTAGTAGACATCGCTCAGGACGACGCTCGGTGCCCCGTGCTGACAATTGGCATACGCCCGTCGTCCTTCAGGTCCTTCGTACCTTCGGAAAGATAGCCCGGCATACAGAGTGGCCACTCCTTCCACGTCAACACTGTCTGCTGGCGGTGAAGCAGGGGTCAAGGCTGCCCTCTGGGAATGGCCCATATTCCAGATGCCTACCTAGGTAGGAACCTAGGCTCACCCGTCCGCACCTGCTTCAACATTCGTATCATTCATAGGCAGAGCCGCCCTTTCTATCACCGACAACCCCTGGTACGGGCTTGTCACAGGGGAATGCATCTGGACCTCATGGAAATGAATTGATGAGATGGCAACGGCCTACCATCCAAGCATCCGACTGGCGCTCACAAGCACACCTTGTGGCCCTGGGGTTCGTCCCCGTGTGCTTGAGGTTAACTAGCTGGGAGATAACGCATCGCGATCTATCCACAGCGCTTCAACCAACGGTACAGACTCGACTATTGACACCAAAACAGATAGGACTACTCGAGCGAGGCAACCGCAGGTTGCAACAATAACAGGGTGAAGCAAGCCAGGTTATGGCATGTCCACGCACCCCGAGCCCCTATCCGTGGACCCTGGCACCGCTGTCGGATCTGTCGAACCCTCTGGTCGTGCTGAGGGATGGGCGGCGGATGCCTCCTCATGTATACGAGCCAAGAGCTCCGCGGCGGCGTGATTTGGCATCGGCTCGTGAAGCTTTCCGCGCACCCTCCTGCTCCGTCGATACTGCCAGAGGACTAACAAGAGACACACGAACAGTATGCAACCCAAAACGCCGCCGACAATGGCAGCCATCTTTTCATCAGAGCGGGACGCCGTCGTCCCTTTCGTGGATCGGCCTGCCGCTACGCGACGGACGACGGTTCTCCCGTTATTTCTGTTGACCCTGTTGTCGATGGCAAGGTCCCATTGGCGGATTGAACCTCTTTGTGAGCGCATCCGACGTCGTTCCACTATCTAGAGTCAGCCATCATTCTGTGCCAAGTGAATCGCCGTCCCCGCTTCGCGTGATCTGACCCACTTCCTCTGAAGCCGTTCATCATGTTCGTCAAAACACGTGTTTACTTTGCCCGTGGGTTGAGCAGATGCTGCTTAAAGACAGAAGGACGGGGTCTCTACGCTAAGTATTCAGAGCGGCACTCGCCGGGCACCCCTCGTGAGGAGGTTGTGTACCCAAACACCAAGGCGAGACTGCGTACGATTCCCAGACACGGTGTTCGGAATTGGGGCAACATACGCAGTGACGAGCACACAGAGACCCTGACTGCCGTGGACATATCTCAGTCACACTCACCCCTATCGAGCTCATGGATGAATGCAAGCAAAGGGTGTAAGAGGACGACAGGGTACTAGCACCTGACCGGATCACCGCACCATCTTGGTCTCGCAGTGATTCATCAAAGTTGGCTCGGGAGGTGCCCAAATATCAGAAACAATTCATGTGGGCAGCCGCCCCGTCTCTATGTTGCACATCGCCCCGTCCTAAATTGTATCCCCAAGGACGCCACAAACGTGAAACAGCTCTTAATCAAGGGTTCGCAAGGCGTCACCGATAGTCCAAAAGCGCGACTGCCGTATCCACGCGGTGCGTTCTCGCCTCAATGCCGTTCAGGGCCCGCCATCAAGCCCCACGCATTTTCGCCGCTGGGGAGGGATGGCGTCTCTGGAGAGAGAGTCGCAGCAGGACGATGCAGCGTTCATGCGGCGTTGTGGCGGTCGGGTGTCGCGTCGCTGCTTACCGGAGTAACGGCGGAGGGGGCCTGCGGCGAGGGACTATGGGGCAGCTCCGCCTTGGCGTGGGAGTGACCTGGCTGTTCAACCGGGGGAGGACCATAGTAGCCGTACATGCTATTGTGCGTGCTGTTATGCGTGTTATTGTGTGCGGCCGGCTGGTGCGAGTGCAGCGGCGGCGCGTAGGTATTCGGGGGTGCGTAAGTGTTCGGGGGTGCGTAGGTGTTCGGGGGCGCCTGTACTGGATACTGGACCATCTGTCCAGGCGCTGGCATATAGCTAGGTACGGCACGTCGGGGTCAGCAGGGTTGCTACATACCAGACAAGTGGCCAAGCGGAGAGGGTGCGGAGCCCAGAAAGGCGCAGAGGCCCCCCTCACTCCCCAAAGGATGCAGAAACTGGACAGGGCCGAGTGGTACTTACTATATGCCAGGCTGACCACCCATGACAAGGATCGTCTGGCCAGCGGCGGCGCTGCGGCGGCTGGTTTCGATGCAGGCGCGGACGAACAGGGTGAAGTGAATAACACTACGGAGTACGACGAACGGGGGGCATGGGTCAATATGGGGCTCGGGCATCAGGGGTTCCGGGGAAACACTCACAGCAGGATATAGACGAATGCAGTCAGAGCGGCTTCCATGCCCATGTACTGGTTGTAGAGGGATTCGAAGGACGAGCTCGAAAAGCCGAAGGTGCGGCGGCAGTAGGAACCGCACGACGAGTTGGAGATGGTGATGGCGGTGATGAAGCCAGCGGCGACGGCCGACGCGAGCCAGATGACGAGGTGGAGGCCAACGTGAGCGCCGGGGTGTATGCCCCGATTGCGTCGCACGCAGAGGGTGATGAACTCGGCCGTCTGCCACCCAAACGCCAGGATGGCCGGGCAGTAGCCGAGGATCAGATCGTACCAGGCATAGTCGGAAGAGGGGAAGTTGTTGGCCAACGCTCCGCCCAGCGCCAGGATAATGACAGCCGTTGTGAGCGAGAGCGAGCCCAGGACGATTTTGGCATTGTACCACCCCCGACCCGAGACGACCTTGACATGCGTGACAGGGGCGACCGGATAGGCAGCCCCGGGGGGCGCGCCTATCGGCATCGACATAGGCATCGGCGTCGACGTCGACATCGGCGCCGCCATCGTTAACGGCCCTTAGCTCTGCGGCTATTGTCTGTCGGCGGTGGTGGCGTCGCGTCGGCTGCGGCCGCTGCCGTCGGGGCGCGTGTCGGTGTCGGCTCGGAACCGGGCCGGACGCAATTCGTGTGGGGCTCGAGTGGCGCGGTTCGCGGCGACGCGGAGAAGGAAGATGCGCCTCCTAGAACGCGGAGCTCGACGGTCGTATGAGACGAGGAGCCTCTATCATCTTTGGTGATCCGACGCGTCCTACACTTCCATGTACTATGTACTTGTAAACGTGAGAAAGCGAATGAGCCCGGAAGATCCCAAACGCAAGGGCGCAGCGCCTTTTAGGGCGGCTCGAAGGCGGCAAGCAGCTCATTAAACAAGGATCGAGCGACTGAACACTGCCACACTGACGGCCGGAGAGCGGATTGGCAGCCGTCTGGATTCGGCGAATAATCTTGACCGTGGCGTGCACGGACGAACCATGGCCCCCGGCAACGGGAACCCATTCGAGCCAGCGCCACACACCAACGGAGTCGAGGAAGTGCTCCCGCGAAGTCCCATACAATGGTGATCGCGTCGTCCCTACCGTTGTCTCCCCAGCGAGTTCTGCAAAGCAAGCCCTCCCCGATCGGTTCGCGTTGGGAATCGCCGAACCGGATGGCCTCGCAAGTTCAAGTCGCTGACAACAGACAAAGCCGTTCCATCACCCTGTCCTCCACGACGACGCCCCCGACCCCGGGTCAGCTCGTCGCTGCGCGGGTTCGTGTCCGGCAGCGGCACAGCACCCTGCCTCGTGTGCGGGACGCGACTGGCAGCTCTTGAAGTAGCATCTTGTGTCTCGGCAGACACTTACTCGCGCTGCAAGATGACCACCAGTCCCATGATGCCCAACATGACCGTTTTGAGCCACGGGTTCTCCGACAGCAGTATCGTAACGTAGCCGAGGAACGGCACGTAGCCCACGACGCTCCCGATGATATCCTTACGCTCCAGGTAGTCCTGGTGGCGCGCATACTAGGCCAAGCGCATCAGCATATCGTCCCAAGGTATCCTCTTCGCAACGAGCAGTGTTCTCACCAGTTCCGTGTCGTCCGCCGCGTTGTTATCGCCCTTGGTGAGCAGTTTCGCCTTTTGGCTTTCGAGACGAGCCTCGTCAGTCCATGTCGCACCCCCGAGTTCTCGCCAAGGGTTAGGGGACTACCAACCCAGAGCCAAACTTCCGGACCACTCTGTGGACGATGGGAATATCCTAGCAGCCGCGTGGTGAGAAGGCAACCGCACAGCATCCGTATCCAATAGCAGAACGTACCTTGCCTTGTACGTTGTACACCACCACCTCCCCGACGTCCGTCTCGCGATAAAGGTTTCGATTCCAGAGGAACAAAAGATCTCCTCGCTGGAATGCGGGCTCCATCGATCCAGAGAGAACGACGACAATGGGCGACGGTGATGCCGTGGCGACCGAGAGGCCCTTCCACATCTGCAAGCGAGCGTCAGCGACAGTGCGGGAACGGCCAAACTGCGACGGTACGGACCATAAAAGCCGTCGACAGGATGAGGGCGAAGTTGAGGACCTGCGCGGCCAACTGCCGCGGGTTCCCTAGTGTAGACAGCATCTCAGGAGGCGATCGAACGTTGGTGTGCAAAGGTGGATTTGAAGACGGCACGAAGACGGGCGTCGTCTCGAACGACGTCGGGGCCGATCAAAGCACTGAACTGCCCGTGGAGAACAGCTGTCCCCCAAATCGTGCCAGCTCACAGGAAACCAGGGCCTGATTCGTCAATCTGAGCGGATTTTGTGGGGCGCAGCCTCCGAGGAAAGTTCCGCCTGGCAACCCCCAAAAGTCTCGCCGCGCCCACCAGCCCGGGCTTCTCCCACATGGACAGGTGTTCTGAGCCAGGTCAGTGGACCAGGTCAGTACGAGTAGTAGTAAGTAATATGGATGGAAGGCTGGACACTGTAGATGTTACTCTGTTCCTACCGACCATCTATCCGAGCTCCCTTTCGACTCAGTGCCCCGTTCGAAGTCGCTCTCTTTGGTCGGGGTGCTCATATCCACCCATCCATCATCCATGGATGGATGTATGATATGACCCTTCTTCTCGTTGCAACCAAAAATCTGCCATCTCGGTACCCAGGTAGGCAAGGTACTAAGGCACGAGGTAGGAGGACATGTCCAGGTACCCTATCTCAAGAACCAGAGCGGGAGGCAGGTTGTCTCGGGACTCGCACAGTGGATCCATTTAGAGAACAGCGAGCCCCCCTCCATCCCCAAACCAGGTAGCTAGGCACCTACTTAGGTAGGTAGGAAGGTGTGTTCCCTGTTGTATCTACCTGGAGAGAAGAAAAGCACGATCTGAGGGTCACCGCTTAGAGAGGCTCAGTTCCTTGGCTTCCATGGACATCCAACCGCTGATGGACACTTGTGACGTACTCTGGTCTAAGTGGGTATTGGAACCCCAAAATAATAGACGTCGTCCTCCACAGCTCAGCTTTCAGAAGAATCGGTTCCTACCTAAGGCACCTCCATACCTACCTAGGTACTGTAGGTACACTCCTAACCAACCTACCCACAGTACCTATAGTACGTAGGTACCTGGGTAGGTGGTGCCTACCTGAAGTCCTTAAGACCCTACCACCGGGCGAGACCTCCCTGCCTCTCCCCTGCTCTCCCTGCCTCCCTAGCCCCTACTACTTGAGGCACCTTTCTGGTGTGCCTGGCATCTCCTACTACTACCTAGTATTGGGAAGGTACATCCAAGGGCTCTCATTCTGGGACTACATCGCCAACCATTCATGGAGAGCGTCAACATCATAGGTAACTTTGGTCGTCCACCTCCAACGCCCCTCCGGTGGTGACTGCGGTGGACTCAACCGTGCCCGGTCATAACGAGCAGGAAGCAACGACGACAATTTCGAGGTACTCGCGTGGTCTCCTGCGGACCGGACGGACGGCGCGGTTCACTGCCTGAGAATCTCGCTACTCAACCCTTTGGCGTACCTGCCAGTGTAGGTAGTTCTGCTCACGTCTCCTTCCCCGCCAACCTGCCATGAACTCGACGATTCACATGCTCTACCCACAGATCTCTTCGCATGTCCTCTAGCTCGGGGGAGTCCACCGACCTTCATTCCTCTCGGCGGTTTTCCACGCTTCTCACATCGTTGCCTTGATCGTTCGAGCTCCGCTTTGTCGCCATTCTCGGTTCTTCTGTTTCGCGCCGATTCACCTCAGCTTCACACAGGACTCCGTGTTTGAACCCTCTCGTACGACATTTCCCCTACGGTCGCTACCCACATGGAGACCCAGCCGCTCCTCGCGGGTGGCCTGCCTCCTCCGGGAGCCGTCGAGCATGATCATGTGAGACGGCCGTTCTCGTACCGCCCCTTCTTTGGAGCTGGCGCTGACGGTACAAGCCCATCTTTCTGCGGGCGTGCCATTCGCCGTGGAAGTGGTTCAACCAGAACTTCCTCTGCTACGTTCGCGGCGTCACACTGGCGTATGTCATTGCCGTCTTCGCCATGACGACGCATTTCAAGCTTGACCGGGATGACCACCACTCAGACTGGCGCCTCCTCTTCCAGTTTTCAACCGTCACCTGGAGCATGATTCTGCTCTACCACGTCATGGTTTTCTCTTGGACACTCACACACCTCCACTGGCCCGAGATTGACAACGACGACCGGACGTGGGAGTCCAAACTTCTGCGTCTCATGCAGCCGCCCCAACAGACCGGCTACGCGCGAAGCCGTTTCTACTTCAGCCTGTTCTATTCGCTGGTTCATGTCTACTGCTTCATGATGACTCTCATCTTCTGGACAGTTCTCGTCCCCAACGGGCATGGCCACCTGCCCAAGCACCCCGACGATCCCGCGACGCCTCCAAGCTACAACGACCACTTCTGTGAGGCGGGCCCCTAACCTCAAAACGCTGCGCGCCCTGTTTTGGTGAACTGACTGTTCGTGGTGGCAGTGGACGACCTTTTCATCGACGGCTGGTTCAAGCCTTTCTGCATTTTCAACATCTATACTTGTCCATCGTTCCTCGCCGTCTTTGAGATCTTCTTCCTCAACGCCATCAAGGCTCAAGTGGTAAGTTGAACTCCGAGACGGCCACTGTAGTCGGCGAACTGACAAGAAGGCACTCACGTAGCCAGTGCCGAGCCACCTCTTTGCCGTCCAGTTCTTTGCGGCCCTGTATCTCGGCTGGGCCGCCATCGGCAAGATGATCACGGGTCACAATCCTTTCTTCTGGATGGACCAGAAGCTGATGGGCTCAGACGTGGTTGCGGCGTACTGCATTGGTTTTGTCGGCCTGTCAGCCCTCGCCTTCTCGTTCATGTACGGCCTCATCAACATGCGTGACGCCATGGTCGAGAGGAGGGGAGACACAGAGGAGCATGAAGAAGCGGCGCCCGCTCGCGAGGCGCCGCCCCGACGTCGCTATTAGGGTCAAGGCATGATGCGTCTTCGCTAGGCCAGGCGGCCGAACTAAGGCACAGGATTCGTGGCTTTCCGAATCATACAACCGCCCCCCCCCCCCCCCGCGCACCCATTCTTC
>Ga0247777_1000538_pt1 | contig 10870 bp, 11 predicted proteins | sample UWRJL154409C5_FD_179937 | JGI IMG/M metagenome (GOLD analysis project Ga0247777, IMG submission 179937) | Plant litter microbial communities from Arlington Agricultural Research Station in Wisconsin, United States - UWRJ-L154-409C-5 | ecosystem: Environmental > Terrestrial > Plant litter >...
CAAGAAAGGGTATCCGCTTTAAACGGAGTGGTTTGCAGGAGTAAACATAATAGCCTGCGCTGATGATGCATATAGCATAAAACATATCGCGGCTGACCAGGAAAGAAAGTGTAAGCGAAAAACATAAACATAAAATACCCGCAGCCCAATATGGACCTTGTTTAACCTTACCCTGCACAAGTGGCCGGCTGGTATTCGATATCTTATCTGTTTCAAGATCTGCAATATTGTTGCTGATGATGGCAAATACGGCTGCATAGATCAATGCCATAATGAACAAGGGAAAGACCAGCAATTGACCGGGTTGTGAAAAATATGTTACCACATCGTGACCGGAAAAATACAGGGAGAAACCAAATAATGCCAGTGCGATATAATGCAGTATGCGTACAAACCTGAGGTCATTAAGCATAGCTCTTGTTATTACCGGGCGGATAAATAAAAATAAAACAGGAAGAACAATACCCGTAAGCAGCAGTATGCTGTGGTTTAGCATGAATAGTGCGGTTAATTTCAGTAAAAAATAAAATAAAAAAGGGAATCCTGAGATCCCCTTTTGTACATACTTATAAAAAAGATTAACCTAAAGCTACCCTTTTAAAATCGGTAACTTTCAGATCAGCATCAATGCTCTTTAAGTAATCGGCAACAGATTTACTGTTGTCTTTTACAAAAGCCTGCGCCATCAGGGTGTTATCTTTAAAGAATTTGTTCATTTTACCATCGGCAATTTTTTCAGCCATTTCAGCCGGCTTACCTTCTGCTTTGATCATTTCAACAGCAATGGCTTTTTCCCTGTCTTTTGTTTCCTGCGAAATTGATGTTTCATCAACAGCCAGCGGGTTCATTGCAGCAATCTGCATCGCCACATCTTTTCCTGCTTCAGCAGCTTCTTTGGTCATAGCAACCAACACACCCATACGGTTTGCGCCGTGGATATATGATGCTACGTATGGTGCATCTACTCTTTCAAATTTTGAAACAGCGATCTTTTCACCAATTGCAGCTAATTTATCGTTGATCAGCTGTTCAACAGTTGAGCCATTAATGGTTACTGCGTTCAGTTCTTCAGCTGTTTTTACATTATTGGCAATGGCTGCATCTGCAATAGACTGTGCAAAGGCAACAAAATCCGCATTCTTACTAACGAAATCAGTTTCGCAGCTGATACACAGTACGATACCGCTTTTGTTATCTGCTGTTGTCTGTGCAATTACCACACCTTCTTTAGCTTCACGGTCGCTGCGTTTAGCGGCAACTTTCTGGCCTTGTTTACGCAACCAATCGATGGCTGCTTCAAAATCGCCATTGCTTTCTGTTAATGCTTTGCGGCAATCTAACATACCGGCCCCTGTTGTCTGGCGTAATTTATTTATGTCTGCTGCTGTTATTGTAACACTCATTTGAATTAATAATTAATAAATTAATGATTAATAATCCCCGGGATCAGATAGCTATTACAAATGCAATACTATTCAATATACCAGGATTATCATTTACTGGTATGGGGCTTCTTATCTTGCTCCACCACCGCTACCGGCCGGCCTTCTGCCACCCTGGCCCGGACCAGCTACACGACGCTTAGGTTGAGAAGCAACGCCTCTTCCGCCACCACGCTTGTTCCTGTCATCCTGGCCATCCTGTTTTGCTTCAAAACGTGCTGCTTTTGCTTCTGCACTTTCTTCTGCATCGCTGTTATCATCTTCGTCTTTATTAGCCTGGCGCTCCTGTAAACCTTCGGCAATTGCTGCAGTTAAATAGTTAACCACGATGGCAATTGATTTGGTCGCATCATCATTTGCAGGAATAGCAAAATCAATTTTATTAGGATCGCAATTGGTATCAACCATACCAAAAGTGCTGATGCCTAATTTTCTTGCTTCGGCAAGTGCAATATGTTCGTGTCCTATATCCACCATGAACAAAGCTGCTGGTACACGGCTGATCTGTGAGATACCGCCCAGTACTTTTTCCATCTTTTCTTTATCACGTGTTAAGGTTAAACGTTCTTTTTTTGTTAGGCTTTCAGCGCTGCCGTCAGCAAGCATTTTTTCGATGCTCTGCATTTTCTTAACACTTTTACGAACGGTGTTGAAGTTGGTCAGCATACCACCCAACCAACGCTCGGTTACGAAAGGCATGTTAACGCGTTTGGCGCAATCGCTCACTATTTCTTTAGCCTGCTTTTTGGTAGCCACGAACATGATCTTCTTACCACTGCGTGCAATTGCTTTTAGCGCTGCGGCTGATTCCTGCAAACCTTCTACGGTCTTGTTCAGGTCGATAATGTGAATGCCTTTCTTTTCAGCAAAGATGTAAGGCAACATCTTAGGATTCCACTTTTTCTTTAAATGTCCAAAGTGTACGCCTGCGTCTAAAAGTTGCTGTTGTAAGGAAGTGTTATTTTCCATTTTGTATGATGTTAACTGTTATTTGTTAATTGTTAGTTGTTAAATAGTATGCTGGCAAACCGGTAAACGATTAACCGATAACCATTAACGTTTAGAGAACTGGAAGCTTCTTCTTGCTTTCTTACGTCCTGGTTTCTTACGCTCAACAGCACGTGGATCGCGTTTTAACAGACCAGCGGCTTTTAAAGCAGGGCGGTAATCCGGGCTTACTTCGATCAACGCACGGGCAATACCCAGTTTTGTTGCTTCAGCCTGTCCTTTTACACCACCACCGGTAGCGTTAACCACCACATCAAATTTATCTGATGATTCAACAGTTTTTAAAGGCGCTTCTACCTGGTTTTGTAAATATACCAGCGGGAAGTAGGTTTTATAGTCTTTGCCGTTAACTGTTATCTTTCCGTCTCCTTTTGAAAGGAAAATACGGGTAACAGCTTCTTTTCTGCGGCCGACTGCATTTGTTTGTTTTTCCATTTTATTTTTTTTGAGCTTTTTACTTCAAACTCCAAGGCCAGGCTTTATACTTGCGGCTTGTAGCTGATAGTTTGCAGCCTGGTTTTTAGAATTTTAAATCTTTTGGTTGTTGTGCAGCATGTGGATGCTCAGCGCCCTGGTATACAAATAATTTTTTGTACATCTGGCGGCCTAAACGGTTTTTAGGCAACATGCCTTTTACCGCCCTTTCAATGATCACTTCAGGCCTGCGTCTTAACAGGTCTTTAGCTACTTCTTCTTTACGGCCACCCGGGTAACCACTAAAGTTGTCATAGATCTTTTCATCCATTTTATTACCGGTAAGTTTTATCTTTTCGCAGTTGGTAACAATGATGAAATCGCCGCAATCAACATGAGGCGTGTAGTAAGCTTTGTTCTTGCCACGAAGAACTGCCGCAATACGGGCACACATACGACCAACGGTTTGATTAGTACCATCCACAACATACCAGTTGTGTTTAACGGTAGCCTCGTTCGCATGTTTTGTAGTGAAATGTAATTTGCTCATTTTATTTTTTTTAAGTTTCGCCTTCCGGCATTATCCACAGCCATCCCTGTGGTTTTTAAATTTGGACCGCAAAGGTAAGGGCAGACAGGCTTAATTTCCAAGGAAAAGCGGAAGTATTTTACACTGCATGTTTGTAACTTATTGATTTTCAGTGAAAATTTTGTTCAGTTATTTTAATAGCCTGCCCAAAGCCGCAGCAACAGGCTTATTTTTGTGCAATTGTAATTGTCTTAAATAAAAGATCCCCGGTAGTTTACCGGGGATACCTTTCAGTTTAAACAGGAATCTCTTATTGTTTTATGATCTTTTGCACTTCTTTTTTACCGCCATATTCTATCACCAGCATATAGATGCCCCCGCCCAGGTCTTCCATGTTCATAGTTGCAGATAATAAGGCATTATTCAATTGAACCGTCTTTTGCCTGATGAGTTTACCGGCCATATCCTGCAGCCGGATAACACATTCTCCCTTTTCCGTGGCCGGTATTTGTATATGCAGTTCGTTTTGCACGGGATTAGGGAAGGCCGATACCATATAACTATCCTTATTAACTTTAATGGCCACAATATCACTGTACGTTTGCTTCCCATCTATATCCACCATTTTAAGCCTGTAAAAATTGGTACCGTAAACCGGCTTGGTATGTATTGATGCATAATGTTTAATGGTGCTGCTGCTGCCTGCTGCCTCAACCCTTTCCAAAGCTGAAAAATGGCTGCCGTCCGTACCATGTTCTACAATAAAATGTGATGTATTCTGCTCCGAATTTGATTGCCAGTTCAACAAAACTGTGCCGCTTTTCTTCTCGGCAGTAAAGGATGTTATGGAGAAGGGCAGTACAAAAGTGCCATTGAGGAAAAGGTCTTTAATGGATGGCCCGCCCGTAACACAATAACAACCTGATGAAAATCCCCAGTACACACTGGTTCCCAAAAGGGCAACCAGGTCTATCACATTCGATTTAATGAGTACATTGTTATAATAGGTTTCCAGGGTATTGGTAGCTTTTGTCCATTTGATCCGGTAAGGTTCGTATGCATAATAATTAATGGTTCCCAGGGCACTGAAAGCAGAATAATAATTACCAAAGGTACAGGGCGAGTTATTTCTCCAGTAAGCCACGTGATTGATGTCCGTTGTGGGCTCATATGCCGTGTTTTGCCCGGCGGCACAGAAACTTCCCCTGACGTCAAATTCAATAACAAAATCGTTGGCAATACTGCCTGTACCAAAATTGTGAATATTATCTGTGCTGATTACGACCGGTGGATTGGTTGCGGTGGGAAGCGTTCCGGGTTTGAATAAAAAAGCCATCCCGTTGTTGAATGTGTTACCCATATAAGCATTGAACCTGAGGTCAAAATTATTATTCAGGTTAAAAGCTGTAGTGCTGAAAACCCGGCCCGCATAGGGACTTTGACTCATACCATTAAGGGTAAACGTATTCCCGGACTGGGTCGTTATACCCTGGAGTACAAATTGTGCCTTGCTCAAAGCTGGTATAAGAAACAGCAATATGATCAACTTTCTCATAAATAAGATTTTGTTTTATATGTGATATAACAGGGGATCATTGTGCCTTGCCTCTTACCCGTATGGTAAAGCAATGCCATGGCATTGGTATGCCTGGGGAGCAGGTTTGAGACGGTCAATGTTCCAGGTTCTACAGTTAAAAAAACCGGAGGGGGCGAGCACCGGCTGGTACTCATGCAGCTTTCATAGAATTGAAATAATTGGCAGCTTCGGTGCGGTTACGGACTTTTAATTTCTGGTAAATATTCTTGCAGTGTTTTTTTACGGTGTTAATGTTGATCTGCTGTATTGTTGCTATTTCTTTATACATCAACCCGTTGGCCAGCAATTTTAAAACTGCCTGTTCTTTTGGCGTTAGTGGCTTTTCTTTCTGCTTGATCATTTAATCATGTAAATTATTATGAACCCGGCCGATAAACAATGGCTCTTTTGTGTACCATTGTTCTCTATTCAAATGTACACTAACGGTATGGCGTAGCCAAGGGTAATTAAACGTAAAATGAGGAGGGTGAAATGACGGTAGTTATGCTGTTTTTATTTTATGTAGATTAATTTACATGCTTGGTTTACCGTTATGCAGAAATGCTTTAATGATAAAAGGTACGCTTAGCTGTTACCAGGCTTATAAATTGAACCTGAAGCCTATTTCATAAATGGCATTATTGGTTCTGTCGAAAGGTAGTTTACCGTAGGAATAACTTACAAAATAGGTATCGGCTCCGGTAACTGAGCAGGTAAAAAAGGAGTAACGGTTCAATGCTGCGGTTTTAATGGCCGTTGATGCATTTATTTCTGTGAAGAACCGGTAAGCAGCATTAAAGTGAAGTGGTACGTTGTTGATGTTGAGCAATAAGGTCCTGAATCCTGCTTCAAATCGAAAGCGGGCGAATTGCTTTTCATTACCGGTAAGCTGTTTCCTGATGGTATCCTTTGTTGGCTTTACCAGGTCGATGCCCATGGTAACAACCGGTAGAGCTGCGCCATACGCACCCAGTGATTTATCTGTACCGGTTATATAACGGATCAGGGCAAAAGGATAGTCGAGTACATTCAATTGCGCCAGTATGTTCTTATCGGCATAGGATTTTGCACTAAAGCGTAGCTGTGCGCCATAAGTTACCTGGCTTTTGGAAAAATCCTGCGATCCTTCCCAGCCACCCGTTGCGGAAAAATTATAATGGTATTGATTGGTAATGCCCATCGCTTTTGTCAGCTCATTCCATAGCTGGCTATTGGCCAGTTCATCCTCATCTTCAATAGCGGCCAGTTGCTGGTTTATTTTATTCAGTTCGGTAATGAGGCCCGCGGCCGATTTATTGACGGTGCCGCCCCAAAAACCGTTTGTTCCTATTTCCAGCTTAGCCGACTGAAAATCGAGCGGATTAAGATTTTTTTTGAAAGCGATATTACCCGCCAGGTTGATCTTGGCTATAAACTCGTTGCGTGAATAATCTGATGTTCTTTTTTTGTTTACTTCATAATCCCACTTGTAGGAGAAGCCCAGCGATGTTCTGTTGCTATCGCTGCTTTGAAAGGTCTTAAAATTAATTTTCAGGTTCCTGAATAATAGCCTGTCCTTTTTATCCCTTACCGAATTGTATACCCTTCCCCATATTTCGTTATAAATGCCCGGGTCGTTCAATACCAGGTTTGCCAGTGTTTTATATTTGCCTGCTTCCAAACCTTCTGTCAACAATGGGCTTGCTGCAGCAACCTTATCTTTAAGTTCCTGTACACTGCCGATATTCTGAGCCTGGCTTAACGCCGGCAAACATACGAGCAGCATAAAAAGCCATTTCCTGCATTTCATAGGGAGAGGTTTAAAAGTTATAATCATCATCGATCCTGGCAGCCAGGTGAGGCAGCGTTTTATCTGCAGCAATTAAAATATCAACCATATCTGCCACAGCCTTCTGTTTATTGATGCCAGTTTCGTAAGATGCCCCATATGTATTTTTAAAAACAATGTCCAGGAAATCGGCAATGCCTTCTGCTTCAAATTTCAACTCCTCTTTGGTTAATGCAGGATTATAGAAAAGCATATCACGCATGGTAAGCGCTTCTGCTTTTTTAAATGTTTTCTTATGTTGCTTCATGATATAAAGCGTACTCCATGAATTAACGCAGGCGAGGTTGTTGGACGTCCATATTGCCATAGAATAAGTTTGTATTTGGTTTAAGTGCTTATACCGATCACCCTGATAACGTAACAGGCTACTAACATATAAAAAATAAAGGAGAAATGAAATACCTCTTTCAGGTAGGTTTAAATAACAGGAAGGACCGCGGTATCAAATACCACGGTCCTTTTTACCTGGAAAACTATTTTTTTGAGCCTAGCTTCAGGTCTGTCTTTATCCCAAATTGAAGCTGGTAAAAATTATTGGCATCTTTTTTCCGGTTAGCAAAATAATTGAACCTTAAATAGATCCTGCTATTCTGACTTGCAACCGGGTTATAGAAAAATGATATTTGCGGGTTAAATACCGATTCCCAGCCACTATTTTCAAAAGGCTCCTTATCTGCTACCCTTTGCTGTAACCATTTAAGTGATATCTCCATACCAAAGTTCTTTAACCTGTTTATCGAATAAACCAGTTCGGGGTAATAATCAAAGAAGATGATATCCCTTTCTTTACCAAATAAACTATCGCCGTTTACTACATTAATACGGGCCCCGATGTTCACGTAAAAATTCTGGTAGTAAAAAAACCGGTAAGCTAAAAGATTAAGTTTCACGCTTCCTTTTAACCAGGCGGTCTGTATCATTTGCATCCTGTCAATTGTATCCTTTTGTCCGTTCTGACCTATTTTGATCGCAGAAGAATCGATAGATTTAAACTTGCTGTCGAATTTAGATAAGACAACATGCCCTTCTACAAAAGATACCGGTGTAGCATCCCAATTCCTTATATTCCTGGTATTGGTAATAAACCTGCCGGATACATCGGTATTGATTATCCCGTTTGCCCTTCGGCCCAGTAACCCTGCCAGGTCTGTATATAAAGCAACGTTGATCAGGGAGTTTAAATTGGATGTAGCACTTAGGGTCTTCGTCCATTTTGCCGGGGTTAATATAATAGTTGTATCATCAGGCACATAGCCATTTCCTTCGTATTTCAAAACCTCTCCCAGCATCAGATAGGTGCCGTCAGCCGGCCTGTTCTGTTTTCTCAGGGTATCCCCACCCCGTTCATTTATGCGGTTAACGGGTATCGGAGAGCTTTTATTCGTATAGGTTTCCTGGCCTATTTTTACATACAATTGTTTACGGAGCAATTTACCGTCTTCAATTGCAAACTGAACATTATCTATTTTCACCTCTTTAAAAACAGAGCCATCCCGGCTATAAATATTTATTTTACCCGTACTGTCCCGCAGTGATATCATCCCCAGGTCGCTATGGGTTACTTTTTCGCTGTCTATCTCTGCCCTCCGGTTGCTGAATTGCGTTTCTTCCGGTGATATCTCTTTAGGCTTCTTTGATTTTTCAGCATCTTTATATTTATCATAAATTTTTCCAGCTTCCGGTTTTATGTCCTTATTTTCTACAGCTTCTGATCCTGTCAGTTTTTTAAGCATAGCGTTTAATCTCTCCCCAAAATTTTCTTTTGTCATCTCTACGATCGATCCTGCAGTGCATGTTCCCTCTCCTGCCTCTTTACCCTTGCATAAATTAAGCTCTGTGATATCGTTATCCTTTGTGATCGTTAGTACAAATAAGGAATCTTTATAATTGAAATGACAGCTAAATGTATCCGGGGTTGGGGGCGATGTTTTTGCAGGCACTGAATCCACCGGCGTTTGGTTAGTTTTTTGAGCAGATGAAGCTGCTCCACCCGCTTGCCCTCCTTGTTGCGCAGAAGCTGTAGCAACCGGCGTTACTTGTTTTTCTGTTGCTATCTCAGCTTTGAATTTGTTGTATATGTCTTGTAAGATGCCCTCCCTGTCGGGGTCCCTAAATAGAGTGGCATTCATTTTTTGTCTGTCTATTTTTATTATAACAGATGCCAGAAAGGGGTATCGCTCCAATGGATCATCTGTTGAATCAGAAAAGCTTTCGCTTCTGTTGTAAACATCGAACAAAGTAACCTCCCATTTTTTAAACCCGGAGTCCGGTGTTTTATTTAATTTGATCACAACCGCAAATTTTGTTCGTCCTGCAGTATAAGTATAATAGTAAGATTGGGAGAATATTGACCCTGAAAAGCCTGCTAACAGGATCAGCAATATATACTTTTTCATAATGCTGGTTTGGTTATTTGGTAATCCACAAATTTTCGATAATGAAGGTTATTATCAAATGGTGAAATAACCCTTATCTGCCGGGTGAAAAAACGGTGAATGAGGGATCATCAACTCAAATAAAATCATGAAAGCATTATTAATATGCCGACACCTATGCAAGGCTGGTTGCATGCCTTAAAAGCAGTCCTGGTATTTTCTAAAGCAGCAGGATCATTGCCCGGGGAGCCGATAAGCAGAAGAGGTATCGGCGCCTAAATCCGGCAGGCGCCGATGTTGCAGATGTATTATACCAGTTACGGAACTGGGAGCTTATTTTTTATATAGTAGCTGATGCTTAAGGTGTGGGAGCTACAGCCTGGGCGATCGCAACCGGCGCCTTCAAAATCCCTTTTGATATGGCGATCTCAAGTGCTTTATCTACAAAGCCAAAGATGGATACTACAGTTTCCAGAGATGCGCCAAGTTTGTCCAGTTTCAATTTCTGAGATTTTAAAGTATTAATGCAGGGTATTAAACGCTGTGTGAATACCTGTAATGCTGCTGCTGTTACACTGTTCCGGCTGTTGATCACTTCATCTCTTATACCAGTAATAGTATTTCGCTGATTTAAAATGGCCGTCCTTTTTTCTGCTTCTGCATTTGCTGCTTCAGCTTGTTCGGCAAGTCCTTTTGTAACCTCGTTCAGCTTTACAATGGCCGTATTGAACGAGTCGCTTATTGCCTGGATCATTTCCAGCTTCTCCTTGCTTTCCGCTTCTAACGCATTCATGGTAACGGTATCACCTGCAGGTTCCACAAAAGCTGTATCCTGCTTCGATTCTGATCTTTCTCCTGCATCATTACAGGATAGCTGAGTGCATAAGAGAACAAACACAGAAGCCACTAAGAAACAATAGATTTTCATAACCCGTTATTTTAAAAATGATGAATAGATCTCTACCTGCCCGGACAGATAATCCAGGTCGGTGATAATATCATTGATCTTTTTACAATCCAGCTTACCATTCACTGACTCCTTTAATGCAGTTATAAGATTTTGCATATTTTCTCCAAACTTATCAAAATGAGTTTTTAATGTTTCCAGGTATATCAATTCTCTGCGTATTTGTTCCAGTTCTGTCAGCATTTTTTGTGCTAACTCCGGATCCATTTTTACTTTCGACCGGAGCCTGTTAAGGAACCTGTAATTAGTAAAAAAATCATTCCTTACCGTTCCTATATCAGTAGTATATTGTTGTAGCTGTATGGTTCGTAAAGCAGCGATTATGGTATACATCTCAGGCGCACTTGAGTCTATGGCAATCTTAAAATATCTTTTCTGGCGCTGTTTGATTTTATACTTTCCTATTTCCAAAGCGATTGATGAGAACAACCCGCTATAGCCCTTTTTTACAGGATTACTACTTCCATAATTGTACTTACTTACAAGGGAATCAACACCGGTGGTCAACGCTTCTTTATTGTCTGCAAGTGCTTTGGCATAATCCGGGCTGGCTATGGCTTTAAGCAGGTCTGTGATCTTTAAACATAGCGCCCACCCGGCCTTTGGTCCGTCCAGGGCATGTTGCCGTTGGGCGGTTACCCGGGCCAGCACAACAGAAAATGAATCTATTACCCTGGCCGTACTATCATAATTTACAGCTGTATCAATGGCAATTAAGTTGCTCATCAAAG
>Ga0247777_1000539_pt1 | contig 10868 bp, 6 predicted proteins | sample UWRJL154409C5_FD_179937 | JGI IMG/M metagenome (GOLD analysis project Ga0247777, IMG submission 179937) | Plant litter microbial communities from Arlington Agricultural Research Station in Wisconsin, United States - UWRJ-L154-409C-5 | ecosystem: Environmental > Terrestrial > Plant litter >...
ACCGCCGCCAGCGGCGGATTACAGCGCGCCCCGCAAATGCGGGTTATCGGCGCCCATCACCCAATCCGCCGACAGGGCCGGCACGCCTGATATCGCGCAATCGCTGCGCCGGACTTCGGCATGGGCGAACAATTCCGTCAGTTTTGTATCGTTTGCGGCGGTCAACAGGATCAGCCGGTTCAGCATGCATCCGATGGCGGTGCGACGGGCCGGCACATCCTCGCCCAGGCATGACCAGCCGGAGAGACGGAATTTCGGCTCATCGACATGCCTGTAAAATCGCAGGCAGGCGTGGGCGGCCTCGGATCCGCCGACCCGGCGAAACAGGGTGACGGCGCCGAACTTGCTGTCGATGATTCCCGCGGCTTCCAGTTCGCGCGGACCGGCCGGGTCCATCCTGGCGGCGAGGTAGCCGGCCGCCGAGCCGACCTGGTCGCTCTCTTCACCGGGGCGATAGATCTCCAGCTCGGCAACCGGCGTGCCGCCGATGCCGCTCCAGCGGAAGACGTCCTTGCGGCCGCCCCCCGGATGCCGAAGCACCTCATAAGTCTCTGTCTTACCTGGGAAAACGAGCTGGCTCACCGCGAAAGCCGGTGCGGTACGTCCGGCCGGGGTCCAGGTTTTCGCCGACGTTTCCATCGCCGCAACCGCAGGCAGGTGCTCCCATAGCGCGATACCGCCGATCGCCATCAGCGCCAGCGTCATCAGGTAGGCGCAGAGCCGGGAAAGCGTGCCGTAGACTTCGTCCACAAAGCTTGCCAGCGCGATCCGGAAACCCGGTGTATGGTCGGAATGGGCCGTTCTGGCCGGAAGCGAATGCATCAAATGCTCAAACGTTGTCAGAACGGCGTTTCTCGCATAGAAGCGCTGCCTTCCTCCTTTCCGCCTGACGCGGCGGGGCGGCATTTTTCCTCGGAGAGTGAACGATGGGTTACAAAGTCGCTGTCGTCGGTGCGACCGGCAATGTCGGGCGCGAAATGCTCAACATTCTCGACGAGCGCAAATTCCCCGCCGACGAGGTCGTGGTGCTGGCCTCGCGCCGCAGCGTCGGCGTCGAGGTGTCCTATGGCGACCGCACCCTGAAGGTCAAAGCCCTCGAACACTATGATTTTTCCGACGTCGACATCTGCCTGATGTCGGCCGGCGGCGCGGTGTCGAAGGAATGGTCGCCCAGGATCGGCGCTGCCGGTGTGGTCGTGATCGATAATTCGTCGGCCTGGCGGATGGATCCGGACGTGCCGCTGATCGTGCCGGAGGTGAATGCGGATGCCGTCGCCGGTTTCACCAAGAAGAACATCATCGCCAATCCGAACTGCTCGACCGCGCAGCTCGTTGTGGCGCTGAAGCCGCTGCACGACATGGCGACCATCAAGCGCGTCGTGGTCGCGACCTACCAGTCGGTCTCGGGCGCCGGCAAGGATGCGATGGACGAACTGTTCTCGCAGACCAAGGCCGTCTACACCAACAGCGAGCTGATCAACAAGAAATTCCCCAAGCGTATCGCCTTCAACGTCATCCCCGAGATCGACGTCTTCATGGAGGACGGCTACACCAAGGAAGAGTGGAAGATGATGATGGAGACCAAGAAGATTCTTGATCCCAAAATCAGGCTGACCGCGACTTGCGTGCGCGTCCCCGTGTTCGTCGGCCATTCGGAAGCCGTCAACATCGAGTTCGAAAATCCGATCACCGCCGACGAAGCGCGCAACATCCTGCGCAATGCGCCGGGTTGCCTCGTCATCGACAAGCACGAGCCCGGCGGTTACGTCACGCCGTATGAGGCGGCCGGCGAGGACGCCACCTACATCAGCCGCATCCGCGAGGACAACACCGTCGAGAACGGCCTGTCGCTGTGGTGCGTGTCGGATAATCTGCGCAAGGGCGCCGCGCTGAATGCGATCCAGATCGCCGAATGCCTGATCAACCGCAAGCTGATCACCGCGAAGCAGAAAGCGGCGTAAGCCGAGAATTTGTAGGGTGGGCAAATGGTGGGCACGCTGCGCTCTGCCCACCCTACAGGTTCGTTGCTGCCTTAGCCCGTCAGGCGGCCGAGGCTTCCCGCACGCTCCTGAATTCCTTCGTTGCCTTGTCGAGCACGAACAGCGAGCCTTCGGCTACGCCGAAATAGGCGCCGTGCAATTCCATCTCGCCGCGCTCGACACGGCTGCGCACGAACGGAAACGTCATCAGGTTTTCGAGTGAACGGAACACCGCGGCCTTCTCGATCCGCGTGGTGAAATCCTGCCGGGTCTCGTGTTCGCGCTGGCCGACCTTTTCGCCCGGCTTGATGAACATCGCCATCCAGCGGCCGATGAAATCGCCCGGCGACAGCGGGTCGATATCGTCGATGAAGGCGCGGATGCCGCCGCACTGGGCATGGCCGAGCACCACCACGTGTTTGATGCGCAGCACCTGCACCGCGTATTCCAGCGCCGCCGACACGCCGTGGGCTCCGCCGTCCGGCTGGAACACCGGTACCAGATTGGCGACGTTGCGCACCACGAAGAGTTCACCGGGGCCGGCATCGAAAATCACTTCCGGCGAAACGCGGGAATCGCAGCAGCCAATCACCATCACGGCCGGTGACTGGCCGCGTTCGGATAGTTCCCGGTAGCGCGTCTGTTCGGTGGGCAGCCGCTGCGAGGTAAAGGCCCGGTAGCCTTCGAGCAGATGTTGCGGAAATGACGTGGTCATGGATTCTGTGCCTGTGCTGGGCCATGCCTAACCATAAGCCGATGACGGGAACAAGGCTTTCGGACACCGGTTTAGAATGTTAGGGCGAGGGATCCGAACCGTCCTTGAGGAACCAGCCCATGATCCGTCCCCGCCGCAGCCTGTTGTTCATGCCGGGGTCGAATGCGCGGGCGCTGGAAAAGGCGCGCAGCCTGCCGGCCGACGGCATCATACTCGATCTCGAGGATTCGGTGGCGCCGGACGCCAAGGCTGCGGCGCGCGACCAGATCGCCAAGGCGGTCGCGGCCGGCGGGTTTGGCAAGCGTGAGGTGCTGATCCGCATCAACAGCCTGGATACGCCGTGGTGGGTCGACGATGTCACCATGGCCGGCAAGGCCCGCCCCGACGGCATCCTGGTTCCCAAGGTTTCCACTGTGGCGGATCTCAACGCCATCGCGAACCGCCTGAGCGACATCAATGCCGACATGGCCATCCGGGTCTGGGCCATGCTCGAAACCGCGCGCGGGGTGCTGGACGCCGACAAGCTCGCCGCGGCGTCGAAGGATTCGGAAATCCGGCTCGCAGGCTTCGTGTTCGGACCCAATGATATCTCGCGGGAGACGCGGATCCGGATGCAGCCGGGCCGCGCGGCGATGATCCCGATGATCACGCACTGCATCCTGGCGACGCGCGCGCACGGGCTTGAAATTCTCGACGGGCCCTACAGCGACATCAGCAATATCGACGGCTTTGCGACCGAATGTGCGCAAGGCCGCGATCTCGGCTTCGACGGCAAGACGCTGATTCATCCAAGCCATATCGACGCCTGCAACGCCATCTTCACGCCGCCGGCGGAAGAGGTGGCCGAGGCGCGCAAGATCATCGCGGCATTCGAAAGACCGGAAAACGCCTCCCGCGGCGCCATTCAGCTCGACGGACGGATGGTGGAGCGGCTGCATGCCGACATGGCGAAGCGCACGATCGCGATTGCGGACGCGATCGCGGCGAGGGCTAGTTAGTTGCGCGACGCCTACTGACTCGCCCGCTGGCCGAGACCGTCGATGGTCGGCGCGTTGCCGCAGTATTCCTCATAATGCGCCGCCGCGGTGCCTGCGGCGAGGTCGCGATCGCATTGGCGCTTGTGATTGCATAGCGAGCAGACGCGTTCCATGTCGCGCAGCACGAGCGGCTCGGTGCGCGCCAGCGCCTCCTGGTCGACGCCGAGCGCTGTCAGCATCATCGGCAATTCGTCGGCGGCATGCGGTCCTTGGCGGACCAGCGCCTCCAGATCGGTGGAGGACATCCGCAATTCGCTCGCGATCCGGCCAAAATTGGTAACGTCCATCTCGCGCATTTCCCGCAGTTCGCGCCGGTGCTTCAGCCATTCGCCGAACGTATCGACCACGAGGTTGACGACGGGATAGGGCTTTTCCTGAACGGTCATGGCACGGCTCCCTTGGGGTAGGTGGAATGGCCCAAGGTGAGCGCCAATCAGGCGCGTGTCGTTGCGCTGGATCAAAATGGGGAAGGAGGTTGATGACCCGCTGCTTTCTCTTCTCCCCTTGCGAACTGAATTCGCCGAGCGAGGGCGATGCGGTAGCTGTCTCCAGGGGGAACCGCGCGCGGCAACATTTGCACACTTCTCGGATCTCTTGTTTCAGATACCCAAAATTAACTGTGTTTAAAGATTTCGGGACAACTGTGCCCGCACCAATTCGCCCGGTCGGTTGATTGCATCTCTTCAGGAGTGCTCCCCAATGATCGCCGTGAAATTCCATGACGAAGTGTGATCGTGTCAAACGCACACTCCGATCACTGACAACAGCTCTCTCTTTCATCTACGTAGTTTTGCTATCAGTAGTCGGACTTGGACTTCATCCGACGGGCGCGCTGTCGCAAGTGGCGCCAAGCCAGGTCACGCCACAGACATTGCGTCCGCCCGCGGCGCCTGCCCAAGACAGCGTACCGTCCGCAAGCCGCGAACAATTGCAGGCGCCCCCCGGTTCGGAAAAGTTGACCTTCCTGGTCGGGCGCGTCGTGATCAAGGGAGCCTTTCCGGAATTTGAGATCGAGACACGCGCTCTCACATCCGCCATCGAGCGCCATCGGGTCAGCGTCAGTCAGATTTACGAATTTGCCAACTCGCTTGAGCAGATCTACGCACGAGCCGGTTACGCGCTGGTGCGGGTAACGGTTCCTCCGCAGAAATTGAACGATCGCGGCCCCCTTGAGATCGTGATCATCGACGGCTTCATCGAGCGGGTCCAGGTCGACAATGTCCCGGATCGTGTGAGATCGGTTGTCATCGCCCGTATGGCTTCGCTGATCGGCCGTCGCCATATCAAGCTGACGGAAATCGAACGACGACTGCTGATAGCGGCAGACGTGCCGGGCTTGCGCCTGAAGAGCACACTGACGAGTGGAAAAGCCGCCGGCAGCACCCTGCTGGTCCTCGAAGGCACACACCGGCTAGTAACCGCGGTAACCAACATCGATAACCGGCTGCCGTCTTCGCTTGGAACCTGGAGCTACGGGGGCAGCGTCGCGCTCAACTCGGCCTTCGGCCTCGGCGAGCAGTTTTATGCATCGGCTCAATGGGGCGGCGATCCGGCGAAAATACCTGACTCCAGTTCGCCCTTGCGCATCCTTGGCGCCGGCGCAGTCCTGCCGCTCGGCAGCGACGGCTGGATCCTAAACCCCGAATACACCAACTCGCGCAGTCACCCGGTGCCTGTCAGAGGCGGCCTCGAGAACATCGGTCAATTCGAGCGCTACGCACTGCGAACGTCGTTTCCGGTGATTCGTACACGGGCCACCAATCTCATCCTTAACGGCGCGTACGAATACATCACTCAAAGCGTCGCCTTGCCGTTGTTTTCGACCGATCTCAACAGGGACCGCTATAGCGCGCTGCGCGTGGGCGCCGCTTACCAGGCCGGACTGCCCTGGTGGGGAGCGGCACTGCAGTCCTCGGCGACATTTTCGCAAGGCGTCGGCGGCCGTGCCAGCGCCGACGCGCTCGCCTCCGGAATTCCGCTATCACGGCAGGGCGCCAGCCCGTTTTTTTCCAAAGCGGCTTTGAATGCCCAGATAACGCAGCCCCTGCCCGAACAGTACCAGCTGGATTTCATCGGACGCTTTCAGACATCGTTCGGCACTCCGCTGATGGTGTCGGAACAATTCTCGCTTGATGGTCTGCAAGCCGTCTCCGCCTATCCGAGCGGGACGCTCAATGTCGATGAAGGCGGGACGCTGCGGATCGAGCTCAGTCGTTCGTTCGCACTCGCCACCAGCGTTCCGATGGTTTTGTCGCCCTACAGCTTCGGCAGCTTTGGAGCCGGTCGCCTGAACGAGCCGACTTTCGTTGAGCTCGCGGTGGTGCGCGCCGGCGCTTTGGGTTTCGGCGCGCGCGGCAATCTCGAAATTCCCGGCGGATATCAGGGCATGTCACTTGGACTGGAGATTGCCCGGCAATTTTCCAACCTGCCGCACCTGCCCCAAGGCTGGCGGGGCCAGGTCGTGATGAGCGTTCGATACTGACAACGTTTTAGCACGTTACTGAGACGACAATTGTCTGGACCCATCGGCACCTTCATTAGCTTATAGGGTGCAGCGTCGCGAACTCGCCATGAAGGGATTGGTATGTTTTGCGACATCTCTATAGTGCTGTCGGCACGCTTGCGTTTGTTCTCGAGCTAGCTGGCGCGAAGCCGGTTCTGGCGCAACGAAGCCTGCCGCAAGGTGGTGTCGTCGCCGGCGGCAACGCGACGATCGGGGCCCCGGTAAACGGCGGCCTTACCATTACCCAAACTTCGCCGACGGCTGTAGTCAACTGGAACTCGTTTTCCATAGGGCAGCCCAACACAGTCACCTTCGTGCAACCCGGATCCAGTTCGGCGATCCTCAACCGGGTTACCGGTGACACGCCCTCGACGATCGCCGGCACCCTTCAGGCCAACGGACAGGTTTACCTCGTCAATCCCAACGGCATCGCGATCACGTCCAGCGGGACGGTCAACGTTGGTGGCGGCTTCGTCGCCTCCACGCTTGGCATCAGCGACAGCGACTTCCTTTCCGGCAAGCGTACGTTTACGGGCAATGGCAGCTCGGCCGCGGTCAGTAACGCAGGCAAGATCAATGTCGGACGTGGCGGCCATGCTGCCCTGCTTGGAGGCACGGTCTCGAACGCGGGCAGTATAAAGGTCCCGCTCGGCAAGGTCGGTCTGGGGTCGGGCGAATCGATCACGCTGGATATTGCGGGCGACGGCTTCATGCAGGTCGCGGTGCCTACCGCCGGGGTGGCGGGCAATCGCAAAGCGTTGATTGACGTCTCGGGCAAGATTTCCGCGGCCGGCGGGTCGATAGAACTCAAGGCTGCAACGGTCAAACAGGCAATCCGTGATGCGGTGAACGTCTCGGGCACGCTTTCCGCCCGTTCGGTATCCGGCCGCTCGGGTGCGATCGTTCTCGGCGGCGGCGCAGGAGGCAATGTCACCGTTTCCGGCAAACTCAACGTCTCAGCCAGAACCAGGGCCGCGAATGCCGGCACCGTAGCCATCACGGGTTACAACGTCAAAATCGCCGACAAGGCAAGGATCGCCGCCACCAGCAAGATGGCCAAGGGTGGTGCGATCAGCGTCACGGGATCGACGGTATCGATTGGCAAGTCGGCGCTCAATGCTTCCGGCGCGACGGGCGGCGGCACCGTCTTGATCGGGGGTGGCTTGCAGGGCCAGGGGACTCTCGCACACGCCGACATGGTCACGGTTGCGTCGGGGGCAAAGCTGAAGGCCGATGCCACGGCAAGCGGCCACGGCGGCACAATCGTCGTATGGTCGGACGGGGCGACCAGCGTGAGGGGACTGCTTTCCGCCACGGGTGCCGATCGCGGCAACGGCGGGACAATCGAAACCTCGGGTCATTACCTCGACCTCACCGGTATCGCCGTCAATGCGGCGGCTGCCCCTAACGGCGTCGCGGGAACGTGGCTGCTCGATCCGTTCAATCTGACCGTCACCGACACCGCCTCGACAGCGTCGCAATCACCACCCGGAACCTGGAGCCCGAACGCGGGCGGCAGCATCGTTCTCAATAGCGATATCAGCACGGCGTTGAACGCGGGGACCAATGTGGTTCTGCAAAGCGGAAGCGCCTCGCCGGAAGCCGGCAACGTAAACGTGAATGCCCCGGTTTTATGGAGCGCCAACACGACACTCACGCTCACGGCGGCGAACAACGTCAATGTCAACGCCAACATTACGGCCACCGGCAACACCGCGGGGCTGGTCATCAATCCCAATACGGCAGTCAACGGCGAACCGGCGAGCGGAACGGGCGTATTCAATCTTCATAACGCAGCGATCACCCTGTCCGGAGCAACTCCCACCCTCTCGATTGCCGGCAACAGCTATACCGTGATCAACAGCCTCGGACAGGCAGCAGATGCGCTGGCCGCGCCAGCGACGCCCACCCTGCAAGGAATCGCCGCGTCCAGCATGAGCGGCTACTACGCGCTCGGAAGCAATATCGATGCGAGCGCAACGTCGGGCTGGAACGCACTTGCGGGCTTTACGCCGATCGGGTCAGTGGGCATTCCCTTCACCGGAAGGTTCGACGGTCTGGGTCATGCCATCAGCAACCTGACCATCAATCGTCCGGTGGTGGCCGATGTCGGGCTGTTTGGATCCACCGGCACGGCCGCGATAATTCAGAATGTCGGGCTGATCGGCGGAAGCGTGACCGCTCTGAGCAGCGCCGGCGGCCTCGTCGGCAGCAATACCGGGACGGTCATCAACAGCTTCAACACCGGGACGGTGAGCGGCGGCAGCAGTCTCGGCGGACTTCTGGGCAGCAACACCGGCACGGTCCTCAGCAGCTACGCCACCGGCAATGTGAGTGGGACCAGTAGCCTCGGCGGATTGATGGGAAGCAATACCGGTACGGTCAGCACCAGTTACGCTACCGGCAATATAGCCGGCACCAGCAGCCTAGGCGGGCTGATGGGGAGCAGTACGACCGGGATCGTAAGCGACAGCTACGCGACCGGCAGCGTGACGGGCACCACCAGCGTCGGCGGCTTGATGGGCAGCAGCACTGGCCCGGTCGTGAACACTTACTCCACAGGCGCGGTAAGCGGCACGACCAGCGTCGGCGGATTGATGGGCAGCAGTTCAGGACCCGTTACCGCCAGCTACTGGAATACGGAAACGTCGGGCCAACCGACGTCACCTGGCGGTACCGGCTTGACCAGCGCCCAGATGCAGCAGCCCGTAAATTTTAACCTGTGGGACTTTGCCAATACCTGGACCATCTATAACGGGCTCACCAATCCGCTGCTGCGGACCTTCATGACGTCACTCACGGTAACGGCTAACGATGCGGCCAAGACCTATGACGGCCAGGCGTTTTCCGGCGGAAACGGCGTAACCTATTCGAGCCCTCCGAACGGCAACTTGTTGGGTACGCTGGGCTTCAGCGGAAGCTCGCAGGGTGCAATAAATGTCGGCGGTTACGTCATTACACCGAGCGGACTCTACTCCAATCAACAGGGATACATTATCGAGTACGGCGATGGCGCGCTCAACGTCGCAGCTGCACCGCTGAGCGTGACGGCAGATGCCCAGTCACGGCTTTATGGGGCTGCCAACCCGGCGCTCACCTATGTCAGTTCCGGTCTGTTGAATGGCGATACGCTCTCGGGCGGCCTCGCGACGCTGGCGACGACAGCCTCCAATGTTGGGACCTACGGAATTACGCAGGGTACACTTGCCAATTCGAACTACGTGATCTCCTACACCGGCGCCAACCTCAGCGTCACTGCAGCGCCGATCACGGTGACCGCCGATGCACAGTCGCGACTTTATGGGGCTGCCAACCCGGCGCTGACGTATATCAGCTCCGGCCTGCTGAACGGCGATACGCTCTCCGGTGGCCTCGCGACCCTGGCGACGACGACTTCCAACGTCGGTACTTACGGGATCACCCAAGGTAGCCTCGCTAATTCAAATTACGCAATCTCCTACACCGGCGCCAACCTCAGCGTCACCGCAGCGCCGCTGGCGGTGACCGCCGACGCACAGTCGCGGCTTTATGGCGCAGCCAATCCGGCGCTGACTTATATCAGCTCCGGCCTGTTGAACGGCGATACGCTCTCCGGCGGCCTCGCGACACTGGCGACGACAACTTCCAACGTCGGTACCTACGGGATCACCCAAGGCACGCTTGCCAATTCGAACTATGCGATCTCCTACACCGGCGCCAACCTCAGCGTCACCGCAGCGCCGCTGACGGTGACCGCCGACGCGCAGTCGCGGCTCTATGGCGCCGCCAATCCGGCGCTGACCTATATCAGTTCGGGCCTGTTGAACGGCGATACGCTTTCTGGCGGCCTCGCGACGCTGGCGACGACGACTTCCAACGTCGGCACTTACGGGATCACCCAAGGCAGCCTCGCAAATTCAAATTACGCGATCGCCTACACCGGCGCCAACCTCAGCATCACCGCAGCGCCGCTGACGGTGACGGCCGATGCACAGTCGCGGCTCTACGGCGCGGCCAACCCGGCGCTGACTTATGTCAGTTCCGGCCTGTTGAACGGTGATACGTTCTCCGGCGGCCTCGCGACGCTGGCAACGACAACCTCCGACGTCGGCAACTATGGGATTACGCAAGGTACCCTTGCCGCCACCTCGAATTACGTCCTGAGCTACTTCGGCGCCAACCTCAGCGTCACCGCAGCGCCGATCACGGTGACCGCCGACGCGCAGTCGCGGCTCTATGGCGCTGCCAACCCGGCGCTGACTTATATCAGTTCCGGCCTTTTGAACGGCGATACGCTCTCCGGCGGCCTCGCGACGCTGGCGACGACGACTTCAAACGTCGGTACTTACGGGATCACGCAAGGCACGCTTGCCAATTCGAACTATGCGATCTCCTACACCGGCGCCAACCTCAGCGTCACCGCAGCGTCGCTGACGGTGACCGCCGATGCACAGTCGCGGCTCTATGGGGCTGCCAACCCGGCGCTGTCCTATGCCAGTTCCGGCCTTCTAAACGGCGATACGCTCTCCGGCGGCCTCGCGACCCTGGCGACGATAACTTCCAACGTCGGTACTTACGGGATCACCCAAGGCACGCTTGCCAATTCGAACTATACGATCTCCTACACCGGCGCCAACCTCAGCGTCACTGCAGCG
>Ga0247777_1000540_pt1 | contig 10861 bp, 5 predicted proteins | sample UWRJL154409C5_FD_179937 | JGI IMG/M metagenome (GOLD analysis project Ga0247777, IMG submission 179937) | Plant litter microbial communities from Arlington Agricultural Research Station in Wisconsin, United States - UWRJ-L154-409C-5 | ecosystem: Environmental > Terrestrial > Plant litter >...
AGGGCAGTGGGGGTCAACGGGATGGGAAAAAATGGGCGGCGGCGCTCTTTGTTCGAATATCATCGTCTATAGACTTCCTCGGGTCAAATGTCCCCGGTTGCCATCTCGGAGTTTGCGGGGTCGTCTTCATCCCTTCGACGTCGAGGTGTGGGCTGCCCATCATGGATACTCCCCAGGCTGCAAGCGCTGAGGCGTCCAGGTTGTCGTGTTGTGTTGTGGAATCACGGCTGGGGCTGTGCCGAGGCTGTGGATGGATTAGGTTTTTCACAGCGATGACGCTGCGGCAGCGCTGTTGACCCCGCGATTTGTCATGCCTGCCGAGCGCAGGCCCCTAGATCCCGCAAACGCCTCGTCGTCGGCATCGACGGGCTGGACGACAACTTACGCTCGCCCGACATCGTGTGGAATCTTTGCACCAGGCGCAGGCCGCCCAATGGATATAAATCTCGCCTTTCTGGCTCAGAATTCTGTTCTCTAGACGTCTTCAACGACCTCAATACATCGAAACTGTCTTCCTTTCCGCCGCCCCGTCTACATCGCGCGTCCTTATCGGTCGCGACGCTCGGCCTCGTCATCGCGATCGCTTTTATGTCCTTCTCGTCGATCTCGTCCTTCCTCTCTCGCCTCGCCTCCCCACTGACATCGTCCGCCAAGATGTCTGCCTCCGGTTCGGCCTCCGCGGCGACCGCTATCCCTGCCGGCGCGCAAAAGGCGACGGTCGCGGCGGGCTGCTTCTGGGGTGTAGAGCAGGAGTACCGCAAGCACTTTGGCGACAGGCTATACGACGCCCGCGTGGGATACATCGGTGGCGACACGAGCAACCCGTCGTACCGCGCCGTATGCTCGGGCGAAACCGGCCACGCCGAGGCGACGCAGCTCGTCTTCGACCCGGACAAGGTCAGCTACCGCTCGCTGATCGAGTTCTTCTACCGCATGCACGACCCGACCACCAAGAACCAGCAGGGCAACGACCGCGGTACGCAGTACCGCAGCGGCATATTCTACCACGACGACGAACAGGAGCGCGTCGCCCGCGACGTCACGGCCCAGGCCAACGAGCAGTGGTGGGGCGGCAAGATCAAGACGGAGATCCTCCCAGCCCAGCAATGGTGGGATGCCGAGGACTACCACCAGAAATACCTCGACAAGAACCCCTTTGGCTACGTCTGCGCGAGCCACCACATCAGGAACTTCCCCGAACTGAAGTAGGGTGGCTAGGAAGGGGCCACGAAGATCGACGGCGCGCTGGGAGTGAATGTATGCCAGGTACTTTGGGAACAGAACTGAGCCTTGTGTGCGGGAGGTTTCTGGTTAGGTAGCGACGAAATCTTGAATGCCGGGCCGCTTAAGGCCTCCGGCCATTTCCAGCAAGTTCACTCCTGTCCACTCGTTCGCGCTTGCCAGGAAGCAGGAGAGACGAGTTTTCTGATATCGGGAAGAGTGTCTAGCCACCCGCCGCTATACCATACAACCAAGCCCACTCATCCATGCCGCCGCGCTCCGTTTCCTGCTTCGCCCAGTTCCTCCCGCGGCTCCTACTTCCTCCGATTCCCCTGCATCATCAGAATCTGTGCCATCCGGATGAAGATGTTCAAGAAGTCGAGCTCGAGGCTGATGCTCTCGTTGACCGGGTCCCGCCGGATCGCGCCTCGCTCTGCAAGCCGGGCGTGGTGGAGAACCTTCTGGACGTCGTAAAGGGTAAACCCGCCGAAAACGGCCAGGCCGCCGTAGAGCCAGACGGACTCGGTCAGGGCCAAGGTCCGCACGGCGGTGACGGGGAGGACGAGCGGTGCCAGGCCCGACGCCAGGACGAGGGCGGCGCCGGCAAGGAGCGGACCACCGATGTAGAGGTATTTCTCTTGCTTGGCCGTGGCGCCCACGATGGAGAGCGAGCCCATCATCGCGATCGTGTAGAGGCCCGCACGCGCCACGATGGCGCCGGGCATGAAGGCGAAGAGGGGAGACAGGATCGCGGCCTGAGTCGCGTTGAACGCCGTCCAGCAGGCATACTTGGGGATATAGCTAGCAGCGCGCGTCAGCGACAGTACCACGGCGGGCCGACGGCGGCCGGACTTACTTGTCGGGGCTGATGGACCGGGTCGCGATCATGGTGGCGAAGCTGAGCCCGATGCCTCCTATCGCCATCACCCATGGATTCGTCATCATGATGCGATAGACGAAGCCGGTCTTGACCATCTGGCGCGCCGTGAGACCGATTATACCGATTCCTAGACCGGTGTGGAGGAAGGTGTTGTTGAGGTATTCTCGCTCGTAGGGCGGCATGCCGCCGTCGTCTCTTGTTTCCCGGTTGAACACCATATTCACCGCGACCAGCGTGCCACCAAATATGGCCCCGCCGACGAGCAGCTTTCTGAGGAGCCCGCCGCCGTCCGGTGCCGCCGTCGTTTGCTGCTGGTAGCTACGGCGGGCCCCATGGAGGCGGGAGACCAGGCTTGTCGGTTTCGTGCTCGATCTCAGGCCTGACGAGGCGTACAGAGCGGTTCGCGAGAGCAGGGCGTTCTTCGGGGCAGAATGATATAACGCCCGGCCCACGGCGGGTCTGGCGGCGGACGCGAGACGTGGCACCAGCCTGGCCGGTGCCACGCGGAGGGTGACCGTAAAGGACATTGCCGGGTTTCGGTGTTGCTCCCGAGAGTGAGCGAGTCGGACAAAGGAAAGAAGGGAGCGGGGTTGACGGCGAGGGTTGCGCTTTGAAGGCGTCGGGAGGCAAACGGGGTGACGTTTTGCGGCGGGAGCTTGCGGAGCGGAGGCTTACCTAACTCCGAGATGCTGGCCAGAGCTCCTGAATCACGTGTCAAGGAAGCTGCTAGACCGACAGCGGGCGCTCTCATATGTAATCGCCTCCGCGTCGAGTACTGCTATCCCACGGTACCTAGGTACTTTAGATACTACCTTACCTAGGTATGGAAGGTGGGAGGATGATGGAACCCACGCCGGCATGCTGGCATCTTGGGTCACCGTCGCGTTATTGGTTAATTTCACAAATATCAGATTCGCCAGGTAACCACGCGGCTCGGTCTGAAATGCCGTCGGTCCAGCAATGGTCTGCAGTCTCACAGCGGACGGTCAGGTCCCACCCGCCAGAGGCACCCGAACCTCGTAGAGCGGAACATCCACAGCCCTGCGCCATATACTGGGGCTTGCGTCGACGGCGCGGACGAACAGCGACGACTGCTCGGCACTCCGACGTCGATCCATTGGAGTAGCTCCAACGAACGGGTGGCACGACGGCTCGACCAGCTGGGCAACGCCGAAGAGCAGGCGGCGCCAAGCCGGAGTTCGTCTGAAGTTGCCCCCGGCATGGCCCCTGCGCACAACGATCAAACCGTCGACGGATGCCTCTGCCGGCCACGGGCCCGGCCACGGACGCCGGTTTCCAAAAAGGATATCGAGGACGGAGGGCTAATATCGCTGGCAAAAGGGCGGCGCCAATCACGCCGTCGCCGGCAAACTACCCTCCATTTTGCCGGTCGCTGCCAGCCGGTGCATGGCGGGAGCAATTCAGCCTCACTCCCTGACCGCGTCCTCGAGCGTGCCCCTGGGCCCAGCGCCCGGTCGCAAGTCGATGCGGCACGCTGAGCACCGACGCCGTCGAGCTCCCAACCGGGGTCGCACTTCACGGACTCTGCATTCATCCATATGAAAATGGCCGCCTGCCGCACCCGTCGCGCGGTCGGCTGCTTGCCACGCCGTCATACAACACGCCTTGCTCCGCGTGTTATTTATGAGAACTGCATATCCAACGTCGGAGTTGGGCTTCTTCCTCCGGCGGACACAAGCTTGGTTCGACGCTAATCGGCATCGTCTTCGCCGTCTTGTACCAACTCACGTGTCTTTCACAAGCCTGTCCACCACAAAAAGCGGTCGTATAAGGTCGCGGCGGGTTCCAACCGGGTCCCCCAACCTGTCTGCTTCGTCCGGCCATCCGCCACATCGTCCTCGAGGTTCGTTGACAGTCGAGGCCGAGCCACCGCCCACTCGTCAGGATCCCCCACCGTTGCGCCGCCCTGTCTTCGACTGCTCCGCCCTAGCCGCGATGAAGCTCCTCCACCTCGCCACGGCCCTTCTGAGCACTACGGCTCTGGCTGTACCTCTAGACCGTCTCCAGGTTTCCATGGTCGAGAAGCACGAGCACAGCCTTAACGAGGCCTACACGCACCATGCCAACTTCAAGACGCCCTTCGTTGTAAAGGCGCCGTCGCATCGGCCGCCCCCGTCCCCCGCGGCGAAGAAGCCCCTACGCCTTTCCAGCCCGCCCGCTCCCGGGAAGACGTCGTGGCTCGACCGCTGGAGGACGAACTCGGACAGGAGCGACGCAGGAGGTTCCGATGGCTCTTGCTTCTGTGCTGGAGGCTCGGTGTGCTGTAGCACATCCCGGGGGGTAAGCTGCAACTACGGCGTCTGCGGAATATGAACTTCGGAACAGACGGACACCAGACTGTCGAGTCGGGAAGCGCAGCAAGGCGCTTCCTCCAGAATCAACCGCCCTTCCAGGCGACGCGGAACCCGTCTCGAGGCACCCCAGGCCGGCCCAGCGGCCGTCGGTTCGTTCCCCTCCGCGGAGATCGGAACCGCTGCATGTGCGCGGCGCCATGGCGATCGAGGGGAAACAGAGCCGCCGGGGGGTTCTCCGCGCAGGCACGTCTCGTGACGGGCCAGAGGTTTTGTCGGACGTAGGGCAAAGGCCGCCGCCCGTGGTCAGGCGCAAACATGTCCGGCTGTTGCACAACCTTCGTGCGAACAGGAACCCGGCCCATTCGTGTCGGGCGGTTTTCGTCTGGGAAGCTGTGCCATGCGGGGAGATGAACCCGGACGTGGACTGGATGCTCCCGTACGGTTGACTAGCCTTCCGACACGAAAGAGTTACGAGAAGCTATGCATTCAATCCTACCTCTCGTCCCCCGATGTGATGTGCGGGCGAACCGGGCCGCCTCGGCCAGAGACCGGTTGGACCTTTACGCCAACCCAAAACCAGCAGGTTGCACCCGCTTCGCCGCCCTATCTGTGAGGCTTCCTACTCACCTAGCACCCACGGGCGGCGTCGGGAGGCGGGAAAGCAGCAGGGTGTGACATTCACGGCACAGCAAGCTGAGAGACACCGCCGACCTGCGATGGTGGCTAGTGGCCTCAGGTGCGCGTCGTCTCAGCGTCCCAACCTCGAGCACGTCGGAACCACCGTTCGAGGGCACGTCAAGCGCGGAGGTCCTTAAACGGAGAGCCGGGAGTGCGGTGCCTCTCAGGGGTCCGTCTCCTACCAATGTCCCGAGGGCGATCGGAGAGTGACGAGGCGCCTTGCTAGGCGGTCGATGCAGCCCACTAGAAGCCTTCTGGAAAGCTGCGGGGCTGTCGGGCCGTCGATTCTCAGCCCTGGGGGTGGCGGCTGGAGAACCAAGGGTGGTGATCCCTGTGACCATGTGGGCGGGCGGAGGAGCTGATACACATCAAGAATGCGACGTGAAACAGGAACGAGGCCGCAGGGACACCAGTCGGGCGAAAAGGAGAGCACCCCGTCCGTGGGCGTGCATGCTCTGAAAGAATGCCTCGCTGTGCCGTATGTCCGCCGTGGCCCGGTGCGTAAGCCGAGGTTGCGTTGTGAGCCGGCCATGACTCTCGCCGGAGGGGGGGCGACCTGCTGAGAAGTCGGGGACGCCGAGGCCGCGCACGTCGTGGTGTTCCAGGGGAGCGTCCCCGGGACTTGCGTCGGACGGGGGAGGGCTTTTGTCTCACACCTGGTCTCAGCTCTCTCCGAGTGGGGGATCTCCCTGGATCCGTCGATTCATGAAGCAAGTTCGCCTCGCGTAGGCCGCCTCGTCTTGCGGCCGGCTTGCCGTCGTGGGCAGGGACTGGGGGAGCCGAGGAGTCACGATGCCCTGGTCTGGTAGGGTGGCGACATGGCTGGACGTGCCCTGGTGTCGCGACAGTCCATACGGACGACGGAGCACGGAGCCGCGAGCCCCCATCTGGCCCACCGGCTCGTCCTCCCCAGCCATCCAGCGATCCGAGCGGCGCGGACGTGAGAGCTGAGCGATTTCTCGAGCTTCGACGGGGCTTCGAGAAAACAACCACGATCCTTTTTTTGGGTCTGCAGCCTGGATGTGGGGCGGCGGGATTGGAGCAGCGCGACAAGTCAATTTCTTGGGGAGCACGAGCACACGCCAAAACCCAAACCACCTAGGCCAAACCACAGACCGTCCCAGAAACAAAAGGGAAAACGCCTCTCACCGCTGCATTTCCCTCGACAAGCCTGCTGCCAGGCACGCCCCGGGTTCTGATTCCACCCATCGGCCATTGCTCGCTCGTGTTGACGCCTCTGCATCCGGTCCGGCTCGTCTCCGACAAGCGGCAAGACAACCCCCTATCGATAACCGAGGTGGGGTCACGATGTCGTCGCACCTCGGTCTGCTCGTCTGCCGCTTCTCCAGCCGCATCTTGGTCTAGGCTGCCTTCGCGTCTGTCATGCTGGCTGCCGAACCGTCCTTCGCTCTCCTACGCCAGCCCCGACGTACCTACCTGGGCTATCCGACCCGCCGAGGCGTCGCCGGCTCCAACGCGGAACCGACCCGGCCGCCGTGGGCTCGAGAAACCGGGGCTAGATCCCTCGTCACGCCGCTCTCGCGGAACGCGGAGCCGCTCTCAACAGCGGCAACCCGCTGCGTTCGACAGCTGCAAGCGATCTGGCACCGTCTCCCTCCTCCTCTTCGGCCTGTCGACCCTCGGTCGCGCTGCGCCGGCCCGCTCACGTCGCCTACGAGCCGGTACGTTTCATGGAAGTTCGGCTGTGGCCGACGAACCTCCCTCGCCTTCCCTCGCCCGCATCTGCTGCCCTCCGCCCCATCGTCCCTGCGTGGCAGGCACTGGCAGCATTGACGACTGACCGAGAATCGCTGTCAGCGCTTCGTCGAGCTCGAATATCGGACCCTCGCCCCCTCGCCCTGCGTCCCCCTCCCATGTCCGCTGCCTCTCACGAGTCCCCTTTCAGACAGAAACGAGCCGCCTCCCCAGTCCCGAGAACGTCTCCGCACTTTATCCACGACGCCACGGAAGGAAACGCTCGCACCCCCGAGTGATCCTACCCTAGACAAGCTTCTCGATTCTTCCAGCCTCCCCCCCTTCGGGCGGCGATCCCCTCCCCACACGATCGAGCGGAGAGGAGCAGCTCGCCTCCGCCGTGCGAGCATAAGCGTCTTCTCCAACTGTCCCGTCCCTGGCGTTCCCGCGCGGCCCACAAGACTGGCTATAGCATGAAGCGGTCTCGCCTAATCTCCCTCTGACCGTCGGCCCTCCGCAATCTAGGCACAACGTGGCCGTCACTATACCACGGGCGATAAGGGCAATAACTGGAACGAGAAACACCGTCGCCAGGGCTTCCAAATAGCTCTACCCCACATTCGGAGAGCCAGTTGCGCTCCCGCCCGTCAGAGCTTCCCCTGCCAAGCGCCCGCGGGCGTGCGGAGACGCCCCGACGAGGCAGAGGGGTCCGGAAGAGTGCGAGCGAGACCCGGAGCTGGAGCCGTCGAGAGAAACGTGGAGCCATGCGGCGGAGTCGGGTGCCGCCGTCTCCGCCGGCGCCCTATAGGGCCCTGGCCCATCACCACGTCCATCACGGCCATGCTGGCCAGCAGCCTCCCGGCTCCGTTTCCTCCCTGATTCGGTCTTTCGATGTCGACTCCAACCCGACCCGGCCCGTGAGGCCCAGCCCTCTGACCGCTTCCACCATACCTGACATGCCCCTCGACCTCGTCGAGCGCATACGATCGTTCCCCCTCTTCATGTCTGCCCCCGACGACTTCCTCCTCGCCATCGGGAGGCACCTGCGGCCCCAGATCCACTCGGCCCACGACCACATCCTGGCCGAAGGCGACGAAGCCAAAGCGATGTACTGGGTGGTCCGCGGCGTCGTCGCCGTCACCTCGCGCGACGGCGAGGCCGTCTACGCCGAACTCAAGCCCGGCGCCTTCTTCGGCGAGATCGGCGTCCTCATGAACGTCCCGCGGACGGCGACCATCGTGGCCAGAACAAAATGCCTGCTGGTGGTCCTTAAGAAGGAGGACCTCCACACCGAGCTCCCCAAATACCCCGACATGGAAAAGGCGATCCGACAGGAAGCGCAGGAAAGGCTCACCATACTGAAGAAGAAGCAGCAGGAGCGCGGGTTCGGCGGCCGGGCCCTCGACAAGCCCGCGGTGAAGTCCCGGGAGGCCGCCCCCGGAGAGGTCTCGACGGGAGACGTCGGCGTCATAGCCGACGGCGCCGTCATCAACTCCAAAAAGCGCAAGTCTCCGAGTCCGGGCCTGATCGGGGACCCCGCCGCGGGGGGCAGCGCCCTCGGCAGCGGGCTGGTCAATGTCCGACAGACGCTGCTGGAACTGCCCCTCTTCTCGGCTTTGCACCCGGACGTCCTCCACTTCCTGGGCCTCAGCGCCCAACCCAAGTCGTACCCGCCGTTCGCCGACATCATCCGCCAGGGGAGCCCCGGGAACGAGATCTTCTTCATCGTCCGGGGGGAGGCCGAGGTCATCCACGAGACGCCCGCCTACCCCGCCCGGAAACGCCTGACGCGGTCGTCCTACGTCCGGCCGAGACTGTCTCAGGGCCAATACTTTGGCGAGGTGGCCAGCCTGGGCCTGTCGCCGGGCCGGACCGCGACGGTACGGTCCATCACGGCCGTGGAGTGCCTGATGATCGGCGGGGACGCGCTGGACGAGCTGTGGCGGCGGTGTCCCCCGGAGCTGAAGCTCCAGGTGGAGGAGACGGCGAGAGAGCGCTACAGAAGCGCCGACGAGGACGTCGAGATGAGCGAGGCGGACTCCGACGAGCCCGAGGCCCCGTCGACGCCGGCCAGGAGGGGCAGCCTACCGCAGGTGACCTTCACGACCCCGTCGAAGCCCGCCTCGCCCGCCAAGGACGAGGCTGACACGAGTCAGCCGGGCGATCCCGACCCGTTCCTCAGCGTGGACATGGAAAACATCAGAAACCGAAGGAGGAGCTCCCTCGCGCCGCCGACGGCGCAGACTGATCCCTCCTCGCCGCCGCCCGCGATCAACGGCGTCAAGGCGCATGCCGTCGACAGCAGCCCTCTCAAGTTCTTCACATTCCCGCCGCCGACGCCGTCCCGGGACGAGGAGCGCGGCCGCTCCAAGAGAGCCAGGACCCTCCCGCGGCGCCCCCACCCGACCGCCGTCGAAAGGGCGCCGTTGCCGGACGACGTTCTCGTGGCCATATTCCAACACCTGGACGTCCTGGACCTGATCCGGACGGGCGGCGTGTCGACCCGGTGGAGACGGCTGCTCACGGGATCCCCCAAACTCTGCACCCTTGTCGACCTGCGTCCGTTCAACCGCAAGATCAACGACTGGTCGCTGGTCAACATCGTGGCGCCCTTCGTCGGCGAGCGGCCGCTCGAGATCGACATCAGCAACTGCTTCCATGTCACTGACGAGGGCTTCCAAGCGCTGTGGCGGCTCTGCGGCAAAAACGTCCGCGCGTGGCGCATGAAGTCGGTCTGGGACGTGTCCGCCAACCAGATACTCGACATGAGCGACAACGCCAAGTCCCTCTACGAGGTCGACTGGAGCAACTGCCGCAAGGTCGGCGACAACCTCCTGGCCCGGGTGGTGGGCTGGGTCGTCCCCGAGACCCCGCAGAACCCTAAGAACCTCGTCGCCTCGGGTTCCGGGGCCAAGGGCCGGTCGGCCAAGGCGCCGCAGGCGAGGGAGGCGCCGCAGCACGGCCCGGCGCCCGGTTCCGTCATCGGCTGTCCCAACCTGAAGAAGCTCGACCTGTCGTACTGCAAACACATCACCGACCGGTCCATGGTGCACCTCGCCGCGCACGCCTCGAACCGGCTGGAATCCCTCTCGCTCACCCGTTGCACCTCGATCACGGACGCGGGCTTCCAGTCGTGGGCGCAGTTCCGTTTCAACAGCCTCACCCACCTCTGCCTCGCCGACTGCACCTATCTTTCGGACAACGCCATCGTCGCCCTGATCAACGCCGCCAAGAACCTCACCCACCTGGACCTCTCCTTCTGCTGCGCGCTCTCCGACACGGCCACCGAGGTGGTCGCGCTCGGCCTGCCCATGCTGAGGGAGCTGCGGCTCTCGTTCTGCGGCAGCGCGGTCAGCGATGCGAGCTTGGGGTGCATCGCCCTGCACCTCAACGACCTCAAGGGCCTGAGCGTCAGGGGCTGTGTGCGCGTTACGGGCGTCGGCGTGGAGAACGTGCTGGAAGGCTGCGGTCGCCTCGAGTGGCTCGACGTAAGCCAGTGTAAGAACCTGGCGAGCTGGCTCATCGGCGGCGGTGTCGCGCGGTGGGGCTTCGACGAGCGTGGGCCGGGCAGCCGCCTGAGCAGCATCTGGAAGCCGGGCACCGCCAAGGCTCGGGGCATCGGCCCGGTTTTGGGGCCCATCATCCCGCCCAGAGGCGTGAGGCGAATTCCGAGGAAGCCTGTCAGGTTTGTCGTGGAGAAGGGCTCCTCAGGGTTGAGATGAACCCGAGACGGACATCAATCGGAAAGACCATTCGCTCTCATACCCAGATCCCCATTTTAGAGCACCCGAAGGTCGGGTTGGGTAGTACCAAGGCATTCTCGGAAATTGACTGATACCCCTTTTTTTCCAATCAAGTCGCGACAAGGCACGATGACTCAACCCCGTGATTGAAGCAGTCGGCAAACACCGTCGTAGGGTTAGGGTCAACCTGCCTGGTACTTGGGAGACACGGGGTCAACGCTTGTTTCTCGGGCCCAACGCTACATAGATGATGTACCGACCGAGCGGCGGTGGAAGACCCCGTCGACCGCGCCGCAAAACGAATGCCGCGCCGGCCGGGCACCGATTGC
>Ga0247777_1000541_pt1 | contig 10861 bp, 6 predicted proteins | sample UWRJL154409C5_FD_179937 | JGI IMG/M metagenome (GOLD analysis project Ga0247777, IMG submission 179937) | Plant litter microbial communities from Arlington Agricultural Research Station in Wisconsin, United States - UWRJ-L154-409C-5 | ecosystem: Environmental > Terrestrial > Plant litter >...
CTGCCCAAGAAGGAAACATCGAGGCACTGCTCTTGGGGGTGCGTATTCCCCAGGCTCCTTCCACTGTTGACGTCTTTGAAAGACAGTCAGTCCACGATGCCACACGCTAATTATCTCTCAAAGGCCAACTGGGCGGTAGAGCATGCCAAGCCGACCCTTGCGTGGCAGATGACGGCAGCGGCATGCCATCTCTGCCTGGCGCTGGGGTATCACCGGGCCTCGACCTACAAAACCCCGACGGGCGACGTTCGAGACCCCCGGCCCTGTCTCTTCTGGAACATCTACATACTCGACAAGGGCATCTCGCTGAACCTGGGGCGGGCCTCGGTCCTCAGCGACTACGACATCACGCTGCCGCGAGACGTGCTCGACGGACTGACCATTGGGCCCGAGTGGCGGGCCATCCTCAACATGGGCATCGAGGCGGCCGTGATCCAGGGCGACATTTACGAGAAGCTCTATAGCCCTGAGGCGTTGCTGCGGCTGGAGCGAGATCGCGTGGCCACGGCCTGGGCGCTGGCCGAAACCCTCAAGGCGCTCATCGAGAAGAATCGGTACGCCCAGCTGGAGTATACCGGCCAAAAAGATGGGGCACTGTTGGAGATGGTGCTCAAGTCCGATCAAGTGTCGATGTTCTCATCACTGACGCTCATTTACCGGGCTCTGCCGCCGCCTCGGGGATCAGCGGGCACCTTTGGCCCGGATTGCATCGACACGGCCCGCGGCGCCATGCGTATCCACCACGCTTGCATCGACGCGGTACGGGACAGTGATTACTTTTCGAGTGCTTATATCCACTGGTACGTGTGCTCGGGTTACGGTTGCTTCCCCCTCCCTCCTCGAACGGTAACACACGACAGCCGAGCACAGCACCCCGCTATCTACCCCCCTAATCGGCGCTGACTCGCACCATCCACAGGGTCATCCTGTACGCGCCCTTCATCCCCTTCATCGTCATTTTCTGCCACATCGTCGAGACTTCCAACGCAACCAACGACCTCCCGCTGCTCTCCGCCTTCGTGAACTCGCTCGAGCGGGTGCGCGGCGCCTCGCGCGCCTCCGAGAAGCTCTACCGGTTGTGTCAGGTGCTGTGTGATGTAGCCAAGCTGTACGTCGAGGCCAAACGGCAGCAGGTCCAGGCGGCGGCGGCGCAGGAGCAAGCCCAGGCCGTCGTCTTCCCCGGGCTCGGCGACGAGGTCGACATGTACCTGAGCGCGCTGGGGCTCGTCCCCGCCGACCTTGGGGGCGAGCCGCCCGCGCAGGTCGTGGCGCCGGTGGGCGGACAGCTGACGAACCATCCCGGGCCGGTCGAGGGTGCGGCATTCCCGACGTCCTCGGGTTCGTACCTGGGCGAGTGGTTCTCTGGGAACCAGCACATGATGGGCCTGTTGGAGGAGGATATGACGAACTGGGGCGGGGCGTAGTGGAAGCCATTGGTGGATCGACGCCTGGTTCGCGTCAGGGGGTACCTACACACTGACTACGGGGCCCTGATAGTGGCTATGGTCCCCGAGCTACTGTAGGTATAGCCAGGTCCCTTGCTACCGGTGGAGGCATGTCCACGATGACTCGAGCCCCGGCCCGGGGACGCCGTGAGGGCCTGTATATCATGGCATCTCGGCCTACCAGAGAACCCCGGCGACCTACGCAATGCATATCTCCATGCATGCCTAAGATCACCGTAAGCTCGACGTCTGCACTTTCAAGTAGCGCAAAAGAATGAAGTGTACGTTGACAGAGGGGAGCTGATATCGGCTGAGTAAGGCTCGCGTTGGACCCGCCGTCTTGCTCGCGGCGATTTGCCCAATCCGGACGGTGCTTGAACACCGAAATGTGCTTTCACTGCTTTGTCATAGAGCGACGACGTCTCATGTTGCCCGCAGCATGCACGCTGCACATTCAGCTTCATCGTGGCTTGCTGACATACTTGGGTGACCTGGACCCGCGTCCGTTATCAATGCCATCTCAGCAGGTTGGCATCGAGGGCACAAGTGTAGGCACCTACCACGTATATAAGAAACACTGAACAAAGCGTAGGATCCCCAAGAATCCATCACTCAAGCCACCCGGGCAGCGACCGTGACACCCGCAAACCAACTGAAGTCAACCCAGCCCTACAATACCGAGCATAACTCTTTCAAACACACTTAAAACCTTCCGCGCGCGTCAACCGCCGTACCCAGGAAACCTCCTTCTCTCCAAACTTCAGAACAATGGCGTCATTCATCTCGCTGGTCAAGGCCCACATCATCACTGTCTCGTGGGATTCGCTGGATGACCACACGGCAACTATCACAGTTTCGGGGGCGGGTTACTACGAGCCTGTCGACGCCCCTGGCTCCAAGAACCCTGTGTGGTTCGTGCAAGACGCCGAGAATCCGCTCAAGTTCTCGGCCACCTACTGGGAAAATGGCAGGTTCGGGCCGGTTCAGGGCGACCAGTGGCAGGTGAAGGCCACGTTCAAGGTCGCCCTGGACGATACTCAACTGGAGCACATTGACGCTGTCGTCGTCCTCTACGGACAGGAGGAACAGGGGGAGAAGGAACTGGCCTTCAACCACCTGTTCCCAGGGCTGGCGAGCACGCTAGGGGACAGCGAGGGGCGGCCGTTCTAGTGAAGGAAGTCGTGCGGGGATACCTCTCCCACACATGGCAGTCTCTCACGGAGGGGTATTCATGGACCAGATCCCATACAGACGGCTTCAGGGGAGTCGGAGATGGAAGGCGGAGCACGGCCAGATGGACCATGATCGTCTGGCTGCCGGAACCCGCCGATTTTCACTGTTGATTTATCCAACGGTACCATTTTACTATTTCGGCAACTCTAGATTATCTGCCCTCAGTGCTATATCTCGTAACGGTCACTCTCGTGCTTCACCGGCCGGTAGAGGAATGAGTCAAACGTCGCTGGTGCCGCGGTCCCGTTCAGGTCCGAGCAGGCGACACCCACGAAGGCCCCGGTAAAACTGCCGTGCGCCTGATGGCCGCCGCACTCGTCCGAGAGAATGGAAGCGTCGTACACGGGGCCGATTTCCTTGAGGTCCCCCTTCTCCTCGAGCGAGTAGGAAAACTGTAGCCGATTGCCACGAATCGACAGCGCCAGGCGGACTTTGCCCTCGTTGGGGATCGACACCGGCTCCGGGAAAGGCAGCTTCAGGTTGCCGTCGGGCCACGACGCCTCCGAAGACAGGAGCAGCAGCTCTCGCTGGCCGTCGGCGTGCGCCGTGACGGTCAGGTAGAAGAAGTTGAAGCGGCAGTAGTAGGCCGTCAGCCCGGCGAACTGGCGCTCGTCCGACGGCCGGAAGTCGACGACTGTCTCGGCGTCGTAGGAAAAGTGCTCCTGCCGACGAGCGACGAGCGCCTGCTCGAACCAGGATCCGATGGCCTCGCGGCCGAAGAGAGTCAGGCGCCCGCCGCCGAGGGAGAAGATGCGCTCCGTCTCGGGCGTGCGCAACCACTGGAAGTCCTGGTGCAAGACGCCTGAGTCGAAGCGGTAGCTCTTCTCGGCCCAGGCGGCCGCCTCGTCACGGGCCGCAGGCAGGTCAACGTCCAGACTGGGGACGGGCCCGTCCTTGACGTACAGCCAGTCGTCGTCGCCCCAGTACGCCTCTTGGATGGACGTCTCGCGCCCCAGCACGCAGCGCCGGCGCTGCGTGGTGGGTCGGCCGGCAAGGTGCACGAGGTACGTCTTCCCGTCGGGCGTGTCCACGACGTCGCCGTGCCCGGCCCGCTGCAGGGCCGCGAAGGGGTGGTCCTTGCTGGTGAGGATGTGTTTGTGTGGGTGCGTCTCGTAGGGGCCCCAGATGTCGCGCGACCGGGCCAGGGTGACGGCGTGCTCGTAGGCCGTGCCGCCCTCGGCCGTGAGTAGGTAGTACCAGCCACGCCGCTTGTACAGGTGGGGGCCCTCGACGAGGCGCAGGTCGGTGCCGAGGTAGATGTTTTTGCGCGGGCCGACCAGCGCGCCCTTGTCAGCGTCGAACTGCTGCAGCGCGATGCCGGCAAAGGCCTGCGGCCGCCGCCGATGGTCCCATAGCATGTTGACGAACCACTTGCGGCCGTCGTCGTCGTGGAAGAGCGAGGGGTCAAAGCCGGACGAGTTGGCGTACACGGGGTCGGACCAGGGGCCCTCGATGGCGGGTGCGTTTACGATGTAGTTGTGTGCGTCCTTGAAGGAGCCGTCCTTGCGCTTGACGTCGGTGTAGACGAGCCAGAATTTGGTGCCGTCGTGCGTCAGACAAGGCGCCCATACGCCGCAGCTGTCCGGGTCGCCGCGCATGTCGAGCTGCGACTTGCGCGTCAGGGGCCGCGTGACGAGGGCCCAGTTGGCCAGATCTTTGGAGTGGTGGATCTGCACGCCGGGGTACCACTCGAACGTGGACGTGGCAATGTAGTAGTCATCGCCGACTCGAAGGACCGAGGGGTCGGGATTGAAGCCCGGAAGGATGGGGTTGCGGACCAGAGGCATCTCGGAACTCGTTTACGGTCTGGGGTGGGAGTCGGGACGGGAGTCAGCGGACGGACGGAGCACTCCCTGGAATCGGCCACCTGGTTTTCTATGAGAAGGTGGAGGTGGAATACGCAACGGACGTCATGCCTGGGACGCGATACCGGCGGGGGAGAAATTGTGTGCATCCCCGCATCGCGCGGCCGAGTTCGCCGTCGTGCCTCCGTCTCGGGCCTCGGCACGGCCATTTAGCCGGCCGGGGGTTCCGCGATTCGGACATCCAAGGCGTGTGTCGAGTTTGGAATCGTGCACGTTCAGTGCCACACAGACCGCCCGGGAGGTACAGTAGGTGGGTATCTGCTTGCCCTTGAGACGGCCGACGGAAAGCACTACATCTACATTATTGACGACAACAGTGTCCTCCCCTCTGATTCCCCGCGAGGTCCTGGATAAGGCCGCGGACGAGGGCGGCGGTTGTACCAGGTGTGGCTGTGCTTGGAACAGGGGCTCTTGAAATGGGCAAGCCACGGAACCACGTTTCGATGCAGGCACTCAGCCCCTGAACCCCTGAATCCACTGAATCGTCGCCGAGGGCATGTACTCCATGCTAAGCTTCAGTCCGTGCAACCCTGGCGTCTGACTTGCTTCTCAGAAAACCAGAAGAACTTGACTGAAGGCATCAAATGGTTCCAGCGCTGTCGTGCTCTTCGCTTCTCCCCTCGGAACACATGAAGTCCCTTCGCTCGCTCCTCAGGACAAGGGGTTCCCTGCACCAGGACGGCTGCCGGGCATGTGGCCGACGTGGGTGTCGATGAGCCGACAAGACGTCAAGACTAGCTTACAGTTCACCCTCGCGGGCTATGCCGACTCGCTCTACAAGTATCTCCCCAAGAGATGGTAGTTCTTCTCGGCGGCGGCGAACCCAGGTACGCCGACATGTCCAAGACACTCATGGACACGGCCAACGAGTGTCTCCTCTTCCGCACCATGCTTCCAGGTGAGAACGGTATCCTCATCTCCGGGAGGTCAACATCGACGGCAACGGCACCGTCTTGCCGGACCCGGAAAGCGAGCACCTAGCATGCTTCCTCGGCGGCGTCTGCGGGGTCGATGGACGGCTGTTCTAGCGCGACGGCTACGTCGGCGTTCGCGCGAAGCTTGCACTGGCACTGGTTTCAAGTTTTTCAAACGTCTCTCGCGCTTCTCTAACCAGGCTCGGCCCAGAACGTCATAATATGGCCCCGTGCAAATCGTGGCGGCAATGCAAGTGGAACGAGCGCGTTTAGATTCGAAGAGCGTCAGAAACGGCCCGAGTGGAGGGCCGACTTACGTCGCGGTTTCACCACGGCCAAGGACGCACGGTACATCCTCCGCCCGGAGGCCATGGAGAGTCTGTTCGTGCTCTGGCGGGCAACGGGCCAGCCCGAGTTTCAACGGGAAGCAGCGGGGGAATGTGGGAAGTCGTCAGCACCGGGACGGAGACGGTGTACGGGCCCCCACCGTAATTTTGGCTGTCCAGGTCGATGCACTCGGGATCCAGGAGGTAACTGTCTTCCCCTGCTTGGGTCTGGGAGGCGTAAAGTTTGGTCGTCATCCCGATGCCCTTGTTGGCAAGGGTACCTACCTAGGTAAATCCGTCGCGAGGGTCTATGGAGGTTAACCGCACCGTTCAAGCCTGTTGCAATTCCTGAATTCGAGCGGGTTGAGGGTAAAGATCCCTCAGTGTAATGACCGAGTCCGGGTTGGTCGAAGTCCAGGCGAAGAGGGAGGGATCATCGTTGTCCTGCACGGTGGTCTCCCGGAGGCGGATGAAAGCCCGGTCGCCCTCACCGTAGATCAGGGGGAGATAGAAGTAAAACATACCGAAAAGAGAGTAGTCTAGGTCTTTGGCTCGCGTAGTTTCGCGGGTTTGCCGCCCAGGACGTGCGCCGCGCTATGGGAATTGAGAAGAGAAAGTCAGAATCGTCCAAAATTCGGCGGTCGATCTACTGTACGTAATGGACGATAGGGCCGACGACAACGATGTCTCGGTCCCAAAGAACGCCCACGACTCGTCGTAAAACTCAACCAGCTGTGGCGCGATGAGCTCCTGTAAGGTCCACTCACGTTGGAACCATCCGCGGAGTGGAAGCTGGTCTTCGCTCGCGGACACGGGCAGGTCGGCCAAGTACGGTAGGGAAACGAAGCAGACTGTCGAGACCTGGTACTAGCGAAACATGAAGTTGATCACCTCGCGACAGCTATGGCGCTGCTCTTCTTGTCGATGTAGCACGAGTTCACCCAGGTGTGCCGGAGCGGGGGCCCAGGATCTCGGGCCCGCGCGAGTCGACATGTCTCCACGATCTTGACGAACCCCGCCGCGGCTTTCTCCTCACGGTTTCCAGATCGGACATGCCCTGGAAACTGACTTCCTCGCGTCGACCCAAGTGTGAGAGAGAATCGCGTGGGGCTGAGCCTCGGGCCCCTTGACGTCAACGAAGCGATGTGTTTCGGTGTCGATAAGCCACATGGCAAGGCTGTGAAGGGCTTCGACGCGAACAGTGAGACGACCTATGTCTCCGGCGCTATCTTGAAGCGTGGGCGAGCTTGGACACGTTGATGTATGGGAGCAAGGTCGCTAGGTTTGCAAGGAGAAGGTTGGGAAGGCCGGGGGTCAACGGCGCCGGCGGGGTGAGGTCCATGTGGCTTGGTGGGCGTGGTGGGGCGCCAGACCGCGGGGGGTTCGTCGTCCGCCCGTGAGGCTAATGTTTCATACAGTAGCTCGCTCAACGGGCCGCCGCGGCTGAGAGGCTGCGGCTGGACGCTAGCCGCATGAAGGTTGGCCCGGAGAGAAGTCCTCACGTGACCTGGTGAAAAACGGTGTGTGGGGGCCGCAAACGCCATCAAACACCCCTGCATAAGCCGGGGGTAGGAGCCCGGACAACACTCCACTTCGGTCCATGAGCGTTGCCCGCTTAGGCAGACTCGGCCGGGCTGCCAGGCGCTGCTGCTTGGCCCGCACGAGAAGGAGTTCTGTGCAATAAAACAAGCCCGCCCCCCCGCGTGGGAAAGGAGTAATGGGTGGCACCACTCCGACCACCGCGCGACTCAGCGGCAGACACTCTTTTGACGATGGGGACGGAGGACAAGTATCCCGCACACGAGGGCTTGCAGGAGAGATATCCGGCGCACGAAGGACTTCAGGTACAAGAGGGCACCGCGCCAGAGCTGTTTGCCGGACCCAAACACTACGAGTACAGCGCGGGCCTCGAGGTCGCCACGCCCCCGACTTGGTCACCGCCCGCGACGCCTTTCAGCCACATCGACGAGAAAGCCGGCCTCGAATGCGTTTCGTTACCGCCTCCGGTCGGGAACTTGAAGGAGGAACGCCGATGGTGCGGCCTTAGTCGGAGACGGTTCATCCTCGTCGGCGCCGCCGTCCTCCTCGTCGTCATCATCGCCGTCGTCGCAGGGGCCGCCGGCGCGGCACTGGCCTCGCGGAACAACACGCCCGGCTCCAGCGCCGCGTCCGCCGTCACCACCACCAGCTCCACGACCATCACCACCGGATCCGCGCCCACAAGCACGGGTGCGGATCCAAGCACGACCGCCGACCCGGACCTCGCGCCAACGTCCGCGCCCAGCTCGTCGCCCACCCGTCTCCCGCCCCCGGGTGTCACTTCCTCTCGCAGCGAGAGTCCGCCGAGCGGCACGGGGGCCCCGCGCCTGTTCGTAGCCCCAGCGAGCGGGATCCTCCCCCTCGACTGCCCGGCCATAAATGGGACGCAGTACCGACCGCCAGCATCGCCGGCGCCCTATATCGTGCTTTGCCGGACCGACTTCGACCCCCGCGGCGGCAACGTCGGACAGTTCCTGCTGGCGACGCTGAACGAGTGCATCGACAGTTGCACGGCGGCGGCTAGCAAGGGCTGCAACGCCGTCACCTTCGGGGCCAACATCACGCAGTTCAACGTCGCCAACTGCTTCCTCCACAAGAAGGCCGGCAACCCGGTGCCGACGAAGGTGACGCCGCAGGCTGGGGCGCTGTTGCTGACTTGAAGGGAATGCGGAGCATACCCTGGCGGTTTCGTGTCCTGCGAACGGTGATGTGTCCACCCTGCGGGTACGTCGATCACGTACGGGCAGTGTGGTCACTGTGTTGGAAGGTCTGCATGGGCAAGTTGATGGTTGCCAGTGGTGTTCCCCTCTCCCCCGTTCGGCTGGCGGGAGGTCGGTCGCTGCCTCTTTGCTTTTGTACCTAGACAGAGCTCGTCGGTTGAGGAGTATCGGCGTTAGGGGAAACAATACCTAGAAAAGTACACGCTTTCAGGCTCTCGTGTCTCGGGTTCGACACGCTGTAAAGAGAGGACCGTTGTCTGTCTAGCAGCCTGCCACTGGCATATCGGCATCGGTGTAGATGGCCGCCGTGAGGTAGTAAGTGAGCATAACTTTTACTCCAACGAAGACCCTTAACATATATCTTTTGAAGGGCGTGGTTGGCGTCACGGTGGATCAAATCGCAGCTGGAGGGTGCCGGCATTACACATGGGCATCCACCGCAACTATGATGCAATGAAAGATCCCTTGCCCTCGCTAACCACGATATTAACTGGGGTTTCTGACCGCCCTCCTTGGCCAAATTGGCACCAACATCCGAGTTTTTCATCTTCATGGCTGCCCCCTTGGGTATGATTGACACGTTACGGATCGATCTTAGTCCTCTCTCACCACCCAAACCGCTCTTCGGCAAGACGCACCACGGCACCACGCTTCGCCAAAGCCACGACCGCAAGCCGGACCTCATCCGACATCCCCGGCGGGCCACACACCACAACGGTCGTCCCCCCGGCCGCCGCCGCCCCGCCGAGGAGTTCCGCCTCGAGTACGCTGGGGAAGTCAAAACGCTCCCCGACCGAGACGCACACATCCGCGTCCAGCCACCGCACCTTGCCGCCGCCGCTACCGCCCCCCTGTGTCGCGTGGCCCCCTAGCAGCTCCTCCACCGCCCGCACCAGCGGCTGCGTGCGCACACCCCAGTACAACCGCGTTGCGCCGGGCGGCGAGGCGGCCGGCCGCTCCAGGCAGCCCAGCACCGCCGTCACGCCGACGCCGCCGGCCAGCACCAGGACGTTGGGCCACGCGCCCGACGGCCGCGGCTCCGGCGAGCGCACCAGCGAGCTGCCGTGCGCCCCGTACGACGACTCCACCAGCACCGGCAGCCCGCGCGCCGTCGGGCCCGCGCGCCGGGCCAGCTGCGCCGTGAGCCCGCCGTGGCGGCGGACGAAGAAGGCGATGCCGCCGGGGGGCGCTCCTGCGTGCTGGTGCGGGGCGACGGGCCTGGCGTGAGAGGTGGCCACGACGCCGTCGGCGTCTTTCTCGTCGGCGCGCTCCAGGTCCTCGGACCGCGGGGTCTCGAGCTTGCCCGATGGGGCCGGGAGCGGGGCCGGCAGCCGCACGACGGAGAAGGGGTGGTTCTCCCAGAGGCGCCAGGACAGGGTGGGGAAGTAGAGGTAAGCGTGGCCGGCGGCGCGGACGCCGGGGACGTCGATGCGGAGGTAGTCGTCGTCGACGACTTCGATGCGCGCGCGCAGGCCGAGCCCGTTGCGTAGCAGGCGGAGCGGGCGCAGCAGGAACCAGTCGAGGCCGAAGAGGCCGAGCGGAACGACGACCCAGATCTCGTAGCCCCACTGCCAGCGGTACCGCATGAAGATGTGCAAGAAGCAGCCAATCATGGAGAGGAGGGCGAAGACGAGGTGCCAGGCCAAGAAGAACTGGTAGGCTCGCTGGCGCACCGGGTGCAGGGAGCCGGGCACGATCAGGATGAGCGTGATGGTCGCGAAGAGGCCCCAGTACCAATACGGCAGGGCGGCCTCTTCGGGCAGAGCGGCCGTCGCGATCTCCAGATGCAGGTATAAGGCTGTGTGTAGGATGGCCTGAATGATGCTAATGACGGCAACCCAGCGGTGGAGGAGGACGAAAGTCGAGCGAGTCCAGCTAGTGAGGTTTAGGAGGACGTTGTTGCGACTAGGGCAGGTGCGCCGCAGTTAGTTCATAGGCCCTGCTACTAGCTCCAGGTTTGTTTCCTTGGGCTTTGTGATTGGCTTACCTCGAGAAGAGAACAGCGAGAATCAGGTTGGCGAAGCTAAGCATACCGACACGGTTGCCTACCCACTCCAAGACCTCGTGCTCGATGCTCTCGAACCACAGATTTGGCCATGTGATGATGTGGTTGACGGCGGAGAGGACGATGTTGAGTGTCCATATGTAGAAAACGAAGAGGGCCTGACCCCGAGTGGGAACGATGCCGAGGCCGAAAAAGGCTGGGACGGCATGACGCGTCCCGAAAACCGGAGGGTCGATGACGTGGGCGTAAAACTTGCTAGTTAAAGTCAGCAGTGTCCCGAGGGCAAGAGATATGGGAATGGCAATCGCAGGGAC
>Ga0247777_1000542_pt1 | contig 10860 bp, 9 predicted proteins | sample UWRJL154409C5_FD_179937 | JGI IMG/M metagenome (GOLD analysis project Ga0247777, IMG submission 179937) | Plant litter microbial communities from Arlington Agricultural Research Station in Wisconsin, United States - UWRJ-L154-409C-5 | ecosystem: Environmental > Terrestrial > Plant litter >...
AAGAGGCGAAGAACCATATTCAGAGCTACTTTGGTCGTGGAGGATGGCCGGCCTCCCGTCCAAAGGCCATGCGTAGCAACTTGAGAATGGGGCAAGGGGTTGATGCTCAGCGTCCCGACGAGATTAGAGTCGGGTTTGGCTAACTCTCCCTAGCTGGCTGTGTTCTACTTTGGGCTTCATCCCTGGATATGACCTTATTTGTGACAAGGCCACGGTAGCCATTACCCTGCCTTCCGTAGGACGTCCTCGTTCAAGGCTGACCGCTTCCAGCTGTGGAACGTACGAGAAGAGACCGCGTCAGACATCTCCGAGGGTACGCATGACAAAACTAATTGTTGCTACGTGTGCCTTCAAGCTGACCGGAATAGTGGTTCAAACCGAGATGAGCAAGCTGTGCTTGCTCAAGGCCGATATCCTACGCATGCACCTAGCTTTCCGGGACCTCACGACCGCGGCCATGGATTCTATCTCGAGAGACCTGCAATCATGGTACCAAGACCTGCCACAGTCGATGCACCTTGACATGGTCGGGAGGGAGGATCTTGCGTTAGAAACGAAGCGGTCTATTTTCCACGTCCACCTGCTGTATCTCGGCGCCATCATGCTTCTGTACCGGCGAATCGCATCGCAGTATCTACAGACCTACAGCGTGACCAAAGAGCGAACCGCCTGGCAGATGCCCATAGGCGAGGCGGTCGCCAGACATAGCTCTGAGGCCGTGTTGGCTGCGAGCACGTCGGCGCGGATCCTACGGCTGCTGCTCGAAGATGACGGCGTCTTCAAGCGTTGCTGGCTGGTGATGTCGGTCCTTTTGTCCACGGCCCCGACCCCACTGTCTGCGCTTGCTAACTCTGTACTCGCAGATTCCAAGCCTACACCTCGGGCTTGATTCTTCTCCATGCTGTTGCCCAGAAGCAGCTTCACAACTTTGCGCCCTCTACGTGGAAGGACGACTTGGAGTCCGCCCAGGACTGCCTTACTGTTCTGGCTTTCTGTGGATCTCTTGACACTCTGGCGGCCAGGTTTCACGCCCGTCTAACCGCCGTGTCCCAAGAACTCCTCGCCCACCAGCGAGAACCGGGCGCCGGAGAAACCAGAGACGAGGCATCAGGCGATAGAGCAGCCACCCCGGCGGCCAGCCGCCCCGCTTCCAAAGGGTCCGACGATGGCTACCTCCTCAAGGTTCCCAAGGAGGCAGCTGCCCCGCTTACCAGGCGCTCCCTCTCTCTACTCGTCATGCTGTGCCAGCCCTTCGGTGACCCGTCCAATAAAGAACCCACCGAGTCCATCGTCAAGGAGTCGACCATCTGGGAGAGCGACCCTACGAGCTACGAGTACCCGCAGATGATGGAGAGGCTCGAGTGGGACTTTGAGAACAACGTGCCTTTCCAGTGGGATTTCGGCGAGCTCGGGCTGCCGTATGTGGAGTCGTACGCCGGGACGGCGCGCGCCGGCGTGCTGGCCGCCCCGTCGGCTTCGGGGGGCGGTCGGGCTTGGAATCGCTTCTTGGGGAGCCACCAGCCAAGCGGCTGGTTCACTGGTGAGATTTCGGACAAAGGAAAGGGGGTGGATAGGAGATGAGCATGGTGTGCTCTGCTTTGCGCTTTATGGCGCGCCAGTTAGCAACCTGGCCGCCGGTCTGATCACATCGGCGAGCGGTTCGCCGCTTCGAGCTCGCGTACGAGCTTCGTCAGGTGTCTCGAGTCTCGACCACACGGCGTGCTCATTCCGTCTGGTTGGACCCCAAACAACGCTGGCTGCCACCTTGCCCACCTGCTCCGGCTAAAGACCGCTGTTGAGGTGTGTGACCCCGTCCTGGAGACACAGAAGCCGTTCGCCGCCCAAACGTTAGAATCGAGTTCCTTGGCTTAAGTACCTATTCATGTATTCATTGGATCGGATTGACGGAGGCAATGCCGTCCGCAACGAAGTGATTGGCGCGGCAATTTGTTCGCGAGGCCTTACAGCCGTGGACTGCGCGGCCTCCCCATACCTAAACAGATGAGTACTAGTATACTTGCAGATCTTTTGTACATATAGCACGTCTAGAGCCCCCTCTTCGCACCACTACGGAAGCGAAGGCTCGAGTGACAAGCTGTTAACCCTCGAAATCGTGCAGCCATGCAGATGATCTTGGTAGTCTCCCTTGTCGTGGCTGCCCGCCTGGTGGCAGCCCAGTGCAACAAGGTCCAGATATTCACCGCGGTCGGTCATGGGGAGTCGTACCCGGGAGTACAGCGATCCATTACCACCGCGGTCTGCCAGGGCATATCGAGCTGTGGGGTCGCGAATATTCTGTACCCGTCGACCTCGAGCGCCAAAAACTCAGGCTGCAAAGCCATCGAACAGGGGATCGCGACCGGGAGGACTCTCATCACGGAATATGCGACCAAGTGTCCGGAGGCGAAGATCGTGGTGATGGGATGGTCTCAGGTAGGTGTTCTGCTTCGCATGGGCTGCCGTTCCATACCTCTCGGGATCTCCGGCGAGCGCAGCCTTAGTAACGATAATTTGGTCTAGGGCGCCTCCGTTGTGGGCGATCTCCTGGCCGGCGGAGGGGGGCCGGGGAAGGGGGCCATGGCCGGCTGCACACAGGCGACTACGGGACCCATGGATCCCGCCACGGTGCCTGGAAGTCACAGTTCGTATTCCCATGGTGTCCGTCGTTCCTCCAAGTCCCGAGCTGTGTTAACGGGAGTTCTCTCAGTCGTCGCCGTAGCGATGTACGGCAGCCCTCGCCATAACGCCAACCAGAAGTTCAACGTCGGCACTGGCTCGGCGAAGGACGGGGTAAGGAGCCCGAGACGTTGCCCCCTTTCCCTCCGCAATTCCCTCTGGCTAACCGTCGCGCTTGCTACACAGGTCATGGCGCGGGACGCCGAAAACTTGGTTGCGTTGCAGGCATGGGGAGACAGACTGCAAGACTACTGCGCAAACGGAGACATTGCTTGTAACGCTGGCAAGGATAGTGGGGCGCACAGTAGTTACTTTTCTGGAGGATATGCCTCCACCCCGGCCAAGTGGATCAAATCGAAGCTAGGCGTTTAGTTCAAGTTGCAAGACTCATCCGAGTGTGCCGTTGCTCTGGTTCTGGTTGTTTCCCATGGGCGGTTGCTGACCAGTGCGTGAGTGTCATGCAGTTTGTCGGTGCAGCTATACAGTCCAAACTACTACAAACCCGACCAGTAGGCAAAGGTGCTACTTACCTAAGGTTAGCATGATATTTATCAAGCCGATAGCTCATAGTTGCAGCTAGCATAGCTTTGAGCCATGGATGTAAAAGCCCATCTATCTTCCTGGTGCGATCGAAGTCACGGTTGTGCGAAGCACCACCGAGACCAACATTGTGCTTCGTGCTATTCCTGCGAATCTCGTCGGTAATACCGTGCTCACGAGTCACTCGTGAACAGTAAGTGTAGCAGCAACTTGCGTTATATAGGTAGTACAGTACCAGGTACTGTAAGCAACGCAGCGTATGGTGACTATCAGGGTTGTCACGTGAGACTTCACCCCCTTCCACCCCCTTCAGCCGCATCCGAACAGGGCAGCCGCCTACCACAATCGTACTCCTCAATGAGCGTCAGATATCTCCGTCTTTCCTCCCGTCTCGCCCACCGACCCTCCCTTGGCCCCCTTTTCCGGCTTGCCGGCCTCGACGTCGTTAGCCGCGGCCGGCACGATAGTGACGGCTATCGTCTGCGCGGGCAGATGGCCGGCGTGCTCGACGATCTGACCGGCCGTCAGGTTCGGGCTCTCCTGGGCCAGAAGCGGCGCGTCGAAGGCGTTGGCGATCTCGATGGGCGACAGCGTCACGGTGCGCGCCAACCGCCACCAGCCAAAGGCCACGGGCACCACGCAGCCGACCGCCAAGGCGACGAGCACCACGGCCACGATCAGGAACGCCCACTGCGACTCGAAGACGAGGACGACGGCGTCGTCCACCACAGCCACCTCCTGCGCGGCGGCGCCGGCCGGCGCGCCGGCCAGCGCCATGCGGAAGGTCAGCTCGCGCACCGCCGACAGCATGTCGTCCGTGGGGTCGGCGTAGGCCACGCGGCAGGGCCCGTAGTCGAGGTCGTCGTCGCGGACGGAGCCGTAGCGGATCCAGGCGTTGCCCAGGATGACTTTGGTCTGCCAGCCCTCGATGCCGCCGAACTCGGCCGCGACGTGGGTGTCGAGCAGGCTGTGGGCGGCCAGGTAGACGCCGCCGAGGCTAGAGGCCGGCGAGCCGGTGCCGGCCTGGGATGGCTCGGTGATGCGCTGGGCCTTGTCTTGTCTGTAGTCGAAGGCCGGGTCGAGCCTGATGGCGCCGCTGCTGTCTACCACGATGTGGTACTCGACGTGGGCGGGCACCAGAGTGCAGTGGCGGCGCTGCAGCGGTCCCGTGCACGTCGCGTCCGTCTTCCACTGCGTCGTGAGGTTGATGTGGGGGCCGTAGGCGGGGTTGCCGTCGCTGTCGACGTCGGTGAAGGAAAGCTTGCTGTCGACGATTTCCGTCTTGAAGATGTCGACAGGCTCAGGAAGGCCGGTCGACCCGGCCGGGTTGGGCGCCTCGGTGGGAATAGTGACCTGCGTCGACGATGGGGTGCAGTGAATTTCGTAGCCGGCTGCTGCCTTGAGGATACCTCGGCACTGGCCGCGGCATGTATTGGGCGCGATGGGGTTCTTCGTGCGGACGGTGATGTTGGCGACGTAGTCCTGCACCACGTCGTTGAAAGTCGCCGTGAGCTTGGCCACGGTCTTGCCGGCTTGCCCGTCCCGGATACCCGTCGCGCCGACTTCGGCCGTGAGCTCCGACAAGACGGGGATGGCGAGCATCCGAGGGATAGCGACCCTCATCTCGCCCGGGACCGAGGCTTTCTGGGCGAGCGGGGCGTGGGCGGGCAGCAGCGCGAGCGCGACGGTGGCGAGGGCGGCGACGTTCAAGGAGCCCAGGGCGAAGACGGCGTCCTTGAGGCTGGTGCTCGTGACCCACTGGCGGTGGAGGTCGGCGACGGTGGACCTGCGGCGCGACGCGCGCACCCACCAGGCAATGACGACGGCGTGGGAGTAGGCATAGCGGATAAAGATGCTGGCGCCGACGGTCAGGATGGAGATGCACACGCTCGGCGAGATGCGGTAGGCCTTCCAGGCCTCGACGGACGACTGGTGGGAGAGCACGATGACGGCGACGATGCCGCCGGCGCAGCAGAGGGCGAGGAAGAGGGCGAGGAAGCTATCCCAGGGCATCTGCGAGTAGAAAGTGGGTCGGCTCCATGGCTTCCCGCGGGAGTTGTGCCGCACAAAGGGACGGGGCTCCTCCTCGGTGGATGGCTTGGCCTCCTGCCTCTCCATTGCGACGCAGTTGCAGTGCTGGACAGGAGATATCAAGTTGAGCAGGAAACACCGTGACCATTACTGTGTACGGAGTACCACGGCTTGATCCCACCACGCCGGCGAGCGAGAAAGAGAGGAAGGGCAAGCATCTCGGCTTAAATTTCAAACGATCGGCGCACAGGTACCGCGTGCTTTGAGACGAGACGTCGGCCCCGTTGGGCGGCCAGAGCACTAGTGGAAGCTGAAAATCCCATCATGGTAAGGCTAAGCGGGAACTAAATGCTAGTTCAGGGGTCTAGCCTCATCAATGCCGGCCCGCACGGGTGTGGCGCCAGTCAGGAAGCGTTGTGGCCCGCCTGGACCCCAAATATTGGGCGCTCCTTGCAGTTCGTCTACTGTGTACTCCGTACACAGTAGCTGGAACCTAGGCCAAACGGAATTCGGTTGCCGGACCATATGCCCCTCACTACAGTACCAGCATCGCCAAGTCTCGCCAGTCTCGCCAGTCTCGCCAGTCTCACCAGTCGGTTCTCCAGAAAGCTCAGCGCGAAGACAACCTTTGGATGACTTGTCAGCCACGACTGCGAGCGAAGGAGTTCTGGGCCCCAATTAAACTCGGCGTGCATCATCCAACCCCGAGCCGAAACCGGTATTTTGCACGCACCTCTTCCAAAGGGAGCGTCGTGGCTCAACGACCCGTGAGTGGTTGAGAGCCGAGGGCTGGCGAGAGGCAGGACCCACCCACCTTCAGGCCCCACCTTCAGGCCCCACCTTCAGGCCCCACCTCTTTTGGTGACCGCCCCTCGGTGGATGGGGTGTATCCACGTGACCTACCTCGACCTCGTTCCCGCCGCCTGCGAGATTGACAATTGCTGCCGTACGCTTTGGTCATTGCTGCTGTATCTGACCTTTTTAGGCAAGGAGTACTAGTACTATGTAGGTAGTAAGCCAACCAAGGTTTTGACGTGGGAGGCGTGTACTAATCCTTATACAGAAGGCGGTGACGGGGGCTTTTCTGACGCATCGCGTGTGAGGTTATCACCAACGTCGCCATCGCCGTCACGGTCGCCGTCGCTGTCGCTATCGCCGGCATACAGAGACGCGCAAGCTGGCTTCCAGGAGCGGGAACCGTCAGGTCCAGCGGATCATGTCGGCGTCCAAATGCAACAGGATGCATATTTGCTCAAGCGGTGCCCGTCCCCTAAATAGGAATTCCGGAGGCGCTCACCGTACATAGTAGTAACGTTACGAGTTTCGTAGGTCAGAGCGGCTGCAGTCTTCCCCAGTCCGTCACACCGTTGCCTGGTCCGGCGCCTCGCGACTGCGACAGCCTCGAACAACAGCTCCAGAAATCCAATATTGACGCATGTGCAAGGGCCAGTCTCCCAGGCTCCTCTGCACGCGGATGCCCTATTTAGGGTTCCAACAGCTGTACGGAGTCGCCGAGGACGCATCGCGGGCAACGCGCCCGCAGACAGCCCGCGGCCGGCCCGGACCGTCTCCCTTCTCTTCCATGGCGGGGCCATAACGCTTCATCGAGACTCCCAGCCAAAGGCTTCCTACCAGTACCTAGGTACTTAACCTGGAGCTTTTCCCCAAGCCATCGTTTCTCGCCGTGTCTCAAACCGACAGCTTGAAGTCTCTAGTACTCAAGTCAGCACTTGAACTTCTCCTCTTAATCATCAGATATTGTCGTCAGAAGAGACTATATTTTCTCCAAATTTCAATCAACAGCTACCATGGCCCTCTATTATCTCTTGACCACCCTTCTTACCTCTCTCCTGATTACCTCCGCCAAGGCAGCCCCCGACGCGAAACCCTCCGCCACGGCGGCCCCTGGCCGACGTTTTCCAAGTCCTCAAGGAGCGTTGGACTTTGCCGAACGGGTCCAAAACGGGACCATCACCAGCGTCAAGATCATACCAGGGCCCGGCCTCCCTTCCCTCGAATCCCTAGGGCTCACCGCCCACGACCTCGTCGTCTCCACCGTCGCCCAAATCAAGTCTAGCCAAGGACTTGTCGCTCGCGGGTTCGACAATGGCTGGAGTGCCAACTCAGCCAGGTCTGGCCAATCCCTCGAGAAACGCGACCATGGATGTTGGGTCAAACCTCAAGGCCAACCACACATCGATGCGACCTGGGCTTGCTTCTTGTACCTATGGAACCTCGGCACCACAGCATGCTGGAGTTCCGAAGAAACCCAATTATGTAATGCAGTTCTATCGCACCCAGGACATACCCACCACGTCTACATTACAGGGCGGGACCACTGCGCTGGTGACTGGACGTCGAGTTATTGCAGCGATGTCGCCTTAGGAGTCAACGCCGTGGTGGCCTGGTGCACGTCATGCCAGGATTACTATCTCTATTCGGGTGCTTTTGAGAATTACTGCGGGGTCGGGGGTTACGACTACGCCTATGGCAACGGCTGCTTCGAGGTTCGGGTCCGAAGAGGTCCCAATACAGACTAGTACTAAGGGGTAGGGCATACAACGTTAACTATAACTAAGCACTAAACTAGCCAAAAACCCTCCACCTCAGTAAGCTTTAGCTAGGAGAGAATCATCACCTTTTCCTCCCAGAAAAAAGGGCAACGAAGTGACTCACGAGCTATTTGATTCAAATAACTGATTGACGCCGAGCCTCAGAACCGTCTGTTAACCCGTTTTCCAGTTGACGTAGTCCCAACGCTTGCAGTACCTGCCTGCCTACCTTGAGCTGAGAGCGAGGCAGGATCGGTTGGCATGAGGTCCCAGGAGAGTGTCCATAAAAATAGGTGGATGCTACACAGTATGGTCGATGAATGGGCCCGGATAAAGTGTACGAGAAGGCTTGTCCAGCTTATCCATTGAGCCCCGGTCGTCAATATGGTTGACCCCATGAACGAATCTGTAGGCCCGGGGGTATGAAATTCGCCATCGGTTATATAGGTAGGTATCCTTCGGGAACGGAAACAAAAAAGAGTAAACCGAGACGGGACGCAAAACCGCGGCCTATGGGCACTGCGGTGGGGTTCGTACAGCAGCGAGATTGGCACTCGGACAGCAATGCGCCGCTGCCGAGCTGACCGCGCGTCTTCCGTGTTTCCAGAACACATCGGTTGGTAAACGCGGGCCCCTCCATCTTCGGGCTGTCCCGGAAGACCCGCGGTGTGCGAGTGATGATGATTTGCCATGCCGACCCTTGTGGACCCCGAGAAACCTAACGGTCACGGGACGTAGAAGACCTGGTCCAGCCAACAACTAGTAGTCACGGTGCCTCTGCAGGTACCTAGTTAGCCTCGGTTGGGTAGGTACCTTAGACGTCCACGGGCGAGTAGTGCCACGGCGGGGCGGATCATCCTCACCCCCGGAAGAGACACGTTCGAGTCGGGCTAGCTTTGTTAGACTTTGAGCAGATCGGAGGGTCAGGCCCGTCGCACCAGTCAAGTATCTTCGATTTGAACTCAAGAAGACAATATTCGTTGTGGCGCTCCAGGTGGACACCGGCAAGGTCGTCGATGATGAGCTCAACGGAATGTGGGGGAAGGGCCGGGTGGGAGGGGATGAATAGGGACGCCCTATATGGCACTATATCAATACCGGTCAACTGGGATGGGTAATTTGCGGCTCGGGGAAGTGGGCAACTGCGGAAGCTACGTACCTGACCTGGAACAATGCATGACCCGTGCCGTCCTGTACGTCTCCACGATCGAGACGCGAAGATGTCAAACGGTGCTACGAGTTATAAGTGAGGTAGAGACTGCGGTGACTGGGGAGGAGGGGAAGGCGAAGGCATCTCTCAGCGCCATCCTCGTTTTGACTCAGCAAACGGCCATGCATGCTCCTATTCCCATCGTAGTGGCGGCCCTCGTCCTTATCTCGGTTTCGGCGCATCCGGGGCACGATGTCACGGCCGAGCTAGCAAGGCGGCGAGAATTCCTTGCCTCGCAAGCCAACAGTCTCGACCACTGCGCCTCCGTCTACCGGGCGTCTGGCATGGAGGCGAGGAACGTGGCAAGGAGAGCGCAGCTACACAGCGAGTTGCTGAAGCGAAGTGGTCTCCACCGTACGACTCCGGCGGCTTCCCTGCGGCACTTGCTTTTTTTCTGACCTGCCCAAAGGGCGACAGGTGTCCTCGATCAACAAGTCCCACAAGTCCGACAAGGCTTTTACGCCGGCAACCGACCACAAGACCATCTTCGCGGGGAGAGGCGCGTGCGTGCTGACCCCTGAGGCGACCGAGGGCCCCTTCTGTAAGGCTCGCTCATGGTGATGGTCGCGTAGCACACACCTTGACTAATAACCTGCTTCTCGACTAGACGTCACCGGCGAAGCGATCCGAACCAATGTAGTTGATGCCGAGAAGGGCGTCCCGCTGCATCTCGAGTTTCAGATGGTGGACGTGACTACCTGCAAACCGATCAAGGGGCAATTCGTGGAGATGTGGAGTAGGTTGACACCGCCGTCGGGAAGTCCACCGCAACAACTTGAAGACCTGGCTAACGCACCACCTCCCCTTTTCTCCAGATGCCAACTCGACCGGCGTCTACAGCGGCGCCAACGCCCTCGTCAACGGCGTCGGCATGTCGGACCGGGCGAACCTGAACAAGGGCTTCCTGCGCGGGGCTCAGATGACGGACGACGACGGCGTGGCCCAGTTCGAGACCATCTTCCCGGGCCACTACGCCGGGCGGGCGACGCACGTGCACGTCATGACGCACCTCAACGCCAAGGCCGAGGCCAACAACACCATCTGGCACACGACGGCGACGCACGCGGGCCAGATCTTCTTCGACCAGGCGCTCATCACCGCCGTGGAGAAGACGGCACCCTACTCGGGCAACCGGCAGGGCAAGACGGCCAACAGCGCCGACACCATCCTGCTGGTCGAGGCGGCCACCTCGGACCCCTTCTTCGACTACGTGCAGCTCGGCGACGACATCTCTGCCGGCGTCCTGGCCTGGTACACCATCGCCATCAACCAGACTTTCAGCCGGCCCATCATGGCTGTGGCCGCCGCCTACAAGGAGGGCGGCAAGATGGCCACCACCAACCCCAAGATCCCAGGCCTCGCTCAGATCTTCCCCGGCGGTTTCCCCACGGCGTACCAGCCCGCCTACGGCGCCCCCGCTCCGGCCCCGACCGGGAAGAGCAAGGGTCAGGGCTGAGCGGAAGGGAACTGAACCGGCCTGTTGAGAGCCCGTCCAGAACGGGGGAACGGGGGAAGAGGCCGATGTCGTGTGCCCAAGTATTCTCAGAAGTTATCTTGCACGAGACGTTGGCAGGGCCGCCTCCAAAGGGAAAGGGGGTGAGCAGCTAGTACATGCACCACCTCCAGATTCAGCCCCTGATGCCAGCCTAGAGCCACAAAATTCGAATCCACCATCTTGATCCTGCAGCTGTACGGGGCCCCAACCGTGCTGGATTATGAGTTGCGGGGGTACGCTATGGGTGGTTTTCTCCATCTGCAACACATTAGTACCCCGAGGGCCTGCTTCTTGCCTTGCCTCTACGTCTTGGTAGCGAGCACAGTCGTGACACGGGCGCCAACGGTCGCGGGAGT
>Ga0247777_1000543_pt1 | contig 10859 bp, 8 predicted proteins | sample UWRJL154409C5_FD_179937 | JGI IMG/M metagenome (GOLD analysis project Ga0247777, IMG submission 179937) | Plant litter microbial communities from Arlington Agricultural Research Station in Wisconsin, United States - UWRJ-L154-409C-5 | ecosystem: Environmental > Terrestrial > Plant litter >...
CACGAGTAGGTCCGACCTTCGAGCACTATAGCGGGATCCTTGTCTCCGACATCTCGAGTACTGACCACCCACCAAGTACAAGCTCGATTATAGGATGGCTTTGTCGACGCGGATATCTCAAGTGACGGGCTTGTAAGACATTTGGAAATCTGTTGTTCGAAACGAGGCTAGCTGCTAAATCGATCGATTCTTACTGTGCTTTAGGTGGCATCCCCGAGGGAATCGAGGCGGTTGACGCGCTGTGGACCGCAGCCTTGTGAAGGTGGCGGTTTCTCTCTTTCTACTGCTGCTTCTGCAATACTGTGTCTACTAATATGATAGGTAGGTAGGTACCTACGTAGGTACTCAGTAGTGGCCTGCAACAGTATATCGTCGCATCAAGCCGCCTGTGAACTGATCAATGGCCACTCGCGTGATATTAGCTCAGCTCGGAGACGCTCGCTGGGCGTGTGTCGGACGTGCTGCACCTAGTTACTCCAACAGACATCAACCTACCTAGTAACTACCTAGGTACCCAGATGTTTCGAGTCAGCCATCGAAAACCAAGCATGTAGAGCAGCAAGACCAGATGTCCGTTTCATGCCGATGACTTGTCCTGCCCGTTGATGAGGGCGGCCATGAATAGTATGAGTCCCAGCGATCAGACGACCAGGGTCAATCAGATGGCAAGGATCACGGCACAGATTGACGATCGACGCCTTCCGCACTAGGGCGGTCTTGGCAGCTGAAACCAACGTCTGACAGCCTTGGGACAGCCTTGGGACTCCAAGTTCAACCCAGGTCGAGTCCCTCCTGCGAGGCCCAGACCCGCGTTTTGTTTCTGAAGGTGCATCGCTTCAACTTGCTACCTTAGCCTGTGTCATCTTGGCATCCGGAGGTCGGTACCTAGTCCTACCCAAGGTTTGCCATGTCGAACATGTTGCGATTCTACTACGTCCGTCGATCAGATCCACCCCCCGCAGCCAGACGGGATGTCGTTCGCGAAGCTTTACCGCCCGAAGCGAACGTCTGCGACATGGTTCCAGGACTGCGACGTTGGAAAAGGCCCATGGTCTACTAGTATTATTCAGGGAGGGGGGGCTCCATTCGCCTTCTCCTCAGAGAGCGGTAGAACCTAGGGTCAGTGCTCGACTTTAGGGGCCGGTGATCACTTAAGAGTCCTACCGTGCCATCTATTTCATCCCCTCCTTCCCCCTTGACTACCCTCATCCTTCTCTTGGCAAGCCGTGCTTCTGCCTTTGCTCGTCTCTTGTCTACTTGTCCTACCCCTGACGGCCAGTTCACTTCGTCTTCGGATCCGTCGATCAGTAGAATCTTCGCCGAAGACAACTCGCCATGTTCCTCAAGTTTCTTTCCATCTCTGGGTTGATGCTGGCGGCACAGGTGTCGGCGCACGCCGCCATCAACCCCGTCCTCGGAGTCAAGGCCGCCAAGGCCGTCCGGAATGACGTCCAACGTCCCAACAACAACACACCGTGCGGCAAGACGGACATTGCTCAGAACATCGACTCCTCCACGGCGGTGACAGCCGACTCGTCCGGATCCTTCGGAGTATCCGTCGAGAACTTCAACGGGTTAGGCCGACCTCCCACCCGTGTTTGCCCAGTCTGCCACGGCCCAATACTGACTCGAGGGCTTCGGCAGAGGCAAGGATGGGTCGCGCCAGGTGACGATGACGGTTGACCCCTCGGGTAAAGGAGATAGCTTTGTTGATGGGACCGTGTCGAAGAACGGAGAGGCTGTAAGCCCGCACAGCACCCCCGGCCGTTCTGATGTAGAGAGAATGTTGCTGATAAAGGCCTCTCTTGCCTAGGCTCCTGCCGACACCGGAACCGAACAGATCACCGCGTCCCTCCCCGCCGGCGTCACTTGCACAGGCGGAGCAGCAGGGAACAAGTGCCTCGCCTCTTTTGTCACCGCCGGTGGGTTCGGCAACTGTGTAGTCGTCCAGCAACTTGGTCAGGGCGGAAAGGGAGGGGACGCCGGCGGTGCCGCCAGTGGCAGCGCCGCCACAGGGGACGCGGCTGCCAACGACCAGGCAAAGGGCAGCGGGGCAGATAAGGCTAAAGACGATGACAAGGAAAAGGCGAGACAAGCATCTGTGAGCCCTTCCACTGGGTATTCGTACGCCCACCTACCCCCCCGGGACGTGACACTGACGCAGATACCAGGGGACTCGCCGCGCTCGTGCCATGCTGCCAGGCGGAGCCCGCTCCTAGCACAGCAAGATAGCCCTACATGCCTCGGCAAAAACTACGGCTGGGATTTTGTGTGCTGAGACGAGACGTGCGGACAGAGGAGTATCTTGTCAAGTCCACGGGGCTAGCTGCCGATGCAGGTGACACTTCTGGGGACGAGCTTGCTACTTCGTGTTAGGTATCGCCCTAGTTCACTCACTGCAGACCTTCACACCGTTAAGGAGCAGAAGCAGGCTTCTGTATTTCATAACTACCATAGCTGGGAGGCAGATACCTCCTACCCACCTAGGTATGCGGGGTCTGTAGCGTGTAATTAGAGGGGAGCTTCGCCGGGATTCGTCCGGTCATGATTCTGGTCTCGCCGAACTGGGCAAAGGCGAGGCCCGCGTACACAGATGATACACGTACCGAATACCAAGCATCTCTGGACATTCTTTGGCGTTATCAACATTCGTGACCGGGCCAATAGAGTGTAGTCCCCACGGTGCTCTTCCTGGAGGCAGTCGAGCAGCCACTCCTGAGGTGAAGCCGATCGACAGCCTAGCGACCTTACTCGCGCTTTGGCGTCCGCGAGCGTGAGAATGCCATAGAAAGATTAGATATTGTAGCTCCCTGCAGTAGTATCTCAGTCGTATTTTGGCTTTGGGGGCTGCGGTCGGCCACTCGCTGCCGGGTTTCACTTCGCGGCTTCTTCGGGAAGGTGGAGATACCGCACGTGACAGTCAGATCAGGCCCCGACTGCCACATTCGGCAAGAAGAAAAGAAATGGCACCGGGGCTATGGGAGATTCCACGGTTCTAGTTCCTGGTAACCTGCTTGGGGCATGTGGGCTGCAACTGGCGAGTGGCAGTATACAAAAGCGGTGCGAGACCCCAGGTGGGCGATGGCCCTTGAGGCGCCTCCGATCCCCGTTCTAATCGTCCCTCGACCCCCTCCCTCGCCAAGAACCGCGGTCGTCTCGCGGGCAAAGTCCGCCGTAATGTCTTTTAGATCCCTCGCGGGTCTCGTCGCCATGGCCTTCCGCGCTGCGTTGACGATAGCCCTGCCCACCGAGGTCGCCCACACGGCAGTCGGCTTTCTTGGGTCCTGCACAGACGACTATGTCGAGATCCGCGCCGGCAGCATGTTCCTTTCCGCCAACTGCCGGAACGACCGGGGCCAGGCGGCGGTCGTGAGGATAGATCTTGACGACTGCCTCTCCAACTCCAATGGCAAGCTCGTGTGTTCGCCCCAAAATGGAGGATTTTGGAGGACATGCGAGTACAACCGCAAGACGACGTACAATCTGGGTGTCTTGTCTATGCACTGCCGAAATGCGACGGGGTTTTTGGACTGGAGCTCACGCGATCTCAGTAAGAAATTTCATGTCTGGACCCGCGTCAGCCGCGAGAGAATGAATGCGCTTGACCAACTTGGTGCGTGGGCGGTGCTAGTGTTGACATCTCGACTACCTATAGATACTTGTCTTGGGAACGGCAATGGCCGTCTCACCTGCGCCAGCTCACGTTAGTATTTTATGCGACGAAATAGGGTGTTGGATTCCGAGTGTCATGGGAGGGGATGAAGGCGTCGGAGACGGCGGACAGATGGGAGCGGGGATGAGGAGAGCGTACGCCTTTTCCGCTCGTCCTTCGAACGTCCTAGGAACGCTCAATGTTCTCTCCGAATAGGCCAGCGGCGGGGCCAACACCAAGACATGCAACTTCCTCTTCCGAGTAGCGATACCGAGAATTTAGTAGACCGTGGCACGCGGGCCGCAGAGATCGGGCCTCTGGAGAAGAGAGATTGTCTCGTTTGAAGTCGGATCCGCTGTCCATGTTGTGCGGCGACAGCTAGATAAGGGGAACAGTCAAGAGGTCATACATGTTGGCTTGGTAAGGGATGCTCTTGAGCCAGTATCCCAGTTCCCCGCGCGTGGTAGGTGAACTCTGTGTTGCAAGGGGTCTTCGCCCCCCTTTGGATTCGACACCAACCGGTCTCCAGGCAGTCATTTGTTCGTCGCTCGACAGGCCAGGCGTAGGACTGTCGTCAATTCGACCGTCATTGTCAAGTCCAGACAATGAAGAGAAGAGGCCTGGCTGGAGCAGCACCTGGACATCCTCAAGCTGCGCCCCGAATGCGAGGACGAGATCGTCGAGTGGGACAAGCCACCGATCCCCCTGAACGCCGCTGAAAAGACGGAGGCTATCCAAGAGGCTGATTTCCAGCTTTTTTAAGCCGGGGAAGCCTTCCCGAATCGCGAGGATGAGCTGGGTATACCAAGCCGCATCGCCCTCCCAGCGTGCGCCGAAGAACTTGCGCGTTTCCTCGCGGAGGTTGGCCTCGCTCAGAAGCACGACCAGGCTGCGGATTGCGGAACAGTGGTGTCGGGGGAGCAGGTGATGCGTGCGCAGCAGCATCGCCCCGGAGGTCACGAAGAAGGCGTTGCCGCCGTACAGCACCTTGATGCCCTCGGCGTAGGCGCGGCGGCTGGCGCGGAGCCAACCCGAGGCCAGTCCCCCGACGCGGCACGGCGTGGTGTGGGCCGAGCAGTCGGTCGGCGGGGCGCCGCTGGTGCACTCGCACAGGATCGAGGGGGTCGAGGGCTGTCGATGACAGGACCAGACACGCCATCGCCAGTCGCGCCTGTGACGCAGTTCCGTATCGGCGGTGGTGTGGGGGGTGCGGATGTCGCCATACGTGTAAAAGAGGTCCAGATGAATCGTCCGGCCGCCAAAGGCGTGGACGAGAATCTGGTGTCGCAGCTCGGCGGGGAGGAGGCGGAAGAAGGCGCCGTCATTGGCGGCCGCCGGCTCGAAAGGACCAGTGCTGATGGGAGCGGGGAAGCGAGGGAGGACCGGAAGGCTGTCTATGGGCCTTTGTTCCGAGGAGGCTTCAGCGGCTCTGGCAGAGGCATCTTGGCGTCCTCGGAGGGACTGAACGACGCGGCGCATCCTGCAGACCAAAGATACGTAGGTACTGTAGACCTCGATCGAGGGACGTTATGCAACCTGTGAGGTCGATTGTGGATCATCCGCACGGTTCATCACGTGCGCCCTAGCCGCCCCTGACCCGAACCGGGGAGGGCACAGGCGCGTTCGAACCGCCCGCCCGCCGAGTCTTGATCATCCGACGTTCCCACCCGTTGGGTGAAGGAACAGGAAAGCTGCCACGTCTTCCGATTCCGCGTCCGATTCCTGGCGGCGGCGAAGTTCTAGTGCGCTCTTCGGATTCGATGCACCACCCGACCGACCGATGGCGGAGTTGGAGTTCCTCCCTACCACCGAAGAGCCCATGAGGCATTCGGGGGGGGGGCGGGGGGGGGGCTGAAGCACTGCACCACGCCCGCGGCCACGATGGGAAGGCCCTGACGTCAACAGCATGCCACAATCACCGCCCCAAAAGCGATAACCTGAGTCGACGGACCCGACGAACAAAGCAAGCCCGCGCCGAACCTCGCTTGGTGACACTGCACCCCTGAGCTGTGCCCCTGCGGCGTGGTAGGGCTTGGATTGGCCCGGGGGCCGGCCTGCAACCACACTGAAACCCTGACCGCGCCCCGAGCCTCCAAGATCGCCCCTGTCCCGCGACGAGCATGAAGGCGGCCCCGGGTTCCAGAGGCGGAGCCCCTCTCAGCCCAACGGATGAACCCATGTTCACGGAGCAACTGGTAGGCTCGGGAGGACAAAGATTCAACGTGCGCGCCGCTCTGAAGTGATGTGACGGACGGCCGTGGTCTCATGCCTTGCCGCGAACCCCCCACCGCCCCCTCGGGTCGCGCCGATCACCAGCACCCATATGAAGCTGTCTCACCGCCCCAACCGGCCGAGTCGGCGGGCGTCCTTGCGTGAGCTGGGTCTCCAAACAACCAAAGACATCTCGAAAACGACCCCCCTCTGAAGCGTCGGACAGGCTCCACGCCACGAATGGGCGCCGCAGGAGTCACTGGGGCGGGCGGCGACGCCGCCAAGGCCATCGCCAGTTCCGGTCTCGACACGGGCACCAAGATCGCCCTCATCGCAGTCATTGTCCTCTTGGTGGTCATCGGGATCGTCCTGATCGTGCAGAAGAAGCGCAAGAAGGACAGGGCCGCCGCCGACGACCACGACGACTTCCACCACCCCGCCAGCGAGGCCGCCATCATGGCCCAAATCGGCCGCCCCACCGCCGACGACTGGGACGGACGCGCCGCGCGACGCCCCGACGTCGAATCCGGGCCGCTGCGCCCGCCGCGCACGCAGCGCGAGAGCGTCCTTCAGTGGTGTCAGGGCCGCCCCTCCGTCGTCCGCGAGATGGGCGAGCGGACAGACCGCCGCCCCGGGCCGCGGGACCGCCGCAGCGCCGTCTCGCCCGGCCCCCGCTCGTCGCGCGGCGCCGGGTCGCGCCCGCGGCGGCTGCGCGTGCACGCCGTGGAGGAAGACGAGGTGGCGCTGGCGGGCGCCGTGGACGGCGTGTCGCCGCCGCGGAGTCCGTACCTGCCGCCGCCACGCAGCCCCTTCACCGACGGCCAGGGCCCGCGCGCCACCCCGCCCCGGACGCCGCTGCTGGCCCCGCCGCCGCGGAGCCCGTTCGAGGACCCGTCCGGCCTTCCGTCGCCGCGCAGCCCGTATGTGCCGCCGCTCAGGAGTCCCTACGACACGATGCGGTCGCCGCGCGGGCCGCCGCGGCCGCCGCGGCCGAGGGAGAGTCAGGTCGATCTCCCGCCGTGGGAGCCGTCGGTATATCCGCAGATGTCATCACGGGAAGGGTTCCGGCATGATATGGGATCGAAATGATGAGGACATGGGTGGAATTTGGGTAACATTGGCGCACGTTGGGGGCGCATCGAGGACTGTTTTGCCTGGACGGCGGGTACAGCGAACGAAACAATTTGGAGTTCTGGAGCCATGTATGATACCACTCTCGTTATTTTCTTACAAATCACTACTGGGTATGCCGTGATGTCTTCACAACTCCGAATACGCCCTGGCCGCCCCGGTCAGTTCCCGTCACTCCTCTGTGACCACCGCCGCCCGCTTCCTCTCTCGCGTCTCTCCCAACGCATCCCCCTCCCTGGCCTTTCCGCTCTGCTTTGTCGACTCGAACGTCGCCTTCCTCATCATCACCACGCTGTCCGAGCCGGAGGGCCGGAAGAGGCCGGCCTCGGCGTACTTCATCTGAAGCTCGCCCATCATGGCGTCGAGCTCGTAGTCGGTCCGATGGCGCGAGTGTTCGAGGATGCGGCTGGTCTCGGGCGACACGATCTGACCCACAGCGTGCCAGCAGCTGCCGTAGAAGCTGTATTGGGTCCGCCTCAGGAACAGCGCCGTGATGGCGAGCGCACACAACAGGTTCAAGGCCACGAGACCCGTTACAGCGCCGAGCCCGCTCCACGCGCGCGGGGCCACCGTAGGCTGTGACAGCGCCGCGGTGGCGTTGCCGCCCAGGTCAAAGTCGAGGAGGGCAGAGTAGTAGACGGCCTGCAGGGCCCAGAAGAAGAGACTGTGCACCGCCCACGCCAGATGGCCCTCCTGCTGCTTCACTATATCTTGGAAGACGACAGCCCAGTATGGATTGATCTGGCCCGTCATGGAAGACTGGAAGTAGTACGTGCAGGCCGCGCACGTGGTAAGTCCCTTGGGCGTGCCCGTGATCTCGTTGACGCGCGGCGAGAAGCTTAGAAGGGCCAGTTGGATGTTGAGGTGCCACACTCGCTGGTAGTCCTTCATCTGGATCTGCTGCAACGTCTGGTTATCGATAGTTCCGCGCTGGGCCACCCAAATGTCCTCAAACTCGGCCTGCGTGACCTTGGTGTGTTCGCGTAGGGAGAGAATGCCGCGTTGCTCGGGTGGTATCGTGTCGGGCAGCCCCATCATCCGCATCACGTCGGGCGAGTTCCACGACTCCTCTTCAGAATCGTAGTCCAGCGTCACGTCTTCGGGATCGGCGATGGAGTCAATCTTGGCGTGTGTGAGACCTAGGTCTGTTTGGAGGATGCAAACGCTGGCGCTGAGGGTGAACTCCGGATCGAGCTTGAACCTGGTCCAGTCGCCCTCCCTGATCGGCTTGTCCAGGGTCGTACCGTTGTAAGTACGACTCTTTCCCTTTCCATAGAACTCTTTGGTGTTTTCTGCCTTGATGATGAGAAACGAGAACGGTTTTTCGTTCCTGATCGCCCTGGCGGAGTCAAGAAGACACAGAGAGTCGGCGTTGTAGTTCAGTTTCGGGGCCTTGGTTGTTGAATTGGCGTCCCATGAATAAGTCGGCCCGGTGTAAAGGGGGACACCACATGTGAATGCTATGTTTGTCCCAAAATCGGGGGTGATGGCGAGGTTTCTCAGAGTGTCGGCGTCGAGTGTGACGTTGCCCTTGACGAGATAGCCAGTTCCGTCGAGTGACAGCGGCGTCGAACGTCCATACGCAAAGTACCGGGCGTCAACCAAATCAGGGGGCAGACACACGGTTCTGGATGTGTAGGAAAACGCGATACCTTCGTAGGATCGCAGCCGCTGACGCTGAGCGGGACGGTACGGAAGAAGGACTCGGGTGACGTTGCCCGTGTCCCCGAGTCGGTTGCCGACTGGGGGCGACCGGACCATCTGTTCGGCGAAAGATGGGAACACCGGGGTCAAGTGTTGCCATACGGCGACCTCTGCCGCTCCGAGCATCTCGAATTTGGTTCCTAGAACCGGGGTGACGCTGGTGATTGGGTTTTGGACTAGGAACCGTTGTCGAAAGTCGGAAACGAGCAGCGTTGAGGAGAACTGCACAGCCACGGCGCTGAGAAAAAGGATGGAGATGCAGATGGCCGGCACCGAGCGGATGAGGACTCGGGGGTTCTGGATTACGCGATATATGATGGTCCAAGGACCGGCGTTCATGGCTCGGGCCATGGAGAAAAGACTGATATCCCGGTATTGGACCTCACTTGCCTCCAGCATAAGTGCAGCCGCCAAGCTCGTGCACACGGCGCTCTGGAGATCGACGGCAGCTCGAAGGGCGACGGAAGAGAGTGTGACAGCTTGTGTGGTCCACCCTCTCAGGACGATGTTCCGCCAGGCCGGCGGCGCCTCTGCTCCACCAGGCGCCCCTTCGCCTGTCCAGAGAAAGGCCAGGAAGCCCAGAGCCACGAGCTCGACCACGGTTCCGAGAAACATCACGAGGCTTCCACTAACACCAAGTTTCCTCTTGAGAGTGCTCATGAAGGCCCGTGGCTGAGCGTCGACATGATGTTCCGGGACAAGGAGCCGTGGCAGCGGAGCTGGACCGTGAAGGTGTACACCACCGTTGGAAGGCCTGGTATTGACACCATCTTGTGATGCGATCGGGGCGATTATCTCGTCAATGGCGTGTATCGTGGTCTTCGGGTTGGAACAAGAGCCTTCGGTCTGCTTCTCCATCTCTGCTTTGAGAGGTCATGGCCCGCGGCATCACCGTCGCATCATGCGGAAAGGTGAATGCTTGACGGATGCGACGGATCCAGGTCTCCTCGCAAGGAGGGGGACTGGCGGGATCGCGCGCCTCGTGTGCAACCGACCTCGACAGGCCGCGCTTCGTGACGAATCGGGCTGTAAGTCAGCATTTGTTACTGCCGCGTTCATCTATTCCAAATATTACTTGGGCACATGGTAAGGCCACTGTGAGGCTAATCTACGGCGTAAGCCCCCCCTCCTTACAAGCCGCCTCAACCACATGTGCCCTGCCGCTTTTACAAGCAGCACTGCTCTACCGAGCTCCCGTGCCAATAGGATCCCTCCAAAACATGGCCTTTTGCGGCTCTTGCAGCAGCACAAATGTGCGCCCAGCGGCTCGGAGAAAGCACTCCAAGGGGGGCCGCGGACTGCTAGGGGTGTGTACAAGTGTCCTCCGTCGTCTAGCAGAAGCGCTCAGTCAAGGTGGACATCAAGACAGCAGGTTAGGTCCCCGACCTAGGGCCCATCGGATATTCAATCGTTCAATGGCTCTCTTCAACATGCCGAGGCTCGAGGATCGTTGTTAGGTACCCGCCCCTCGGCGTATCCACAAGCGGTACCAAGGGTCTGGGCGGGTACCTATCTCAGGCATCTCAGACAGTGGTACCCCGGGATCCATGTGACCCACTGTCCCATGAAGCCTCCACGCACATCGAAGGTTCGGCCCGCCCGGTGGCACAGTCCCACATGCCTGGGTCTGCATCGTCGAGTTGTACCACGCTTATCGGTGCTTCTTCGGCTACCTGGATCCCTATGGAATTCACAAGGTCTTCTTGGCATCGTCTCGATGAATGCCAAGAGAGCGCAGGAGGTCCTCTGTGCTGGCCGCCCGCCCCATGAAGCCTTCCAGCATGTGCAGCTCGTCACGACTGCCCCCAAACTCCAGAATGCCGCGGCGATACCTATCCCACGCCGCCTGGTTCCGAGGGTCTTCCGCAAAGGTTGTCTCGAAGAGACTTGCGGCAAACACGTGGGCACTTGTGTATGCCGGGCCCGTTAGCGCGAAGAACTTGAACTGGGCCCCGGGGTGGGATATCTTCTTAGAAGAACTAACGCGAGATAGGAGTAGTATCCAGCATCGTAGCCAGCCATGAGGTGTCCGAAATCGGCGGCTTGGTGGCCATGATCGGCTGGGTTTGGGTTGGGTTGGAATGTTAGCTCTTCCGCGAGATCCACACAGAGTTTTGATGCATCTACGACCTTGTCGTCCGTCGTGTGGTGGACAGCCATG
>Ga0247777_1000544_pt1 | contig 10854 bp, 8 predicted proteins | sample UWRJL154409C5_FD_179937 | JGI IMG/M metagenome (GOLD analysis project Ga0247777, IMG submission 179937) | Plant litter microbial communities from Arlington Agricultural Research Station in Wisconsin, United States - UWRJ-L154-409C-5 | ecosystem: Environmental > Terrestrial > Plant litter >...
GCCGTTGTTAGGCGGCTGTCGTGGAGGAGGGAGGGAGATCATACCGAATGGGGCCGAACTTGCCGAAGAGCTCGAAGAGGTCTTCGGGCGTCACACTATAGCTACATCACAAATGTTAGATGCCGCCGATCCGGTCGCATAGAGAGGGAGGGGCAACCAACCTTAGATTCTTTACGAATAAAGCTCTATCCATGACGTCGTGGTCAGCCGAGAGTCGTCTCGATATGTATTGGGAGGGGGGAGGGGGGATGTTGACCGCGGCCGCCCGCTCCGGCCTGGCCGGAGCTTAGAGGTCGAGCGCCGGGTGGGGATGCTGGCACTGACGCGGCCGGGATGGAAACCGGGTTGAAACTTCGACTTACCGATTGACCTCGGGGGCAAGCTTGCCTGCGCGACTCATATCTTGATGGCAGCTTCGGGATTTAGGGTCCGCACGGAAAGGATTCGAAATCAAGTCGCAAGGATGGTCGGGGTTGGATGGTGCGAGGAGGCGACGGTGGGAGAGGTGGAGTTGGGTGGAATGGTTCGACGAACCTTGAGCGACGCTTTGGCCGGAGAGGGAGAGCGCCCCGATTTGCGATGGCCGCACGTGACGCGTTCAGTCACCCAGGATCCAATCATGAGTGAGAGCGAGGCCGAAACTGCAGCAGGCAGGCCGGATTTGGGCCACTGAACGAACAGCCTCGAAGCGAAATGCGCCGGCCCAGGGGGCAGCCGAGCGGCGATAGGGCTATACGAGTTACAGGGGGGAAGCTACTAGAACACTGCGCTATAGGGCGGGTTCCAGCGCTCACAGTGCTTGGAAAGTCGCTCTCAGCGACGGTTTGTCGCTGTGTGGTTCCAGCATGACGCTCGGCTGGGAGGCACTGGATGTCAACCTCCTTGCCTGCATCTGCAGTCGGAACCCCAACCTGCTCGACCTCCCTATCCAGGTTTAAAGGCGCCACCCTCGCTCTTTCCCCTCGTTTACCACTCCTCTCCATGTCATCCACGCGTCACATTTCACATTCGGCCTCATTCACGGCAGAGATCTCCCAAGACTCGACGTAATCCGCTCCTGACGAACCCGTGTCTAACGACGTGATGCCCTCGGTGACAAAAGAGCACGACCCCGTCATCCCCTTCAAGAAGAGGCGGCGGGACGATACCGACGCCGCCGCCGACATCCACCTGCAATTGTACGGTCGCGCCGGCCGGAGTCCGACGCATCTAGTCGGGGACGCGGCCGGCAGCGGCTCGCTCCAGTCGAATGTCGTCGTCACGCTCAAGAACGGCGGCGACATCGCACTGTACCACGCCTCGCACGCCGAGCACGACGGGGCCGGCGACGGCAGTAACGCGGCCGGCTTCCTCGTCAACCGCCGGATCCTGCCCGTAGCGAAACGCATGCGCATCGAGGACGACAGGGCGGACGAGTCGCACCGGAATAGGTCGCGGATCGGGTCGCCCGGCTCGCGTCAGCAACGCATCGAGGACCCTGCCCTGCAGCAGACGACGGCCAACGCCGGCCGGACCCAACAACAACAACAACAGCAACAACAACAACAAACACAACAGCAATCCGGCAGCAGGACAACCCCGGTGGTTCTCAAGCCCTGCCACATCTGCCACCGCCGCCCAACCAAGAAGTCGGACCTCGACTCGTTCGCCGACTGCGAGGGCTGCGGCCAGCGGAGCTGTTTCGTCTGCATCCGGGAGTGTCTGGACTGGCGGGCGGGCGACGCCGGGCGCGGGACGGACGATCCGCTGCTCGGCGATCTCGCCTTCCAGGTGCCACAGGCCAAAGAGCACCCGACCTCTTTCGCCATGGAGGATGTGGACCGCGAGAACGAGGCCGACCGACGAAGAGAAGGTTCCGTGAATCACCACCAGCAACGGACGGGAAAGCACGCCTGGGCGGCCAGTGGCTCTGGACACCGACAGATGGTGTGCAGCCGGTGCTGCGTCGAAAGGGGCCAGGATGGGGATGTCGTATGTCTGGGATGTCTGCCGTTCGTCGAGGGGTAGGGTCCTTGCGACGAGGCCGTCGTTGTCCAGGGAGACATCACATCCTGAACGAAGCGGGGCGGCTTGGGCTCGTGCGGATGCGAGCTAGGAGCGGGTACCCAGGCTCGGCAGGGAACTTGAAGCGTTGACGCTCGTCGGGGGCATCGACAGCGCTCCATCGAGATACCCCTCATAAGCAAGACTATGTACATTCACCATCGGCCTTGATGGCCCCTATTCTATCCGTTCCCGGTACCCTTTCCTTGATACATTCCCTCCGAGGCCTGCCTTTACATGGGTGACAGCCTTGGTTTGCATTGCGGCATGGGTTAACGAGGATACCTACTGGGCCAACACGAACGACGGGGAGTGAAATGAAGGACATCGGACACGGTGGGAGTACACGTCAGAAACCTAGACTATAGACAGGTGGGGGTCTTTAGGATGGTTCCAGCCAAGACTTGAGCACTACGCTACTGGTGATAGACGATGGATTGCGTCTGGAACCCTAAGGCGCTCAATGCCGTCTACGAAATCCCATCGACGTGGCTTCTCGTGTAGGTACATATTCGTACAGACCCTACCGCTCGTCATGTTTCCCCCCGCCGTCCTGCTCTAGTTGTATTGCATGTACGAGGCCGTCGAGTTGAACTTGAGGTTCGCCTTGATGACCTTGTCGACGGCACTCAGGAAGTCCTTCTCCGACGCCACCTTCCGGCGGGCACGGATGGCAAACATGCCCGCCTCGGTGCACACGCTCCGCAGCTCGGCGCCCGTGGCGTTGGGGCACAGTCGGGAGATGAGCTCCCACCGGATGTCGCGCTCCACCGACATGGACTTGGCGTGGATGCGCAGAATGTTGGCCCGGCCCTCCAGGTCGGGCAGGGAGAACTCGATCTTGCGGTCGATACGGCCGGGACGCATGAGGGCGGGGTCGAGCGTCGAGGGTCGGTTGGTGGCGAACATGACTTTGATATTGCCACGTGCGTCGAAACCGTCGAGCTGCGTGATGAGCTCCAGCATTGTTCGCTGGACCTCGTTGTCGCCTCCGGCACCGTCGTCGAACCGAGCCCCGCCGATGGCGTCGATCTCGTCGAAGAAAATGATGCAGGCCTTCTTCGTACGCGCCATCTCAAAGAGCTCACGGACCATTCTCGCGCCTTCGCCGACGTACTTCTGTACTAGTTCGCTGCCAATGACCCGAATGAAGGTGGCGTCGGTCCGGTTCGCCACGGCGCGGGCGCACAGCGTCTTGCCCGTCCCGGGGGGTCCGTAGAGCAGGGCGCCCTTGGGCGGATCGATGCCGAGGGCGACGAAGCGTTCTGGGGAGAGCAGCGGCATCTCCACGACCTCCCGCAGCTTCTCAACCTGCTCCTTGCACCCGCCCACGTCGCCGTATGTGACGTCTGGCTTCTCTTCGACTGTCATCATCGTCACGCTCGCGTCGATCTTGGGCGGCAGGGGCAACAAGATCTGGTACTTGTTGCGGTCGACACCGACACGCATGCCCTCCTCGATGTCCGTGGGCGAGACGCGATCGCCCAGCTGGACAACGAACTTGGCAATCTGCTTGACGTTGATCACATATTTGCTCTTGGCTTCGTCCTTCTCGTCGGCGATGATTTTGGTGCACCGCGCTACCTGAAGCGGTTGCTCTTCTGACATGCGCTGACGGTCGGCGGCGACGTCCCAGAGGTGGGGCGGGGCAAGGCCTGTGTCCGATTCCTACGATTCGATCAGCCCCCGGTTGCGATTTCGATTACCGGCGGAGCAGCAAGCACCAACCTTGACGCCGATCTTCTCATCGACGCTCTGCTGCTTCTCTTTTATTTGCTGCTCTAGTTTCTTGAGGGAGGCGCCATATGGTGCGGCGCCGTATGTCTTGAGGACCTGGATGTCCCTAGGCTCCGAGTCAGCACGCGAAGTCCGAGTTGTGGCTTGCCAGGGCGGCCTACTCATCCGTGAGCGGCGTGATCTTCTTTTCCTCGACCTCGTCGTCCGCAAACTCCTTCTTGTACTTCTCCCAGTTCTGTCCGGTGGCGGACGGCTAGATGCGTGTTCAGCTTAAAATCGACGCGGGCGGTTCGCGAAGGTTCCTACCATCTTGGCTGGGAGGTCGGATCGCGGATCCTGACGGCCGTTTCTTGTAGAAACGGCGGCTTGACGAGAACACGCGAGGACGGTGCTATTCGAGAAACTCAATATTCGCAGGAGATGGCGATGCTAAAATTTGTTTCCGTTGTGTTGCGGAAGGCAGAATTCGTTGGCGTCGAGGATTGATGTGATGTTGGTTGGTGTCGATGGGAAAGCGCTCCGTAATCCAGTTGCGGCCTTGAGCTGTCGAGCTGCGAGGCTGAATGTTGTTCAGTCTAACCGTTCTTAGTTTAGCGCCAGCGGTCATCCAACGACAGCGGCCGCAGCAGGAATAAGCGGAACTTTCCTGATCGTCCAAAAAATCGAGCGCCCCGCCGCCGCCTGTCAATAATATCCCACACTGAGCTTTTGCCTGGAGGTGACAGCAACTGTTCCACTCCGCGCAACCCCGTCATATTCAACCCCCAAGCCTCATTTCGAACTGGGATCAAGATATATCACGTCACTATGGCCACTACAGCTTCCGCGGGCACAGTGGGGGGAAATGCTACTTTCCGGGTACGGTAACGACCCGACGCCAATAGCATCCCAGAGAGACTGACAGCTTCCCAGGACAAGGAAAAGCCCATGGCCGTGCGGTCCTCCAACATCGTGGCCGCTAGAGGTGAGAAGCTCCAGTCTGGCAGCCGCAGGCCACTCCGGTGCTAATCTGCTCCAGCCGTGGCCGATGCGATACGGACGTCTCTGGGACCGCGGGGCATGGACAAGATGATCAGGAGTGGCAAGGGCGAGACCATAATCACCAACGACGGCAGCACGATGCTCAAGAGCATGTCGGTCATGCACCCCACTGCCAAGATGTTGGTCAACCTGTCCAACGCGCAGGATATCGAGGCGGGAGACGGCACCACGTCGGTAGTAGTCATCTGCGGGAGCCTCCTCGGTGCCGCAGACCGGCTCCTCTCCAAGGGCATCCACCCGTCGGTGATATCCGAGGCCTTCCAAAGAGCAGCCGCAGAGGCGGTCAAGGTCCTCCACGACATGTCGCAGCCCATCTCCCTCTCCGACACGGCCGCCCTCCTCCAGGCAGCCAACACGTCGCTCTCGTCCAAGATCGTGTCTCAGTATTCCAATCTCCTAGGGCCCATGGCCGTCAACGCCGTCACGAAGACGATAGATATCAAGACGGCCGATAACGTGGATTTGAGGAACATCCGGACAATAAAGAAAGTCGGCGGCACCATCGAGGACAGCGAGCTGGTGGACGGCCTGGTCTTGACCCAGACGGTGCTCAAGAACGCCTCAGGTCCCGTACGGATGGAGAAGGCGAGGATCGGTCTGATTCAGTTCCAGCTGAGCCCTCCCAAGCCGGATGTGAGCTTCCCGGACTCGGTTCTGTCGTACGTGACCGTGTGCTGACCCCGAAACAGATGGAGAACACCATCTCGGTCAACGACTATCGGCAAATGGACAAGATCGTCAAGGAAGAGCGTCTCTACCTCCTCAACATGGTCAAGAAGATCAAGAAGGCAAAGTGCAACGTTATCCTCATACAAAAGTCAATCCTGCGCGATGCTGTCAACGACCTCTCGCTACATTTCTTGGCCAAGCTCAACATTCTGACTATCCGGGATATCGAACGCGACGAGGTGGAGTTCATTTGCAAGTCCACGGGCTGCAAGCCCATCGCCGACATCGACTCCTTTACCGAGGACAAGCTCGGCAGCGCCGACCTCGTCGAGGAGGTGCAGTCGTCGGGCTCGCGCATGGTCAAGATCACGGGCACCAGGTCGGCCGGCAAGACCGTGTCCATCGTGGTCCGCGGCGCCAACTCGCTCATCCTCGATGAGGCCGAGCGCTCGCTCCACGACGCCCTCTGCGTCGTGCGCTGTCTGGTCAAGAAGAAGGCCCTCATCGCCGGCGGCGGCGCCCCCGAGATCGAGATCGCCGCGCACCTGACCAAGAAGGCCCGCGAGCTCACCGGCACCGAGGCCATCTGCTGGAAGGCCTTTGCCGACGCCATGGAGGTCATCCCCACCACCCTGGCCGAGAACGCCGGCCTAAACCCCATCAAAGTCGTCACCGACCTGCGCCACCGCCACGAGCTGGGCGAGAAGAACGCCGGCGTCAGCATCAAGTCGGGCGGCGTCAACTCCAACATCGCCAAGGAGAACGTCTTGCAGCCCCTCCTGGTGAGCACCAGCTCCATCGAGCTCGCGTCGGAGACGGTCAAGATGATATTACGTATCGACGACATTGCCATCAGTCGGTAGGGGGGAGGCGGGGGTGATGGAGGCTGGAAAGGACCGCACTGATGCTGGGAGGGTTGTGTACACAGTGGGGGTACGTAGGTCATGCTGCCAGATAGATATGAGCTACGGTCACGACGGAGGAATACCCAATCCACCCTCCTCTGTCTCATCTCCTTGGTCGCCTCAAGATCTGTTTGCCATCCATCAAGGCATCACTAGACCCGCGGCCCGGGGACCATGGCTTGATGGTCATTATGTGGGCTCCACTTCAACGATGAAACGTGGTTGTAATACGGTAGGGCCATGGGCTGGCGGACTACTTCGGAAAGCAAAGTACGATACGGCGCGTCGCCAAAATCATCGGGCGAACGTGCTGCAGATCGCGCCCTCAGTAAGGCCCTACCTTCCCGTGGTTCCGTTTTCCCAGTATTTTTTTTTTGTCTTTCTGGAGAGGCAAACCGTCTCCGCCAGCAGCCAGCAGCCAGCAGCCAGCTTTCTCTCCCTCCTTCAGCAAACCAGGTTCGGTGGAGATCGGGATCGGGAGGCCGTCCGCCGCTGCCCTCTCAGTAGTTGAGCTCGGTGCCGCCGCCCCCCGATACCTGATCCAGATCCTCGTAGCTTTTGATGGTACGACCCTGGATCGCCTCGCGCGGGCCAACGGCCGCGCCGCCTCCGGCGCCGTCGCCCCATCGGCCTCCCGGCATGCCGTTGCGCCAGCCACCGCGCCCGCCGCCGCCGCCGCCGCCCATCATGCCGCTTCCGACACCGTCCATCCTCTGGTTCTGGCGACGGTCGTACGGACCGGGGCGGTTGTTGTAGCGGTTTCCGCCGCCCATACCCCCGCGACGGATAGGGCCGCCCGCCCCGCCCCGATCGTCTCCACCTCCCTGCGGGTGCCAGCCACTAGCCGCCGCCTGCATAGCGGCCGCGTTGAAGAGACCTGGCGGGAACGCCCCGGGCATGGGGAATCCCGGCATGGCCAACATGCTGTTCATCGAATAGCTCTGAAGGCTGAAGCCACGCGGTGTCCCCGTCGGCGCCTGACCGTTGGGGGGGGGGAAGTGCCCGTTGGAGTTGGCATCGGTCCGCGATGGCGCGATGTGCGCCGGGTCGATGACGTACGAGTTGATGAGCGTGACCTAGTCGTCGTCAGCACGAGAGGGGGGTCAACCGGGGGGGCCGCAAAGCAGACGTACCTCGTCCTTCAACTTCTCCAGCCACTCGACGTGGCGCTTCTCCACGTGCTTCTTCCAAAAATGCTCCTCCTTGAACAACTTCTGGCAGTCGGGGGCCTTGCATCGCCACTTGTGCTCGTCTTCCTGCTTAACGAATTTGACGAGCTCCTCATTGACGGCATCATCCACCGGCTTCCCGCCCAGCTTGCGTATGTCGACCGTGTCAGGTTCGAGAATCTGATTGATCTTGTCCTCGAACGTCTTGACCCAGTTGTAGGCGCGCTGAAGCTGCTGCTCTGTCTTGGTGTTGCGGAACCGACGACCCCCCTCGTCGGGAACCTCGCCGTCTTCGCCGTCCCCGGCGTCCGTTCGCTTTTTTATGGGAAACGGCTCTCCAGACGCGCTAGCCCGCGCGACCGCCTTGGCAGACGACGAAAGGGTGCTCCTCGGCCTGCGGAGATGGCCAGCGGGGCACTTCCGAGCCAGCTCGTGGACGCTATCGCTCTCGAAGACGCAGAAGAAGCAGAAGTTGAAGACGCGTCGGAGATACTCGATGAGGAGATCCATCTGCTTCTTCTTCACAAGAAGAGTCTCATCGTCGATTTCGTCGTCCACCATACCTTCGTCTTCCTCTTCCTCACCAGCCTCAAGTTCTTCTCCCTCGTCGAAGGCTTCGTCCATACCCAGCATGCGGTCCTTTTTGGGCTTGTCTGTTGACGAAGTCGGAACTGCCGGCTGGAGCTTGCCGGCGTTTCGGAGGTCGTCCACCTTCTCCTCGATCTTGAGAATCGCGTTGAAGTCGGAGCCAAAGTCCTCTTCAAACTTGTTGACGAGGCGATGAACCAAGCTGAGGTCCTTTTCGATACGCTCCGGCGCCGAGAACAAGTCCCAGAGCGCCTTCTTCCGCGGGTTGAATGGAGGATTGTGAACACCAACATGGCAGACAAAGTCCCCACGGACCTCATCCTTGACGGTCTTCCCGTTTATGGCGTCCAGGGCCTTTTCCGCGGTGGAGACTGGCAGAGGCGACTTGACGTCGACTTCGCCGTCCTCATCCTTGGGGTCCGCGCGGTCCACCGGCGCAGGAGCCTCGGCGGCCGGGTGCAGCATGATCCATCCGATGCGGTGATACCGCTTGCTGGGGTTGGGGTCGCTGAGGGAGAGCCACTTGAAGCCGCCTTCGTCCTCACCCAGATATTCCTTGCAAAAGACTTCGAGGTTCTGGCGGCTGACGCTCGGCGCGATGGTCTTGATTAGGAGCGTAGGCTGGAACAGGTTCTCGTCGCGAAGATCGGCGTTGTTGGCAGGGATCAGGTCTCCCACCCCGAGAACCTCGTTCGTAGCCGTGGCCTCGCCCTCCTCCTTTTCAACGATGCCGCCCACGCCGTTGCTCTCGCTCTTGGGCAGCCCCTCCAAGGTGAAGTCGTCGAAGATGCCCGTCTCCAGGTCCTGCTCCCACTGCGTGTACCCGGCCCGACGGAATTCGTTGAGTTGAACCCGAAACGGGTCTCGAATCTCGGGAACATAGCGTTCGCGAAACCACTGTTCTTCCTTGTGCTGCTTGACAAAGGCGTGCGCCATCTTGCCTTGTAGCTCCTCCTTGTATGAATCATAAGCGGCCTGGATCCTCGTCTTCTCCTTGTCCTTCTCCTCCTGGGCCTCCTTCGGTCCACGAATGCGGTCGGGCTCCCGGCGTCGGCCAGTCCGCTGGCGCTCCTTTTCCTCTTTGATCTTCTCGTTTGCGCGCCACCACTCTCCAAAGAAGGAAAACCCAACTTGGTACGGAAGCTTCATAGGATCGGGTATGGGATTGTTGAGCGGTGCGGGCTGGCCACCAACATCCTGCCCTGGTACGTATCGATCGATGTTGGCAGGAGGTGACGTGACACGGCGGCGGTCTTCTCGATCTCGATGATCCCTGCCGCCGCCGCCGCCACCACCACCACCACCACCGCCGCCGCCGCCGCCGCCGCCGCCGCCGCCATAGTCATCCCTGACACGGCGAGGTTCGTATCGATCAATGCCTGCCGGGGATCGCGACCGGTTGGATCGTCGACGGTCATGGCCTAAACGAACAGTGAGCAGGCCAAAGATTCGGGAACAGGATCGCATTGAAGCCTGAAGCGCGAAAGGGTATTGTGATGGATACGGGCAACGGACAGGACCCAAAACATACCTGGAGATCGTCCGCGAAAGAACGTGTCTCGCTCCTCCTTCACTCTGGGCTCGTCCCGGGCGCTCCAGTTCCGGTCGCCGGGCGACCGTGCCGAATCTCGGAAGGAAGAGTACGAGTCCATCCCTACGTCGTCGTGTATGCGAGGGATGCGGGGGGCGGCGATCGAGAAGCGAGACCGAAGAACGGAATCTTTGCCTAGCGGCTCAGGCCCATCGACTTATGTAACTCCCCGGAGTGAATTAGCTTGGATTAAGGGAGGAGGCCTGTGGTTTGGCGACGCGATTGCGGTTAGAGACATGATTCCGAAAGATGTTTGGGAGGAAGCAAGGAGCAACAAGGAGCGGAGATAGAGATTAATCGGTGCTGGTGCGCATCAAGCCGCGCGAAGCAAACGACCGAGAAGCGAAGGAGGGACAATCTGGGCAGAAGATAGAATGTTTCTTCGACGACTGAACCGGGGGAGAAGGGGGTAACGGTTGGGGTTTGGGGGAGCGACGCCGCGTTGACTCAAAGACGAAGGTCGCAGCATAGACGAAGGAGGGTAGGTAGCAAGGGAATATTCAGAGAAAGGGGACAACGAACAGTGGTAGAGATCTGAGTAGAATGCTTCGCCCTCAAGGACGGTCAAGGCCAGCGATGAAGGCGCTGGAGCTCTCTTGCGAAGGTCTGCTCGCAACTGGTCGGGATGGAAAGATTGTGGAAGCCGGAGATTGGAGCCAACCTCCCCTGGAAGCTCAGGCGACGGGAGGTTGGACCTGCTGTGGAGCCCGTGGTCACGTGATGACTAACTCGCAGCAACTGCCGCGAGTGCCCATCCCCGTGGAAGAAATCCAAGTAGCCCCAGGAGGAAGTTTTGGGTCCTCCGTGACCTGTTTTTCAAATTCCAGGTTCTCGTCAGATAGGTGGCAGGAAGCTTACTTGCCACCGAGTCACTGTACATGGATTGGGAAGGGGCTCCTGGGACGGTGCCCGATTTGAGGGTTAGGTGCCGGTATGCTGGCATCTCCATTAGACCCGGATGCCGACGCAGCTGAGATCTATGCCCGCTGCAGGGCCGCGGTATTGGGACTCGACTAAGCTGCAGGTGCGCTCAGCAGATGCCGTCATAGGTCCATCTGCCTCTTCCTTCTACTCCACCCCTGGCCCATCTCACATCTGATTTAGGTCGTCT
>Ga0247777_1000545_pt1 | contig 10852 bp, 20 predicted proteins | sample UWRJL154409C5_FD_179937 | JGI IMG/M metagenome (GOLD analysis project Ga0247777, IMG submission 179937) | Plant litter microbial communities from Arlington Agricultural Research Station in Wisconsin, United States - UWRJ-L154-409C-5 | ecosystem: Environmental > Terrestrial > Plant litter >...
CTCGGCGATCTGCGCGAACTGCTGACGTTGATGCCCTGAAATGAAAACGGCGCCCCTTCCGGCGGAAGAGGCGCCGAGTCGCGGACGAATGCCGTGATCGCCTCAGTTGCTGCGGCGGCGGCGCGTAAGCGCCAGGCCTAACAAGCTCGCGCCGAACAGCACCAGCGTGGAAGGTTCGGGCACGCCGGTCGGAGCCACGGTCCACGCCGTGGAGCCAAACATGACGCCGTTGAATCCATCGACGTGCATGAATCCCGCGTCGTTGGCCGGTGCCCCCGTGAAGCCGATCATCGAGAAATCCGTCGGCCCGATGCTGCTGGAGCAGTTGAGCAGGCAGTTTTCATCGACGCCGCGCCTGCCGAGACCCCAACCACTCAGCGCGCCCGTCGAATCGAACGACAGGCTCCACAACGTGGCAGTCGCTTCGGTGAAGCTTTGTCCCAGCCAGGTGAAGGCCAGGTCCAGCGTGGGCAATCCGTTGACGAGGTCGCTGCCCTGCACGAGGGAATCATCGAACGTGAACGAGCCGCCACCGACGGTGCCGCTGGCAAAGCCGGCGTAGCTGCCGCCGGGGGTGATGACGCCGCTGCTGGTCATCGACTGGGTGGCCGTGATGGTGAAGTTCACGGTGATCGGCGATGCCAGGGCGCCCATCGGCACCAGCAACGCGCAGGCTGCGAAAGTTCGCAGGAATGATTTCGACATGGATTCTCCTCCCGGTGTTCTTGTTCTTCCAGGCGCTGTCACGCCTCGAGCACGAGTATTGCAGCGCTCGATTCACCGCGGAAAAGTTCTTTTGCGATCCGTAAAAAATGTCGACGCTGTCGCACCGGATTATGTCGCGAGTCGTGTAATTTTCGGCCATGAAGATCGCAGTGCTGTTCGGCGGAACGAGTGAAGAGCGCGATGTTTCCATCGCGAGCGCGGCCCAGGTCATCCCGGTGTTGCGCGGCCTGGGCCATGAGGTCATCGCGGTGGACACGGCCGCGGGACGTCTCGGCGCACCGGAGGAGCGCAAACTACTCGAGAGCCGCGTGGCGCCGCTGCCGCCCTCGGATCAGAGCATGGCGACCTTGCGCAGCGGCGCGTTGACCAACCCGACCACGGCCATCGATCCGCGGCAGATAGACGTGGTGTTCCTGGCGCTGCACGGCGGCGCGGGTGAAGACGGGCGCATCCAGGCCATGCTGGACCTGGCGGGACTCAAGTACACCGGCAGCAATCACATCGCCAGCGCCGCGGCCATGGACAAGGATCTCTCCAAGCGGCTGTTCCGCGCCGCGGGCGTGCCCACCGCCGACTGGTTGATGGCGCCGGTGAGCGCGGACGAAGTCGTGCGCACGCTGGGACTGCCCGTGGTGGTGAAGCCCAACAAGCAGGGCTCGACGGTCGGGCTCAGCGTGGTGCGCGAGGCCGCGAAGCTCGAGGCGGCCGTGGCGCTGGGTTTGCGTTACGACGACGAAGTCATGATCGAGAAGTTCGTCGCCGGTCGCGAGTTCACCGTCGGCATCCTCGACGGCCAGGCGCTGCCGGTGGGCGAGATCATCGCGCCGGGCGAGGTGTTCGATTACCAGTCCAAGTACCAGGTGGGCGGCGCGCGCGAGGTGTTCCCGGCCGATATCCCGTCAGCCGAAGTCGCGACGTTGCAGAGATATGCATTGGCCGCGCATCGCGCGCTCAAGCTCGGCGCTTACAGTCGGGTGGATTTCCGGCGGGACGCGGCCGGCGGCTTCTGGTGCCTGGAGGCGAATTCGTTGCCGGGCATGACGGCCACCAGCCTGCTGCCGCAGGCGGCGCGTGCCGCGGGCATCGATTTCGCGACGCTGCTGGCGAAGATCTGCGCGGGCGCGGTTGGCGGCTGAGGATTCGGGGGAGGGGAATTGAGTTACGACTACTTGCTGGTCAAGGCGCCGGCGGGGCTGGCGGGTACGTCGGCCACCGACGAAAACCTCGAGGCCGTGTTGATGGCCTTCGCGGACGCGTTCTCGGGCGAGCCGATCGGCAGCCTGGACACGGTCAAGGCATCGCTGCAGGGGCTGTTCCCGTCGCTACGCTGGCAGCAGCAGAAATTCGAGATCGCACCGCACCTGCTGGTGGCCGAACTGGGTGACTGGAGCTGGAGCAGCGCCAGCGAGGGCGAGGTACCCGCCTTCTCCCTCGGCGCCGACGCCGATGGCCAGGTGCGTATCATCAGCGCCTCGCGCGTGGAGCGAAGCGAGCTCGAGCGGGTGGCCCAGGCGCTCGGCGTGATGGTGCTCGACGAGCAGACCCTCGAGATCCTGACCGGGTGATGCCGGGCCGCATATATATAGAGTGCGGCCGGTTTGACATAACCCATTGATTCGCCTGGAACCCGGATCCGCGGGTCCGGGACCGCGCAGGGTCCGCTCCGGCCGCCCGAATTGAATGTGTCCGCGGGGTTGCAGGGGCAGGGCACGCTGCATATACTGCGCGCCCTTTCGCCGGGTCCTACGCCAAGCGTCTGATCCCAAGCGATTGATTTCCAGCGAAATCGGGCGAGGTTGGGCGGGCTTCAAAAGGCTCCACACCCAAGACCACTCGAGAATCGCGGGCACATTCGTGCTCCGCGCTCTCCTTGGTTTACCTCACCCGGCCTAGCTACTCGGCACGCGGGCAATTGTATTCGCGTGCTTTGAACGAGAGGACAGTCATGAGCGTTGCTCTTATCGGCCGCAAGGCCGGCATGACTCGCATCTTCACCGATGCGGGCGAGACGGTTCCGGTAACCGTCATCGAGGTGCTGCCGAATCGCATCACCCAGGTGAAATCCGTCGACAAGGACGGCTATCGCGCCATCCAGGTTTCCTTCGGGAAAAAGCGCGCGCAGCTTTTGTCGAAGGCCGCTGCCGGTCACTACGCCAAGGCCAATGTCGAGCCGGGCAAGTCGATGGTCGAGTTCCGCCTCACCGATAAGGAAGGCACGGACCTCGCCGTGGGCAGCGAGATCAACGCCAGCATTTTCGCCGTGGGCGCCGTCGTCGACGTCACCGGCACCACGATCGGCAAGGGCTTCGCCGGCACGATGAAGCGCCACAACTTCGCGGGTCACCATGCGTCGCACGGCGTGTCCGTGTCGCACCGTACCCCGGGTTCGATCGGCCAGCGCCAGACCCCGGGCCGCGTGTTCCAGGGCAAGCGCATGTCGGGTCACATGGGCGTGGTTCGCCGCACGACGGAGAACCTCAAGGTCGTGGAGATCGACGCCGAGCGCAACCTGCTGCTGATCCGCGGTGCCGTTCCCGGCGCCGAAGGTGGCCAGGTCATCGTGCGTCCTTCGGTGAAGGCCGCGCGCCAGAAGAATCGCAAGAAGATCGCGCCGGCCAAGATCAACACCGGCACTTCCAACAAGAAGTAATTGGCGGCACACATGAAACTCAAAGTTGCCAATGGTGGTGCCGAGCTCGCCGTCTCCGACGCGATCTTCGGCAAGGAATTCAACGAAGCGCTGGTGCACCAGGTGGTGACCGCGTATCGCAACGCCGGTCGCGCGGGCACCAAGGCCCAGCTGACCAAGGCGGAAGTGCGTGGCGGTGGCCGCAAGCCGCGTCCGCAGAAAGGTGGCGGCACCTCGCGCGCCGGCTCGATCCGTTCGCCCATCTGGGTGGGTGGTGGTCGCGCCTTCGCCGCCAAGCCGCGTGACTTCACGCAGAAAGTGAACAAGAAGATGTACCGCGGCGCGATCCAGTCGATGCTCTCCGAGCTCGTGCGCCAGGATCGCCTGGTGGTGACGAACGGATTCACCGTCGACGCGCCCAAGACCAAGCAGGTGGTCGAGCAGCTCAAGAAGCTGAACCTCGATCGCGTGCTGATCATCGTCGAGGCCATCGACGAGAAGCTGTTCCTGGCCGCGCGCAACCTGCCCTTCGTGGAAGTGCTGCCGGTGTCCGCGCTCAACCCGCTCTCGCTCGCCAGCTACGACAAGGTGCTGGTGACCTCGGGCGCCGTGAAACTCATCGAGGAGCGTCTGCAGTGAGCGCCGCCAAGAAAGACGCTGCCCCGAAGGCAGCCAAGTCTGAAAAAGAAGGGGTCGCCAAGGCTCCGAAGGCCCCGAAGGTGAAAACGGCCGGCAAGAAGGTTGTCGACATCAAGGACGCGCCGCCGAAGGTTGCCAGCCAGGAAAAGCTCATCTCCGTGCTGCTCGCGCCGCACATCACCGAGAAGACCTCGCTGGCCATGCAGAACACGAACACCTATTCGTTCCGCGTGCGCCGCGACTCGACCAAGCCCGACGTGAAGGCGGCGGTCGAGCTCATGTTCGGCGTCAAGGTGTCGAAGGTGAACCTGGTGAACGAGACCGGCAAGTCGCGCCGTTTCGGCAAGCTGCAGGGCCGCACCCAGGACATCAAGAAAGCCTACGTTCGCCTGGCCCCCGGCCAGACGATCGACTACGAAGCCAAGATCAAGGCCTAAGGTAGACAGACATGCCAGTCATCAAGATGAAGCCGACTTCGCCGGGCACGCGCTTCCGCGTCAAGCTCGACAAGTCGCACCTGTGGAAGGGCGGCCCGTTCGAGCCGCTCACCGCGAAGCAGAAGAAGCACTCGGGCCGCAACAACGTGGGCCGCATCACCACGCGCCACCAGGGCGCGGGGCAGAAGCAGAAGTACCGCATCATCGACTTCCGTCGCGACAAGGACGGCATCAAGGGCGTGGTCGAGCGCGTCGAGCACGATCCGAACCGCACCTGCCACATCGCGCTGATCAAGTACGCCGACGGTGAGCGTCGCTACATCCTCGCCACGAAGGGCATGCAGGCCGGTGACGAAGTGCGTTCGGGCGCGGACTCGCCGATCAAGGCGGGCAACGCCATGCAGCTGCGCCACATCCCGGTCGGCTCGATCGTGCACAACATCGAGCTCAAGCCCGGCAAGGGCGGCCAGATGATGCGCAGCGCCGGCGCCTCGGCCAGCTTCACCGCGCGCGAAGGCATCTACGCCACGCTGCGCCTGAAGTCGGGCGAGAGCCGCAAGGTTCACGTCGACTGCCGCGCCACGATCGGCGAAGTGTCCAACGACGAACACAACCTGCGCGTGTACGGCAAGGCCGGCGCGAAGCGCTGGCTGGGCATCCGCCCGACCGTGCGCGGCCAGGCCATGAACCCCGTCGACCATCCGCACGGTGGTGGTGAAGGTAAATCCGGCCAGGGCAACCCGCACCCGGTGTCGCCGTGGGGCCAGAACGCCAAGGGTCTCAAGACCCGCACGAACAAGCGCACGAGCAACATGATCGTGCAGCGTCGTCAGAACCGCATTCGCTGATAGGGACCCAACATGCCTCGTTCACTGAAGAAAGGTCCGTTCGTCGATCTGCACCTCCTGAAGAAGGTGGAAGTCGCCGCCGCCAAGAGCGATCGCAAGCCGATCAAGACCTGGTCGCGCCGCTCGATGATCATCCCGGACATGGTCGGTCTCACGATCGCCGTCCACAACGGCAAGCAGCACATCCCGGTGCTGGTCACCGAGAACATGGTCGGGCACAAGCTGGGTGAGTTCGCTCCGACGCGCACGTTCAAGGCGCACTCGGGCGACAAGAAAGTGGAGGCAGCGGCCTAACATGGAAGCGAAAGCCATCCTGCGCTACGCGCGCATCTCCCCGCAGAAGTGCCGGCTCGTCGCGGACACGGTGCGTGGTTCCGACGTGTCGAAGGCGCTGAACGTCCTCAAGTTCATGCCGAAGAAGGGCGCGGAACTGGTGCACAAGGTGCTGTGGTCGGCCGTCGAGAACGCGCAGAACAACAAGGGCGCGGACGTCGACGAGCTCAAGGTCACCACCATCCACGTGGACGCCGCTCCGGTGTTCAAGCGCTTCGGTTCCAAGGCCAAGGGCCGCGGTACCCGCATCATCAAGCGCAACAGTCATATCACTGTCGTCGTCGGCGACGGCAAGAAGGACGAGTAAGCCATGGGTCAAAAGGTCAATCCATTTGCCATCCGCTTGGGGATCACCCGTGACTGGGTGTCCAAGTGGTATGCGGGCAAGAAGCAGTTCCCGCAGCATGTGCACACCGATTTCCGCGTGCGCGAGTTCCTCAAGAAGAAGCTCGCCGACGCGTCGGTCAGCCGCATCCTCATCGACCGCGCCGCCAAGCGCGTCAACATCACGATCCAGACCGCGCGTCCGGGCATCGTGATCGGCAAGAAGGGCGAGGACATCGAGAAGCTGCGCGCCGAGACGGCCAAGATGCTCAAGCTGCCGCCGCAGGACGTGCGCCTGAACATCGCCGAGATCCGCAAGCCGGAGCTCGATGCGCAGCTGGTCGCCGACGGCATCGCGCAGCAGATCGAAAAGCGCGTGATGTTCCGCCGCGCCATGAAGCGCGCGGTGATGAGCACCATGCGCTCGGGTGCGCTGGGCGTGAAGGTGCGCCTGTCGGGCCGCCTGAACGGTTCGGAAATCGCGCGTACCGAATGGGCCCGTGAAGGCCGCGTGCCGCTGCACACTTTCCGCGCCGACATCGACTACGGCCTGGGCGAAGCCCGCACCACCTACGGCGTCATCGGCGTCAAGGTGTGGATCTTCAAGGGCGAAGTGTTCGACAAGGCCGAGCTGGCCCAGCAGGACGCGAACGTCGAAGCCGCGCAGGCCGCGCAGGGTGCCGCCGCGAATGCCGCTGCCGCCCTTGCCGCGAATATCGGCGCCGCCGGTCCGAACCCGCCGGTTGCCTAACCAGGTTCCACGACTATGCAACAACCCAAGCGAACCAAGTATCGCAAGATGTTCAAGGGAACGAACACCGGCTTCGCCCATCGCGGCAGCTCGGTCTCGTTCGGCGAATACGGACTGAAGGCGACCAGCCGCGCCCGCATGACGGCGCGCGAGATCGAAGCCGCGCGTCGCGCCATGACCCGCTACGTCAAGCGTGGCGGCCAGGTGTGGAACCGCGTGTTCCCCGACGTGCCGGTCAGCAAGAAGCCGCTCGAAGTCCGCATGGGCGCGGGCAAGGGCAACGTCGAGTACTGGGTGGCCAAGGTGCTGCCCGGCAAGGTGCTGTTCGAGATCGAAGGTGTCGACGAGGCGACGGCGCGTGAAGCGTTCCGCCTGGCGAGCGCCAAGCTCTCGGTGGCCACAATGTTCGTGAAACGGCAGGTGCGTTGATGAGCGCCAAAGATTTGCGCGGCAAAGAGCCGAAGGACCTGCAGGCTGAGCTGATCAAGCTTCGCCGTGAGCAGTTTTCGCTGCGTATGCAGGCGGCGAGTGGCCAGACCGTGAAGTCGTCGGACTTCGGCAAGGTCAAGCGGAGCATCGCGCGCGTGAAGACCGTGCAGAGCGAAAAGGCTCGTGCAGGAGCGAAGAAATGAACGCCAAAGAAACTGGACAAGTTGAACTGAAGAAGCCGTCGCGCGCCCTGACGGGCAAGGTCGTCTCGAACAAGATGGAAAAGACCATCGCGGTCGAGATCGAACGCCTGATCAAGCACGAGCGCTATGGCAAGTACATCCGCCGCACGACCAAGCTGCTGGCGCACGACGAGAACAAGGAAGCCCGCGAGGGTGACACCGTCTCGATCGCGCCCTGCCGCCCGCTGTCGCGCCGCAAGTCGTACAAGCTGGTCTCGGTGATCGAGAAAGCGAGCGCCTAATGATCCAGCTACAAACAATGCTCAATGCCGCTGACAACAGCGGTGCGCGCACCCTGATGTGCATCAAGGTGCTGGGCGGTACCCGCCGGCGCTATGCGCAGGTGGGCGACGTGATCAAGGTGTCCATCAAGGACGCGATCCCGCGCGGCAAGGTCAAGAAGGGCGAGGTGTACGACGCCGTGGTCGTGCGCACCAAGCGTGGCGTGCGCCGCGCCGATGGCTCCGTGCTGCGTTTCGATACCAACGCCGCGGTGCTGTTGACCAACAAGCTCGAGCCGGTCGGCACGCGCATCTTCGGACCCGTGACGCGCGAGCTGCGCACCGAGCGGTTCATGAAGATCGTGTCGCTCGCTCCCGAGGTGCTGTGACATGAACAAGATTCGCAAGGGCGACACGGTCGTCGTGTTGTCGGGCAAGGACAAGGGCCGCCAGGGCACCGTCAAGGCCATCGACGGCGAGAAGATCGTCGTCGAGAACGTCAACAAGGCGAAGAAACACCAGAAGCCGAATCCGCAACGCCAGATTCCGGCGGCCATCGTCGAAAAAGAGATGCCGCTGCATATCTCGAAGGTTGCGATCTGGAACGTGGCGGCGAAGAAAGCCGACCGCGTCGGCATCAAGCAGTTGAAGGACGGCAAGCGTGTCCGTTTCTTCAAGTCCAACGGCGAAGTGATCGACGCCTGAGCGTCGATATCATCGTTACAAGGAAATCAGGCAAATGGCCAGGTTGAAAGAGTTCTACCAGAAGACGGTCGTACCCAAGCTCCAGCAGGACTTGGGCCTCAAGAACGTCATGCAGATCCCCAAGATCACCAAGATCACGGTGAACATGGGCGTGGGCGAAGCCGTCGCCGACCGCAAGGTCATGGACGCGGCCGTCAACGACCTCACCAAGATCACGGGACAGAAACCCGTGTTGTGCATGTCGAAGAAGTCGATCGCGTCGTTCAAGGTGCGCGAGAACCTCGCCATCGGAACGAAGGTGACGCTGCGCGGCGAGCGCATGTGGGAGTTCCTCGATCGCCTGATCACGATCGCGATCCCGCGCATCCGTGACTTCCGCGGCATCAACCCGCGTTCGTTCGATGGCCGTGGCAACTACAGCTTAGGGATCAAGGAACAGATCATCTTCCCCGAGATCCAGTACGACCAGATCGACCAGCTCCGGGGCATGGACATCACGATTACCACGACGGCGAAGGACAACAAGTCGGGCAAAGCCCTTCTCGAAGCCTTCAGTTTCCCGTTCCGCAAGTAAGGAACCACAGGGTATGGCCAAGACAAACATGGTCGAGCGCGAGAAGCGTCGCGCCAAGATCGTGAAGAAATACGCGGCGAAGCGTGCTCAGTTGAAGGAGCTCATTCGCAGCCCGAAGTCCTCTCCGGAAGTGCGTGCCGACGCGCAGGTGAAGCTGCAGAAGCTGCCTCGCGACGCCAGCCCTTCGCGCGGTCGCAACCGTTGCGCGATCACCGGCCGCTCACGCGGCGTGTATCGCCGCTTCGGCCTGGCGCGCGTGAAGATCCGTGAAGCGGTTGCGCGCGGCGAATTGCCGGGCGTTTCCAAGGCGAGCTGGTAAGGAGCACGTGGCATGAGCATGACTGATCCCATTGCCGATCTCCTGACCCGCATCCGCAACGCCCAGCTGGCGCGCAAGACGGAAGTGTCCGTGTCGTCTTCCAAGCTGAAGACCGCGCTGGTCAAGGTGCTGAAGGACGAAGGTTATGTCGGCGACTTCCGTACCGCCTCCGAGGGTGCGAAGCACACGTTGACGATCGAGCTGAAGTATTTCGATGGCCGCCCGGTGATCGACCGCCTCGAGCGCGTGTCGCGCCCCGGCCTGCGCATCTACCGCGGCAAGACCGAGCTGCCGAAGATCCAGGGCGGTCTCGGCACCGCCATCGTCTCCACGCCGAAGGGCGTGATGACCGACAAACAGGCGCGGGCCATCGGGCAGGGCGGCGAAGTGCTCTGCATCGTGGCCTAACTAAAGAGACAAGCACATGAGTCGAGTTGCAAAACGACCCGTCGATCTGCCGCAGGGCGTCACCGCCACGATCGCGGCGAACACGGTCAAGGTCAAAGGTGCCAAGGGTGAGCTGTCGCTCGCCGTGGCCAATGGCATCACGGTCGAACAGCAGGAAAAGAAGCTGCAGGTGAAGTTCGACGGTGAAGGCAGCCGCGTGTCCGCCGGCGCCACGCGCGCCCACCTGGCGAACATGGTGGAAGGCGTCTCCAAGGGCTACGAGAAGAAGCTCGAGCTCGTGGGCGTCGGTTACCGCGCCGCGGTCCAGGGCAAGACCCTGAACCTCACGCTCGGCTTCTCGCACGCCGTGAACTTCCCGATCCCGGACGGCATCTCGATGGAGACGCCGAGCCAGACCGAAATCGTCATCAAGGGCATCGATGTCCAGAAGCTCGGCCAGGTGTGCGCGAAGATCCGCGCGATCCGCCCGCCCGAGCCGTACAAGGGCAAGGGTGTCCGTTTCGCCGGCGAGCAGATCACCCTGAAGGAGGGCAAGAAGAAGTAATTCTTCGGCACTCATATGCAGATCACCAAGAAAGAGCGGCGCCAGCGCCGCGCCATCAAGACCCGCATGAAGATCCGCGAGCTGGGCGTCGCCCGCCTCACGATCCATCGCACGCCGCAGCACATCTACGCGCAGGTGTTCGACTCCTCGGGCGGCAAGGTGCTCGCCACCGCGTCGACCGTGCAGGAGAAGGTTGCCAAGGGCCTGAAGGGCACGGGCAACGTCGAGGCCGCGAAGGCCGTCGGCACCGCCATTGCTGAAGCCGCGAAAGCCGCGGGCGTCACCAAGGTGGCCTTCGATCGCGCCGGATTCATGTACCACGGCCGCGTCAAGGCGCTGGCCGACGCCGCGCGTGAAGCCGGCCTCGAGTTTTAAGGAACGACACACATGGCACGACCTGAAAAACAGAACCAGGCCCAGGACGACTTCCTCGAGAAGCTCGTCGCGGTCAACCGCACCGCGAAGGTGGTCAAGGGTGGCCGTCAGTTCGGCTTCACCGCACTCACGGTAGTGGGTGACGGCGCCGGTCGCGTGGGCTTCGGTTTCGGCAAGGCGCGTGAAGTGCCGGTCGCGATCAGCAAGGCCATGGCGCAGGCGCGCAAGAACATGGTCAACGTGGCGCTCAAGAACGACACGCTGCACTTCGCGATGCACGGCACGCATGGCGCCACCAAGGTGTACATGCAGCCCGCGTCCGACGGTACCGGCGTCATCGCCGGCGGC
>Ga0247777_1000547_pt1 | contig 10848 bp, 4 predicted proteins | sample UWRJL154409C5_FD_179937 | JGI IMG/M metagenome (GOLD analysis project Ga0247777, IMG submission 179937) | Plant litter microbial communities from Arlington Agricultural Research Station in Wisconsin, United States - UWRJ-L154-409C-5 | ecosystem: Environmental > Terrestrial > Plant litter >...
ACGGCGGAGGAGCTCGACTCGGAGATGGCCGACTACTTTACTGGCGCAGAGGGCACCACCGAGACGACGACGGGTGCGGCCCCGGCTGCCACGAATGGCGATGCGCCCATGGATGCCGAGATCGAGTAAACAACTCAGGCTTTCCGCCTGGCGTGGCAAGATGTGCCGCCGAGGGCGGTCGAGTTGACACGGGAGGAAAGGGAAACTGCGCCTGGAGTAGCATTCGGCTACTAGATTGCTTGCCTGGAAAGGGAACAGACTGAACTGAAGCCGCAATCATTCGCGCCTTTTTCGACCACGGTTCGGCCTTCCTCCAGTCCGCTCAGATTGGCGACCCTGGGACATTGGGGGCCGCCCTAGTCTCTTACTATTCGGTCCTCCATCGATTCGCCGCGCCAGCTTGTTCTCTGTACAATACAACAAATCCATTTTGCGGAACCCAAACGTTCGTTGCTGCGCATCGAGATGGCCGTGAAACGCGCGGCCTCGACCGGTCCCTTTGACCGTACTCTGGCTGGTTATGCACGACCCCCGACCGTAACTGCCGGGCGACAACGGCACCAGCACCGCGTGACCACCCCGAGACTACCCCGAGACCCTCTCCAGGTTTCATACCCAACTAGGGCCGCCATCACGGCTCCCGCGCAGGCGGATCGAGATACTCCTCGCCGGCGGGCCACGCGGTGAAGCAGGCGCCGGCTCCGATGTACTGGGCCGCGTCGCAGGGCGTCCACACCTGGACGCCGGGGTCTTGTGTTGGTGCCGAGGGCCGCTCCGTCGCCCATCCGAGGCTTCCGGCAGTCTGCCCTTGGCCGTGTGTCGACCCTCGGGCTGTCACGGGGCCGGCGACGGCATCACCACCAGCCAGGCCGGTACCCGGTACCTGGTCGCGAAGCGCAAGACCACCAGGCGAAAGGTCTGGCGGCGCGGAGCTCTGATCCCGGAGGGGCCGCGCCTGCGCTGGCTGCGCCCGTGCTGGTGGCTGCTGCCCCGACTTGGTCCGCGGCCTCGGGCGGGCGTAGCAGAGAGTCATGGTGAGTGCGTAGGCGGTCCTCGAGGCGGTCCCCAACGGGGAGGCGGGGAGGGGCGCTGTCGTAGATGGTGAGGGGGGCTTGTGATCTTCGGCAAGTAGGTAGGTAGGCTTGAGGTAGTAGGTTCCTCGAGGCCGTGGGCGAGCTCCACTTGTAGTGCGGAAACGCCGTAGAGGCGGGCGGGCGCCTTCGCCTGGACATGACTCCCTCCTTATATACACACGTCACATGCCCAAAGCCACTCTCCGCGTCCCCCGTGCATCCGTTAAGGACGCGATGCCCAATCACGCCGATGACGGCTGCTGACGAGACAGGGCTCGCCCGTCAGACAGGACCGCCGGACGCAAGGGACGCGCAACACATCGTGGGCGCAAGGACTGGAGGCAAGTCGAGTCACGGGCGTCGAGCACGGCGCCCCAGGGCCACCACGTACCGACGGGCGTTGCGATGTGCCGGGCCGTGGAAAAGGCGCGCTGAGACAAACCCGACAGGCGAAACACATCATTTGTTCCTTTGTCAGGCGGCACGGGTGCGGGCGTGGGTGGGTAGTGGTGCGCTGCGATGGCAGCGCAGAAGGTCTCGGACCGGGTGGCTCTGGTAGGACCTCGGCTGGCCGAAGCGAGAGACGATATTCCGACGGTTCGCATCTAAGCCGGACGGACGCGGACAAGGTCACAGGGCCACAAAACACGAGACAGGGGGCCAGCGGCGAGAAGCCAGATCTAGTTCCGCAGTATCATTGCATTCGACGTCAGGCGCCTCTCCCTGTGGCCGCAAGCAGCTCGCTTCCCGGCTCAGACATCTCGCTTCCTTGCGCCCCCGTACCCCGGCGTGGTAGGTTGACCGAGATCAGACGTGGTTTGGTTGGTGGATGCAGGTCGAGGGCCGCACTTAGGCCTTCTTGGTGGCGGCCTCGGGCTCGTCGCCCTTGTCCTCATCATCTCCGCCCACCAAGGCCGGCATCTCGTCGTCCTCGTCATCCTCTTCCTCTTCTTCTTCCTCCTCCTCGCCTTCGCCAGGCAGGTCTCCGCCGCCGCCCAACTTGGAGAAGTCGATACCGCCGAAGTCGGAGCCTGCTGCTCTGCTGTTAGCCATTTGCGCCGCGAGCACCGTTAAGTAGAGAGCGGGTAAGGTCCGTGGCGCCTAGGAGGTAAGGCGTTGCGCCACGACCGTACACGCCACAAGTTACGTACCACCCATGCCAGGCATTCCTCCTGTAGGAAGCAACTATGGTTAGCTGCTGGACAGCTCTGGAGAGCACACGCCAGAGGGCGCAGGGGAGGGGAGGAGATTCGGGGGAGAGAACATACCCATACCACCAAAGTTGGAAAAGTCCTCCTCGGCGGCCTCGTTCTGCTCATCCTCATCGACCCACTTCTCAAAGTCGGTCTTGAGGAAGTGCATCTTCTTGGAGTCCTTCAGCAGGCGGGGCCAGTACTCTTCTTTGAGCTCCTTCTTGATCAGCTTGATCTCGATGTCACGCGCGGTGTGGTTGATCTTGGACTCGTCCTCGTCGATCTCGGCGAAGAAGTCGAGGGCAACGCGGTACGTCTTCTTCAAAGTGGCCGACTTGCCCTCGAAGCGCAGGCCAGTGGACGAGAGGTCCAGCTTGAGTTCTTTGGCGGGGACGTCGGGCACCGCAATAGTCAAATAGACGAAGTTGTTGCTCGGGTCCGTCGTGGACGAGCGCTGCGCCCAGAGGACTGGAGGGGAACGAAGGTCAGCACCTGCTCACACCGTGGTCGCCAGGCCCGCGCAGGGCGTGGGACGGCGATAGTCTCAGCCCGTCCTGCGCGGGGCATTGCTACCCCCAGCCAATTGGGGGCGGAGTGAAGCTGGGTCAAGGTTCAGGTAGAGGGTTAAAGAGCATACCTTCGGGGGTTGCCACTTCACCAGCCATGGTTGTTGATATGGGTTGTGGTCGTGTAGTGGTTGTGTAGTGGTTGTGTGGACTGAACGGAGTGGGCGGGCAGGCACCTGTCAAAAAAAGTCGGGGCGGGGTGACGGAGGAAAGCTCGACTTGATTTGCGGGAGGAGAAGCTGAGAGCTGCCCGACTGGAGGATACGAACGGCAGAGGGGCAATGAACAGGGCAAGCCAAGTCCCGTGACGTGTGAGGCGGATATGATTTTGTGTCTTCAACGATCTAGAGGTTTGGTTGAGGTGACAGAAAACAGGCGGAGAAGAGGAGGCTCGGAGACTTTCAGGTTGTTGAAAAAGGTTTGCAAGGCTGCACTGCACTGCCCCTGTCCGTTGCGTTGCTGTGGAAAGTTGGGGAATCCAAAAGATTTCCGCTCCGAACGAGACCTACTACCTATTCGCTGAGGGAGGGAGCACACCACACGGGCCGTCGTTCGGGGTTTCCAGGTCAGCCGACAGGGCTGAAGACAACCTAGCGCCGAGCCTCAGCATCCCAGAACATGAGAAGCGAAGACCGGGTACTCCGTACTGTACTTTAGAACACCTTAGGCAGCTCTTGTTTCCTACACCCTAGGTACTGATAGAGTAGTAGTCGAGTCTAGTCCCTCAGCCCTACAGATCACAGGGCTAGAAAGCAACAGACGTGTCAGCCCGCGTCAAGTACAGTACCTGCTGTACTGTACCTGTTCGGGCTGTTATAACCAACGTAGTGCCTCGGAGTCCTCTGTGGGGACTGGAGTCTACTGTGAGCGGGCGCGCGGGGGGCCAGTCAATCCCCACTGTTAGGCGCCCCTCACAGCAGCCCCGGCTTTTGTGTTCTAGCCTCCACCCAGGCCCCCGCCCCCTCTGTGGCTGAGCCAAGCACAGCAGCCTCACGGCGCCGCAACGACGTCAGGCCTTCACCTCATCCCTTCGTTACGCGGCTTCTCCGTGAACCTCTCCTTGTGCCTACGGCAATCGACGACAAGCGGCCAAGCGGCCCTCAAGCAGACACCCTCCCACCTACGGCTTCTCTGGCTGCCGTTGCCGCTATGGATACCCTACGAGGCCTCTTTGCGAAGCCTGACCCGCAGGCTCAGGTGCGATGACCCTCTTGCCGTCCCCGTCGACGGTGCCCCCCAACGCCGCCCACCCCCCGCCGTCCACGCCTACCCCTCCCACGAGAACAGAACGTCGAGCTAACTCGTTGCCCTGCCCCCCGCCCTTCCCCCCTCGAGCAGCTTCGGAAATGCAACACTATCATCCGGCAGAACATCCGCAAGCTCGACCGCGACATCGCCCAGGTCAAGCGCGTGGAGACGCAGACCAAGAACCTGATCCTGCAGGCGGACCGGCGGGCACAGCGCGACCCCAGCCGGGCGGCGCAGGCGCGGCGGGAGGCGCGCGACTTTGCGCGCGAGATGGTGCGCGCGCGCAAGACGAGCGCGCGGCTGGTGACGTCCAAGGCGCAGCTCAACAGCGTGCACATGCAGGTGGCCGAGGCCTTCGCGGTGCGCAAGATCGAGGGCAGCATCCGCGCCAGCGTGGGCATCATGCGCGACGTCAACGCGCTGGTGCGCCTGCCCGAGCTGGCCGGCACCATGCAGGAGCTCGGCGCCGAGCTGATGCGCGCCGGCATCATCGAGGAGATGGTCGGCGACGTGCTGCCCGAGGACGGCGACGCCCTGCTCGAGGACGACGAGGCCGAGGGCGAGGTCGACAAGGTCCTGGGCGAGATCCTCAAGGACCGCATGGAGAAGACGGGCAAGATGCCCGCCGTCCCCGTCGAGGCCGAGCCCGACGAGCCCGTCCGCGCCGACGACGAGACCGAGGAGGAGACGGCCGCCGCGCTGGATCAGATGCGGAATCGGCTCGAGGCTCTCCGGAGCTAGGAAGGCCATCTATGCCGGCTCGGATGGCGCCGGTGGAGGGCAGGGTTTCGGAGGCGTTTGGCGCTGGGGTCTGTCGGTGTCTGGGCCGTCGTCTCGGCACTACACTAGCATCGTCTGCATTTGGGAAGCTGGTTAGCGTCAGGCATGCCATGGCCGCCAAAGCCGCAACACGGTCGACTGGACACACGGTCGTCTCTATTTCCGTCGAGAGGAAGCAGGCTTGTTAGAGTATGCCACAGCATTGTCCGCGGTTGCAAAGGAGTGACTGTTGAGGCCTGCCGTCTACGACACTTGCTGGCTCACTATCCGTTTATGGAGCGGCCATAGAGACGTTTCAACTATGCACTCGGGAGACACTGTTACAAGATTCATCACAGGTTACCGCTGGCGTTCTATCTAATTTGGTCAGAATTCAGCTGATCCTCCGCCCTCCAGAGACGTCAGCCACAAAAGGTAGCCCACTACGGGACCCAACATGTTTAACCTCTGCTCAGCAAGCCATAGTCACAAGGCGTTCAAGCGGAAGGCTGTGTCCTGGACGCAACCTCTGTCTCGTGATCCAGCTCAAGAAACATCTAGAGGGCTATTCCATTTCCTATGATGCCGCTCTGGTTTGTAACGGCCTGAGATCTCGACCCACAAGCAACCACGAGACAACGACAGGTGGGACGAGGTCGTTTTGTTGAATGTGGAATGCATCGCAGGTCCTAGAAACGTCAACACGACAGATCTTTTCAACTCTCTATTCCGTCCAGCAGACCGAGTCTCTAGCTGTTCCCGAGGACAATATAACGTCCAACCCGCCCGATCTATGATCGATGACCATTTTCGACACTGCCAACTTGCACGGGAGAACTATACCTGACTCTACCACTCTCTCGCCAACCCAGTCGAGCCTGAGCCTGAGAGAATCCAAACTGGTGTCGACCTCGCAACCAGAGGTCTCAAGCGAAGCTGCCCAGGTCTCTTTTCGTCGAGTACCTCAGTTACGCCCTGAGAAGATCTCGTTGGTGAGCGTCCCATATCAGCGGCCGTGAAGATCAGTAGTAACCGGGAGAGTATGGAAGCGGACTGGCTCATATCATAGACAAGGGACAGCCAGTCTTATGGATCTCGCGCACGGCGCCTCTATTGACCCAGACAACGATTGACAGAACTCATGGTGGACATGGCTAACAACACGATCGAAAGCGAACTGTACAGAGAATGGCTTAAACGTGTCGTACTCGACTGGGCTACCTGTAGGCCGAATGTAGCGCTTACGGGGCCCATTGTTTATCCCTCGAGTGGGCTCCATCCCTTCGCACTACGATGGTGAGGGACCGCCAGCCATCAAAGCTCTATGGATGGGGGGTTTTGGGGTTGAGGAGCCATCGTGCCAGTCATTGCTGGATCGTAGATGGTGCACCACACTGGGGAAACGCCGCGCGGTCGTCGTTCTTGTGCCTCCAACCTCTCTCCACCCGGCTCACCCGCTGAGGGTGTTTCATCAAACATGTTCAGTTCCCTTATATCACCGCGGCGGGAGTCAGATGAATCCTAGGTAGATCTTCAAACCTGACAGCTTGTTTCTGTCCCATAGCCGGAACATATGCTGGACACTAGACGATAGTACGGGTACCTTCCGGTCGCATAGCCTCGAGTTTGATAGTGCTACTTCCTCCCTCTACCACCAAGCTACGAGTTGGTGGTTCGCATCATTCCCTTGTGAAGGGAAGTCTCCGGGGCAGAGGCACTCTGGGCAGGATCGCGGAAACGGGGCGGCGCCCGATTCATCCATCCTACGATTCTCCTTTCCCGGTAGACCGGAGAAGAAGAACTACTATTGTGCTCAGCTACTAAGCTCGTCGCCTCGCCCGCAGCTCTCACGTGGCACTGTCTTCTCCACCCCCGCGATGTCGCACTCTTCGGGGAAAGAGTCAATGGCGAGCTTAGACCCTAATAAAGCGGAACTCGAAAGCCGTAGAGTAGCCAGCCACGCCGGTTACTGGTAACCGTCTAACCGTCGCCTACTGTCTTCGAAACTCCGCAGCCTCCTGTCTTACGCCTTCCAAGGCTGCGGCGTGGCGCCGCCGCCGACCTAACCAGCTCAGCCTTACCGAGACGGCCCCTGAATCCGCCCCCTTCCGATCCGGTTCGATCCATCCCGCCTCCCGAAACCCCCTTACTCCATACACCAAGAGACCAACAACAGATGACGGGACGCTTCGTCAAGGGGCGATTTTTTTTCTCATCACTCTGTCGTCCGGTCGGCAGTGACGTCGCCGCAATAGGGGGCCTCGGAATAGGCCGGCCCCCAAAGCCGCTCCGGCTGCGACGAGAGCTCGGCGCTTACTCCGCGCGCCTAAGTGGCCAGCCGCCCCCGGGAGCCGACTCCACTCGCTACGGCGAGACGCCAGGTCAGCATGAGCGTTCCCCCCCCCCGGACGGACGCAGTCACCTGTGTGTGTGAGCCGTGAGATGTTGGGTGCAGCAGCGGACGTTTTGGGCTTTCTGCTTCCAAGTCCCGCTACGGTTCGGGGGTTCGAGTCATGGGCCGGTCTCGCGTCATCAAAATCGGCCAGGTCGAAGGTGTCGGCCCAATCTTGCCCACCGCCCTTTTATGCCCCCTCCCCCTCTCTCGAAGGGGGTTCCTGGACAGTGTGTGATGGCGAGGCCGTTGGCCTTGCAGGCCCATTTGATTGGCCCGACTGTGTGATATCGACCGTTCGTCACACGGTGTTTCCCCTATGCCGCCGTTCGCCGCTCGCGAGTGTGCTCTTTCCTGCCTCTGCGAGATTTCCTCTTCGTCGCCGGGGAACCCCGTTGCCCCATCCACTACTTACGGCGTAGTTGCCAGGGGGTGCCCCCGGGGAGGGGGGGGGGGGGGGGGGGGGCGAGACCGAGGAAGGGGGCCCGTGGGCGGCGCGCCCATGACATGTCGTCTCGACAGAGCACGTTGCATTAGACCATAACCGCCTGCGCGCTCGCAGTCACGATGCCGACGCTTCATGCGAGATGCCTTCCACACAAGCCCCTTTCCGGGGGGCCTCTCAGGAGGCGAGCAGGTAAACTCCACCCATCTCCCGCATCTTGGCTCTGCCTTCTGTCCCTTGTGGTTTTGCGAGCTGTCAGATCGTGACAAGAAGGCAGGGGCATCTCCGGATAGGCGCTCAGGCCAGTATACATATAGCGATTGGGTGCTCGAGACGTGATATAAAGTGCTGACGAGGACGATTCCGTGTTGGACTCGGTGGGGCGTGGGGGGCTGGTCATGGCCCGTCGTCGCTTGAGGACGGCAAGGTCCTTCATCCGTCTTGTCAGGTCCTCGGCGACGGGCCTCGCTGGGACGGGCCTCCTCCGGTTATGCCATGGCGAGGGGTGGTGGACCGAGGGGAGTAGGGGCCAATGGCCGACGAGAGGGGAGGTTCGGGCCCTTTCAGAGGCCATGTGTTGGATGGGCTGCTGCACACCATCGCACCACGCGATCCTACCCTATCTCTTGTCCTGGTTCCGAAGTACCATATACCTACGTGGTCAGCCCCAGCTAGCTTTTCAGCCTTCCCCAATAGTTGATCCAGCGATCGTTGTTAAACCGCCATCCGACAGGGACTTCGAGTTGCTCCAGAACGCCAGCAGTTGTGACGGATAGCTTTAGGGCCCAGAAGTGAACAGCGGGTCCGAAGATACTCGCCGTTCGTGGGCATGGAAGCGCAGTCCTTCCGGAGGACTCTAAAGGGTCAGTCGTCGTCCCGAACAGTAGGGTCGGGACCGTGGAGCAGAGCAATGATCCACGATGCTCTACGCCTCGAAGGGGTATCAACGGAAGAAAATAGATGCCCCGTCTCCCTGTGGGAGGCAGCAAACGACCTATCCTTCCCCGCACTCCAGGTACGAAGTAGCTGCGCTTCATACTTTTGGTTCTGATCCCGCACCACAAGGACGGTGCAGCGCAGCGCGGTTTCATCTTGGGGTCCCGCCTCGGCGGGCAGCCGACGCGGCAGCCGTCACAAGTGACAGTGACGATTGCGAGACGAGTTGAGGAGCGAAAGTCCGATGACACCTTCACCCGCCACTGGAGAGTCTGCATCCGTTGCTCGGCCGAGGGTGCTCCATCCTTCTAGTCTGGCTGATCGAAAAAGAACAAGGAATGTCTCCAAGGCGCCACTGAGCACACTTAACCCGTTGTTAGGCTGGGGCACCAATGGCTGTCTTGAGTAGCCGAAACAAACTTGCGCGGAGCACCTGAGAAGTGAGACACCAAGTCTTCTGACCCCCGATACCACCCGCGGGATGGGATATCTAGCGAGTTACGGCAAGGAGACCGAAATAAGGTAACCTACCCGCTGGGTCGGGTCGTTACTTGACACTACCGCCGGGAGCCGCCTTTCTTTCGTGGAGAAAGAGCCTGCTCGGTCGGCAGACGGGCGGATGCCATGCCATCAGGCAAGGCTGCCTTCTCGCTCGACAAGGGGACGCCGTGTGCATAGGTCGCCGCCTCAGCTGAAGGAAATGGAACGACTGAGATGTGATGCGGACAGGCTGATCGGAAGCTCGGAAGCTCGGAAGCAAGCGAAAGTGCGTCGCAGCATCGTCACTCGCGTCGGTAGCAAAAGCAATCCAAGGGAGGGATCGGCTGGAAAGTAGCTGGGATGGGGAACATCCGACGGGTACGAAAGACTCGCCGTGCCTGCCGTGCATCTCGGTACTGGACATGATGAAATGAACGGGTGAAGATAGATCGTCTGCTCGTCGCATCCTCAAGCCACGGAGTACTCGTAGGTAGATTCGGAGTGGGAGAAGTCAAGCCGACCTAGCGAGGAGCTCCGGCCGCCGCGTGCCCGGCTCCGGGATTAAGTGGGTCTCGACAGCGCAGCCCGGACCGGACTTCCACGGCCGCGTCCCCCCACACGACGCCCCCACCCCCAACCTGTTCGGTTGAGAAGGGTGTTGACGCCGCTCGGCCGTCGTCGTCCAAGGGCGTTGGGCCAACGAAGTGTGGGGGTTGATGAGAGTCTTGCGAGAGACTTGCAAGGCGATTTGCTGCCGTTACGTCCGCTGATACCCGATTCTTATTCTCACCTTCCGACAAAAGAAACGGATGGGGTGGGCAATATGACAAGATGGTGTTTCAAGGGCTTTGATAGGATCTCGAATCGTCGCGGGGCGGCGTCGTCGACTCTCCCGTTGTCGGGGTATGGTGGGCTGAAAAGCGTTGAAGAGGAAACGAGAGGCTCACGGTTGAGAGCGAGTGCACCCTCTGAGACGCGGTCTCGATGGGGATCGGGCTCATGTCACCCTCCACGACGCGCCGTGTCGTCCAATGTATTCGCCCAGGTCCTCCGCAGCCCTGGGTATGGGAGTCGAGGCAATATATCCCGCGGCATGTTTCTTCTGAAAATAGGATGCTCGATATTGCCCGCACAACGGAGGACCCGAGCGAGAAAAGAAACCGGGACACCCCCACGAGGAGTCCCACGCCGTTCAGTTAGGGGTCGCGGGGGGTCTCGAGGGAACAGGACCGACGAGGGAAAAAGAAAATGTCGCTCGGTGTTCACCTTGGGACCGTGGCTCCGTGGCTAGGCCGGGGAAGCAGCCGGTGGCCGGTAACCAGCGCTAGCGTCGCCGGGGAGAGCAGGCGAGATGAAACGAAGACCGTTCTGCTGGGAAAGCTGGCTAGGGGTGCGTCCAAGCCCCCCCCCCCCAGGCCACGGACCACCGCAACTTGACCGAACTCCGGAACTGAGCGCGTCTCCCACGGGCATATGTGGCTCGCGACTCGGGGCTCGGGGAAGAAGCCGGCGAATAGTCTAGCGTGGAAAGCAAATGACCAAAGTGCGCTTCCACACACTCCACCCTCTCGCTCCTGGAATCGGATGGTGGGTGGCCCGAGTCCTCGTCGCGACTCAAATCGCTCCCAAGGCGGGCCCGACGCTGGATTGGCGGACACGGGCAGGTGAGGGCACCAATGCGCGGGCAGAGGTCGTCCCCTCCGATATCATTCACCGCAAGCAAGCGACTCGGAGCCTGTCTTTCCAACAATCATAC